>Ga0364919_10261_pt1 | contig 21933 bp, 17 predicted proteins | sample SorcelJu500001C7_2_FD_206953 | JGI IMG/M metagenome (GOLD analysis project Ga0364919, IMG submission 206953) | Enriched cells from Trout Bog Lake Hypolimnion, Wisconsin, USA - BchlTB.June20.5000.01.C7 | ecosystem: Environmental > Aquatic > Freshwater > Lake > Hypolimnion/Profundal zone | place... | reverse complement strand
AGATGTCGCAGCAATAATGGCATCTCCTGATCTTAGCCCGCTTGAAAGTGTATATTCCTCGACATAGACAGCTGCTCGATGCCCAATATTTTCATTAAGCGGCAAAACGGTAAACTCCATGTCTTGTAAAAAACTACGTACGATTTGATGATCTTTTTTCGATCTGGCACATTGAAAAAGTTCCATATAGGTTTGAATGGATATGTATCTCAAGTTTTCATTTGTAACAAGACTAGCTGCCTTCTTGTTTCCCTTTTGAATCCAGATCAAAATGTCGGTATCAAAGAGCATGATATCGATCTCCTCGTAATTGATTCATTATTTCATTTACGTCTCCGGAATCGTCGGCCAATATTCCAAAAAAAGGATGGTCTTGAACCTTCTTTTTGTTTTTTTGTTCATCTTTGATTTTTGCAGGTTGTATGATTCCCTTCAATTTACCGTGATAATAAATTTTGACTGTTTCATTGCGATCAAGAGATTGAAGAACTTCCTTCATTTTATATCTCAAATCTACTATTGAAGCTTCCATATTCAAGGCCCTCCTTGATCTCGTAATACCATATTCTCATAATACCTATGTAGACATTTTAATTATACATTTTTACAGCAATCCCAGTTTTCTGAAGAAATCTTTTTTCTTCGCGGCGCATCACTTTGCGGTCTTGTGGGGTGAGGTCGTCGTAACCTAAAAGGTGCAACAACCCATGCACAACATACAATTGGATTTCTTGCATGACATCGCCGCCATTTTTAGCGACGTAATGTACTGCCGTTTCGGGGCAAACAAAAACTTCCCCTAAAACTTTATATCCTTCATCTTCAGCAGTATCTATAGGAAAAGAAATGCAATCCGTAGGGGAAGGATCATTGAAAAACTCATCATGTAGTTTGCAAATAGTTTTTGTGTCGACGAAGTGAATACTGACTTCATCCGTGACACACGAATGAAATTCTAGAAAATCTTTAACCAGTTTTTTTACAATTCTGGCATCGATTTTTGCAGGAACTTTCTTTTGAGTGACAAGAATTTTCATTACGCCCCTTCAATGCAGAGACGTTTTCGCTCTGTTATCTCTGTGCACTCTGTGCGCTTTGTGCGCTCTGTGGTTAAAATTCTGTCGTTACAAGCGATGCTTAGGACTATTTGAGCGTTTATTCCACCACAGAGTGCACAGAGGTCACAGAGAGAGAATTTTCTACCTTAAAAACTTCTCTGAGGTACTTTTTAGTGTCCTTAAGGGATGATAGGTGTCTTTGGGAGGCCGGTCACGCGAGTATTTTTCTCTGAATCCCAGCGGCCCAATTTCTTAAGAGCGTCGACGCGTTCGAAGCGTTTGAGGACGTTTCTTTTCTTTGCACCTTTGAATGCTTTTCCGAAGCTGGCGTGTCTAGACATTGCTCGAACCTTGTGTTCTAAATTACTTAATTTTTGGAATAAATGCTGTGCTAGCGTAATCGCCGGACAGAGCATTGGTATGTTCTTTAAAGCCTTTTGGCAGATTATCTCTTAGTGTACCGGTTTTTTGCGCTGGTGCCCGGTGTTTACGTGGAGACTTATTTCTTTTTTCTGACTGTTTACTAATGCGTACCATTTTGTGGTTTCTCCTAAAAATGCTGTGAAGAACACTATATAGAAATTCCCTTTATTTATGCAAGGGGATTTTTTCGATTTTTTCGTTCGTAAGCGTACAGTCCTTGTCCTTGTACTTGGGGTCATACTTGTACCCACATCTTTTTGCCAAAAAATCACTAATGAATTTCCGAGAGTCCTAGGGACAGAAGGGACAGAAGGGACAAAAGGGACAGAAGGGACAAAAGGGACAAAAGGGACGTAAGGGACAGAAGGTAAAAGAAAATTGGTGTTCCTTCTGTCCCTTTTGTCCCTATTTTTGCCTAAAATCTGTAAAATTAATTTTAAAAATTTATTAAATCTTAACAATTTAATGCTAAAATTTGCTATAATTTTTAAAAAATACAGGAAATATAATGGCTAAAGGGCACATTACAAAAGAAAGCTGGTCGCGTTGCCAAGAACCTTCCATGCTTTATGATGTCACACTTCGGCGTCCTGGAGGCCCTCTCGGCGTTCCAAAGCAGCCTACTGGATCCCCTTGCTTTGATTCGATTGAGATCTCGCAATCCCACCTCAATAAACAGATGGTCAACCGCTTTAAAAATGTTGGCCTGCAATTGCCACATGAGTCCTTTGTTGCTGTTGTGCAAGTCGGTAAGTATGTGTTTTTGGCTATCATGCTGCCGCCTTACCTTCTTCTTTATGGCGTCCCGCGCTGGATGTTTCAAACGATGATGCCAACCGTCATCGATTTCTCACAGGCTGCGGCCATGAAGGTCGGCAAGTTTGTGTATCAATTGTCGAAACATGTCACGGACTTGATGAAAGGGGTTTTGGATCAACTTTTGGGCGATGCGATGAGAATGACAAAGCATCAAGCCAAAAATATGATGAAGCGCTTGCGGGAGATGGGTAAGAAGGTTTCGCATGTGATTGCAGAGAACATGGCTAAAATCCAAAAATGGCAACATCACCTTCAAAAGGCCTTCAAAAAATTCTCCATAGGGCTTTTTGGAAAGGTTAGAACTACCTTTAAGGATGTGAGGAATTATTCCAAAGAAGTCGCCAAGAAGGTGGCTGAGTACGTAGTAAAAGCTGCACACATTGCTGACAAGTATGTGCTGACGCCGGTGATAGCGAAGGTATTAATCCCTTGTCAGATCATTGGAAAGGGGATTAAAGCCACGACGAAATTTATCGTGAAGATTTCTAAGAAAGTTAAAGCTCAAGTGATGCGCGTTGCCCAACCGGTCGTAGCAAAAATATCAGAAGCAGCAACTGTTGTGGCATATTTTGTTAAAAAACATGTGGTGAAAGTGACTGATCCAATTGTGGCATGGGTAGGAGCAGGGATGAAAGCCATTGCTGATGTTGGTGGCAAAGTTTGGAAGGCGGTGGCACATCCGATCATTAAAGTCGTCGCTGTCGGTGCTGAGAAAGTTAAACAAACAGTTGTTGCCAGTTATGCGTCTATCAAGGGGATGTTGTCGCCCCTTCCTTCCATCGCCCTTAATGCGCTGAGGTGGACTTGGGGGTTATTGCCACAGCGATATCGCGAAAAGATGCCTTGGCGTAAAGAGATGTTACAGCAATGGGCTGGTTTGGCAAAAAGGTTTTCACAAGGCATTGTTAGTGGTGTCACATTCGCAGGAAAAGGTTGTAAGCGGGTCGCTGTAGTGACTTTGAAAAAGATGAAAGCATCATGGAAGTGGCTGTCGAAGTTCTTTAGGATGGTTGGAGGTTACATGTCGGATTTTGGACGCTTCGTTTTCCGCGGTATGAAAGTTGCGGCTAAATCAACAGGAGTTGTGCTTAAGCAAATTGCATTTGCATTGCAACTTTTCGTCGCTGTCATCTGGGCAATGTGCTATTTCGGATTCCTATTATTACGTCAATTCGCTCGTTAAGAGATCAATTTCGCCTTCATCCTTCTCTTTTGTTGCCGCCTAGAATGTAAATATTGGTCTTCCAGCCGTCGCCAAAAGTCGTTGCATATTCACCGCCAACAAGCATTCCCTCTTGAATTAAAAATCTTAAGATCAGACGCAAATAATTGGATCCCTTTAGAATTAACGCATTATCCAAAGGCACAGATCTAATGTTTGCGATGGTGCATGCCTTTGGATGTCTAAATTCTGCGTTTTTGATGTTTTGATCTAGAACAAAGTTGAAGGTACCGATAAGTCCTTTTACTTCTTCGAGGAGAGTTGTTACAAGAGGATTTTCTATCAGTTTGCTCTTTTCTCCAATCAGGCTTCCCATGAGTCCTGGCTTTTGTGTGATGAATTGGGGGACGTTGTTTGCACTAAAGAATTCCTTAAATCTATTTTCAACGGCTGCAGACCAAACAAGGGGTTCATTGCCTTTGATTATGCCATTTTGTTCAAAGATGTCCGCAATATGTTGCTTTAAGGGGACTTCTTGGTCATTTATTTGTATAGTACCTTTATTGAGGATACTACTGATGCAGTCTTCAGTAGTGGCAATAGGAAATCGAAGGTGGCTTTCATATATTTTATAAGCATCGCCATTGCCAAGATTATTTGCGCGAAAACGCAGCTGCGGCAACATGGGTGCATCTTTTGTTGCTAAGGGAACGGTTTCTGGATCGTAATTTTTTATGTCCAAGCTTTTCAAGTTGAGGTCGAATTGTTGGTATGTGTAAACTTTGGCAGACACTTCGGCTTCTTTTTTTACTTCTGGCTTTTGTGTAGACAATTCAAATTCATCTTTCTCTTCTAAATCAGGCGAGGGACTTTGTACTTCACTTGCAAAGATAATGTCTTGGTCTGAGACTGTTTTCATATCACTGAACACATTGCCACAGCTTTTTGAAACTTGAGTCGATACATTCACGACATCAACCATAGCGGAATTCTCTTGTGAAAATATGGGTTGGCTGGGGAATAAATTATAGTTTTCATTGTTCGCAACTGGAGTAAAGTTGCTTTGGCGAAAATCGTAAATCCCGGTGATGTTGTGATTGAAGGTCTCTTCAGGCTGAGTTTGTGTAGAGATGACTGAGGTTGTTGGACTGAATCTTGCAGATAGTACATTAATAATAACAAATGCTACAGCGGCCAAAAGTCCAGTTTTGACAGCTATGCTAGCATTTTTTTCTTTCTTTTTTCTAGCTGGATTATCTTCGATCAGCTCCCCTTTGGATTTTTTACTTACTAGTTCGTTTACAGGTTGTTCTACTTCTGGCTCTGGTTGAGGATACGTTATAGAAGTTAGATCTGTAACTTCGTGATCGTCGAGCAGGGGTTCTGGGGTTTGTTGTTGAGAGGGGAGTGGTGGTAGAAGTGGAATTTCGTTCAGGACGGCGGTGGCGACGGTGATTGTAACTTGAGCGGCTGGTGTCGGCGATTTTTTTGGTTCCGGTGGTTGTTCGACTGGTGACTTGATCACGTGTTGTTCTGCGATTTGTGGAATGATAGGTTTGGCCGCAATCTTTGAAAGAGATTTATGAGAACTGTAGAAGCGCTCGGCATTGGTGGCATAAGTTTTGAGGTCGAATTTCCCCGTCACGATAGATTGAATGGTTGAAGTCAATTCAGCATGCTTACCAGTCTTTTCGTCCAAAGTCGAGGTCAGCCCTGCGGCTTTGGCGGCTTTGAGGATACTTGCTAGATTTGTGAGGGTGATGAGACCTTTGGCAGTTCCGTTACCGATGGTTTGGATGAGTTGGTATTCAATGATGTCTTTGCTTGTGCGATTGCCTAGGCCGATCCAGCCGCGAAACGTTTCGATGGCAGTGGTGATAAGGCTGGCTTTTTTGATGGTGGCATTTTCACCCTGGCCTTCAACGATGAAGTGATTATTGGGATTTTTCGCAAGTAATTCAATTTGGTTTAAATAATTATTATTAGATTTTATCTTGTCTGTCATAATGATTTCGTATTTTTAGTCTAATTGTATAGCATGCTGGAATAAATATGTAGAAAATTTATGAAAATTAATGAGTTAGGGCGTAATTAAAAGTGTATGCCGCTAGCACCAGAGGTGCGATACCTTATAGTCCCGGTTGAGCACATCTTTCGAGGTAGGTAGCCAGGGCGTCCCGCCCTGGCAGCAATGTGAGCCGCGATATTCAGGGCGAGGCGCCCTGACTACCTTCTTTGCGCGCTGTCATCTGGGCAATGTGCTATTTCGGATTCCTATTATTACGTCAATTCGCTCGTTAAGAGATCAATTTCACCTTCATTCTTCTCTTTTGTTGCCGCCTAGTATGAGCATATAGAACTTCGTGTCTACCCCGGATTTCCATTTTGGTATTGTCCGCTCGAATTCATCATCAATGAGCATTTCCTCTTGAACTAAGAAATTTATGACGTATTTGTACTTGTTATATAAAAATTCATCTAAATGGATAGATCTGAAGTTAGCGATAGTATTGTTTTCGGGTTCTCCTTTTGCTCGGACAGTAACACCATATGGATTAGTTTTTTTGATGTTTTGATCCAAGACAAAGTTAAAAACAGCGATGATCTTTTTGGCGTCATCCACTAAAGAAGGTATTTGAGGGTTTTCTATTTGTCTGCTATTTTGTCCCACCAGTCTACCAAAGAATCCAGGTTCTTCGGTAATGTAAAGTTGCGGTAATGAATTTAGATATTTTTTGAATCTATTTTCAACTGCCGGAGACCAGACGAAGGGTTCATTTCCATTTTTTATATTGTTATTCTCAAAGACTTCATTTACGTATTGCTTTAATAAGTAATCCCTACGGAGTAAAGTTTTCCTACTGAGGTGTTTACCACTATCTTGGTTGTAAAGAACGTGTAACAAAAGTGGATCATCTTTGGAGGCCATGGGCACGTTTGTTGGATCGGATAAATCCAAGCCTTTCAAATTGAGATCGAGCTCTTTATATTCGTAGGTTTTGACGGAGGGTTCAACTTCGTTTTTGACAGCGTGTTTAACTTCGTTTTCGATTTCTTGATTTTGAACTGGCTCAAATTCTTCTTCTTCTTCCAAATCAGACGAATGATTTTTCTCTTCACGGTTGAAGACATCGTTCCAGCTTTTTGAAACTTGATTCGATACATTCTCGACAGCAACCATAGCTGAACTTTCAGGTGGGATTGTAGGTGAGGGAGGGTTAGAATTAAAGTTTACGTAGGTCGCATTCTCACTTGCTAAGCGAATGTCTTGGGGTGAGGAAACTTTCGTAAAGTTGGAGTCATCGCTCCAGCTTTTTGAAACTTGAGACGATACATTCTCGACAGCAACCATAGCTGAACTTTCAGGTGGGATTGTAGGTGGGGGAAGGTTAGAATTAAAGTTTACAAAGTTCGCAACTGGAATGAAGTTGTTTTGACCAAAATCGTAAATTCCGGTGACGTTACGGTTAAAGGTCTCTTGAGGAAGAGTTTGGGTGGGGAGGACTGTGGTCGTCGGGCTAAATCTTGCCAATAGGAAATTAAAAATAACAAATGCTGCAGTGGCCAAAAGTCCAGTTTTGACAGCTATGCTAGCATTTTTTTCTTTCTTTTTTCTGGCTGGATTATCTGAGATAGTTCTTTTTTCTTCCTCTTTGATCTGTTCGTCTTTGATCTGTTCTTCTTTGGGTTTTACTGGTTCTTCAACGTCTGTTTTTGGTTCTGGTTGAGCAGTATATGTGATAGAAGTTAGATCTGTAACTTCGTGATTATCGAGCAGGGGTTCTGACGTTGGTGGTGGGATGGGTGGTGGTGTTAAAGGAGGCGTTTCATTCAGCATAGCCGTGGCAATGCCGATAGTAGCCTGAGCGGCTGGTGTCGGCGATTTTTTTGGTTCCGGTGGTTGTTCGACTGGTGACTTGATCACTTGATGTTCTGGAATTTGTGGAATGATAGGTTTGGCCGCAATCTTTGAAAGAGATTTATGAGAACTGTAGAAGCGCTCGGCATTGGTGGCATAAGTTTTGGGGTCGAATTTCCCTGTCACGATAGATTGAATGGTTGAAGTCAATTCAGCATGCTTACCAGTCTTTTCGTCCAAAATTGAGGTCAGCCCAGCGGCTTTGGCGGCTTTGAGGATACTTGCTAGATTTGTGAGGGTGATGAGACCTTTGGCAGTTCCGTTACCGATGATTTGGATGAGTTGGTATTCTATGATGTCTTTGCTTGTGCGATTGCCTAGGCCGATCCAGCCGCGAAACGTTTCGATGGCAGTGGTGATAAGGCCGGCTTTTTTGATGGTGGCATTTTCACCTTGGCCTTCAACGATGAAGTGGCTGTTGGGGTGTTTTGCGAGCAATTCAATTTGTTTTAAATAAATATTATTAGGTTTTATGTTATCTGTCATAATAATTCCATATTTTGTTATCCTTATATTATACTGTATTAGAATAAATGTGTAGAAATTTTATGAAAATTAATAAGTTAGGGCGTAATTAAAAGTGTATGGCGGCTAGGGCTAGCACGAAAGGGCAGGGGAAGGGGAACTCCATTATCGGGCGTAGGCAGTTTGCTTAGCGCGGGAGGTTGCTTCTTTTTCTGGGGAGGTGGTATCGAACAGTTCGTAAAGGGTCTCGATTCCGTCGATGTGAGGAAGGGGATTTGATGTCAGGTTGACGGCGATGTTTGCTTTGTTGACGTTTGTGAGGGCGGTGGTGATGGCCACTCTTTCTTTTGTGGGAAAGTCTGACACTATGTGTGGAGTAAAGCTTTCATTTGGTGTGCGCCAAAGCAGTTGGTCGATGAATTTTGCTGCATCGATTGAGGGTACGAAAACGACAATGCGTCGTTGTTCTGAGAAGCTATCGTGGATTAACTTAGCCAGTTTTTGCTGCTTCGTCGTATTATCTTGAACGTGAATAAATTCTACTTTCATCTATTGCCTCTTGAATCCTGGGAACATAATTCCGCACGAGATGATCGTTTTGATAGCATCTTCGACTTTCATATCTAGAAATTCTATCTGTTCGTATCTAAACGAGATCATATAGGCGGCTGTGGGGTTGGGTGTGCCGGGAATGAAGACAAAGATTTTGTCGTCATGTTTTTCTGGTGTTTGCATTTTGGCGACTAATCCAAGGCTATAAGCATCTTCATGAGGGAAGGGGACGAGCACAGCTTGTGAAAAAGAAGTGGACTTAGGACCAAAGACCGATGACACAGAATCTTGCATCAAATTATAGATTTTATTGACGAAGGGGATATGTTGGATGAGCGATGTGGCGTAGTTAATGATCCCTTTGACAATTACCGTGCGTGCAAGAAAACCAATGCCAAGGATCAATCCAAATAATAAAGCCATGGCCATGATGCTGCTGCTTATGTTGAGAACTTGTTTGCCGGAAAGAAAGAGGAAGGGACGGTCGAGGAGTCCGTAGGTGGCGAGGAAGTTTGCTATCAAATCTTGAAAAGGGGCTGTCAGCACCGTGAGTACAAAGCTGACCACCAGTAGTGTGACCGCCAGAGGAAGTAGTGTGATCAATCCGGTGAAGAATAGGCGTTTCATGAATTATTTATTCCGGCAGGCTTTTCTTCTGTTGGAGAGCTAGCGCTTCTTCTTTCGATATAGGTGTCAGGGTGGTTTCGATGACGCCGCATGAGATGACGTATTTCAAGGCGTCTTCAACTTTCATGTCTAGGTAGATCAAACTTTCTTCTTTGAACATCATCAGATAGCCAGATGTTGGGTTGGGAGTTGTTGGAACGTATACGGCGACCAAAGATTCTTTGATCCTGCCGACGGGTGGGATGTTGTCGCGAGTGACAAATCCTATGGCGAAGGTTTCGGTATCGGGAAAGGGAACCATGACGACTTGTTTGAAGGAGTTAGAGCTGCCGGCAAATAGCGTCTTGATCACATCTTGGCTGGTTTTGTATATGCTGCGGATGAAGGGGATGCGGGCGACGATGCGTTCCCAGATTCTGAGGAGGTAGTGGAAGAAGAACCAGCGGGCCAAGACACCTAAGCCGACGGTGGAGAAAAAGAGGAGGGCGAGGATGATGATTTGGCTGATGATTTTTTGGACCTGATTTGAAGTCAGGAAGAGGAATCCTTCTTGGAAGAGGCTATAGTGGTCGAAGAAGGCTTTGACAACATCCAGGAAAGGGGCTGTCAGCATATTGACAATGAAGATGACGATAGCAAGTGTCAAGGCAAGTGGTAGGAGGATGACAAGGCCTGTGATGAAGTAGGTCTTGAAATTTGCTGTAGAAGATTGCTGCATGCTTACTTTCTTCTCTTCTTCGTTGATTTTGAACCACGATGTTTTGAGGGACGACCTTTCCGTTGGCCTAGTTTATTTTTGCCTCTGCGCGGGGCAATAGGACCGTTGTCAGAGAGTAGGTGCCATTTGCTTTCGAGGGTGATGAGGTCGACATCTTTCAGCATCAAGCTAATTTTGTCGCCTGCACGGTAGATTTGACCGGTATTTCTGCCTTTGAGGATCACTTCAGCATCATCATAGACATAATAATCGCTTTCTAATTCAGAGACATGAAGATAGCTTTCCAAAAGGAGTTCGACGATTTCGAAATAGATGCCGAAGTTTTTGACGCGGGTGATGACAGCTTCGTATTCCCTTCGTGGATTTTCCTTACGTTGCATTTCGAGCAGGCGCAGCTTTTTGAGGACTGTGACACTACTTTCGGCTTTAGCGCTGATCCGTTCTTGTTCTGAGCAGCGCGATGCGATCAATTCTAGCTTATTTTTTTCTTCTGGCTCGTGGAAAAGGATGCGGTGAACGACGAGGTCGACATAACGACGGATGGGGCTGGTGAAGTGGCAATAGTGTTCAAGGCTAAGACCGTAGTGTCCGATATTGTCTGAAGAGTACATGGCAAGACGCATGCGGCGGATGTAGCTAGTGGCGAGGTATTGCCCATAGGGCGTTTCCATCGCTTCGTCGAACAGTTTTTGAATTTCCTTGGTCGTTGGTGTTTGCGAGAGGTGGAATCCAAAAGCCATGGCCAAGAGCGAAAAATCTTTCATATTTTCTTCTGAAGGCACATCGTGGACGCGATAGGTAAGGTGTTTTCCTTGCTTACTTAGGTGCCATGCGACCAGTTCGTTGGCTTTCAGCATGAATTCTTCGACAAGTTGGTGCGTGATGTCGTATACGACGTAGTCGGTACCGGAAGGCACCCCATCTTTATCTACAAGGATGACAAGTTCTGGCATGCCGAACTCTACACTTCCCCGCTCGTACCTTTTGCGTTTGAGGATGGCGCACATTTCGGTCATCAGGTGTAGCGTGGGGGCATGTACGCTCTTTTTCTTGCCGTCGAGGACGGCCTTTGCTTCTTTATATGTGAAACGCTTGGCGCTTTTGATGACGCTGCGTACCATGCGGTAGTTGACGAGCTCTCCCTGAGGATCAAATTCCATCAAAACAGAGGCCGTCAACCTATTGACGTTGGGTTTTAAACTGCATAGGTTGTCGGACAGCTCGCGCGGGAGCATGGGGAGGCAGAATCCTGGGAAGTAAGTCGAATTGCAGCGCATCTGGGCTTCGATGTCGAGGTGGCTGCCTTTGCTGACGTAGTGTGATACGTCGGCGATGTGTACTCCAAGGTGATAATGGCCTCCAGCATCTTTTGTGAGGCTGATAGCATCATCGAAGTCTTTAGCGGTGTCTGGGTCGATGGTAAAACATGTTAGTGACCGCAGGTCTTCACGTTTTTTTATTTCGCTCAACGGTACAGTAGTACCGAATGTACGCGCCTCTTCGACGGCGAGGCTAGGAAATTCTCGGCGTAGTTGAAATTCTTCGATAGAAGCGTTGATGTCGCAAGATGGATCAGAAATATGGCCTAGCCGGCGGGCCAACATGGCGGTAGTAGGGAATTCTTTGTTGCCCCAATCGATCACTTTCATGACAATCCTGTCGCCCACTTGTAGGGTTTCTCCTGGTGTCGTTTCGACGATGACGGATTGTGACAAGCCTAGCATGGGGGCATAGGCATTATAGGTGCCGTTTCGGCCGGCTTCGCGGACGATGCCTGCCAGATGTGTACGTCCACGTGTGATAATAGTTGTGATGCGTCCTTCAGGCCCTTTTTCGGAAATCGATTCGTAATTGACAAGGACTTCAACGTGGTCGCCATCCACCGCATTTTCTGTGAGGTGTTTGGGGATGAAAATATCTTGAGTTAGCTTTGTGGCATCGTCCGGTTTGACGAATCCAAAGCCGCGAGGGTGGAGTCTTAACGTGCCAGTGACGGTATCGTCCTGTGTGCTTTTGCACGTATATTTCCCGCGTACAATTTCGACGATCCCTTGTTGGGTGAGGTCGTGAAGGATAGCTTTGAAAATTTCTGTATGCTGTTCGTGGAGGTGTAACTTTGTAAAAAGTTCACCGAAGGTGACCGGGGCGAAGCCGCGGCCTTGGACGAATTGTTGGGTCGTCTTTAGGAGGTTGTTAAACAACTTACTTTGCTTCTCGGATCTTTCCGAGGCATTTGATGATTTTTGTTTCTTTGACATGGAGTAATTATAGCTTGTTCTGATAGAATTTTAAGAACCTAATGTTAACACAACCTCAATCCAAAAACAACATCGAATAACATAATTATGAAATACAATCACCAAGAGATTGAAGCCAAATGGCAAAAATACTGGTTAGAGAACAAAACATTCAAGTCGGATGTCGATCATTCTAAACCTAAATATTATGTCCTGGATATGTTCCCGTATCCCTCTGGATCGGGACTGCATGTCGGCCACGTCGAAGGTTATACTGCCACAGACATCGTCGCCAGGCATAAACGTCAAAAAGGCTTTAACGTCTTGCATCCTATGGGGTGGGACAGTTTTGGCTTGCCCGCAGAGCAGTATGCCATCCGCACTGGTACGCATCCGGGGGTGACCACTGCCAAAAATATCGATAATTTTCGCCGCCAGCTGCAATCTTTGGGTTTTAGCTACGATTGGGAGCGCGAATTAGCCACGAGTGATGCTGCCTACTATAAATGGACGCAGTGGATCTTTACAAAGCTGTATGAAAAAGGGTTGGCTTATGAGGCTGAAGCTACGGTGAATTATTGCCCAGAGCTTGGGACGGTCTTGGCCAACGAAGAGGTTGAAGATGGCAAATCGAAAGAGGGTGGATATCCTGTAGAACGCCGACCTTTGCGTCAGTGGATTTTGAAGATTACAGCTTATGCTGAAAGATTGTTGAGCGATTTGGCCTTAGTCGATTGGCCAGAAAGTCTTAAACGATTGCAGACCAACTGGATAGGAAAAAGCCTCGGCGCCAATATTTCCTTTAAAGTCAAAGGCACGAACGAGCAAATCACAGTTTATACCACCTGCCACGATACGCTTTTTGGCGCGACATTTTTGGTGATTGCTCCGGAACATCCACTTGTGCAAAAGATTGTCACTCCAGACCAAAAAGCCGCTGTGGAAGCTTACCAGAAAAATGCAGCTTCCGAGTCGGATCTATTCCGTACCGAGCTTAACAAAGACAAGACCGGCGCCTTCACAGGTGCTTATGCGATCAATCCGGCCACAGGCAAAGAGATCCAAATTTGGGTCGCAGACTATGTGTTGATGAATTATGGCACCGGGGCTGTCATGGGAGTGCCTGCGCATGATGCGCGGGACTTTGATTTCGTGAAGAAATTTTCATTGCCCACCATCCCTGTCATCAGGCCAGATGTGCATTTATCTCCAGATAATGTACCGACAGGGATGTCTGAAATTGATGTCATTGAAAAGACCTTGAAAGGGGATCTCTGTTGGGCAGGACAAGGCGGATATATCAACAGCGAAAATGCCGAGCTATCATTACATGGGTTGTCGACAGCTGATGCAAAAGAGAAAATGTCATCGTGGTTGGAAGCCAAAGGACATGGCAAAAGGGCAACGTCGTACAAGTTGCGCGATTGGCTCTTTTCGCGCCAACGGTATTGGGGCGAGCCTTTTCCAATCTTGCATTATGAAGATGGATCCAAACGGGTTTTAGGATTAGATGAGCTCCCCTTATTGCCACCAGAGATGACAGATTTTAAACCTACCGGCGATGGAAAAAGCCCTCTTGCCAGAGCAACCCATTGGGTGGAAGTTAACGACAGCAAAACAGGCAAGAAGGCTTGGCGTGAGACCAACACGATGCCGCAATGGGCCGGATCTTGCTGGTACTACCTTCGCTATTGTGATCCACTTAACGCGCACGAAGCGTGGGGCAAAGAAGCCGAAAAATATTGGATGCCCGTAGACCTATATGTCGGCGGTGTCGAGCATGCCGTGCTGCATCTGCTGTATTCGCGCTTTTGGCATAAGGTGCTCTTTGACTGCAATCTGGTGTCAACGCCAGAGCCATTCATGTCGTTGCGTAATCAGGGGATCATTGTCGCCCGTTCGTATCAAAAGAGCGGTGGCGGCTATGTCGATCCGGCTGATGTCGTAGAAAAAGACGGAAAATATGTCGACAGATCCAATGGCGAAGAGCTTCGCAGCCAAGTCGAAAAGATGTCGAAATCGAAGCTCAACGGCATCACTCCTGACGACATCATCGAAGAGTTTGGCGCCGACGCCTTGCGCCTTTATGAGATGTTCATGGGACCATTGGAGAAAGAAAAGATATGGAATACAGATGCCGTCAACGGCTGTAAACGCTTTTTGACCCGTTTTTATGATATGGCGGTCTCAGACAAAGCGACTGATGAAGAGTCTCCTGAAGCATTGAAGTTGGGACACAGGCTCATTTCTGGGGTGGCGAAAGATTTTGAGACGCTGCAGTTCAATACCGCCATTGCGAAGTTGATGGAATTCATCAATGATTTCATCAAATTGCCGGCGTATCCTAAGTCTGTGATCAAAATGGCCATCCAAGCGTTGATGCCTCTGGCACCACATCTTGCGGAAGAAGCGTGGCAGCACCTTGGATTTAAGGGATCGCTATCATATGAGCCCTTTCCAGAGGCCGATGATAAGTATCTGCATGATGAGACCATTACATACGTCGTGCAGGTCAATGGCAAAGTGCGAGGACGCTTTGAGTTACCCAAAGACAAGCCTGAACAAGACGTCTTGGAGGCAGCTAAAGGTCATGCAGGCATTAAAAAGTATATCGACGGCCAAACAGTGCAAAAAGTGATCTTCGTCCCCAACAAGTTGTTGAATATCGTTGTAAAGGGAAATTAAACGCGAGGGCGCGAACGAAAATTTAACACAGAGTCACAGAGAGGGACGCTCTGCGGTTGCCCTATCTTAATTAAGATCAAGATTAAGATAGGGCATGGCCCTAGAGTCCCTCTCTGTGACTCTGTGCCTCTGTGTTAAATTTTCGTTTTACCAGAAATACACCAAGGCTGACAATGCAAAGGTGGCGAATACGGGTGCCTTAATGGTCTCGACCCCTTTTAGCTTGTAGGCGATATTCAGCAAGGTCAATACGATCAATCCTGGATAACAAATGGCAAGGATAGGTCCCAAGAAGGCCGAAATGCCGTTAAACTCCAATGTCGAGATCGCGAACGTCAGCAATAACGATCCTGCCAATGTCATTTTATAGCTAATTTTTTCCTGGAAGACTTCCTTTTGAATAAATTCGGCGAAAACAGCAATCAACGTCATCGCAGTGGTGAAGCATGCTAACGTCACCGTTGCACAGACGAGCAAGTTAGCGTAAGGTCCAGCAATTTTCAATGCGATAGCACTCAGAAGTTCATCATTATTTGCAGGATCAAGATCAGCGGCATGAAATGCCGATATCGTGCTGAAGCCTATGTATACAAGCGAAAGCAGGGTGGCACCGATAATACTCGCCTTCTTTGTCAGGTCAATGTAGCAATACTTGGAATCCGTAGCTTCATGCTTACTTCTTACAAGAGTCAATATCGTTGACGAAAAGAAAAAAGCCGCAAGTAGATCCATCATCTTATATCCTTCGCTCAGTCCATGGAAAAACATGTTCAAAGAAGTATGTTGTGATTCAGGAATTTCAGCCGACGAGAGCAAGCCTAATATGACAATAGATCCCAGAGAAATGAGCAAAAGGGGAGTCAACACTTTCCCTAAAATGCCGATAATGCGCTTCGGTTTCAATGTCGAAATAAACAGAAGCACACACGCGCCGGCACTAAACCAAGTCGATGACAAATCTGGAAATGTGCTTTTGATCGTCGAATAGGTCAATGCGATACAGCGTGGGGTCGATCCCAACGGTCCCAAAAGGGAAATGATGACGAGGGCCAAGAGGAATCCTGGCGTGCGGCCGATGCGGTAAAAAAATTCGCGGTAGTTACCATCGAATAGGATCATCGCAAAGACACCCGCGAAGGGCATCAAGGCGGCAGAAAAGAGTAGCCCTGCCATGGCGGCGAAGTTTTTATCTTGGGCAATTTGTCCGATACCCAACGGGAAAATGAGGTTGCCTGCGCCGAAAAACATGGCGAACATCGCCAGTCCGATCGTCAGGGCTTCAAAAGTAAACAATGTTTTCATCGCAAAACCTTATGTTGCGGAGTGTCATAAATTTTAGTTCTTTTCTAGCTTTCACTAGTGGTCTAGGGGACAGATGTTAAGAGGAGAGGGAGTATTTAGATGTGCGCGGTGCGCACCAAGACGACGACGACGACGACGACAGATCCGGTGACAACGGGCAAAAGTGATTTTTGTGAATTTTCGGACATAATAAAGGTATATTAACAGGCTTTGGCATTGAAGGCAAGATATGGAAATGTAGACTTTCATAAAAATCAGGCCGAGACGGCCTGATTACCTTTAAGCGGCGAGAAGGCGCAGCACTCAAACCTGATGGCGTCCATGTGTTTTGTTGATGGAAAGCTGCCTTCTTTTGTTCTTCGAACAAAAGAAGGCACAAGAGGCTATAAAGGAGGGAAAGGATATTGACCACTATAGAAGATTGTATCGAGAAGTGTCAGACCAACAGGAAGATTAATGCCAACATCATCAAAAGCTGGAGATGCTGGTGTTCCATTAATAGCAGTTAGTTCTGCAACAGCTAATGCTGTTACGCTTATTAAACCTGGTCCGAGAATAAGACCAGTTTCATATTGTCCTGCATAGAAAGGTCCAGTAGAAATTGTAACATCGCCTAATGGCCCTAAAACAACAGGAAATGCAACTGTAGTTCCTAAGAAGGTGCGGCCGTCTGGTGTTGTGACAAAAGGGGTTACTGTGGATAAAAGTGAGATATCAGCAAGAGCTGCGAAGGAGAATGTCAACGATGTGACTGCAGTACCGGCTCCTGGTTGTCCTGGTGGTACAGTTGCAGTTACAAAACCTGCACCTGTAGCACCTGTATCACCTGTTTTACCGCGGTGACCGCTGCTGTTGTTACCTGCAACGACACCAGCTACAGCACCTACGGCAGCAGCACCTGTGAAAATTGCTATGTCTCTCCAAATGCTACGTCCACAGCAAGGATCTTCGCAGCACTGTTGTTCGCAGCACTGTTGTTGTTGGCAGCAGTTCTCTGCAGCTGCTTCGAAAGGAGCAAATGCAGTTGAGAACATGCACACGACTGGCGTCAGTGCGCTAAATAATTTTTTCATAATAATCCACCTCATAAAAAGTTAAATTGAACACTAAAAATCTTTTCACACCCATGACCCGATTTTTCATAAGATCGAATTGTTGACAAGTAAATATTTTTATGGCTTTATGCAAATAACAGTAAAAATGAATCTAAAAGATTATGGCTTACCGGATTATTTACATATTTATTGCTTTGCAACTTGCCTTAACAAGAGGCTATTCGGCAGATATTTGTTATGATGAATACACCGCAACAGGCATTCCTCTGGAGCTCAATGTTGAAAATGCACTCAATATTGCCTTGTCAACACAGCGACGACTTGGTTCGGCCTTAAATAGCGTGGTACAGTCAGAAATAAATTTAGAAATGGCGGAAACAGAGTTTGATTTTCGATTTATTCCAAAAGGCGATGCTGGGTATGTGGGAGGTGGCAGAGCTGGTGCAGGTCCCACAGTGGGAGCGGGTATTGAAATCTTTAAGAAGTTTACATCAGGGACGCGCATTTCGGTGTTTCCTTCTGTGATGAAGGCGGCGCATAATTTCCAGTCGAATATAAAGACCGTTTTTACGCAGCCACTTTTCCGCGGCTTTGGTGAGGAGTATAACTTATCGCCAATCAGGGGAGCCCAATACAATAATCGTTCGTCACTCCGTGCGTTATATTTGGCGCAAGTTCGCCTTATGCTTCAAACTGTACAGGGCCTTTATGATGTTACCAGGCACGAGTCGATGGTTGGGCTAGAGAAGGAGTCGCTGCAGCGTATCAAGAAGTTTTGTGCGGCTACCAGGATAAAGGAGAAGCTGGGTCTTTGCGAGGGATTGGATGTTTATCGTGCTGAGATCGAATTGAAAAGGGCGGAAGATAGTCTTAATAGTGCCGAGGAGCGTCTTCAAGATGCTAAGGACATATTGCGTGATACATTGGCACTCCCTCTGGATCTTGATATTGAGGTTAATGTTCCCCTTGATTTCCAGTTGGTTGTTATTTCTCCGGATCAAGCAGTAGCCATGGCTTTGAGCAATAGGATAGAGATCGATCAGGCTGATGACCATGTTGCGGAGTGCCGTCGAATGCAATATATGGCCAAGAGTAATTTGATGCCTGAGGTAAATGTTGTTCTCGACTATACCAGCCAAAGCCGTGACGAAGCGTTTACTCGTATATGGACATATCGGCGCGAGAGCAATTGGGGCATAGGATTTCAAACGGCCACGGAGTGGGGATTAAAGCGTGAGCATGCAGCTTATGATCAGAGCATTTTGACGACTGCCGAGGCTCAAAGGAATGCAGATCAAGCCCGCGATACAGTGATTTTGGATGTGAAACGCACACTGCGTTTACTCGTCCGTTCGCAGGAGAAGATAGCGACGCAACAGACACAGATTGAGAATTCTTTTAAGGAGTTTCATTTGGCTCGGGTTAAATTTGAGCATGGACTTGCTAATAACTTTGATTTGATCCAAGCTGAGAAAAACTTGCGCTCGGCCCAAACAGGATTGGTTGCGGCAATAATAGACCACAAGATCGGGCAATTTAAATTGTTGTCTTCTTTAGGGATGTTGGCAGATAAACCGGAAGTTACTGGGTATAGATGTCGAAAGTAAAGATTATTTTAGGGGTATTGGGGATTCAATTGCTAGTGGTTATCACTACCTCTATGATTGACCTTTCCCCAAAATCAAATTTCGACCAAGACGTCTTCACTGTGCCTGTCATCAAGCGTTCTTATCCTATTGAAGTCCATACTGTCGGAGAACTGGAAGCGGCGAGGTCCATAAGCATTTCTTGTGCTATCCGCAATGAACAGCCAAAAGTTATAGAACTTGTCGGCGATGGAACCAATGTTAACGAGAATGAACTTTTGGTAAAAATCGATCCTACTCCTTATGAAAAGCGGGTTGAAGATCTTAATTCAACCATCAAAGATATTGAAAGCCAGATCATACAGCTTGAAAACGCCCTGGCATGGGACATTGAGCAGGAGAAGCATGAAGCCAAAGCCAGCGAATATGAGATTGAAACGGCGGAGTTGGAACTCAATAAGATTGTCAGTGGCGACGGACCTTTGGAAACAGCTAGGTTATTCGCGTCGATGCAGAAGGCGGAAGTAAAATTCAATGAGTTAAATAGCTTTGTTGACGATTTGAAGATCCTTGAAGAGCAAGATTTGTTAAATCCTACCGAGATCCGGCAAACTCAAAAAAAGCTGCAAGAAGAGAAGGAAAATTATGAAAATGCCAAATTGCAGTACGACAGCTATGTGAAGCATGTTTTTCCTATGCAAGTAAAAAAAGGGGAGACAGCGCTTAAGCGCATGTTAAATAAACAAGAAGAGTCAAAGAAGAATAGCACCTATAAAATTGCGAAATCGCAGGTTTCCTTAGCTCAAATACAGCAGCAATTGGTTGATGCCAAGCGGCAACATAAGGATGCTTGTAACGAACTTACCATGACAGAAATACGCGCTCCGTCGCCAGGAATGGTTGTATTAAAAGACGACTACCGTGCTGGACAAAAGCGAAAACCGCGCGTAGGAGATATTTTGGTGAGGAATCAGGGTATTTTAGATCTACCTGACATGTCTTCAATGATTGTTAAAACAAAAGTGCGTGAGATCGATCTTTACAAAGTTGAAATTGGAAAAAATGCATGCATTGAGGTGGATGCTTACCCAAACCTGCTCTTTGAAGGAAAAGTCATTTTTATAGGCATCTTAGCAATTTCTGATGCTGCACGTCCCGGCGATGAAAAAAGTTTCGAAGTCAAGGTTGCCTTAGACAATACGGATCCTCGCTTGCGTCCTGGTATGACTTCTCGCGTCACCATTCATGCAGGAAAAGTTGAAGATACATTATCCATTCCTATTCATGCTGTCTTTGAGAAAAATAAGCAGCATTATTGTTATATCGCAGCAAAGAAATATTATGTTCAGCAACCCATAGAGATCGGCATGAATAATGAACAATGGGTTGCTGTCCTGGCTGGTCTTAAAGAAAATGATCGCATTTGCCTGTCGATCCCTGAAGAAGCTACTATTATAGATCCAAGCACTCTTACTGAAGATTTCCGCAATGACATGTAGTCCTGAAACTGTTGTCGACGTCCGTCAAATCACAAAGTCGTATCAGATGGGTCATGGGGAAGTATTCGCACTCAAAGGTGTCGACCTTCAAATTATGCGTGGCGACTGTCTGGCGATCATGGGGCCGTCGGGTTCTGGTAAGTCGACCCTCATGCATCTTCTTGGATGTCTTGACAAGCCTTCTACAGGTCAATATTTGCTCAATCAACAAGACGTTGCACTTCTAGATGACAAGGCCCTTTCGTTAATTCGCGCCACGCAAATTGGATTCGTTTTCCAGTCTTTCAATCTTATCCCACAACTCAATGTAGTTGAAAATGTCGAGATCCCTTTCTTGTATCGAGATGACAAACAATCGGGACATGAAAACATCATCAAAGCCCTCGAAAGGGTAGGGCTGGGGCACCGCTTACATCACCTTCCTACCGAACTCTCAGGGGGTGAAATGCAGCGTGTGGCTATTGCGCGAGCGCTAGCGATAGATCCTTTTATCATCCTGGCGGATGAGCCCACAGGGAATCTTGACTTTGAAACAGGCCGTTCCATTTTAAGTCTTTTTCAGGAACTTAATGAGCAAGGCGTGACCTTGATCATTGTCACGCATGATGAATTTGTCGGAAAGCACTGCAAGCGCCTTGTGAGGATGCGCGATGGGAAGATTATTTCTGAGGAAAGGCCATGACGTTAAAGAAAAACGTGCAACAAGGTTTACGTTCTTTAGCCTTGCATCGTTTGCGCACGCTGTTAAGCACATTGGGCATCCTTTTTGGCGTAGTAGCTGTCGTCACCATGTTATCGATAGGCGAAGGGGCAAAGCAAGAGACCTTATCGCAAATCGAGCAGTTGGGTATGAATACAATCACCATTAGGCAAAACGATATGGGTGAAGAGCAAGCACTCAAGAGCCGTGAACAGCGTTCACGAGGGCTCACAGAGGCTGATGCTTTTGCCTTGGAACAAAATGTACCTTACATACAATATCAGGCCGCCCTTAAAGTCATCGAATCGACTGTTAGCACAAAATTTTCTTCTGTGTCGCCAGAGATATTGGCCATTAGTGATTATTTTGACGAAATTAAAGGATTGGAAGTCGCTGAAGGGCGATTTTTGGGGATTCTGGACATAGAACAGCGCAAGCAAGTGTGTGTGCTAGGAAGTGAAGTGTCTAAAAGTTTAGGAAAAGATGGACGTGTCGGTAAGTCCATACGCGTCGACAACGTCGAATTTCAAATCGTAGGTATCTTGAAAAACAAGAATTGGAAAGCAGGCAAAACAACAGCTTTAACAACGCGTAACCTCAACAAAAGCATCTTTATCCCTTTGGGAGTAGATATGACGTTGCCAAATGTCAAACAAGGTGGCACTGGTGCTCTTAGTGAAATTGTCCTTCAGATAACCCAAAGCAGCAAAATGCCGCAGATCCTCAGCGTCGTCAAACACATCATGTCTAATACTCATGGACGTGTCGAAGATTATCAAATCATCATTCCTCAAGAACTCTTGGACCAAGCTTACAGGACACAATATACTTTTAACCTCGTATTGGGAAGTATTGCGGCCATCTCCTTACTTGTCGGCGGCATCGGAATTATGAATATCATGCTGGCGACAGTTTCAGAAAGAACGCGCGAAATCGGTATTAGACGCGCCGTCGGAGCAAATAAATACCATATCGTCTTCCAATTTCTTACTGAAGCCCTTTTGATTACATTGATTGGGGCTTCTCTGGGACTAATTATCGGCCTTGGCTTTACTCTATTGATTGGCTATTTAGCAGGCTGGACGACCGTCGTGACAACGTGGTCACTACTGCTTTCATTGGGAAT
>Ga0364919_10200_pt2 | contig 21938 bp, 17 predicted proteins | sample SorcelJu500001C7_2_FD_206953 | JGI IMG/M metagenome (GOLD analysis project Ga0364919, IMG submission 206953) | Enriched cells from Trout Bog Lake Hypolimnion, Wisconsin, USA - BchlTB.June20.5000.01.C7 | ecosystem: Environmental > Aquatic > Freshwater > Lake > Hypolimnion/Profundal zone | place... | reverse complement strand
TGGTAGAACTGGCGTCCGGCGTGGACGGAGAAGGATGGGGATTTTTCTTTGTGGAAGGGGCAGAGGCCGCTGTAGTTTTGGGCTCCGGCTTTGCGGAGGCGGATGTAGCTGCCGATGACTTTGACGATATCGGCTTGCTGTTTGACGGTTTGGGCGAAGTCGGACACGGTCTCTTTTCAGCATAGGGCCTGTATCAGGCGTGCGGAGAAGAAACCGGTCAAAAGGCGAATAAGCAGTGAGCAAAACAAGTAAAAAGGGGCGGGGGTCTGCGTTTTGGCGGTAACTATTTGATAGGAATCGGCTTAGTAGCGGTAAAAGTGCACATATACCGGGGAGGTGCGCTGTGGTATTCTTAAACTCTCTGAAGGACACGCGCCCCACGTCCCCAAATGCGAGCTGCGGCTCCGGGGCGGGCCAACCTTGGCCCACTGCGCAAAATGTCCCGATCCGAGCAACTCAACCGGACATCGCTTTCCGATGTTGTTGGGCGCTATTGCCTGTACGGAGTTCGGCCGCTGAAATTATTTTCAGTCCCCAGCCGATACCGTACATAGCCGTGCGCCAACACGGAGAGCAGTCGAGATTTTACGCGCAGGAGACGTGAGCGCTTTGGCTATTGACGACAAATTCGAAGACGACATAACGAACCTGATCGATTCGGGCAAAGAAAAGGGCTATCTGACCTACGGCGATGTCAACGACATGCTGCCGGAAGATATGCACAATGCCGACGATCTGGACGACCTCATCACAACCATCGGCACCCAGGGCATCGACTTGCTCGACGGCCCCAAATTCGGCGGCGACAAAGACTTCGACCTCGAAGAGGGCGAAGACGTTGAGCTTGACCTGACCCCTGGCACGCTCGAAAAAACCAATGACCCTGTCCGCATGTACCTGCGCGAGATGGGCACCGTTCCGCTGCTCACCCGCGAAGGCGAGGTCGAAATCGCCAAGCGTATTGAGCGCGGCCAGATGCGTGTGCTCAAGTCGCTGTCGCGGTCTCCCGTGGTCATTCGCGAGATCGTGGCGCTGGGCGAAGACCTCAAGCGCGGTGTGCGCAACGTAAAAGAAGTGGTGACCTTCGACGAAGAAGAGCTCACCGAAGACGTGGTGCAGGCCCGCGTTCGCGCAACAGCCAGCCGAATTGATGCGCTGGTCAAGCATCAGAAGAAAATTGCAGTCTACGAAGAAAAGCTGACCCTGCTCGCCGCCAAGATCAAGGCCAAGGAAGCGCGCCACACCCGTTGGCTCATTGCTCGCGAAAAGGTTCTGATCTCGCGCATCGTTCGCGAGCTCAAGTATACCGGGCAAGAGCGTAAGCGCCTGCTCGACAAGGTCAACAAGACCGTCGAGATCATGCGTTCGCTGGAGCGGCAGATCAAGTCTCTGGATCAGAAGTTCGATGCTTCGAAATCCGAAGACCTGAAGAAGGAATATCGCCGCCAGCAGAAGAACTGCCATGTCGATCTCGAAAAGCTGGAGCAGGAAGCCGGCGTCACCGTCGTCGAGCTCCGTCGTACCCAGCGCGAGATGATCCAGGGCGACATGGACGCGGAAAAGGCCAAGCGTGAGCTGATCGAGGCCAACCTTCGTCTCGTCGTCTCGATCGCTAAGAAGTACACCAACCGCGGTCTGCAGTTCCTCGACCTGATTCAGGAAGGCAACATCGGCTTGATGAAGGCCGTGGATAAGTTCGAATACCGCCGCGGTTACAAGTTCTCGACCTACGCAACCTGGTGGATTCGCCAAGCCATCACCCGCGCCATTGCGGATCAGGCCCGTACGATTCGTATCCCGGTGCACATGATCGAGACCATCAACAAGCTCATCCGCACGTCGCGTCAACTGGTGCAGGAGCTGGGCCGCGAGCCTTCGAGCGAAGAGATTGCACGCCGCATGGATATTCCTGTGGCCAAGGTCCGCAAGGTGCTCAAGATTGCGCAGGAGCCCATCTCGCTCGAGACCCCCATCGGCGAAGAGGAAGATTCGCATCTCGGCGACTTCATCGAAGACCGCCAGGCCGTGTCTCCTTCCGAAGCCGTGATCAGCGTAAACCTCAAGGAGTACACCTCGCAGGTGCTGCGTACCCTGACCCCGCGCGAAGAGCGCGTGATCAAGATGCGCTTCGGCCTCGAAGACGGCTCCGAGCACACGCTGGAAGAAGTGGGCCAGAGCTTCCAGGTAACTCGCGAACGCATCCGCCAGATAGAAGCCAAGGCGCTGCGTAAGCTACGGCATCCTTCGCGCAGCCGCAAGCTGCGTGCCTTTGTAGAAGGCGTCAAAGAACTGTAACTTCAGAAACCATCGAAGCAAGAAGCCGCAGCCAATCAGGGCTGCGGCTTCTTGCTTTTGAGACGCATTCGGCTTGATTCATGGCTTGATACAAAGCTTGAATTAAGTCAGGCAACAAAAATGAGCCGCCTCAGGCCGATAAATCCGACAAATTTCTTGACCCGAACTGCTGCAACCTTCTCGACCCAGCAACGGTACCGAATCGCCCTTCGCGTTTTGCCTCTTTGTTTGCGTACATGGCTGCATCCGCGGATCGCTGCAACTCTTCCTTGTTTGAGCCGTCTTCCGGATACACTGCTAGCCCTACGCTGGCGGAGCCGTGGATGCGAAGACCTTCCAACTCAAACAGTTCATCAAAACAGCGTTCCAGCCGCACTGCAATCTCCTCGGCGTCGGCCCGGCCACGCAGAATCGGCGCCAGCGCAATGAACTCATCTCCGCCGATCCGTGCGAGTACATCTTCAGTACGCAGTTGCAGCTTCATGCGCCGTGTCACTTCCTGCAGGTAGAGATCTCCGATGCGATGACCGTAGCGGTCATTGACTTGCTTGAAGTGGTCGAGATCTACGTATATCAATCCGAAGAAAGCTTCGCTGCGCCGTCCCGACAGCATCAGTTGGTCGAGATGCCTATCCATGCTGAAGCGATTTGGAATTTCGGTGAGCAGGTCGTATTCGGAGCGATGGCGCAAATCGCTGTAGAGCCTGCGAGTATCGATAGCCAACTCAGCGAGCCGCGCTCCGGCGACAAGAGCCGAAGAGATGTCAATCTCTGCCGAGCTCTGAAGCCGCGGAGTCGCAAGAATAAAACCTAAGGAAGCGCCCTCGTGGGAAAACAGTTCCTGGAAGACGATAGCTGGGCCGCGGGGACGCTCTGCGCTCGAGCCATCTTCGGAACCGGAATGCAGCTCAAACCAACAGGAAACCCCATAGAGCCGGGACGAAACCATGGCCTGAATCTCCCGAAGCACTTCCGGAAGCGGGGCCGAACTGCTGATCAGTTCCAGGATGTGGCTTCGCTCCTGTTCCTGGCGCGCCAGCCTTCGCTCGCGAATCGCATCTTCCTGGCTCTGCTTGGCCAGGATCGCCGTTTGTCTGCGCAGCCTTCGATCAAGCATGCCTGCCCATAGCACTGCAATCAGGATGACCGCGCTCATCGCCGTCACGATATAGGCCATTCTCTTGACGGTCCACCAGGAGGGTTGCCGAAGAACGGCTACGTCATCCAGGGACCGCATGCGAAGGTCGAACCATAGCCGGTCGCGCCAGTGATTACCCGAGTCCATGAAACATACGCCACTTACCCTGACGCGGCTTCCTATGGTGGGCGTTTGTTGATCTGAAGCCGGCCGGTAGGCATCGGAAGAGGTGTGCCGCAGTGTTGCTGAAAACAGATGCCCCTCGGATAAGACGATGAAAAGGTCGACGCGCGAGTCGTGCACCAACCCCACCACTTCGCCTTCCATCGCCACGAGATTGTAGGCGTACTTTCCGGCAGAGGCATCCTCCCAATCGATGATCTGCGGACGTATTTGCGCGGAGAGGGCCACGGGACGCAGTTCGCCATCTTCAAGCCGTACATTTTCTTCGGCGACCGTTGGAAAACCGGTCGCTTCCACTCCCACGCCTGCATGCATCGGCAGCGTTGAATTTGTCTTGACCAGCATGGATCTGCCGTTCTGCTCAACGACGGCCAGAGCGCCCGGCTCAAAGTATGTCAGCGTACCGGTAATCCGCACACGTTTGCTCTCGTTGCTGAACCGGTAAGCGAAGACAACTTCGTCCATGGGGATCAGGGGCAGCGACCACGAATCTGCAGGATGGGCACGCAGGAGGGTAACCTCCTGCCAGGAGTCGATATCCAGCCACACGCCCGCCATCTGCATCTTGCTGTCGAACTCACCGCCAGCAACGCCCCTCATACGTACATCTGCGTCCAGCAGATCCGCCGGCTCCAGCTTGCCGGGGTGGGCCACAATGCCCTCCACCGTGCCGCCGGGAACCTTGATCCGAATGCGGAGGCTTTGGTAGGGTTGGCCTCCGTCGAGAGCCGCAGACATGACATGTCCGGTCACCTCAACAAATCCGGCATCCCACCTGGATCGGATCAGATCGGCAAAGGTCGCGGGTTGCGCGACAGGCATGCTTCCGTGGTTCAAGAAGCTAACTTTCTTTGCTACCACAATGGGCCTGAAGCTCGGTTCGGTATACCCCGTTACTTCAATTCGATCGCCAGGAATAAGCCCTATATCTTCTCCAAACCTGACATAGATTCCCACTCCGTTGTCGATGACAAACAGGTTCTTTTCCACGGGGCGCAGGTATGTCACGGTTGCTTCGATCTTCACCGTCAAGTGTTGCGAAGCTTGAGCGTTGGTGAGCGCTTTTACCTCTTGCACGTGGGTGAGTGCAGCCCGGCCTTGGCCAAGCCCAGCTTCCCCATGAAAAAACACGTGCATTAGGAAAATCAAAGGCAAAAGCCTGCGCATGTATTTACCCCTGGCTCGTTTCAGACCACGCCCTCAAGCCTTCGGCGCGTTTGCTCTCCAGAGAGTCCTATCGGCGAGCGTCGCAGCTGCAACAGTTTGGATCCCGGAATCGGCCTGCAATCCCAGATCGATCCCCGATCGCAAGAGCTGGTTTGTGAAATAGAGTGTCTCATTCCGGCACATCGCTACGACATCCCTAAAACGTGTCAGTTCTGTACCTTAGGTGTCAGCTTGCGGGTCCATCTGGTTTAATGGGCGGTTGGCGTTGTGTGTCTTCCGTTGGCCGTCCTGAGCCGGCGGAAAACGCAACGACCTGGAGTTGCCGGTATGACAAACGCAGCGAATGCAGTGGAATTCTCCTCGAACCTATCTTCGAGTCGATCTACAACTCAATCCCAGCCCCAATCCCAGATCCAGTCTCGGTTCGCCCATGGAGGCACTCAATCGCTCCCCACGCGCCGGATCTGTGTTTTTGGCGTACCGCTCGATCTCGGCGCCAGCCGCCGCGGCGTGGATATGGGACCATCCGCAGTCCGCGTAGCAGGGCTCGAAGCGCGCCTCGAAGCTCTGGGCCATCAAGTCAGCGATGGAGGCAACATCCGCGTAGAAATTGCGGAAACCCAGAGCTCCGGCAGCACCAACGCCCGTTTTCTGCAGGAGATCGCCGACACCTGCACCCGCACCGCGGAGGCCGTCGTCAAGAGCCTGGAAGATGGCATGACTCCTCTGGTCCTCGGCGGAGACCACTCGCTAGCCGCCGGCTCAGTCTCCGGCGTCGCGGAATTCTATCGCCGCCAGGGCCAGAAGATCGGTGTCATCTGGATGGATGCCCACTCCGACATCAACACCCCAGAAACCTCGCCCTCCGGCAATGTCCACGGCATGCCGCTAGCCGCATTGCTCGGCCTAGGTCCCGGGTCAGGACTGGAACCGCTGAGCCAGATCTTCGGCTACTCACCCAAGATCTCTCCCGAGAACACCGTAATCATCGGCGTGCGCGATATCGATGCCGCCGAGCGCGAAAACATCCGCCGCGCGGGCATAGCCGAGGTCTACACCATGCGCGATATCGATGAGCGCGGCATGAGAACCGTGATGGAAGAAGCTTTGCGCGCCGCCGGCCGCGGCACCGCCGGCTATCACGTCTCGCTCGACATGGACTGGATCGACCCGGAAGATGCGCCCGGCGTCGGCACCCCGGTCCGCGGTGGCGCAACCTATCGCGAAGCCCATCTGGCGATGGAAATTCTCGCCGATCACGGCCGCCTGCTCAGCTTCGAAATCGTCGAGGTCAACCCGATTATCGATGAACACAACCGCACCGCCGATCTGGCAGTAGAACTAGCCTGCTCTGCATTCGGCAAAAAGATTTTATAGATCGCCTGCATGGGCGATATCCATCTGTGCAAGGCTTGAGTGAGCTGTAAATATGGTCTAGACTAAGCTCTAACCCAACGGAGCATGCGAGATGGAAAAGAAGGGCGAAATTAAGACAAGAAAGAAGCGCACTCCGCGCAAGCTCGATCTTGATCCGCGTAGCCCAAACTTCGCCCGCGATTTCGCGATTGCGGCTAAGGCTTTCACGCGCAAAGCCACGAGAAGTCCGGAGGCTGCGTTGAAGGTGCTGGTTTCCGAAGGTATTTACACGCCATCTGGCAAGCTGTCGAAGAATTACCGCTAGCACGTGCATCGTCTTTCCACCACTTTCGTCCTCGGATACCACGGATGTGATCGCACCGATGGTCTGAAGCTTCTCGACGGCAAGATCAAATTTCGACAGAGCGACAACGATTATGACTGGCTTGGCCCCGGAGTGTACTTCTGGGAGTCAAACCCGGACCGGGCTTTTCAATTCGCCGAGGAAAAGAAGAGTCGTAAGCAGGATGTCAAGACTCCGTTTGCGGTGGGCGCCGTAGTTGATTTGGGTCAATGCCTTGATCTAACCACTACCGACTCCATCCAATATTTGCGAGCTGCCCATCTTAGCTTGAGAGCTACGGTCAGCGCCAGGGGACTCCCTCTCCCTGTGAATGGGCCAAAATCCTGGGAACGATTCTTGGATTGTGCCGTAATTCGTCGACTACATCGAATCATTAAGGATCGGAGTTACCCTCCAATCGACACTGTGCGCGGAGTTTTCCAGGAGGGAAAACCCATGTATCCGGGTTCAGCCTTTTTTGAGAAGACCCATATTCAAATTGCGGTAATGAATCCGGATTGCATCAAAGCGGTGTTCCGCGTATCCAAAACGAAGTGACAGAAGGAAAATGGCAAAAAAACTGCGCGTAGGCATCCTCTTCGGTGGCCGGAGCGGTGAGCATGAAGTCTCGCTTCTCTCGGCAGCCTCCATCCTCAAGGCAATCGATCGTAAGAAATTTGAAGTGGCGCCCATTGGCATCTCCAAGACTGGCCGCTGGCGCACCGGCGAAGGCGCACAAGCTCTGCTCGCTGGCTCCAGTTCCGGCGCCGGGTTGGAGCTGCAGGCTGAGGCGGATCAGCCGTCTGTGCCGTCAGACGCCGTGAACGCTCTCGTCCCCGATGCCACCAGCTTGAACTCTGGCAAACTGGACGTCGTTTTCCCTGTTCTCCACGGCACCTTCGGCGAAGACGGCACCATCCAGGGCCTCTTCGAACTTGCCGACATCCCATACGTCGGCTCCGGAGTACTGGGCTCCGCTGCCGGCATGGACAAGGACGCCATGAAGCGGCTCTTTGCCCAGGCTCGCCTGCCCATCGTCAAACACCTCACCGTCCTGCGCACCGCCTGGGAAGCCTCCCCGCGCAAGACCGTCAGCGCCATCGAAGCCGCGCTCAAATATCCGCTCTTCGTCAAACCCGCCAATCTCGGCTCGTCCGTAGGCATCAGCAAGGTGCACAACCGCAAAGAGCTTGCCCCGGCGTTGAATCTCGCTGCCCGCTTCGACCGTAAGATCGTGATTGAGCAAGGTGTCGGCGGCGCGAAGAAAAAAGCGCGTGAGTTGGAAGTCGCCGTCCTCGGCAATGACGATCCGAAAGCCAGCGTCGTCGGCGAGATCGTTCCCGGCAAGGAGTTTTACGACTACGAGGCCAAATACCTAAGCGACGGCTCCATTCCCATCATCCCGGCCAAGATCACAGCGGCTGAGTCCAAGCAGATCCGCGCCATGGCTGTCGAAGCCTTCCGCGCCTGCGATCTGGCCGGTCTCGCCCGTGTCGATTTCCTCATGGAGCCGGACGGCAAGCGCAGGATCTACCTGAACGAAGTCAACACCCTGCCCGGCTTTACCTCCATCAGCATGTATCCCAAGCTGTGGCAGGCCACCGGCCTCAGCTATTCCGGCCTGATTACGCGCCTTATTGAACTTGCCTTGGAACGCCACAAAGAGCGCAGCCGAACCACCTTCAGTTTCGATATCGCGAAGTAGAAGGTAGAGAATGGAGAGGAGCGCGAAGCGGCAGGGAACACTTTCCGCTCCGAAGTTGTCTTTAGTAGAGACGCCTCATTTTTCGCGGCTGCGGAAAATTCTTTTGCTCAAAATAAGCTCGCCCCCGGTAGAGCCAACGAGGACCCCAGAACATGACCCTGATGGATGCGCCCAAGTTTGACGCCGCTCGATCCAAACGCCGTGCCCGCCTGATCAACGGAATCCTGATCGGTTTCTTGGCCTTCCTCGTCGGCATGTGGTTCTTCACCGGCCGTCCCATCGACTACCCCTGGACCTGGTGGACGTATTGGGCCGGCGAGCGCGACGTCAACCAATTCCTGCAAGCCGTCGAGGGCAACGATCTGCCCCGCGCTTACGGCATCTGGCGCAACGACTTCGATTGGCAGCATCATCAGGACCAGTACAAAACCTATCCCTTCGAGCGATTTGAAGAGGACTGGGGCCCCAACAGCTCCGCCAATGACTACGGCACCATCAGCAGCCATCACGTTGTGGCCCGCAAATTGACCGGAACCGAGCTGATCGTCGGTTCCATGATCAACGGCCGCAAGAGCAAGCCGCTCTTCCTGGCCTTCGACAAGAAAGATCACACACTAGGGTTTTCCCCCTTCGAGCTGAGCCTGGATCATATGTATTAAAACCGCATGTGCTGATCACATGTGGGCAGTACATGTATTAAGTCTTCACCAGTAACACCGGCCCGGGAATATGAAGCAAGTGGCCTCTGCTTTTCTGTCTGTCATTCCCGGAGGGAATCTGCTGCTTTTTTCAATTCCTGCGGCGATTCGTAGTGCTGTTTCTTATCGGATCCAATGCATTAAGCGTTCAACTCAGCGAGCGCTTTCTCCAAGCTCGCAACATCCTCCACGTTGACGCACTTCTGGCCGCGATCGATCTGTCGCAGCAGCCCGGTCAGCACTTTCCCCGGCCCGGCCTCGACAAAGATCTCCGCGCCGCCAGCCAGCAACGCCTGCACGCAATCCACCCAGCGCACCGTCCCCGTCACCTGCTCAATGAGAGCCGTGCGTACCTGGTCGGCGCTGGCCACCAGGGATCCACTCACGTTAGCGGCCACCGAGAACGCCGGATCGGCGAGCGAGATCCCGCTCAACACCGTGGCCACATCCTGCTGGGCGGGCCGCATCAATGCACAATGGAAAGGCGCGCTCACCGCCAGCATAACCACCTTGCGCGCCCCGCGTGCCTTAGCCAGCTCACCAGCCTTTTCGACAGCAGCTTTGGTGCCGGAGATGACTGTCTGATCGGGCGAATTGAAGTTGGCCGGAGAAACCGCCAGCCCAGTTTCTGAGGCAGCTTCTGCGCAGACCTCCGTTACGGCATCGGCCGCCATGGCCAGGACGGCTGCCATCGCTCCTTCGCCAGCCGGGACGGCGTTCTGCATGGACTGTCCACGCGCTTTGACCGCCTTCACCGCATCGCGAAAGCTCAGCGTTCCCGCAGCCACATGCGCCGACCACTCGCCCAGGGAGTGCCCAGCAGCCATCGCAGGGTGAATGCCATGCTCGGCAAGCACTCGCCACACGGCCACGCTTACGGTCAGAATTGCCGGCTGCGTATTCTCAGTTAAGCGCAGCTCGTCCTCCGGCCCATCCAGGAAGATGCGGCTAAGCGGGAAGCCCAACGCCTCATCGGCTTCCGCGAATGTCGCGGAAGCGACAGGGAACTGTTCAGCAAGCGAGCGGCCCATGCCCACGGTCTGCGAGCCCTGCCCAGGAAAGAGAAATGCGATCTTTTTGGTAGTCATACAGAGAGGAATTCTACTGGATTCAGGGGCCGTGCCGGTGGATGGCCCAGCCAGGCCCACACAGGTTCAGCCAGGCCCTAATTCCATCGCTTCTTATCGTTGTGCTCGTCGCGATCTTCATCGAGTAGCCGTCCCTGGCCATCGAAGCGCACAGTGCGGCCCTGCTTTTGCATGTAGACCTGAAACTTGCTAGCCGCGCGCCGCCGCTTCCAGCGGTAGTACTTGTTGCGCAACCCATACCAACTCTCGCTCAGGGCGAATCCAAAGCCGCGGCGAGGCGCTCTGCGCACGTAGAGAATCGCCGCCAGCGCCCCGCCCAGTTGAGCAAAGGCATAGATGCGCTGCTCGCCAAAGGTCTCGGCAATCGCGATCAGGATGTAGATAATGGCCAGATATTTGGCCTTGATGCCGATGACGAAGAAGAGCTGAAACTGCAAATCTCCGTGGAGCAGCGCGATGGCGGTCAGCATGCCCAAAATGCCGCCCATGCAGCCGTAGATCGTCACGATCGGCTGCGGATAGCCCAATTTCCACCCGATAAAGAACATTAGGATCGCCGTGACGGCTGCGCCCAGCACCGAAACCGCGTAGAGACCATCCAGCCAGCGCCCGCCATGCATCGATTCCAGCAACCCGCCCAGGAACCACAGCGATAGCAGCTCAAAAAGCGTGCCGATCAGCGAAAGATGAACAAAGCTGTAGGTGATCGGCTGCCAAATCCAGCCGGCAAAGATCATCTCCGGGCGCAGCGCAAAATGGCCGATCAGCCAAGTCGAGAGATCCTGCCGGGCCACGCCTATCAGCAAAAGCGCAAAAAAAGCGGCCAAATTCCACAGGATCAACCGCCGCGTAGCCCCGGAAAACTCTGGAAATGCGAATTGTGCCGAACCGAATCTGGCCATAGCCCTATAAAGTGAGCCTACATCCTTCGCGGGCCCAATGTCATGCGCAAGCCGGTTCGTGCAGGCCTTCTTTGGATTTTCAGCGGAAGGAGCTAACTTTCGGCCCGATTTGGGGCGATCAGGTTCCTTCCGCGAATCGACGCCGCACCAGCAGCAAAGTCTGATCGTCGAATTGCTTGCCGAACTCACGGACCGATTGTAGAATCCTCTTCGCCATCTCCGGCAGTGGAAGTTCGGCATGTTGCACCACCAGTTTCTCCAGTTCCGCAATTCCAAATTCTGCGTGTGCTTCGTTTCTTGGACGAAATCCGCGCCGCGCTCTCGTCTGCGAAGTGACTTCAAGAATTCCATCCGTAGCAATCACGACTACGTCGCCCGGCTCCATGGAAAGCCGATGAGCAGGGAAATCCGATACCGGCAGTAGCCCCAGCGGAAACTGCTGCTCCTCAATGCACAGCACGTTTTTCCGCGCCACGCTCCAGTGCAGCAGCGGAGGACTGGCAGCCGTTCCGTAAAATGTCTCCCCATCCTCGTTCAGCCGCAGCGCCGTAAAGGTCGCGTACATGTGCGCTTCTTTCACCTGCGGCAGCACCACATTCAGCGTCCGCATGAGCTCGGAAAGCACCGCGCGGCCATTCGCCTCATGCGAATCCGCCAGCACCGTTCGCGCCGCAGTCTTCAGCATGCCCATGAGGATGCCGGCTTGCAGCCCGTGCCCGGCGATATCCGCAAGGTAGGTGACCGTATCCCCGCCTGGCAACGCCACTACGTCCACCAGATCTCCGCCCACCTTTTCGCTGGGTTCCGAGATGCCGTAAATCTCAAAACAGCGTGTTGTCTTGCTCACAGGAGGCACTAAGGTTTTTTGAATGGAATGCGCTAGCTCCAGCTCATTCTTCACGCGAAAAGCTTCTTTGCCGGTAATGCGGATATACACGGAGAAGCAAGTGTAGGAGACGATGACAACCACGAGTATGGAGGTTGCGGCAAAATGTAAACCCTTTTCCGGCTCGACCGCTGCGGGATGAAATATGGCCTGTACCCAGTAGATAAGGTAGTCGGAGACAGGAATGAAGGCTTCCTTTGCGATCATCACCAGAATAAAAATGGGAGGTAATCGAGAGAACACCAGTACCCAAAGTGTGGAACTCAAGCCGCTGTAAATTGCGGCGGTGAGGACGACGGCGTAAGGCTCAGTTCCGCCTTGCATCAAATCGCCATAGAAGCCGATTACGGAGAAAAGTAAAAAGACTGCGGTGAGGAAGATGGAAAGCTGCCAGAAGGGAACTTGCTGCAGGTGAGTCCACGTTTTCCGTCGTCGAAGAAGCCACCCCAGCGATCCTAGCGTCATAGCCAGCACCATAACAGACGGAGGCTCATTTCCTTTGCGGAAATCGCCGCGGTTAAGCCCAAGTCGATTGCGGAGATTATGGCGTAACCACCAGGCCACGATGCCCAGCCGCATCTACCGCCCGGACCCCAAAAATCACGTTGTCTTTGGATATAGGCACAGTGAGCGTGGTTGTCGCGATTGCTCCGTCAGCAGATCCTGCAGGAACGATCTGAACATACTGCCAATCCGAAGCAGTCGTCTCGCGCCACAGCAATTCATAATGCAATTCATGGTTCAATCCAGCCGCAGAGCTCGCGCCTTCCGGAGCCTTCCAACTCAGCGTAGTCCCGTTCTCCAGCTTGGCCGTCACAATCTTCAGCTCCGCCGGAATGCCCGGCGAAGCCGCCAGCGTCGCCAGAGTGGCAGCGTTGAGCCGGGCCACATTGGCTACATAGCCGAAGTCGACAAATTGCAGCAAGTCGCCATATTGAATCCCGTTCTCCACACGCACATTCTGGTGCTGATGATTGAAGTCTTCCCGCCACTCCGTAATCCGCACCGCCGCAAAGCCCTCGTGATTGAAACTGGTGTGGTCGCCGCCGCGCAGATACCGGTCCGGCCGCGAAATCAGAAAAGGCGCGAAAGTATCGCCTGCCTCTTTTCCCACCATGTAAGTTCGCGCTGCATCCGCCATAGCCCGCGCCAGTTGCCGGCTGGGCGCGTCGTCCGCCGATCCTAAAGCACGAATGCGGCGCAATTGCTCCGGCGTCGCGGCCAGCGGAATTCCCTCGGAAAACACCCGCACCACATCCTTTCGCTGCAAGGCATCGCCAGGAGTGGTATTCCCACCCACAATGTCGTTATTCAGCACGCCCTCCAGTTGCCAGCCCTCATCCTTGGCCAGCTTCGCGAGATGGGCCGAGCCGTTCAGTCCCTGTTCTTCCCCCGCGACGGCCACAAAGACCAACGACGCCGGCCAATGCTGACCCTTGCTCGCTGCGCTCAGCACCCGCGCGCACTCCAGCGATACCGCCACGCCCGAAGCGTCGTCATTCGCGCCCGGAGCCGCGCCATGGTCGTCCAGCACGTCGGTGTTGCGGGAATCGTAGTGCCCCGTGACCAGATACATGCGCCCATAGGGATGCCCGGATGCCGCCGCAGCGCTTCCGCGCAGAATGGCGTAGACATTCGTGATCGTCGTCGGCTTGGGAATACGCTCCGCCACGGGATTCGTGAAAGTATCCCGCTTAACCTCAAGGCAGCCGCCGCACTCCTTTGAAATCTCTTCAAACTGGCCAAAGATCCAGTCTGCCGCTGCGGTCGCGCCGGTTCCAGGCGGAAGGTCCGTCCCCATGCTGGAAAGTGTCGCCCGCGTTGTAAAACTAACCAGCTTTTCTATCGTCTGACGAATGCGGGCATCCGAGTCTCGGGAGACTTGAGCAATCGCGTGGGCAATCGCCGGGTCGGCCGGCGCAGCCGCAACGGGGGAGGCATGCAACTGATAATCCGGCTCTATCATCCATGCAGTAAGCGCGAAGCTGGTCGAAGGAGAGGAAACCAAAGTCAGGCCAAGAAACAGGGGCAACCATGAGACGAAACGCAGCACAGATCGAGGGAATTCGAACAGATTCATGCAATTTTTCTCCAGATTGTTTGGATTTCCCTGCCCTTGCGCCTTCCGTGCCCTTGACCGAAAACGGCTTTCTCCCTAAAACTAGCGGAGTCGCACCACGCAATGCTGTCATCATAAAGCTTGAGTTGCGCAGATGAAGAAGGAGGCATCATGCCCAATTGTCCAGAATGCGAGACTCCCTTGGATCTCGAAGTCGATGAAGTCGAAGAAGGCGATATCGTCGCCTGTGATGAATGCGGCACCGAATTTGAAATTGTCGGTACCGAACCCCTGGAACTCGCGCACGTAGACGGCGATGAGCTTGACGAGGAAGATGACGAGTTCCTGGATGAAGAAGAGGAAGAAGATTGATCCCAAGTAAGACGAAAGCAAACAGCCCGTCGAATCGCAGAAAAGCCGTTCCGATCTTTTCTCTCCTGATGGCAGCCGCCGTATTGGGCCTGCTTCCCATAGGAGTTCCAGGGCCGGGCGGTAATTTAGGCCCCCAAGTCGCCAGCGCCCAGAATTTCGGCCAACGCATTATCCAAGGGAAGGTGGTCGATGATGCCGGTGCTCTTGTTGGAGGCGCAACGGTCTTCCTCAAGAACCTCAAGACCCGCGACATCCGCAGCTTCACCAGCACCCCGGACGGATCGTTTCGCTTTGCCCAGGTAGGCATGGTGGACGATTACGAAGTCTGGGCCGAACAAGGCAAGAAGAAGAGTGCTGTAAAGACTATAAGTTCCTTCGATTCCCGCAAGCAGCTTGATTTCGAGCTGAAGCTCAAATAAAGCGCCGCCTTTCGATTTTGCGGGCCGCGCATTCCCCGTGGCCCGCAAATCTCTCCCACCAAATCAGTTTCTTTCCGCACCGTTCTGCCCGCGAGGCAGCCGCTGACTTCTGTCCTGCATCTGACAACCTGTTGTTCAGCCCTTCGCGCAGTCTTGAATCCACGAGTACAACAATCCTGGAGGATGAAACGGATGGCCTTTGCTTTTCTTTCTGTCATTCCCGGAGGGAGTCTGCTTTTTTCAACCCCCGTGGCTATTCGTCGCACTGTTTCTTATCGGAAAAATGCTTGCCTGGCAGAAATTGGATACATCGCGTCATCCCTGCTTCTGCTCTAGCGCGAGCGTCTGAGTCTCCCCGCCATTCGCTCAGGAGAACACGCAATGTCCGTCATGATGCAAGCCTTTTACTGGGATGCGCCCCAGCAAGAAAAGCAAGAAGGCAATTGGTGGAACTTCCTCGCCGAGCATGTAGAAGCTCTCGGCAAATCCGGCTTCAACGCGCTCTGGCTGCCTCCAGTATCCAAAGCATCCGACCATCGCTCCATGGGCTACGATCCCTACGATTACTTCGATCTAGGCGACTACGACCAGAAGGGCGGCACAAAGACGCTCTGGGGCAATCGCGCCGAGCTCGAAGCCCTCATCGCCAAGGCTCATCAGCATAATCTCGGCCTCTACGCCGACATGGTCATCAATCACAACTCCGGCGCGGATGAGGAAGAAGTCAACCCCCTCGACGGCCAGAAACGCTGGACAAAGTTCAACCCAGCCAGCGGTAAATTTCCCCGCGATTGGAACAGCTTTCACCCCAGCCGCTTCGAACAGGTCATGGTCGAGGGGGAAAATTACGCCGGCTTCCCCCATCTCTGCCATCGCAACCCCGACGTCTATCGCGCCATGTTCGATTACGCCCGCATGCTGATCGAAGAGCTGGGCTTCGACGGCTTTCGCTTCGATTTCGCCAAAGGCTTCGGCGCGTGGATGATCGGCGTGCTTGCCAAGTACCGCTACGTCAAGGATGGCAACGAATTCACGCCCTTCGTCGTCGCCGAGCTATGGTCCGGATCGGAAGAAATCGGCGCCTGGATCGACCGTGTCAACAGCATGACCGACAACCAGATCAGCGCCTTCGATTTTCCCCTGCGCTACAAGCTCAAAGACGTCTGCGACACGCTCAACTACGACCTGCGCAAGCTCACCGACGACTGCGCCGTCGTCGCGGCGCGCCCCATGCACGCCACCACCTTCGTCGATAACCACGATATGGGTGACAACGCCATCGTCAACGACAAGATGCTCGCCTATTCCTACATCCTGGTTCACGAGGGCTATCCATGCGTCTTCTGGTACGACTACTACAACAACGGCCTAGGCCGCGGCGGTACGCCCAATGGCATCGACGCGCTCATCCAGGTGCATCGCAGCCATGCAGGCGGCGACTCGCAGATCCTCCACGCCGACCCCGACCTGTACATCATGCAGCGCATCGGCTACAAGTCCGACACCCCGGGTTCGCCGAAAATAGATCAGCCCGGCCTGATTTACGTGTTGAACAACCTCGGCGATAAGTGGAGCGGCACCAGCGTCAAGACCCAATGGCCCAACCAGAAGTTCCGCCCCGTAGCCTGGGACGGCCACGACACCGCCCATCCCGACGAACGCACCACCGACGCCGAAGGCAACGCTGAATTTCCCGCGCCCCCACGCGGCTACGCCGTCTACATCCCCATCTTCGACTAGATTCGGCGCACAGACGGAAGGGGCCAATCGTACGCGCTTCAAGCACGACTGTACGATTCGGAGGTTTGGCGTAAACTTGTAATATCTCTTAGGTGTCCAAGGCGAGGCGAACATGCAAAGTCTAGATCGTATTACTCAGGATCCAGGCGTCATGGGCGGAAAAGCGTGCATTCGCGGTATGCGCGTGACGGTGGGCATGATCGTTGGACAAATCAGCGCCGGGGTGAACGTCGATGAAATCCTCCGTGACTATCCATACCTCGAGCGCGAAGATGTTATGCAGGCGCTCCGTTATGCCGCATGGCGCACCGAAGAACGCGAGATCGTGTTAGCGACAGCGTGAAGCTTCTCGTCGATATGAACCTGTCCCCTCGCTGGGTGGCGCTGCTCACCGGCGCAGGAATGGAAGCCGTGCATTGGTCAACGCTCGGCGCGGCAAACGCTCCAGACACAGAGATCATGACCTATGCCAGATCGAATGGCTACGTTGTTCTCACCCATGACTTGGACTTTAGTTCTATCCTCGCTGCCACACATGGACTGAAACCAAGTGTCGTGCAAATCCGCGCCGAGAACCTAGGGCTTACGGCGATTGGCCCGCAGGTCATTGCGGCCATCCACCAGATGACAGCGGAATTGGAATCGGGTGCATTGATAACGGTGGATCCCATTCGAACGAGACTGAGCATGCTGCCTCTGCAGTTCAAGAGCTGATCCGAAAACCACAGCGAAATTGGGCCTGTTAATAGGTCCTAAGTAGATCGCAAACTTGAATGACGGAACTCTGAAGTCACCCGAAGCGCTTCAGTAAGGACTATTTGAGATAACCACGAATGCCTCAGCAAGAGTGCCGAGTACTTCTTAGCTAGCGCGGTTGCCCCGTTTGTGGATGCAGATGAGATTGGCCGCTGTCCACTTGCTACAAAAGGAGATAAAAACTACAGCAGCCAAGAATGATAGATCCAGTGTTGAAGCAGGTGCTCGTTTCATGCGTATGACTCAACCTTTCCGATGAAGTCACTAAGACTTTCGCCGCCGAAGCGCAGTTTCAGCATGGAACTATAGCCCCTTTTGAGTATGTACCCTCCGTTTCGGACCATGAATCCTAAATATTTCAATAAGTTACTAGAGGTCTGCCTGAAATTGGCCGGACCGTATCTCCAACGAGAAATTGTTATATCGGATGAATTTTTGTAGGAATGACGTTTTTCGCCAGCTTTTTACGAAATTTGAATTGAACCACTTCTCTGATGCGAATTCCGTTTTAACGGGCTAACCGCCCCATAAGACGAAGGGAAGTTGCTGCGGTCACCCGCGGCAAGAACCTCAATGCATTCCTAACCCTGTCTTAAGGAGATTGAAATGCGCGAGACCGCGATTTGCTCTCGATTTGGCGTCCGTCCGAAGTCATACGTCTGCCAAGCACTGATAACCCTCTGCGTTGCCACCCTATCTTGTGGAACGGCATTTTCTCAGACAGTTGCAGCGAGCCCCAGCCAAGCCAAGGCGCGACTCGCACAAAACTACGGCAGGCTCCCTCTCAGTTTCGAAGCCAACCAGGGACAAACAGATCATCAGGTGAAGTTCTTATCTCGGGGCAATGGCTATTCGCTTTTCCTAACGGACAAAGCGGCAGTGCTTGCTTTGTCGAAAGCTGATACAACGACGAGTCATAAGACGGATGTTACGGGCGGGGCCGCCCAAGGTTCGGAAGAAACCGTGAAGTCCGCGAAAACAGACGTCGTACGGATGGAGTTGGCTGGTGGAGCGGCTGGGGCCCGTGTCGACGGCATGGACAAACTGCCCGGTATCGTCAATTATTTCCCCAGCAGCGACCCTGCGAGCTGGCGAACCAATGTTCCCACCTACGCCAAGGTGAAATATGCCGGCGTATACCCCGGCGTCGACCTGGTCTACTACGGCAACCAGCGGCAGTTGGAGTATGACTTCGTTGTCGCACCGAATGCCAGCCCAAAAGTCATCGAGCTTCATTTTTCCGGCGCAAAGAGACTCAAGCTCACGCCGGAAGGCGACCTGGCCGTGATCGCCAGCAAGGGCGAAATCACCTTTCACAAACCAGTCGTTTACCAGAGCAAGGACGGCCTGCGCCTTCCTGTAGAGGGCAGCTTCCAGTTGCAAGCCAACAACAGCATTCGCTTCTCTCTGGGCAAATACGACCATACCCGCGAACTGGTCATCGATCCGGTCCTCGCTTACTCCACTTATCTCGGAGGCAGCAATACCGATGATATCTTTGCTATCGCGGTAGATTCCAGTGGAGATACATATGTGACCGGCGAAACCAATTCCACGACTGGAACCGATAACTTCCCCACGACATCCAAGTCTTATCAGCCAAATCCAGATTCGATTTGCTGCGGCACTCAGACGCAAGCTTTCGTGACTAAGTTGAATCCCACAGGGACGACGCTGCTTTATTCGACGTTTCTTGGCACTGGAAACAATCACGGCAGGGCGATCACGCTGGACTCCTCGGGTGATGCATACATCACTGGTTACACGGGAAGCGCCTTCCCGACGACGCCGCGGGTATACCAAGGTTCGATTGGTGGCAATACAACCGCATTTATCGCAGAACTAGGACCCACTGGGTCGACCCTGATTGCTTCGACTTTCCTGGGCGCCAACCCCTTTTCAGTGGGATTAGGAATCGCCCTCGATTCGAGTGGCGATGTATTTGTAACCGGCCAGGCAAATAGCGGCTGCTGCAATACGTTTCCGACCACGACGGGGGCCTATCAAACCTCCAACGGTGCCCCCAGTTCGGTATTCGTTTCTCGTCTCAGCGCAGATTTCGTTACACTTGCTTACTCCACCCTGATTGGTGGCACGAATGGAGGTGGGGATGCGGGAACGGCAATTGCGCTCGATGCCTCGGACAATGCGTATATTGTGGGTTACGCAGGCTCGTCCAATTACCCGACAACCTCGGATGCGTACCAGAAAGTCAACAATACCGCCAAGAACACAACAGATCCTGCTCCCGGCAATAATGTAATCGTCAGCAAGATCAACCCCAAAGGCAGCGAATTGCTTTACTCCACATATATAGGAGGGAGCGGGAGCTACGATGCTGCCCATAGTCTTTCCTACTATGATTCTGGCCGGGGCATTCGGCTGGACGCTGCCGGCAATATCTATATCGCCGGAACCACTGGCTCGTCGAACTTTCCGACCACGAAAGGCGCGTTTCAAACCAAGAATCCTGAAGTCGCAAACGGAGGATATCAGGCTGGTTTTGTAACTAAATTCAATCCCACCCTTTCAGCTCTCGTCTACTCCACTTATCTCGGAGGCACCGACGGCTCTGCGGACTCGATCAATGGTCTAGCCCTGGATTCGGACGGCAATGCATACGTCACGGGGGCCACCAGCTCCGAGTCCTTCCCAGTGACCGCAGGCGCATATCAGAGCGCCAATCCTGGAGCGGACGCCCTTGCCGCTTCGCCCTTCCTGACAAAATTCAACGCGACCGGCACCGCGCAGCTCTACTCGACCTATTTTGGAGGCGACAACGGCGACCAAGCCAATGGCATCGCGGTCGACGCATACGGCAATGCTTATCTGTGCGGATTTACCGACTCCACCGACTTTCCTGTGACCACGGGCGTCTTCCAGAAAACCAACAATGCAACTTCTTTCACCGGCTGGGTCGCCAAGTTCTCAGAGTTCACCGGCGAACTCACCCCAACCACCACTACTCTCAGCGGAGACCCCAACCCCCAGAGCCTGGGCGTGCCGGTCACCTTCACTGCGACCGTATCTCCGACCGGCACCGGCACCGTAGTCTTTACGGTAGATGGCGCAAGCACCGCGACCATAACCGTCACTGGAGGAGAAGCCAGCTTCACGATCTCTTCACTTACAGTCGGCACGCACAGCATTGTGGCCTCCTATAGCGGAAGCTCGACACTCGCGCCCAGCAGCAGCGCCAGTTTCGTTGAGACCATCGTGTCGCCGGTGGTCGCGACCCCCATCTTCACTCCTGCCGCGGGCACGTATACGTCCACCGAATATGTCAGCATCGCCGACGCGACCTCGAGCGCAACCATTTACTACACTTTGGATGGATCCTCGCCAACCATATCCTCTCTCAAATATGCTGGTCCCATTTTCGTAAATGCGCCCACCATCATCAACGCAATCGCCATAGCCAACGGGTACACCGAAAGCGATGTCGCGAGCGCAACTTACTCGGTCGTCGGATCGCCCTCAGCCCTGGCAAGCGCAGCCACCGGTATTGCCACTCCGAAGGCTACACTCAACGCTACAGTCGACACGATGGGACTCGCCGGAAGCTACTATTTCCGGTATGGAAAGAGCGCTACCGCGCTTACCCTCACGACTCCTACAACGACGCTCGGCGCCACCACCAGCCCGGTAAAGGTCAGTGCCGCGCTGACCACTCTGGTAACCAAAACCACTTACTACTTCCAGGTTGTCGTGACCACAGCCGGCGGCTCCGCCTCCGGCGCAGTGCTCTCGTTCACAACCAACTGATGACAGGCAGTTGACTGACAACAGGTCGCTTCGCGCTGATGGTTAGGCTCCGGGGTTAGGGGGTATTTTTCATTGCATCTGGAGCGGCCTGTCTCAAAAATACCGGGGTCCATCAGGAAGAATTCCCCGTTCTCGCTCTTAAGGCATTTTCCGAAATACTGTGAACTTTCGGAAGGCGGTGAAAGTTGATTTTCTTGAGGAAAATCAACTTGGCAATCGTGGTTCCGGTTTACATCATTTTGGAAAATGCTTTAGAACTCGAGAAAATTGGCTCCCACCGCCACCGCTTGAGTAGTGTTAACAGGCCCTAGTGTGCTGTCTCTAAAATAAGTTTAATAATTTACGAGGTTGGCCTCATCGGATAGAGTGGGAGGAACTCCGATGGGGCGACCGCTTCTTCCGTTATCGATCAACGCTGGAGATGAAGTTCAACTGCAAGGCTGGACCAGGAGGCTGAAGACCTCTCAGGCTCTGGCGATGCGCTCACGCATCGTTTTGCTTGCCGCCGCTGGATCAAGTAACACCGCCATCGCACAGCAGTTGGGAGTGACGCTGCAGACCGTAGGCAAGTGGCGGCAGCGTTATCTGGACATGGGGTTGGATGGGTTGGTGGACGAACCGCGTCCTGGCACCTCGCATAAGCTTAGCGATCAGGATGTGGAACGTGTACTGGCTCTTACTCTGGAGTCCACGCCGGCCGATGCGACGCACTGGTCGACCCGGTCCATGGCCAAGCGTGCCGGCCTCAGCCGCGCATCGATCCACCGCATCTGGCAGGCCTTTTCCCTGGCACCGCATCGCTCCGAGACGTTCAAGTTATCGAAGGACCCGCTGTTCATCGACAAGGTGCGCGATATCGTCGGTCTCTATCTGGCCCCGCCGGAGCGCGCCCTGGTGCTGTGCGTGGACGAAAAGAGCCAGATACAGGCTTTGGACAGAACCGCGCCCCTGTTGCCCATGCGTCCCGGCCAGGTGGAGAGGCGCACCCACGACTACGCCCGTCACGGCACCACCAGTCTGTTTGCCGCCTTAGACACCAAGACCGGCAAACTGATCGGCCAGACCC
>Ga0364919_10212_pt2 | contig 22039 bp, 16 predicted proteins | sample SorcelJu500001C7_2_FD_206953 | JGI IMG/M metagenome (GOLD analysis project Ga0364919, IMG submission 206953) | Enriched cells from Trout Bog Lake Hypolimnion, Wisconsin, USA - BchlTB.June20.5000.01.C7 | ecosystem: Environmental > Aquatic > Freshwater > Lake > Hypolimnion/Profundal zone | place... | reverse complement strand
AGGCTGGTCTTAGGATCAAGCTTCTGTATAAGTTGATTAAAATCGCCCGTAAGCGCCCTGCCACCTACTTCCAGTATTACATCCCCCGGACGCAAAAGGAGGCGTGCAGGGGCGGAGTTTTCATCGACGCGAAGGATCACCGCCGACTGCCCAGGCCCGCGCGAAATCACAAAGCCTGCGTACGTCTGTTCGCGCTGCTGGCGTCGCAAAGTCAATCCGACGTAAGCAAACAACTCATCGTAAGGCAGTTCCTCGGTTCCAGAGATGTAGCGCGAGAAAAACTGGCGGAAATCACTCCCGGTGAGCGCTTCCAGAGCGAGGCGCACGCCTTCTGAATCGTCGAAGTAAGTTCCCTGCTGCGCATAGCGCCGGTTCATGTACTGCATCAAGTCACGCAGGCCGCGACGGCCATTGGTCAGGCGGCGCATCTCGAGATCGATGAGAAATCCGAGTAGTTCGCCCTTGGAGTAGTACGAGATGCTGCGTTCCGGCAGTTGATAGCCCAGGTTGGGATCGAACCACGCATCCACGCTGGACTCTTCCACCGATTGCGCTAGACGGGCGCTCCGTGACTGCAGTCCCGTAACCAACGAGGCGATATGTGCCAGGGAACCCTTCTCATCAGCGAGTCCGGTGCGCAGTAAAAGAATGTCGGCAACCGTACTGGTCACACCTTCGCTGAACCAGAGTGCGCGCGAATACTGCTCCCGCGTGTAATCAATTGGTTCGAGTGATTGAGGGCGAATCCGCTTTACGTTCCAGAGATGAAAGAATTCATGAGCTGAAACTCTCGCAGCGCTTTGCACATTCTGCTTCAAGCGTTCGGGGCCAACGTCAATTACCGAAGAAAAGGAATGCTCCATGCCTCCGCCGCCAGTGCCGTTCGCAGCGAGGTACAAAAAAGTGTACTCATCATAGGGACGATCCTGCATCCATTTGACGCCCGCAGCCGTGATCTTCCTCAACATGGATTCCAACGCCTGCAGATCGACCTCGGGAGAGTCCACAACAACGTGATACTTGGCGCCATCCTGCGCAAAACTGCTCTCGTATAGCTTGCCTAACAGCACAGGCGCGTCGGCAAGGCGATCATAGCTGCCGGCAGTCGCTGAAGCGTTGGCGAGTTCCTCCGCGCTGCGTGCTTTGAAAACCCCTCCATCGCGCAACTCCCACCCACTTGGGGCATCGAGTATGCGGACGGAAACCGGAGCGCTGCGCTGATCGGGCCGATACGCGAGAAGCTCAGCCCAGTTGAAGAACCCATGTTGCTGATCGAGACTGGAACCGAACGGACCTGGGTCGTTAGCAGTGATGTCATAGCTGAAGGTCAGGCAGGGATGATCGCCTGAGGTCGATAAGCTCCATGTGGTTTTATCACGCTTTTCAGCGCGGCCTTCACGGGTATCGCAGCGATCGCATAGCCACTCCGGAACGCCCTCATAAAGCTTGACGTGGTTCGCGTTCACGGCAAAATTTCGCACCTGGTAGAGCTCGTTCCACACGGGAAGCTGAAACTCGGCCGCCGGCTGGTGAGTCACCGCATCCACGTGCACAATGTGTTCGGCGGCGTGCTTGAGCGAGACGCCATAGGTAACGCCCTCGCCGGGGCACCAGAAGGTGGGCTGCTGGGCCAGCAATGTGCCCGATAGAAAAATAATGCTTGCGATCAGCAGCCAATGATTGAATTTACGCATGATCACCTGTGCGGAGTTGAAGCGCCGCCGGGAGTTGCTCATAGATGCCACCGAAGCCGCCGTTAGAAAGAATCGCAACCACATCTCCCGCGGCTAGCTTTGGCACAACGCTGCTCACAATGGACGCAACATCTGCGAGTTGCTCTGCGGCAACGCCGCGTGCGCGGAGTTCAACGACCACACTGTTCACGTCCAGACGCTCGCTGGGCTTGAGCGCGTCCGTGCTCTTGAAGAAGACGCTGGCAATCACGACCTGATCCGCGAGAGAGAGGCTCTCTACCAGTTCGTGCTGAAAAATGTTGCGGCGCAAGGTGTTGGAGCGCGGTTCCAGAATCGCCCAGAGACGGCGTCCCGCATAGCGCGTGCGCAGCGCGCCCAAGGTAGCGGCTATTGCAGTGGGATGATGAGCAAAGTCGTCAATGATGGTGATACCCGCGATTTCGGCGCGCACTTCCAGCCTGCGTTTCACAGACAAAAAACCGCGTAGCGCCTGGGCAATGTTTTCGGACGAAATTCCGTAGGCATGCGCCAGAGCCGCCGCCGCCGTTGCATTCAGGACGTTGTACTCCCCCGCCAGAGCAAACTCGAAGTCCGCAAAATGCTTACCGTCGCGCAGCACTGTCCAGTGCGTCGTTGAGTTTCCGTACTGCACATTCTCAATGCGCCAGAACGAATCGGGATGAAAGCCATAGCGCTCTACCGGGCAAAAAGCTCGCTCCACGCACTCGCTGACGTTCTGGCTGCCGTCCCAGGCAATGATGCGCCCGCGCCGCGGAACCAGGTTGACGAGGCGCTTGAAGGCAAACTTCACCGCCTCCAGATCACGATAGATGTCGGCGTGATCAAACTCAACCGAGGTCAGAATCATGGCATCGGGAAAATAATGCAGGAACTTCGGTCCCTTATCGAAGAAAGCTGTATCGTACTCGTCGCCCTCGATGATGAATTCCAGTCCCGTGTTTACAGCGAAGCTGGAGCCAAAATTTTCTGCAATGCCGCCGATCAGGAACGACGGATTGCGCCCGGCGTACTCGAAGATCCAGGCGCTCATGCTCGTGGTGGTGGTCTTGCCGTGGGTTCCGGCGATCACCAGCGAGTTGTGGCCGCGAATGAATTCCTGGTGAATTACCTCAGGCATGGAAACAAATGGAAGGCGCTGATCGAGTAGGTACTCAAGCTCCGGATTGCCTCGCGAAATCGCATTGCCGACCACCACAACATCGGGCGCCGGGGTTAGGTTGCCCTCGCTGAAAGGCTGGAGGAGAGGAATCCCAAGCGATTCGAGAAACGTGGACATGGGAGGATAGGCGGCGCTGTCCGAGCCGCGGACATCCATACCCCGCTGCTTCAGCATTCCGGCCAGCGAGGCCATTGCCGTACCGCAGATTCCGATCAGATGGATACTTCGAGCCTTTATCAATGCGAGCGATTCCTTATTAGAGTGAAACGAGCGTTGCCGGTTCCACCTGCAAACGAATTCCCTGCCGCGAGCTGTGCAGGTGTGCCGGAACGCCAAAAGGTAAAGTGAGATTTCCGGCCTCGACGTGTCCTGATGGAAATCCAAGAACGATAGGCACGCCAAGGCCGCCAAGAATGCGGCTGATTACTTGCTCTAACGACTCTTCCTGCTCCGAGGAGGGGGCGCAACCGAGCATTGCGCCAAAAATAATTCCGCAAACTCCCTCAAACTTCCCTGCCAGCAGCAAGTGCATCAACATGCGGTCTATGCGAAACGGCTTTTCGTTCACATCTTCAAGAAAAAGGATTCTTCCCCGTGTTTCGATCTCCCACGGAGTTCCCAACGAGGTTACAACCACTGAAAGGCAGCCTCCGGTGATAGAACCCTGCGCTTCCCCGTCGCTCAGACATTGCACAGTCGAGCCGACGGGAAAGCAAAAATCCAAGGCCTCACCGCGCAGCGCGGCGAGAAATGAAGCCCCCTCCGCACGGCCAGTGGCAAAGTCGCTCGCCACCATGGGCCCGTGAAACGTCGCAACACCAGCTCGATCGAGCGCGAGCAGGAGCGACGTGTTGTCGCTGTATCCGACAAAAGGTTTCGGGGCGTGCTTCATGGCCTCGAAGTCCAGCAGCGGCAGCAGATAGTTGGAGCCGTAGCCGCCCCGTGCACAAAGTATCGCGTTCACGTCGATACTTTGCCACATCTCCATCAAAGCGGCGGCGCGCGATGTGGGGCTCCCGGCAAAATCCCGCTCAGTGGCAAGCACACTCGAAGATCTCTCAATCTGCCAGCCGCTCAGTGCGCGTAATGCGCCGCAGCCCGCTCGCAGAGCGGAAGTTTCCACGCAACTCGCCAGGCTGACGACACCGAGCGTGCTTTGCGGCCCCAGTGCGGGAGCACGCTTGCCGGACTGAAGCTCTGATTTCATTCTTACGATGGTAAACGAAAATGGCTAGAGGAAGAATTCCCCACTGCAGATTAGACTGGCTGATCCTTCCAGCATCAGCGAGCTTCCTGGTTTCCACTGCACGCGCTGCACGCCACCAGGCGCCACCACGGTCAACCTTTCGGCGCTCCCCCGCGTTGCAATGGCGGCAGCAGCCGATGCCGAAGTCCCTGTACCGGAGGATCGTGTCTCGCCTGCGCCGCGTTCGAAGATGCGAATCATGATGTCTGGTGCACGCTTGAACTGGACCCACTCGACGTTAATTCCATCGGGAAAAAGGTCGGTGTGAGCCTGAATCAATTGCGAGTCCTTCTGCCATTGCGATGGGAATTCAGTAACAAAAATAACGAAATGCGGATTGCCCATTGAGACAGGAACACCGGTGTAACGGGCGTGTCCAAGGTTAATCTCGAAAGGCTCCTCAACCACAGGAGTACCCATGTCAGTGAGAAAGTCAAAGCGATTTCCTTTGCGCCCTGTAAGCTGGCAACGCTTTGAGCCTGCATCGGTTGCAATGAGCAGATCCTCTGCTCCTCCGCATGAGACGAGGTATGCAGCGACGCAACGGGTACCATTGCCGGATAGCTCCGCGAACGAGCCGTCTGCGTTGATGAGATGAATGCGAGCGGCGTGGCCGCTCTCATCGCTCAACCACTCGACTCCGTCGGCTCCGACGCCGTTGTACCGGTCGCAGAGCGCACGCGTCAGAGCGGGTGCATAGGTTCCCTGAAACTCTTTGCGGATGATGAGAAAGTCGTTGCCATAGGCGCTGGCCTTCACGAATGGGATGCGGGAAGCTTGAGGCAATGCTCACTCCTGTTTGCTCGATCTGAATGCGATGAATCAGCGGCTAAAAAAGAAAGCCACGGCGTGGAACCGTGGCCTTCTGTCTAACCATTCAAACTACTGACGAGGGCCACGGGGACCACGAGGACCGCGACGACGGCGACGTGGGTCTCCGGCACCGCCTGCACCTGCGCCTGCAGGACGCGGAGCAGAGTCGTGACTGGGAGCCTCGTTCGGAGTGTCGACACGATTGAAGTTGAGATCATCCTCTTCCTCATCGCCGCCTTCGTCGTCAAAACCACCTTCAAAGGTTGCGGCTGAGCCTTCCAGCGAGCGTGCCGGGGCGGGTGCTGCTGCTTCCGCCTCAGGTGCTGCCACAACACCACCCTGGGCTTCCAGTTTGGCGCGCTGCTCTTTAAGGATGGCCTTGCGCGACAACTTGATGCGGTTGCCTTCCACGGAAAGAACCTTGACCAGAACTTGGTCTCCTTCTTTCAGTTCGTCCTTAATGTCCTTAATGCGGTGCTCGGCAACTTCGCTGATGTGCAGCAGGCCGTCGGTGCCGGGGATAATTTCGACAAAAGCGCCGAACTCCGCGAGGCGTGTCACGGTGCCCAGATACGTCCGCCCAATTTCCGGCACGGCCGTAATGTCGCCGATCATCTGCAGAGCCTTCTCCGCGGCTGCCGCATCGCTCGAAGAGACCCGAACCTGACCGCTGTCTTCTACGTCGATCTTGACTCCGGTGGCTTCCACAATTCCTCGAATTACCTTGCCGCCCGGTCCGATCAGTTCGCGGATCTTGTCGGTCGGAATCATCACGGTGTAGAAGCGCGGAGCGTGGGTGCTGACATTTTCGCGGCCGATAGTAATCGACTCGGCCATCTTATCGAGGATAAAAAGGCGCCCTCGCTTTGCCTGTGCCAGTGCTTCGCGCATGATCTGCGGCGTAATGCCGCCGATCTTGATGTCCATTTGCAGCGCGGTAATTCCATCACGGGTTCCGGCAACCTTAAAGTCCATATCGCCGTAGTGATCTTCTGCGCCTGCTATGTCGGTCAGGATGGCGTAATCTTCGCCTTCCTTCACCAGACCCATCGCAACTCCGGCAACCGGAGCGCGAAGAGGCACGCCAGCATCCATCATGCTGAGCGAACCGCCGCAGATCGTGGCCATCGACGAAGAACCGTTCGACTCAAGAATGTCGCTGACAACGCGGATTGCGTAAGGGAAATCATCTTCGGCTGGCAGCACGGCATTAAGCGCTCGTTCTGCCAGCGCTCCGTGGCCGATCTCGCGACGTCCGGCGCCACGCAGGAAGCCAACTTCGCCAACCGAGAAGGGCGGGAAGTTGTAATGCAGCATGAAACGCTTCTTGGTTTCGCCCTCGAAGCGCTCGATGCGCTGTTTGTCATCACTGGTGCCAAGCGTAGTGGTAACCAAAGCCTGGGTTTCGCCACGGGTAAATACGGCAGAGCCGTGAGTGCGCGGCAACACGCCAACTTCGCTCCAGATGGCACGAATCTGATCGAAGGCGCGTCCATCGGGACGGCGGCGGTTCTTGGTGACTTCCTCGCGGAAGACAAGCTCGCGAAGCATGTCGAAGTACTTTCCTGCCTTGGTTCGCGCTTCCGGCTGGTCCTCGGGAACGTCAGCCTTCACACTGTCCTTCAGCGCCTTGATCTTCGCGTAGCTGTCAGTCTTGGTGTACTTCTCGGTATTGACCGCGTCGGCAAGCGCTTCGCCTACCTTGGCGCGCAGTGCGGCAAGGTATTCCTGATCGATTACCGGAGCTTCAAACGCGCGCTTGGCTCGACCGAACTTTTGCGCAAACTCGCTGATAGTGGCGCAGATCTTCTTGATCTCGCCGTGGGCAAACTCGATCGCATCCACAACACGATCTTCGTCCACCTCGTTGGCCCCGGCTTCAATCATCACGATGCCTTCGGAGGTCCCGACTACCATGATGTTGACTTTGCTATCGCGCTGCTCGGCGTAGGTTGGGTTGATGACGAATTCATCGTTGACCAGCCCGACGCGCACTGCGCCAACTGGACCGGCAAAGGGAATATCGGAAAGGGTAAGCGCGACTGACGCGCCGTTAATTCCGGCGACATCCGGATCATTCTCGGTATCAGCGGAGAGCACGAAAGCGATGACCTGGGTCTCGGAGCGGAAGCCTTCGGGGAATAGCGGACGAATGGGGCGATCAATCTGCCGGCTGGTCAGAGTCTCGCGCTCGCTCATCCGTCCTTCGCGCTTGATGAAGCCGCCAGGAATGCGGCCTCCGGCGTAGGTGTACTCGCGATAGTCAACTGTGAGCGGGAAGAAATCGATGCCGACGCGGGGCTCGGCGTTGGCGCAGGCGGTCGCGAGAACCACGGTTTCGCCAATACGAACGACAACGGAACCGTGAGCCTGTTTGGCCCAGTGACCGGTTTCAAATGAGATGGTTTTACCGCCGGAGAGTGTAACGCTTGTTTCTTGTTTCATGTATTCCTTTCGCCAGGAGGCGCGTCCACGATAGGAGCACTCCACCACAGCAAGCGCGAGCAGTACGCGACAAGCCGCAGTTAAGAATGCGAACAGGAACAGTTCCAGCCGCTGTGAGTTTCACTGACACACTCCCAAGCAGCATGGCCATTGCCGCTGCGACGTTTGGGAGTAAGATGGCGCAGCCCCTTACGCGGGGCCGCGCCAACGGAAAACACGGGAGACGGGCAACTCAGTTCGTCTCCGGCGGACGTTTACTTGCGGATACCCACCTTCAGAATCACAGTCTTGTAGCGCTCGGTATCGTACTTCTTCAGATAGTCCAGCAGGCTACGACGCCTGCTAACCATCATCAGAAGACCGCGACGCGATGCATGGTCCTTCTTATGCGTACGGAAGTGCTCGGTCAACTGGCCGATGCGCTCGCTGAGAAGGGCAATCTGTACTTCAGGGCTGCCTGTATCGGAGGTGTGGGTCTTATACTTCTCGATGATGTTGTTTTTCTGCTCTCGTGCTAACACTGGGAACTGACGCGCTCCTGCTTCTACTTTATCGATGTTGTAACCATTTCAAAATACCATGTTTGGCAAATAACTGCAAAGACTGGTACGAGTTGCAGGGGCGTTGCAGCCTTGGTGTCCACTATCTTGTGCATGGGGCAAGGCTGAGCCGCAAGATTTGTTCGCGGAATATTGCACTTCTGCCTGAGGAAACTACAGCGTCGCACTGGTAATTGATCGGAGAAAGCGATCGCTCACGTATTTTTGAACTTCTCTACCAGCCTGAGAAACTCCGCATGGACCCGCGTATCATCGCTAAGTTCGGGATGGAAAGTTGCTGCCAGAAGCTTGCCCTGACGGATGAGGACGGGATAGCCGTCACGCTCGGCCAGTACTTCGACCGAGGGGCCAACGCGCTCAATGCGCGGAGCGCGAATGTAAACCTGCTCCAGCGGACCGCCTTCAAGCTTGCTCGGTCCCTCCAGAATTATCGAGTCGATCTGGCGCCCGTATGCGTTGCGCCGCACCGTAATGTCCAGCGCGCCGATGCCGCGTTGTGCAGGGCTCTCAACCTCACTCGCCAGCAGAATGCATCCCGCGCAGGTTCCAAAGGTTGGCTTGGCTAACACAAACTCCGAAAGCTTCTTAAATCCAGCCTCTCCCAATAAATTCAGGAAGACCGAAGATTCGCCTCCGGGAATAATCAGTCCGTCGATATCATCGAGTTGCTCCGGGTTGCGCACCATGACCGGCTCAGTGCCTAGTTCCGCCACTCGCTTGCGGTGCGCGTCAAAGTCACCCTGCAGGGCTAGGATTCCTATCTTTATCATCACTATTTAATTTAGCAGGTAGCACAAGGCATCCTAGGCGCGTCCGCCTCCAGATGAGCCTATCCTCGCGCCATAATTGGAATTCCAAGCACGAAAGAGCGGCGCGACTAGCTCGCCGCGCCGCTCTTCATCAAAATGTTTACCAGCCTCTTGTCTGGAGCAGGTCTGCCTCGGCAATTCCCGAGATTGCCAGACCCTTCATCGAGCCAGTCATCTGCTCGCTGACCTCGGCCAGAACCTTGGGATCGAGGTAGTGCGTCGTCGCGATGACAATGGCCTTTGCGCGCGACTCTGCTTCGGCGCGCTCTGTCGGGATGCTCAGATCGAGCGGCGTTGCCCCGCCCTTCATGAAGATTCCGCTGCCGACGAAGACAGCCTCGGCACCAAGCTGCATTACCAGCGAGGCGTCAGCCGGAGTGGCAATTCCACCTGCGCTGAAGTTCGGCACCGGTAATTTACCGGCCTTGGCAACCATGCGAATCAATTCATAAGGAGCCTGATGCGTCTTCGCCGCCAAATAAAGTTCCTGATCGCTCATTACGGTCAGTTGCAGCATTTCTTTTACGATCTGGCGCATGTGCTTGACGGCGTGAATCACGTCTCCCGTACCGGCCTCGCCCTTGGTGCGGATCATGCAGGCACCCTCGGCAATGCGTCGCAGGGCTTCGCCCAGGTTACGCGCGCCGCAGACGAAGGGCGTCTTGAAGGCGTGTTTGTCGATGTGATGTTCCTCGTCCGCCGGAGTAAGCACCTCAGACTCGTCGATGTAATCGACTCCGAGTTCCTGAAGAATCTGCGCCTCGGCAAAGTGGCCGATACGCGCCTTGGCCATCACCGGGATGTTCACGGTCTTCATTACTTCCTTGATGACTTTGGGCGAAGCCATGCGAGCCACACCACCTTCAGTCCGGATCATGGCAGGGACGCGTTCCAAGGCCATAACGGCAGCTGCGCCTGCCTTCTCGGCGATCTCCGCCTGCTGCGCGTTCATGACGTCCATGATCACGCCGCCCTTGAGCATTTCCGCTAGTCCTATCTTCAGTCGCAATCCGTTGCCGTTGGTGTCAGACATTAGCTGATCTCTCCTACAAAAATCATATTTAAACTTGGCACGCCTGACAGACTTGGCGCGGCAGGTGCGCACAAAATCAGTGCGCCGAAGTCTTATTTTAGCAAGTTCCGGCAAAGCCTGCCGAAGTGAATCACTGCCGCACTCAAGTAAAAGAACCGCGCTGTGCAAGGGGCTACAAGCAAAGCGCGACAGAGTCCCGCGGTCTGCGAACTTTTTGCTACAGGTTCACCAGAGTTTCTGATACATTGTTGACACCTTTTCGGGGTCGAATCTATAGTTTCTAGTTCTTGTCTGTTGCAAGTTCTCGTCACCTTTCAGCTTCAAGGAGACACTGTGGCTTCTAGCGTTCAAACAACAAGTATTACCCTGCCCAAAGGGGTTGCGCCTCTGCGTGCGGGCACTGGAACATCCTTCTTCTGGCGCCGGCTCCATTCGCTGTCTGGCATTGTTCCAGTCGGCTTATTTCTGCTGGAACATTTCCTTTCGAATGTAGAAGCGGCGAACGGAGTGGCTGCCTACAACGCTCAGGTAAAGTTTCTTACGGGACTTCCCTTCCGCCTTGGCCTGGAGATTTTTGGTATTTTCATTCCCCTGGCCTTTCACGCCCTTTACGGGATCTACATCTGGTGGCGCGGGGAAAACAACGTCATTGACTATCCCCTGTCGGGCAACTGGTTTTACACCCTGCAGCGGTATACAGGAATCGTCGTCTTTTTCTACGTGATTTATCACCTCTGGTATATGCGCTTTGCCGGCGTGCATTTGGTGGTTCACTCGGACGCGGCCTTCTGGAAGGTGCAGCACGAACTCTCGAATCCGCTGGCGTTGGGTGCTTACGTGGTTGGGGTGGTTGCCGCTTCGTGGCACTTCGGCTATGGACTCGTCCTGTTTGCCGCCAAGTGGGGCATCGTGACTGGCGACAAGGCTCTCAAGCGCGCTCAGGGAGCCGGAATTGCGCTATCCGCTCTGCTTGTGATCATCGGGCTTATTACGATTTATGCTTTCGTGGCCAGACCGACTCAGCAGCTTAATCCGGATTGGAACCAGTCTGAGAGTGTGGCTCCAGCGGAACAGGGCCGGATGATTCCCCAAAGTATTCCTAGCAGCCAGGTGAGATAGGCCGGGCCGAAAGAGAATTTATGGCATCAAAAACTCCAAGAATCATTATCGTCGGCGGTGGGCTTGCAGGTCTTTCCGCTGCCATCAAAGTTGCAGAATCGGGCGCCCACGTCGATCTGTTTTCGATTGTTCCGGTCAAGCGCTCGCACTCGGTGTGCGCGCAGGGCGGCATCAACTCGGCCAAGAATCTCAAGGGTGAGGGCGACTCCACCTGGGCTCACTTCGATGACACGGTTTACGGCGGCGACTTTTTAGCCAACCAGGCGCCTTGCAAGGCGATGTGCGAGATGGGGCCCAGCATCATTGACTTGCTCGATCGCATGGGCGTTCCTTTTAACCGCACTCCTGAGGGCCTTCTTGACTTCCGCCGCTTCGGTGGAACGCTCTTCAACCGTACGGCCTTCGCTGGAGCTACCACAGGCCAGCAGATGCTTTATGCGCTCGATGAGCAGGTTCGCCGCTTTGAAGCCGAAGGCAAGGTTCGCAAGTTCGAGTACTGGGAATTTCTCTCCGCGGTGATTGATTCACAAGGTGTCTGCCGCGGTATCTGCGCCATGGATCTGCGCTCGATGGAAGTTCTGACGTTCCCGGCGGATGCGGTGCTGATGGGCACAGGCGGTGTGGGCGCGATCTTCGGCAAGTCCACGAATTCGGTGGTTTGTACGGGTTCTGCGCAGGGCTCGCTCTATCAACAAGGCGCTGCCTACGCGAACGGCGAAATGATTCAGGTTCACCCGACCTGCATTCCTGGTGAAGACAAGCTTCGCCTGATGTCTGAGTCGGCACGCGGCGAGGGCGGACGCGTCTGGGTTCCGCGGAATCCGAACGAGACTCGTCCGGGCAAACAGGTTCCTGAGGGCGATCGCTGGTATTTCCTCGAAGAGTGGTATCCCAAGTACGGCAACCTTGTTCCTCGCGACATCGCGACCCGCGCCATCCACAGGATTGTTCATGAGCACGGCCTCGGCATCCAAGGACAGCCGATGGTCTATCTCGATCTCTCCCACATTGATCGCGCCACGCTGGATCGCAAGCTCGGCGGAATTCTCGACATCTATGAGAAGTTCGTTGGCGATGATCCGCACGAAGTTCCGATGAAGATCTTCCCTGGAATGCACTACACCATGGGCGGACTTTGGGTCGACAACAACCAGATGACGAACATCAAAGGACTTTACGCCATCGGTGAGTGCGATTACTCGATCCACGGTGCAAACCGCCTTGGCGCGAACTCCCTGTTGAGCTGCATATACGCTGGGTTTGTCGCTGGTCCGCATTCGGTGCAGTACGCCAAGAGCCTTGGCGCGGCTCCAGAAAACCTCGCCGCATCATTCGAGGATGAGAAGAAGCGGCAGATTGAAAACAACAACCTACTGCTCAACAACCAGGGCACGGAGAATCCGTTCAAGCTTTGGCGCGAACTGGGTGATGTCATGTCTCGCAACGTGACCGTAACGCGCTACAACGACAAATTGCAGGAGACCGATGTAAAACTGGTTGAGTTGCTGGAACGCTACAGGAAGGTCAATCTGAGCGACAAATCGATGTGGTCCAACCAGTCGTTCCTCTTTACCCGGCAGCTCTACAACATGTTGCAGCTTGCGCGTGTGATTGCGCAGGGTGCATTCCTGCGCAATGAATCGCGTGGATCGCACTATAAACCGGACTTTCCCGAGCGCGACGACGTGAACTTCCTGAAAACCACTAAAGCGTTCTTCGCGGCTGACGCCGACGAGCCGCGCTTTGAGTGGGAACCGGTGGATGTCTCCCTGATTCAACCGCGTCCACGCCGTTATGACAGCACGTAGAAAAGAGATCCCGGCCTTCCGCTTTAAGCAGGCGGAAGGCGAAAAGGTTTAGAAACTCATGGCGAATAAAAGCGTACTTTTCAAGATCAAGCGTCAGGCATCTCCAACCAGCGAACCGCATTGGGAAGAATTCGAGCTGGCTTGGAGACCTGGCCTGAACGTGACCGCGTTGTTCATGGAAATCGCGTTGAATCCGGTGACGCGTGACGGTAAGCCGACAACCCCCGTGAACTACGACTCCAATTGCCTGGAAGAGGTCTGCGGTTCCTGCGCGATGCTGATCAACGGCAAAGCGCGCATGGCGTGTTCTGCTCTGATAGACAATCTGGAACAGCCGCTTACGATCGAGCCGTTTTCCAAATTCCCTGTCATCCGCGACCTCCAGGTTGACCGCAGCGTGCTCTTCGAGAATCTGAAGGCGGTCAAAGCCTGGGTTCCTATCGACGGAACCTATGCGCTCGGCGATGGCCCCAGGATTCTCCCACAGGTGCAGGAGGAGGCCTACCGGCTCTCCCAGTGCATGAGCTGCTGCTGCTGCATGGAGGCCTGTCCTCAGTTCAACGAGAGCACCGGATTTGTGGGCGCGGCAACCATTGCCCAGGCGCGCCTGTTCAACATGCACCCCACGGGCAAGGTGCTCAAGGATGAGCGTTTGACAGCGTTGATGGGCGACGGCGGAATTCAGGAATGCGGATATGCGCAAAACTGTGTGAAGGTCTGCCCGAAGGAAATTCCACTCACAAGATCCATCAGTGCGGTCGGCGGTGACGTTATGAAGAAAGCGGTTCTCGATTTCTTCCGTCTGTAGTCCGTCTGAACAGTCAGTTCACGGCGCGAGGCTTCGGCTTCGCGCCTCTTTATCTCAAAAGCATTAGTTGGTGGAAATAGAAGCCAAATTGGCACTGTTTAGGCAATTAACCCTAGTAATAAATCTGTGATCATGGGTTACACTGAAGGCAACAACGACATCATACTTTGTAGGAGTTGCGCGGTTCTCTAATGAAGCGACGAATCTCTGCCACCCTGATCTTCGTTTTTTTTCTGGCGATGACTTTTGCCTCTGCTGCTTCCGTCCGTCCTCACTACCGCACTCCGCGGCGTCCGCTTCGTCAGGTCCATGCCCGAGTGGCACGTTGGAACCCGGTGTTGCGAGGTTCGCATGACTCCCTGCTCCGCCAGAATGATGAAATCGACCGCCTGAAACTCACGCGTATCAACGATGATCAGCAACTTGAAGATCTTGAGTTACGCGGCGATCTGGTGGGTCTGCATGATTCCAAAGCGATGCAGATAGCCCCGAATCTCGAACTCAACCGGCGCTTCTGCCGTCCCTGGACACGCGCCTTCCTGGAAGATTTGAGCCAAGCTTTCTACGCCCAGTTCCACCAACCGATCCAGGTCACCTCGGCAGTACGCACGGTGGACCAGCAGGCCCGCCTGCAGCGCTGGAATCACAATGCCGCACCCATCGACGGTGATACTGCTTCCTCGCATTTGGCCGGGCTGACGGTAGATATCGGCAAGCGTCCCATGACGATGAAGCAGCGAGCATGGTTCAGCCAATATGTACTGAAGCTGCAGCAGTTGGGATTGGTGGAAGCAGCCGAGGAACGCCGCCAGGCTTGTTTCCATATCATGGTCAGCAACCGCTACGATGAATATCGCGGGGCTCCCGCAGAGTTCAGGGCTAACCCATAGTCTGAGATAGGTTTATCCGAGACGTCCGGGCTTTCCTGCCCGGGCGTTTTCGTTTGTATAGAAACTGGTGTTAGCTCGCTTCGGTATAATCGGAACACGTTAGTTGAGGCGGGTTGAGAATCAGAGTCGTTGTGATAGCTCATACCTTTCGACTAGGACTTCCAGCGGGAGCCGCTGAGTGAGAGCGCAATCTCGCAAACGAAATAGCAATTACCCGGAGGAGATCTGCTTTATGCGCAAATTGTTGATTGTTGCCGCATTGTTGACGTTGATAGTGAACGCCGTAGCGCAGACCGCGCAACCAGGCACCAAAGAACAGCCCGTTGCCGTGATTCAGACCAGTATGGGTAATCTGACTTGCGTTCTCTTTCCCAAGGCCGCGCCCCTCGGCACGGCAAGCTTTATCGGCCTGGCGAAGGGCACCAAGGATTGGAGCAACCCCAAGACCGGCAAGATGATGCACGGTGTCCCGCTTTATGACAACACGACTTTTCACCGTGTGATTCCGGGGTTCATGATTCAGGGAGGCGACCCCAAAGGAACAGGCGACGGCGATGTGGGCTTCCAGTTCAAGAATGAGGCCTTGCCTAACCTCACTTTCGACCGTCCAGGTCGGCTTGCGTATGCCAACGCGGGGCCCAATACCAACGGCTCGCAATTCTTCGTCACCGAAGTTCCCACGCCGTTCCTAAACGGCAAATACACAATCTTTGGCCAATGCGACGATCCCAGCGTGGAACTAGTTAAGAAGATCGCTCTCCAGCCTCGCAACCCGCAGGATAAGCCTCTCACTGCCATCGTCATCAAGCACATTAAGATTGACGATGGCAGCGCACAAGCGCCAGTAAAGAAGGCCACGAGCCACGCGCCGAAGACTGCGGCGGCACATTGATTCAAACGCACAGGGCTACGCGGCGAAACACCGATGCATTACCCTGCTGCTCGAAACAGCAAAGCAACTTCTGTTAGTCTGACTTGTTAGCTATTCCCCAGTAAGGAGCCAGTATGGCCGAACGTACACCAGGTTTATACGCCACACTTCTCACCAATCATGGCGCCATCGTCTGTCGCCTTTTCGAGAAGGAAGCACCAAAGACCGTTGCAAATTTCGTGGAGCTTGCCGAGGGCAAGCGCGAATGGAAAGACAGCGTGAGCGGCAAGAAGGGTCCGGGTCCCCTTTACAACGGAACTATCATGCACCGCGTCATCCCTGATTTTATGATTCAGGCGGGAGATCCAAGCGGCACCGGCATGGGCGGTCCCGGTTACAAGTTCGAAGATGAGACCAAAGGCTCGCCCTTCAAGTTCGACAAGCCCGGCAAACTAGCGATGGCCAATGCGGGACCGAACACGAACGGCTCGCAGTTTTTCATCACGGTTGCCCCAACGCCTTGGCTCACTGGCAACCACACCATCTTCGGCGAAGTCGTCGAGGGGCAGGATGTTTCCGATAAGATCAGCACCCTCCCGCGCGGCCCGCAGGACCGCCCGAAGAGCGACGTCATTCTGGAGAGCGTCACTATCGAGCGCGTTTAGCTTTTGCTTTTGATTCGCACGAAAAACCCCGAGGCCGAGGCCTCGGGGTTTTGTGCGAAAAGTCGAACCTTACAGACCGATCACGGTGATCAGTTCCTTCACGGAGTCTGCGCTCTTGTTTAGCGCAGCTTGTTCAGCCGCCGTCAGTTTGATCTCGATGATTTGTTCGCATCCATTAGCGCCCAACTTAACAGGTACGCCTACAAACAGGCCCTTGATCCCGTATTCGCCTTCCAGGTGCACGGCACAAGGCAATATCTTCTTCTTGTCCTTGAGGATAGCTTCCACCATCTCCACTGCAGAGGCCGAGGGAGCATAGTAGGCGCTGCCGGTCTTAAGAAGCTTCACGATTTCGGCTCCTCCATTGCGGGTTCGGTCGACCATTGCTTCGATCTTTTCAGGCGTTATCAGTTCAGTGATTGGAATGCCCGCGACCGTGGAGTAGCGCGCCAGTGGAACCATGGTATCGCCGTGGCCGCCGAGAACGAACGCAGTAACGTTCTCCACGCTCACATTAAGTTCCTGCGCGATAAATGTGCGGAAGCGCGCCGAGTCCAGCACGCCAGCCATACCGATCACACGATTGCGTGAGAAGCCACTCAGTTTGAATGCAGCCTGTGCCATCGCGTCGAGCGGATTGCTGACCACGATAATGATGCAGTTCGGTGAGTACTTAACCACCTTACTCACCACGTCTTGCATGATTTTGTAATTCGTTTGGAGGAGATCGTCGCGGCTCATTCCGGGCTTGCGCGGAATTCCCGCGGTAATTACAACGACATCAGAGTTTGCCGTGTCGGCATAGTCGTTGGTGCCGATTATCGTGCAGTCGCGCTTTTCCACCGGCATTGCCTGCAAAAGATCGAGAGCTTTCCCTTCCGGAATTCCCTCCATGATGTCGATCAAAACAACATCGGCCAATTCCTTTGAGGCGATCCAGTGGGCCGCCGTTGCTCCAACGTTTCCCGCTCCTACGACTGAGACTTTCTTGCGCATTTTCTTCCTTTCAGGCCACCCGTTCCTTGAGTCTAAAAGATGCGGGACGGCATTCGTAGTTATCGCGTCAGCGGCATTATCGCCGCCATGTTTTCAATTATCGCCGAGGCAAACTCGCTGGTTCTCAGCCTAGTCGCCCCATCCATAAGGCGTTCGAAATCGTAGGTCACTCGCTTTTGTTCGATGGTACGCTCCATACTGTTCTCAACCAGTAGCGCAGCCTCTTTCCAGCCCATGAACTCCAACATCATCACTGCCGACAGAATTACTGAACCGGGATTGATCACATCCTTGTCCGCATACTTCGGAGCAGTTCCGTGGGTCGCTTCAAAAATTGCGTGCTCTGCCCCAATATTGGCTCCTGGCGCAATCCCCAACCCTCCCACCTGGGCCGCGCATGCGTCCGAGATATAGTCTCCGTTCAGGTTCGGCGTTGCAAGCACAGAATACTCATCGGCACGCGTTACGATCTGTTGGAAGATCGAATCCGCGATCCGGTCGTTGATCAGCAGTTTCTTCTTCCACTGGCCATGGCCGTGCGTTGCATATAGCGAATCCAGGACGCTCTTCACTTCTGCGCAGACACCCTGGCGAAAATCTTCTGGCGCGAACTCCATGCCGGGCTCAATCAACGCGGCATTTTCTTCGACGGTCAGTGCGGGGTTCGTGTCCTTGTTGCCCAGAATCCAGCTCTCACGCTCGGTCACAGTCTGTTCACGAAACTCCTGCGTGGCAACCTCGTAGCCCCATTCCCGGAATGCACCCTCGGTAAATTTTTGAATGTTTCCCTTATGCACCAGGGTCACGCTCGGACGCTGCTCCTTCAACGCATACTCAATGGCCATGCGTACCAATCGCTTGGTTCCCGTAATCGACATCGGCTTAATGCCAATGCCGGAGTCGGCGCGAATCTGCTTTTTGCTTCCGGCGAGCATTACGTTATTGAGGAAGTCGATGAGTTTCTTGACCTCGGCAGTTCCCTCTTTCCACTCGATTCCGGCGTATACGTCTTCGGTATTTTCGCGGAAGATCACGATGTTCATGCGATCGGGACGCTTCACCGGAGAAGGAATGCCGCGGTAATACTTCACAGGCCGCACGCAAGAATACAGATCCAGAATCTGGCGCAACGCTACGTTCAGCGATCTTATGCCACCGCCAATCGGCGTAGTTAGCGGCCCCTTGATTCCGATTCGCAGATCGCGGAAGGCATCGACGGTTTGGTCTGGGAGCCATGTGCCGAACATCTCCTTTGCCTTTTCGCCGGCAAAGACTTCGTACCATGCGATGCGCCGCCTTCCGTCGTATGCGCGCTCCACGGCCGCGTCCACTACCCGCACGGATGCTTTCCAAATATCCCGCCCTGTTCCATCGCCTTCGATGTAGGGGATGATTGGATTATCCGGGATTACAAATCTTCCATTTAGAAACTGAACCGCGCGACCGGTGGCCGGAAGCGGGAACCCATTATAGGAAGCTGCCATTCATTCCTCCTGTGATAAAAACATGGGAGTGCCCCGGGACTGCTACGGCATTGCCGGCGCTTACACGCAGTAGTGGGCAGCTCCCCACAAAGCTACCACTAGCGAAGTCCGTACACTTTTACTCGTGTTTCCGAACACTTGAGATTACCACTGGAAACGCCGCTTCATCAATCATGGAAAAAGGAATCGAAGATGGCGCGCACACGCTGCATCTCATGGCTAAGCTCAGAGGCCAGATCCTGACTCTCCACCATTTGCTCCACGCGTGCCCGCAACACATCGCTTTCCGGTAACCACCTCCGCGAGCGGCCCTCTACAACACGGATTGCGTGATCCACCCTGCGGAAAAGTGCAGCGGCATGAAGCAGCGCCTCACCCTGATCGGCCTGGAGCGCGCCCTTTCCCAGCAGCACTTCCAGCCGCTTATGAAGCTGCTTTCCTGCGGCGGGCAAGGCTGCCTTCGTCTCAAGCATCCCAATAAGGAAATCCAGGTCATAGAGACCGCCCGGCCCCGTCTTCAGGCTCATTTCCCCGCTGGAATCAGCGATTCGCTTACGAATGGCCCGCAGCTCCGGAACAAAGCGAGGCGACGCGGCCAAGCGTTTGCGAAGTCCACTCAAAGACTCCGCCGCCCCGTCTGCCAGCCGCTCCGATCCCGCCATCAACCGTAACTTGCCAAAGGCAAGCGTCTCCCAGGCCTTGGCCTTGCTCTCAAAATACTGTGCGAGTTGCCGCGATGAAGCCACAAGTTCGCCTTCGCTGCCGTGTGGACGCAACCGGGTATCCACGGCAATCACCGATCCCTCGCGGGTGTAGCTTGATAGCATTGCAACCAGCGAACGTGCACAGAATTCTGCCTTCTCTGAATCGCATTCCGCGCTTCGCAAAAACACCAGGTCCGCGTCCGAAAGCGCGTCCAGTTCGCAGGTAGCCAACCGCCCCACGGCCATCACCGCGATGCCCTCCGGCGCATCCGCAGCCTCCAGGGCTTGGCGTATGACCAGCTCAAAGTCCTCCGAATACTGGCGAAGAGTCTCCCACACTGACCTTCCTTCCAGCAGCGAGCGTCCCACTGAGCGCAGCGTGTAGCGGCGCGCGGCAATTCGCAACTGGTCGGAGATCGACTTTTCAGGTTCCGGCCCGTGACTCCTGAAGAGCGCAACAATATCCTCCGGATGCCGCGCCAGAATGTCCGTGGCCAGAACGCTCTGGGCAAATACCGGGAGTGCGCGTTCGATCCACTCCACGTTTTCAAGCGTTGTCCGAATACGCTCGGCATCCGTGGAGGCCGCAGCCAGAAAACGCTGCAGATTGCCAAGAGTGAAATCGCCAACATCGGCGGCCAGCGCGCTGGCCAGTGCTTTCGATCGCAACGCGAGTTCGCGTCTCAGCTGCGCCGCACCCGGCGCGCCCAGGTTTGCGGTCACGGCCACGGCCTCGCCAGTGGCTTCTCCTGAGCCCAATCGAAGTACCCGGGCGCAGAGTTCGCTTGCTGAATTCATGATCTTGCGAAGGTCGAGGGCGCTCCCCACACTGCCCTCTCCCATCGAGCGAAAGAGCGCAGCCTGTTCGTCAGGCAAATCCGGCAGACGATGTGACGGTGCGCCCTGACGACACTGCAAGCGGTGCTCAATGCCACGCAGCAATACATAAGTCGCTCCCAACTCCCGGAACTCCGCATCGCCGATGTGCCCTTTATCGTGCAGCTTCTGCAAGGCAAATAAGGTTCCGCTGGCACGCAGCCACGGCTCGCCTCCGCCGTGGACCCGTTGCAGGCATTGGGTCACAAACTCAATCTCCCGCAGTCCCCCTAGCCCGTTCTTTACATCAAGTCCATGGGTTACCCGCCGCACAACGCCGCGCCGGATTCGTTCCAGTGAGTGGGCCGCCGTTTGAATTGCGGAGAGGCTGAGAGGCTTGCAGTAGATCAACTCCTGCGCCTGCTCCACAAATTCTCTCGCCAGCGTTTTGTCGCCCGCACTCGGACGCAGCTTCAGCAATGCCTGCAATTCCCAATCCTGGGCAACGCCACGGTAGTACTGCAATGCCTGCCCGCATCCGGCAACCATCTCTCCGCTCTTCCCATCCGGACGAAGCCTCAGATCAACTCGGAAGACATGGCCGTCCGCGCTAGCCTTGGAGAGAATGTCAGTCAAATCCTGCGCCAGACGCGTGAAAAACTCCCTCGCCGAAATCGAAATCGCGCCAGCGTCTTCCGCGTCGTCGCAAAGGTAAAGGAGATCTATGTCGGAGCTGTAATTCAGTTCGTTTCCGCCCAGCTTCCCCAATGCCAGTACCGAAAAGCGGGCTGGATAGACCCGCCCGTCCTCCGACCGGAGTTGGGGCCAGCCCTGGTAGCGCCGGCGCATGTCACTTTCGCAAAGCATCAGCGCCCGCTCAATGAGCACGTCCGACAAGGCTGAGATCTCCGTCGTGATCTCAGCCAGCGATGCCAATCCGAGCAACTCTCGGGTAAATATCCTCACGTATTCGCGCCGTTTGAAACGCGCTAGCAGCATTGCCAACGGAGTCTGATGGGAGCGCAAACGGAAGCGCGCAAACTGTTCACGAAAATCCTCTATCTCGCGCGCTTGCACAAGTCCCATCGGACGCGCAAAAAGCTGCAGCAGGTCGGGATTCTGTAAAAGTGTCTGTCCCAGCCACTGGCTTGAGCCGAACAGGGCCACACAGGCGCGCAGTGCCAGGGCGCTCGATTCAAAAGCACTCAGGGCCTCTGCGGTGTGTTGTTGCAAGAGTACTTCCAATTGCAGCACTGCCTGGTCCGGATTCCCGGAGGCTCCAATCAGTTGAGACAACTGCGACGCCCCTACTACGGAAAGCAATTTCTGAACTTTCGAATAGCGCGCACCCGAACCCTTCTCCTTAAACGAGAAAGACGCACCAGCTTCATCCGAATTCTTGTCAGGCCGGGTCACGCAATCGCCTCATGGAGTTGTTGCCCGAAGAATAGCACGGCGAGCCGCGATTCGAGTTGCACCTACTTCAACTAGCCGCGGCACTAAGGGCGTCCCACGAGTTCGATACCTGACCTTCCCGAATGCGTCCTTCAATCAGGATTTCCCGGCACATGCCCCGGTGATCCCTGTTACAGACGCGCCCGCCGCTCTCATGCACTCTTACTTCTGCAGTTCGTGCTATTTCCGTGGATCGTTGTCCCATCGTCTCGCGCATTTACGCATACCAAGGAGACTGTTATGGCAACCACATTAACGGACAAGCGTGCGGACCTTGCCGGCCCTGGCATCGGTAACTACACCGACATCGAGCGCATCCTGCCCACCGATTACGTTCCCCTCCTATCCCCTCGCGAAACACAGAAGGCCATCTTCGAGTTGAAGCGCTATATCGAAGACAATCTCTGCCGCGAACTCAATCTAATCATGGCTACCGTTCCGCTCATCGTCGATTCCGAGAGCGGCGTAAACGATTTTCTGGATCGCGACGGTACGCGCACTCCGATCCAGTTCCATATCTCCAACGACCACAACGAGCACCCCGTTGACGCTCAAATAGTGCAGGCCGCCACTAAGTGGAAGAGGATGGCCTTGAAGCAGTTTGGCTGCCACCCAGGCGAAGGCATCTGCACCGATATGCGCG
>Ga0364919_10243_pt1 | contig 22059 bp, 20 predicted proteins | sample SorcelJu500001C7_2_FD_206953 | JGI IMG/M metagenome (GOLD analysis project Ga0364919, IMG submission 206953) | Enriched cells from Trout Bog Lake Hypolimnion, Wisconsin, USA - BchlTB.June20.5000.01.C7 | ecosystem: Environmental > Aquatic > Freshwater > Lake > Hypolimnion/Profundal zone | place... | reverse complement strand
TGGTCTCCACTCCGATCTCGCGCATCACCTTGATCGCCCCATCGCGCATGCGCTGATATTCGCGGTCGCTCAGCGTCTGTGCCGGAGCCACCGTAATCGAATCGCCCGTATGCACGCCCATGGGATCGAAATTCTCAATCGAGCAAACAATGATGACGTTGTCCTTCAGGTCGCGCATCACTTCCAGCTCGTATTCCTTCCAGCCCAGCACGCTCTCTTCGATCAGAACTTCGTGCACCGGTGAAAGGTCCAGCCCGCGCGCCAGCAGGTCGAGCAACTCTTCACGGTTGTAGGCAATGCCGCCGCCCGAGCCACCCAGCGTAAACGAGGGCCGCAGCACCACCGGAAAGCCCAGCTTGCTCGAAAAGTCCAATCCATCCTTCAAATTGTTAACCAGCGCCGAACGCGGAACGTCCAACCCAATGCGGGTCATCGCGTCCTTGAACATCAGGCGGTCTTCCGCCTTCTTGATTGCCTCCAACTGCGCGCCGATCAGTATCACGCCATATTTTTCCAGCACGCCGCCGTCAGCCAGCTCCACTGCCAGGTTCAGCGCTGTCTGTCCGCCCACGGTCGGCAGCACGGCCATTCCCTTGCCGACTCCGCGCTCCACTTCCAGCCGGATAATCTCTTCCACGTATTGGCGCGTCAGCGGCTCCACGTACGTTCGGTCGGCCATCTCCGGGTCTGTCATGATCGTTGCCGGATTCGAATTCACCAGCACAACCTCAAAGCCTTCGGCCTTCAACGCCTTGCACGCCTGTGTGCCGGAGTAGTCAAACTCTGCCGACTGTCCAATCACAATTGGACCCGAACCAAGAATCAGAATCTTCGATATATCAGTGCGACGTGGCATTTAAATATGCTTTCTCAACAAAATGTAGTAAAGCGTGTCCGCAGTTAAGAGTCTCATCCTGAGCGCCGAGCGCCAGCGGCGGGCAGCGGCGAAGCCGCGTTACCCCGCTGCAAGCGTAGCAGCGAAGGCCCCCAGCACAGCTCAAATCACCCGCGCCGCTCCAAGCTTTCCGGCCACAATCGACTTCCCTTCCGCCGTCTCCTACCCTCTCCACTCCCTCATCATCTTCACAAAATCCGCGAACAGGTAATGCGAATCATGCGGTCCCGGCGAAGCCTCCGGGTGATACTGCACGCTGAACAGCGGGTAGTTACGATGCCGCAGCCCTTCCAATGTATTGTCGTTCAGGTCCACGTGCGTCAGCTCCACCTCGCTCTGCTTCAACGAATCCGGATCGACCGCGTAATTGTGGTTGTGAGCAGTGATCTCAACCTTCCCGGTCTTCAACTGCTTCACCGGATGGTTGCCGCCGTGATGCCCGAACTTCAGCTTGTAGGTTTTGCCGTTCAGCGCCAGCCCGATCAATTGGTGCCCCAGGCAGATTCCGAAGATCGGCACCCGTCCCGCCATCTTGCGGATCGTCTTCTGCGCATACACCACCGCATCCGGGTCGCCCGGCCCATTCGAGAGAAACACTCCATTGGGTTGCAGCGCCAGCACATCCTCCGCAGAAGTCTGCGCCGGAACCACCGTCACATCGCATCCCGAGCTCACCAGCCGCCGCAGAATGTTGTGCTTGATGCCGTAGTCAAACGCAATAACTTTCTTGCGCTCCGCTCCAATACGCTCTGCCGCTGATTCGCTGGTCACAACCTTAAGCTGCGAAGATGAGGCGTGCGGCACGGCGATGATCCGCTCCTCCACGTCGCCCTTCGTCCACTTGTAGCTCACCTTGGTGGAGACTTCCTTGGCCAGGTCCACCCCGTCGATACTGGGCGTAGCCTTGGCCTTGGCTACCAGCTTCTCCGCGTCCGATTCCATCGTGGAGACAACGCCGCGCATCACTCCGCGGTCGCGCAAGTGCCGTACGAGCGCTCTCGTGTCAATATCCGACAGCACAGGAACCTTGTGCTTCTCAAGATATTCGTCCGTCACCTGGTGTGAGCGGTAGTTCGACGCATACGGCGAAAACTCGCGCACGATCAGCCCTTCGATATAGGGCCGGCCTGATTCGTCATCGTCTGGATTTGTGCCGTAATTGCCGATTTCTGGCTGAGTGAGAACTACAATCTGCCCGGCATAAGAGGGATCGGTGAAAATTTCCTGGTAGCCGGTGATGGATGTATTAAAAACTACTTCGCCCGTACGTTCGAGCCGTGCTCCGTAGCCTTTGCCGCGGAAGATTCTGCCGTCTTCCAGCGCAAGGATAGCTTGCATCGCATCCTCAGGGAGTGGATTTTCTAGATGATATCAGCTATTCAACCCCGGTGCAGCCTCGCCCGGCAGAAAACCCCACTAGCTATGCATAGAAATACATTAATGCGCATAATATGCATCGCGCGATCTCTTACTCGGGACCACCTCAACCGCCTCAATCACATTCCCGTTATCGCCGGAGCCTCGCCAATCCATAGCCGCTCTTCAACCGCCCGCAGCATCGCCGCAGCTACATCTGCGCGCGCAACCTTGGATGTCGCTGGCCGCCCCGTCGTCACCGCATACCGTCCCGTCAGGGCCCCATTCGTCAGCCGCGTTGGCCGGAGAATCGTCCACTCCAGTCCGCTCGCCTTCACCTCCGGCTCCATCAGGTTCTTGTCCTGGTACGGAGCCCACAGCAGCGTGGCAAAGACCATTCTCTCAATCGCCGTTGCCACTCCAAGACTTTCGCCCGCGCCAAAGGCCGACTCCACCACCAGCCGCCGGAGTCCCTGCGCCTTCATCACTTCCATGATCAGCTTCGTTCCCGCCGAAACCACCCGCGTATTGCTCAGCAGTTTGCGCTGTCCCAGGCAGCTCAGCACCGCATCCGATCCCAGCAACGTCTTGTTGACGCTCTCACGATCCAGCACATTCCCCAGCACCAGCCGCATATTCGCGTTCGTCAGCGGCATCCGGTTTGGGTTCCGCACCAGCACCCGCACGCTGTGGCCAGTTTCCAGCGCCTGCCGCGTCAGCTCTAATCCTGTACCGCCGGTCCCGCCGAAGATTGCCAATCTCATTCTTTCTTCCTCGTTCTGCGCTCCTCGCGGCAAACAATGCCGCCAGCCAGTCTTGAGTGCAAGCCTTGCCCTACTGCAACTTGCCCATCATCTTCGCAGGCCAATATGCGAAAACAGCCTTGCCAAAAATCGCCGCCCTCCCCACCACGCCAAAGTCGCGGCTATCGCTGGAAAGATCCCTGTGGTCGCCAAGCACAAAATAATTGCCCTCCGGAACTACAACCTCGCTCATCGAGCGCTCGTCGCGGAACTTCTCTGGTACGTAAGGCTCCTGCAACCGATTGCCGTTCACGAATACTGCTCCGCGAAAGATTTCGACCCGGTCGCCGGGTACCCCCACAACTCGCTTTATGAAATTCTTGCCCGGATCGACAGGGTATCGGAAGACGACCAGGTCGCCACGCTCTATGGCCACGAAGCGGTAGACATACTTGTTGATAAAAATCCGTTCCTGATCGGCCAGCCCTGGCATCATGCTGGTGCCTTCCACCTTCACCGGTTGGTAGAGAAAAACGATGATAAAGATTGAGATTGCCAGCGCAACTATAACCTCTTGCAGCCACTTCCATGCACTTCGTTGACGCATCGTATCCCCCGGAATCTCCACGGGCGCTGGGGCTTGGCTCTCTTCCATCTCTCACTCTCCAATTAGAGTTATCATACATAGACGTATTACCGCTCCGCTGGTTGGAGCCTGATCTCCTGATTTTTTGCAATCACGGAATGCACCGCTAAAGCTACCCCGGTTGACGCTGTCCTCTGCACACGGTATAAAGCTGTATTCTGAGGTAGTTACCGTTTCGGGGTTTTTGACCGCCCGGAACGGATGGATGATTCGCGTTTCTTGAAGGACCTATGACCAAAAAACTCGATCTCAAGCCAAAAAGCCACTCTGCTAAAGACAGGACGGATGCGATCAGCGAACCGCAACTGCGATTCGCCCAAACCCTCCAGGGATATGAGCAGGCGCTCCGGCTGTTGCAAACCCAGAAGTTCGATAAAGCCAAGTCGCTCCTCGAGAAGGTAATCGAATCTGGAATCAGCGAATTGGCTGATCGGGCCAAAGTCCATATCAACATCTGCAACCAGCAGTTGGACCATATTCAGAACACCTTCCAGACTGCGGAGGAACATTACGATTTCGCCGTTTCGTTAATGAATCTGGGCGATTTTGTCACCGCTCGCGAGCATTTCGAAGCTCTTTCCAGCCAGCGGCCTACACTTGATTTCGTCTGGTACGGGCTGGCTGTGCTTGAGTGTCTCACTGGACGCACAACCGAGAGTCTCCAACATCTTGCAGAGGCCATCCGCCTCAATCCGGGCACTCGATTTCAGGCCCGTAATGATTCGGACTTCCGCAACATGGCAGACGATCCGCGCTTTACCGAGCTGCTCTACCCCGAGGGTTCCATCGGGGCCTAGGCGGCTGGTTTCAGCAGGGCGGCGATCTCCTGCTTCCCTGCCTCCGTTGTAAGCGATGACTACAGCAAATCCTATTTCAAATCGTGCTCAAGGGCTGCGGGTCGTCGCCATCGGCGGAGGCACCGGGCTTGCCACACTGCTCCGCGGGCTCAAGCGCCACGTTATCTCAACCTTTCCTTCCGCTCCCTCTGCACCGCTGCTCGCACCTTTCATCTCCCGGCTCACCGCTATTGTCACCGTCACCGACGATGGAGGTTCCAGCGGGCGTCTGCGCAGGGAACTTGGCGTACCGCCCCCGGGTGACATACGCAACTGTATGACCGCCCTCTCGGACGAAGAGGAACTGCTCGCCAGGCTCTTTCGCTATCGCTTCAGCGGCGCCGGCGGCGGCGGCTTGGAGGGCCATAGCTTTGGCAACCTCTTCCTCACCGCCCTCGCCGATGTCTGCGGCGACTTCCCCCTCGCCATCAAGCTCAGCTCTGCCATTCTAAAAACCCGCGGTGAGATCTATCCCTCTTCCGCCAGCAGCAACGTGCAGCTTGATGCCTTGATGCACAACGGCCAGCGCGTCCGCGGAGAGACCAACATTACTGCCAGCCGCAGTGGCATCGCCCGCATTCGCCTCGTTCCAGTCAATGTCCGTCCGCTTCCTCAGGCACTCGAAGCCATTCGCGACGCCGATATCATCAGTATCGGCCCTGGATCGCTTTTCACCAGCTGCATTCCCAACGTCCTGGTTCGCGGAGTTCCCGAAGCCATTACCAGCTCCAGCGCTCTCCGCGTCTATGTCGGCAACCTCATGACTCAGCCCAACGAGAGCACCGGCCTCAGCGCCTCGCAACACATCAAGGCGATCTTTGACCACGCAAAATGCCGCGTCTTCGATTACGCCTTGCTCAACAGCGCGCCCGTTCCCGCCGTGCTGCGCGCCCGCTACGCGGAAGACAACGCCGAGCCCCTCTTCAATGACCTCGATCAGATCCGCGCCCTCGGTGTCACTCCCATTCTTGGCGACTACCTTGACGCCACGCATTTCGCCCGCCACGCCGCGGACCGCATCGCTCTCGACCTCCTCACCCTGCCCTCCCGCCTTCACCAGGAGTGGCGTGCGCAAGTCCCTACCCCGTAGTAACTGCCGTTTCTGCAGCGCGTTCTTACATTTCAATTAGTATTTGTATGCGCAGTTCGAGTATCCTCTCGGTGCAGTCGTCGTGCAGGCGCTGACATGGCCGTGAAGGATATACCCACTTCCAATCGTCGCTTCGAGCTCGGTCCGGGCATAATAGCACTGCTATACGCGGTCTTCTCCGTGCTGTGGATTGCACTAACTGACGCAATCGTCAACACTGTCTCAGATCCGCGCACCAGACTCGTCCTGAACACCACCAAGGGAATCGGCTTCGTTATCATCACTGCGCTGCTCCTCTATCTTGTGATCAGTAGATTGGTACACCGCATGCGCCAGGCGCAGCGCTCACTTGCCGCCAGTGAGGCCGAGTATCGTGGAGTGGTTCGGGGAGCCAATGAAGGTGTTTGCCGGCTTACCCGGCAGAATCGTATCGGCTTTGTGAATCCGCGTCTGGCCACCTGGCTGCAACGCGGCGAGGAGGAACTGATCGGCCTTCCGCTCTCTGACTTTCTGCACGAATCGGAGCAACGCGCCTTTGCCGATCAGTTGGATCGTTGGAACAAGGGGATAGCCGAGCAGCATGACTTCTGCCTTCGTGCCTCGGATGGCTCGGAGATCACGGCCATTGTCTCGGGAACGCCCATCTTCGGCCCCGGAAACTCATACTCCGGCTGCGTTCTCATGCTGATGGATATCACCGAGCGGCAGCGGATGGAGCATCTGCTGCAGCACTCGCAAAAGATGGAAGCCGTGGGTCGGCTCGCCGGCGGCATCGCGCATGACTTTAACAATATTCTCGGGATCATCATCGGTTACGCTACCTTGCTCAAATCCCAGTTCAAGGATGGAGACAAGGGCAAGGAATACTCAGCGTCCATTCTCGGCAGCAGTGAGCGCGCCGCTGCCTTGATCAGGAAGATGTTGGCATTCAGCCGAAAGCAAGAACAATCTCTCCAGTTGGCCGTCATCGATCTCAACGAAGTTGTCTCTGATTTCGCCAAAATGCTGCCATTTGTCATCGGTACAGATATTCGTATCGCGCTAAGCACGGCGCCAACTCCCGCCACCGTCTATGCCGACGCGGGCCAGATCGAGCAGATTCTGATGAATCTGGCAACCAATGCTTGCGATGCCATGCCAAAGGGCGGCGACCTTCTAGTTGAAACTGGAAGAATGCAGAGCACCTCGATTCCTGGCACCCAGAACATCATTCCCGGCCTCTATTCCTTTCTGCGCGTCACCGATTCAGGAACCGGAATGAGTGCCGAGACAAAGGCCATGATCTTTGAACCTTTCTTCACCACCAAGGACGTAGGCAAGGGCACCGGGCTGGGACTCTCTGTGGTTTACGGCATTATCAAACAGAGCAAGGGCTACATCGTGGTGGAGTCGCAGCCACAGCAAGGCTCGGCCTTTACCGTTTACCTCCCCTTTGCAGATGCCGTAGTACAGCCGCAGGCACCAGCGTCGCCGGAGCAGACGCAGCTGAATCCGTGTGGCGGCGAGACCATTTTGCTGGTGGAAGATGAGGGTGAGTTGCGCACGCTGAGCGCGAAAATTCTAACCCAACAGGGATACAAGGTAATCGAAGCAAAAGATAGAATGGACGCCCTGGAAATTTCCAGAAAGAGTCTTCCAGAGATTGACCTCGTTCTCTCCGACCTGTCGATGCCAAACATGGGAGGGCGTGAGTTGGCATCCCGCCTTTTAGAATTGAAACCGGATCTACGGATATTCTTCATCTCAGGCTATGCGCCTTCCCATGACTCTGAAGAGTTGGCAAGTCACTGCATCGTCTTGGAGAAACCGATCAACCCCTCTGAGCTGCTAAAAGAAGTCAGGCGGATTCTGGACAGCGACAACACCCGTCCAAATAATTAGCGTAGCGGTGCCAAAAACGCAGATTCTTAATCGACGCCTGGAGCATCATGATACGCAGGAAGAGTGACGCGGTTTCATAAGTCGGTTTTGAAAGGGCACAACTTCAGTTGTGCTGGAAGAGTTTTGAAAGGGCACAACTTCAGCCGTGCTGGAAGAGTTTTGAAAGGGCACGACTTCAGTCGTGCCGCAAAAAAGGCACATTTTGCGCGGCTTTAGCCGCTGAGGAAAAGGCCCTTCAGACGCCTCAAGCCATTCGGAGATCACTTCTAGTGCCCATGTTTCTGAACAGGATCGGTCCAGCGCTGTTTCTCCTGATGATGCTGGTCGCTCAAGGATTGAGAGCGCAAGCTGGCCCGCCATTCCAAACCGATGACCCTACCCCGGTTGACTTGGGCCATTATGAAGCTTACGTCTTCGGCACCGTGGACGGCACTCCAGTAGAAATTGACCAGACAGGCCCGGCCTTTGAGTTCAACTGGGGAGCCATTCCCAACGTGCAGCTTCACGCGATTCTGCCCTTCGGCGCCGTGCTCCCATCGAACAATCCAATCTATTTCCCAAGCGGAACGGGCTCAAGCGCTTATGGCCTCACGGATATGGAAATAGGCGTCAAGTATGGATTCATTAAACAGACCAAACACCGTCCGCAGATCGGCTCTTTCACGATGTTCGAGATTCCAACCGGCAGTTATTCGCGTGGACTCGGCGCAGGCCGCGTGTGGTACAAGCTTCCCATCTGGGCGGCAAAAGACATAGGGCCGTGGAGCCTTTGCGGCGGCCTTGGCTATGCGGTAGTTCCGCAAACGCAGTTTCGCAACTTCTTCTATGGCGGATTTCTCGTGAAGCGCGTTGTCAGCAAAAAGCTGGAGCTATCAGCCGAAGTCTTTTCTCACGCCCGCGAAGGTTTCGCCACCGCGCAGACACAATCTTCCACGATGATTGACGCAGGCGGATACTACCACTTCAAATCACCCGGCTTGCAATTGCTCTTCGCATACGGACACTCCATCGCCGGACAAACCGAGAACTACGGCTACCTTGGCCTCTACAAGACGTGGGGAAAAGACCGAGCGAAGAAAAGCCCGGACGCCGCTCTGATGCAGGCGCAACCGCGTTAGTCACAGGCAGGTGGCCCAGAGTTGGCGCTGTTCCAACTCTGGGGCTTTGCCCCTTGGCGCAAGAGGCAGGTGGCCCATCGATAAGGGCGAAGGGGTTGTCAAGGCCGAAATGACCCTGAGCGGTGCTCGCGCACCGCTTGTTTTGTGTTTCTGCGTAAGAGGTGTTGAGTAGCAAGACGCCGAGACTCTCACGCTGAATCACCTTGCGGTGGACAAACAACGTTCCACCAACCATCGATACGGCCTTGGACTGCGGCCATGATTCTTCTATGCGAACACCCAGCCCATGCCGGGTGCGAGAGCGCCCAATCAGAGTATCGGTCTAACTTGCGCCGACCAGGGCCACCCGCGAGCTGCTCTCGTTATGAACGATCTCCGGATAGGCGGTGTGGGTGCGCATCATCCAGTAGAGTCGCACCGCCAATCGCCGCGCCGCCGCCACTTTGGCTACCCCCTTCTCCATCGAGTGGCAGCGGTGCTGGTACTGCTTGCGAAACCCTTCGTCCAACCGCACCGCCGTCTGCGCTGCTTCCACCAGCAGCCCGCGCACAAAGCGGTTCCCCTGCTTGCTAATCGAGCCCAGTTGCTGCCGCCCGCCCGAGGAGTGTTCCCGCGGAATCAGTCCCAGATAGCTGGCCACCTGCTTGCCACGCTGGAACCGCGCGGCATCGCCGATGGTCACCCGAAACGCCAGTGACGTGATCGGACCCACACCCGGCTGCGTCATCAGCAAACGCGCCACTTCGTCTTCTTCGGCAGCTTTTTGCGCGGCCCCATCCAGCTTGCCAATCATGCAGTCCAACTGCTTCAGCAACTGCAAAAGGTCGCGTCGACGGCACGCCGCCCATCCCTCCAGCGGCAACTCGCACAGCGCACGCTGACCGGCCTCGGTCCACAGACGGTGCTTCTTCTGCACTCCGCGGTTCAGCATCAGATGTTGAAGCCCGTTCTTCACCCGCGAACGGATCTCCACCAGCTTGTGACGGTGAATCAACAACTGCCGCACATCGCGCTCGCCAGCCGAAGGCCTCCACAGCCGCGGAAACCGCCCCTCAACCAATAATCGCAAAATGTGCGCCGCATCCCGCCGGTCCGTCTTCTGCTTGCGAACGTAGCTGGCGCGAATCTGCGCCGCATCCCCAATCCACACTTCGTGTCCCAACTGCTCCAGCAACTCAATCAACCACTCGCTGTTGCCGCACGCCTCAATGCCTACCAGCGACGGTGCAGCCAGGGCGCGATAAAACCGCTCCGCCTCTCCGTCTCCGTTCTTCAACCGGCGTTCTGCCAACTCTCCGGTTCCATCGTCAAGAACTGCAATCTGCTGCCAACTCGGATGGAAATCGCAGCCTATAATCATCATCGCGAAGGCTCCTTCTTCCCCAGCGTCTTGCTTACTCAACAATCCAAGACTACTCGGGTCGACCGAACCTTCGCCCTTATCCAATCAGAGTTGGCGTAGTTCCAACTCTGGGGCTTTGCCCCTTGGCCCAAGAAATACAGTCGTCACAGAATTAGCAGCACAATGTATTCTGGACGCATGCCTAGGGGGCTTGTGCGACTACAGCAGACCGGACACTCGCACTTCATCACCTTCACTTGCTATCGGAGGATGGAGCATCTGACGAACAGCCAGGCCTGCTCTGTTGTGTTGCGCGCGCTGGAGAACACGCGCCGACGCTACGGACTCCGCGTATACGGGTTTGTTCTAATGCCTGAACATATTCATCTTCTACTCAGTGAACCGGAGCAGGGCACGCTTGCGCGGGCACTTCAATCGCTCAAGAGTGCGTCAGCCCGGATGGTGCGAGGCGCACGTGCCAACAGGATGGGAACACTTCCTCCGTTCTGGCAAACACGTTACTACGATCGTTACATGAGAGATTATGATGAGTTTTCCGAGAAGCTGCGCTACATCCATCGCAATCCAGTAAAGCGTGGATTGTGTTCTTCGCCGGAACAGTGGCTTTGGAGTAGCTTCCGGCATTACCGCGACGGTGCTGATGTTGGTGTGGAAATTGAGTCAGAGTGGACAGCTCGTGCCAGACAACTTCAAGTTCGCTGAGCCACAGCCCCAGAGTTGGAACAGCACCAACTCTGGGCCACCCGCCTCTGGATTCGTCTTTGCGTTAGACTTCATGCGCCAATAATAACCCCTTAGCGGAAACACGAAATGTCAGAATGCGCTTTTTGCTCTAATACGGCAGACTCCAAAGAACATATCTGGAGCGACTGGTTCAACAGGGTGCTACCACATGTGGACGGCTATCACTTCAGACAAGGAATTCGTGATGGGACGGTCCGCATGTTTGACGCTGGCAATCTGAATGTGAAATTGCCAGTGGTGTGCCAGCCGTGCAATAACGGCTGGATGAGTGAGCTTGAGGATAAACACGCCAAGCCTGCTATGCAGCGATTAATTACTAGTAACAACGGCACAATTGTCCCGCCACAACAATTGAAATCTATCGCCAACTTCGCTTTCAAGAGTTCCGTCATTGCCGATCATGCGGCGCTTCAAGAATTAAATAACGATCCGTTTTTTACGTTCCAGCAGAGATCTGACTTTAAGGAGTCTCTCATCATCCCCAATAATGTCCAGATGTGGCTCGGGGTTCTTGAAAAAGAAGGCTATGGCATCTTCCGGGCCTTCTATTATCCAAGTCCCACCCAAAGCAATCCTAGGTTCGAGATTTATGCAACAACATTCGGTGCTGGATTCCTGATCTTCCAAGTCGTTGCATGTCGATGGATTGGTATTGGTATTCCTGACCACGTTCCGTGGGTCAGCCAAGGCAACGTCTGGGATAAGTCCACAATCCCGCTTTGGCCCAATAACGGTAGAAGTGCCTTCTGGCCTCCCGACAAACATCTCACGATTAGCCAAGCGATGGATTTTAGCGTTCGGTGGAACCAAGTTGAGGTTCCCAATCTCTGGCTTAAGCCCAATTGAACTCGCGGGCGGTGGCCCAGAGTTGGCGTAGTTCCAACTCTGGGGATCTACCCTTTGGCGCGAGAGATACCACAAATGCCGCCCTTTTGAATGCTATTAACTCCTTGGTAATCTTCTCGAAACCCTTCCGCTCCCCGCAACGAGTGCCTGAGTAGTAATCTTCTGTTCATCAAATTAATCGATTCGCTATTAACTCCACGCCGAGCGCACACGCCTCTCACCCTCCACTTTTGCCTCTCATGTTGATTAACCAACGCATAACACTGTTACTTTCCATCCATTACCTCAACAGGTAATCATCGCCCTGCCACCTGGAAGAACGCGCACACCTGGAAAAATGCCAATCTCCCCCTCCAGTGCCTCTGGAAGCCGCATAAACATTGGACGGGGTGACACATCGATACAGCCCCCTAAAGGTGTCGGCCTGCTTCCTCCCCTACTTGCAACTACTAAATTCCCGGCGCTGCTTTACAATACTTACGCATGCCGAACCCACGCTTTGCGATCGCCATTCTCGCCGCCGGCAAGGGCACACGTCTCAAGTCGAAGTTGCCCAAGGTGCTGCATCAAATCGCCGGACGCCCCCTGCTGAACCATGTTGTCCGCGCCGCCAGCAAGATCGTTGCTCCCGCCGACATCTTCTGCATCATCGGCCATGAAGCAGAGCGCGTCCGCGCTGAAATCGCGCCGCTCGGAACGCAGTTCGTCGAGCAACTGGACCAGCGCGGCACCGGACATGCACTCATGCAGTGCCGCCAGGCGCTGGCCGGTTACGATCATCTCATCGTACTCAGCGGCGACGTGCCTCTCATCCGCCCGGAAACGATCGCCGCCATGCGCGACTTCCACCTCGCACGCCGCGCGGCCATGACCATCCTCACCGCTGCTCCCCTCGATCCCTTCGGTTACGGACGCATAGTTCGCCGCGTAGAACATGGTGCGAACACCGATCAGGTCGAAGCCATCGTCGAGCAGAAACAACTCAATGCCGAGCAGAACGAGATCGGCGAGATCAACTCCGGCATTTACGCGTTCAACGTCGCCGAACTCTTCTCACGCATTGACCAGCTCTCAACCGATAATCCCCACGGCGAGTTCTACCTCACCGAGATCGCGTCCATCCTCTGTCGCGACGGTAAATCCGTGCTGGCCCTGCCGACCGCGCACGCCAGCGAAGTGCTCGGCGTCAACACCCGCAGCGAACTCACGCAGCTTGATGCCATCCTGCGCGAGCGCAAGACCCGCACTCTGATGGATAGCGGTGTCACCATCTTCAAACCGGAAACCGTTCTCATCGACGCCGATGTCACGGTCGGTGCCGATACGGTCATTGAGCCCTTCGTGCAACTCCTCGGCACCACCAGCATCGGCGAGGATTGTTTCATCCGAAGCTTCTCGGTCATCACCAACACCCGCGTCGGCAACGGCGTCCGCGTCAATCAGGGAACCATCGCCGATGACTCCACCGTAGAGGAGGCGGCCATTCTCGGCCCCTACGCGCGAATCCGCCCGGGCTCTGAAATCGGCCCTGAAGCGCATGTCGGCAATTTTGTTGAGACCAAGAAGACAAAGCTTGCGCGCGGAGCCAAGGCCAATCACCTCACCTACCTTGGCGATGCCGAAATCGGTGAGCGCACCAACATCGGCGCTGGCACCATTACCTGCAACTACGACGGAGTGAACAAGCACAAGACGGTCATCGGCGCAGGAGCTTTCATCGGCAGCGACACCACCCTGGTCGCTCCCGTCCGCATTGGCAACGGAGCCTACGTCGGCGCAGGCTCCTGCATCACTCATGATGTGCCCGATGATTCACTCGCGCTCACCCGCCCCAAGCAACTCATCCGGGAAGGATGGGCAAAGGCAAAGCGTGCCAAGCTTGAAGCCGAAAAAGCAAAGAAGTAGTTCTCCGCAAAAGGCGCATAAACAAAGGGCGAAGCCGATGCTTCGCCCTCTTCTTATCACTGCCGCGTAGTTGAATCCGAACACTTTGGATCGCGACTGGCCTCGCTTAACTCTCCTCCTCGACTTTGCCCACTCTGGTTGCCACCAATCCCACAACGATCAGCGCCGCCGCAGCCACGGGCTGTCCAAAGCTTCCGGCATCTACGGCCATCCCCCAGAACACAGCCCAGATTGCGCCTACCACTACAATCAAGGTTCCGACGGGCCGCAGAACCGGGTCGCGGGTGATGCCTATTATTTCTGTCTCATTGCCCGCCTGTGCTGAATGACCTGACATAACCCACTCCCTCCTGTTTTTTTGATGTAACCCGTACTCACCCGGATTCGCAAAGATCTCCTCCCATCGATCGCTCACGCACATCGGGAGCATCAACGATTGCTCTCGCTCAGGACTGCACCAGATTTGGTTCATGCATCGAAATCAACACGTCGGGATCGGAGGACGAGTGACAGTCAGCCAGGAGGTGAGATGAGCGATAAGAAACCGCAAGGCGAAGCATTGGAGGTTACAAGGGTTCCGGACCGGAAGTCGGAGAGCGGCGTCGACTCCTCAGCTCCCGCGGCCACAACAACGGGCCGGGAGAAGCCACAGATCGAGGCGGCGGGCAATCCTGCAGCGTGGAGCCTTGCTCATCCGCGGGGCATCCGGTGTCTACGCTGTGCCGACTCGCTTCACAATGATTGCGACTGGAGCATCACAGGCGGCGACGAGGAGGACCTTCTCGGATACCTGCGGGCGCACGTAAAGGAAGCTCACGGCAAGAATGAGTTCACGCCAACGGAGCTGGCGAACGCCCGCCGCGCGATCTACAAGCTTGCGGCTTAGCTCTCACGCGCCAGCACACTTCAGGCCGATGCTGCGAGCTTTGCGAACTACACTTCGCGCTTCATTCCACTCCATCCACACCAACCTCGCCGGCTCAACCTCCATTCATTTCTCAATCAACTCCCGGCAGAGTCGCCCCTGCCGGGATTGAAGCTATGCGGCGTGAGTGATGGACCGATGCGCGAACTCGAATACTGTTGGCTTAACCAGCCTTTCAAAATCTCTGAAAGCCAGCTTGATGAGTTCGAGATGCGAGCCGGCGTTAAAGGCAATCTCACGGTCAAAGGTCAGCGAGTTGTCCACAAAAACAGGCACGCCATACAGGTTTCCGAATGGCGGCATCGCTCCGACCTCGCAATCTGGAAAGCGATCTCTGAACTCACGCTCACTTGCGAGAACAACATCTTTGCTTCCGGTGAGCTTCGCGAACTCGGTCAGATCCACCTGTTTTGACGCAGGTAGAACGGCCATGCAAAGCTCGCCATCTTTCTTCAGCATGACTGTTTTGGCCAGTTCATTTCCCGAGATATGAGCGCTTGCGGCAATACCTTGGGACGTGTACGCCTTGCTGTGGGTAATCACGATGTACTTGACATGGTTCTCGTCAAGAAATTGTCTGAGCTTCTGGATGGGCATAGAACCTCCTGCCGTGCGCGGTTGCGGTTTGCGCGAGGTGCGTACCGATGACGCACCAGGTAGCTGATGAGGTGCCTGTGGTTCTCTTGCCACGGTCTTCCGGCTTCTGAAGACGGCCTACATGTTACGACTCCCTTGAATCCAAATCACGCACTATTTAGAAATCTACTTCCAAATTATTCCGATAGAACTAAGGTGAAATTCAAGGGATTAAGCAGGAGCAGCTCGCCGCGATCAGTCGAAACGGCCCGCGATCCCGGTGTTGCAGTGCTGGCAGTGGCCATGCTCGACTTCGCAGCTTTGCACGCTCTGCCAGGAGCGGCGAATGATGGTGCGATGGCAGCCGGGGCAGATCGTGCTGCCGCCTTCGCGAGTTACGATGTTGCCCTCGTATACATACTTGAGGTCGCGCTCCTGGGCGATGAGGCGGGCACGGTGGAGAGTCTCCGGCGGAGTCGCTGGGCGGTCGAGCATTTTGAAATCGGGATGGAAGGCCGTGAAGTGCAGCGGCACGTCATCGCCCAGCTCACCTAGAACCCAGTCGCAAAGTTCGCGCGTCTCCTCGGGCGCGTCGTTGTGGCCGGGGATGATGAGGTTGGTGATCTCGAACCAGACGCTGGTCTCGCGGCGCAGCCAGCGCAGCATCTCGAGCACGGGAGCAAGGTGCGAGAGCGTGACCTTGGAATAGAAATCTTCGGTAAATCCTTTTAAGTCAATGTTGGCAGCGTCGATGTGCTGATAAACATCGAAGAATGCTTCGCGGGTGATGTAGCCGTTGGAAACCATGACGGTGCGCAGCCCGGCCTGATGCGCGGCCTTGGCAATGTCGATGACGAACTCCGCCCAGATGGTGGGTTCGTTGTAGGTGAAGGCGATGGAAGGCACGCCGCGCTCAAGAGCTAGCTCGACGATCTGGCTGGGCGACATGTGTCCAGAATCTTGCTGCACGGAGCGTGCTTTGCTGATGTCAAAGTTCTGGCAGAATTGGCATCCCAGATTGCAACCCGCCGTGCCCAGGGAGAGAATCGCCGAGCCAGGATAAAAGTGGAAGAGCGGCTTCTTTTCGATGGGATCGATGGCGAGCGCGGCGGGACGTCCGTAGGCGAGCTGTACCAGTTCTCCCTCCACGTTCTCTCGGATGTAGCAAAAACCGTGCTGCCCGGCTCCGATGTGGCAGTGGCGCGGGCAGAGATAACAGTGAATGCGCCCGTCGGGGAGCGTTTGCCACCAGCGCGCAGGATGAAGAGCTGTGGGCATATTCAAACAACCGCTGAAGAAAACTATACTCCGAAGCGGCAACGCCGGTGCTGAATGAAAAATGGCCAGAGGCTGGCGACGTGCAGGATTCTCAATTGAAAGGCGGGCCGACCTACCTAACCGTCGAACCTTAGAGATGGCCTACATTGGCGCTGTCGGCACCATTTCAAGGCAGACCTCAGTTCAGAGTTCCAGAGGCCGCACCAGGCAAGCAGACGAGCGCGGCGGAATTAATGACTGCAATTGCAGGAGCCGGCTGGAGCAACGGGGACATTCCCACTCATATAGGACGCCACTGCATCGTCGGCAGAGCAAGCTCCCGGCAAAATGACCGGTTTGATTCCATTTGCCGTCATCGCCTGAGCGGCGCCAGCCCCCATGCCTCCACAGAGTACAACACCGCAGTCACTCAAAAGGTCAAAGATGCGTCCATGACTTCGTCCCTGTTGATTCTGACCTTCATGATTGCACATTCCCTGGTTGTGAGGCGTATCGTCATTGGTGCGGAGTTCCCGGCTCTGCACAGTCGAACCATCCATTTCAAACACAACAAATCCTTTGCTCTGTCCAAAATGCTGCGAAACGGAAACTCCGTCGGTTGTTGCCACTGCAATTTTCACATTTCCTCCCCGTGTATCGGTGCTAGTTGTAATATACATCTAGTTAAATGATTTTGAAATGTTTATTACGTGCAATGAAGGGTGTGGAGGTATTTGTGATTCGAGGATTATCTACTCGAGCTGGTTCTGCCACTCATGTTGCACGAGAAGGGGCCTTCGTACGGATGCGAACTATCTGAGACGCTTGGCGAGTACGCCTGAGGAATGCACAAATTGAACGTGCAGCTTTTGTAGAACCTTGCGGCGACGACCAGCCCCCGGGCACCAGCATTCCCTTTGCCAGATCCACCATCTTTCTGCTCATGTGATTGGCTGAGTTTTTCGGACTTGTCGGCTGGTGCAGGAGGCTACCGGGTCAATCATGTGCGGGAACTGCATAGCTTGATAGAACTCCCGCTCAAAATCAGGTTCCATGGCTAGCTCAACATACTCCACTGCCGTGACCACGTGCTCGGCCTCCGCTCGCTCGTTCAGGTTCAGGAGCGCTAGCAGCGCGCCCTTTCCAGCAGCGTTGCCTACAGAATGAACCTGCTCGATTGGGCACGAAGGGAATAAGCCGATTGCAAGTGCGCTTTCTTTGTCGATGTAACTACCGAATGCTCCCGCAAGGACGACTCTGTCTGGGACTGCAACACCGTACTTTTTGAGCAATATCTTGGCGCCGCAGTAGAGCGCTCCTTTGGCCAACTGAACAGCCCGAATGTCGGATGTCGATATTGTAATATTGGCTCCGATCGCGGTCTCTTGGGCCCATGCCAGAACAAACTCAGGGCGACTATCTCGTCCGACAATGATTCTTGGAGAAATGAGATCGGTGTTCATTTTTCCATTCTTCAGGATAATTCCACAGCGAAACATCTCGGCGATGGCATCGATAATGCCTGAACCACAAATTCCCCGTGCGCCAATCTCTTCGGAAGAGTACAGAGTCTGCCATTCATTCTTGCCTATTACTTTGAAAAGGACTTCAAGCGTTGCTGGATCTATTCGCACGCGCTCGATGGCTCCTGGCGCTGCCCGCATTCCAAAAGCGATGTGGGCTCCTTCAAATGCCGGGCCTGTGGCACAAGATGCGGAAAGAATCCTGTTCTTGTTGCCGAGCAAGATCTCACCATTTGTTCCAATGTCAATGATGAGTGAAACCTCATCGCGCAGGTACGGCTTTTCAGCAATCATTACGCCAACATTATCAGCACCGACAAATCCTGCTTCATTGGGCAGAAGGTGCACGTAGGCGCCGCGGTTCACGGCAACGCCTAGTTCCCTTGCCTTGATGTTCGCTGCCCGTTGGATCGCAGGGGTGAACGGCGAACGGCCAATATAGCGCGGCGTAAGGCCAAGAAATAGATGATGCATCGTGGTATTGCCAACCACGACAAGGTCCATGATGTCTTCGGGCTTCAACCCGACTTCGTCCGTTGCGCTCACCAATAGACGGTTTAGTTCACCGACAATTGCCGATTGCAGCGTTTTCAGCCCATCTGGTTCCTGTGTGGCAAAGCCAATTCGCGAAAGCACATCTTCGCCATATGCGACCTGAGGGTTCATGGCCGATTCAGTGGCGATAATTTTGCCGGTGGCTAGGTCGGCTATATAGCAGGCGATAGTAGTCGTGCCAATATCGACGGCTGCGCCAAGGATCATGGAAGAAACACTTGGCTCGACCGCGATGACTTCACGATCCATCCATATGGTTGCCGTGATTTGCCAGTTGCTCTGTCTGAGAACGTCGGATAGTTGGCGCAGGGCACAAAAATCGATGTGGAGGTTACTCAGGCCATGCGCTTCCGACAAGCATTTGAATAAGCGGTCGGCGTCACCTTCGCCATCGTCCATGGTGGCTGGAGACAACTTAAGGCTTACTTTCCTGACTGCCGGACAAATCGGGATCGCAGATTCGGTTACGGTTTTGCGAACAGTCTGCTGAGATCGTTGGCTCTGGGCAGGAACGTAGACGAGCAAAGGGCCGCGAATTATTGCTTCACAAGCCAAGCGCAGGCCGGTTGCGCGCTCTTCAGCGGAAAGCAGGCTTAGCTCTGACGCACTCAGCGGAGAGAGGTGCGACATGCAAGAGGAGAAACCGTAATGGTGAAGCTCGCCTTTTTCGATTTGGACCTTGCACTTGCCGCACGCCTGTTGCCCGCCACAGAGACCCTCAAGGTCAACCCCTAGTTGGCGAGCCGCCTGTAAGAGTGATATTCCGTCTTCGACTTCACCCCGCCGGCCGGATGGCTGAAATACAACGGAGTAATAAGGCATAACTTCGCTCCCAGGGCCCGCCATAGAATGAAAAGACCCGGAGCTAGTTTGTCCCGGGTCTATCCACTTTGAAGTAGATCGTTATACCGCGCATTTCATAAGGCGTTGTGCAACTTTGACAGCGTCCATGGCACTTTCACCGTACCCGTCGGCCCCCCAGGCGTCGGCGATCTTCTGGTTCAGCGGCGCCCCGCCGATCAGAATCTTCGCCGTTGGTACCTTTGCACGGAGAGTAGGCATGACGTCCTTGATGGCGATCATCGTGGTCGTCATCAACGCCGACATGCAGATGAGGTCGGCTTTCAGCCTCTGTCCCTCCTCTACAAATTTTTCCATATCGACATCACGGCCAAGATCGTGCACCTCAAACCCACCCACTTGCAGCATGAGTTTGACCAAGTTCTTGCCAATATCGTGTACATCCCCCTGGACAGCACCAATGATGACGACGCCTTTCTTTGTGTTCGTCCCTTTGCTTAGCACCAAGGGTTGCAGAATAGCGAGCCCAGCGTAGAGAGCTTCTGATGACACCATCAACTCGGGCACATAATACTCGCCTTGTTCGTAGAGCGCGCCAGCCTCGCCCATCCCTGCAACGAGACCCTCCATGATTGCCTTGTCGGGATCGATCCCAGACGCTACAGCGTCATTCGCCGCGCTGACCGCGCCTTGATCGTCGCCCTTCAGTACGCACTGCTTTAACCGTTCCAGGATTTCTTCTGTCTTTGCCATAGATTTCCTCGCTCTTCTCTGGATGAGTTTAGTATCGGCCGAACTCTCTGGACGCCTTGATGAGTTGAAACACATTAACTGGCGGGGCCAGCGGCGGGACATCGCATCCCGACATAAGGACGTAGCCGCCGGGGTGGTACTTGGCCATTTCGATGCACTCCCTGGCTTGGTCGAGAACCTCTTCCGGCTTACCTTCCTGAATCAGTGAAGGATCGACATTGCCGGCAATAATGCTATTCGGAAACATCTCCATTGCGGTTTTGAGACACACTTCCCGCCCGAAACTCATCACTGCCCTCTTGCCAAATGGAACCTTTTGCCAGAGTTTGAGATTCTTATTCTGCTCGCCACAAATGTGCGCAAAGAACACCTGCACACCTAGGTCAGAGATGCTCTGGTTGACCCGGCTTACGTAAGGCAACACAAAGGTTTCAAACTGCTTAGGAGAGATAAGCCGGTTAGACTCAGTCGCGGCACCGACAAAAGCCATGATCGGTTCGGGGCCGAACTCTTTTACGTAATGTTCTGCTACCTTTACCTGGAACTGCGCGACTTTATCCAACACGGAGTGGACAAGCTCTGGTTTCCTGATCATCCAGGTGAGCATCCGCTCTTCACCGATTACGGAGCCCGTCCAGCTGAGAATTGAACCGATATGCATAGTGACTGGCATATGGTGTTTCATCTGGAGCCGAGCCATTTCCAGGGCAAGCGGCAAAGCTCCCGCCTTGGTGATATCTTCAGGCACCTTCAGGTTAAGGGCTTCTTCCTCTGTAGCTGCCGGGTGGCGCGTGACAACGGTTGCTCCAGAGTATTTTTTATACGGGAACTCGACGTCGCCGCCAAACTCCCACCCTCCAGCTGAGGCATACGCATATAAGGGCGTTCCATCGTAGCCGTATAGCTCCGCCGCCTGTAGCTGTACCTTAAAACTGGCTTCAGGGTTGTCGAACACGCACGCTAGCGGTTGTCCTGCAACAAGGGCGCAGTGGCCGAAAATGAACGGTATTACCGGGACGCGATCAGGTTTTTCACCCTTCATAACCGCCCCCATACGCTCGGCGCTGGTCATCGTATCTCGCATCATATTAGTTCTCCCTTTCTATTAAACAGAACAGATGGCCCCCTGCCGATTGACCTAGTACTGACCATAAAGTCGGCAGGCTTTTACCATTTGTGCGACGTTTGACGGCGGAGCTTGTGGCGGCACCTCGCAGCCTGACATCAGGGCATAGCCGCCGGGATGGTTCTTGCCCTCAGCGATCGATTGTTCGCACAGTGCCAGAACCTGTTCTGGAGTGCCCTCCTGAATTACGACCGGGTCAACATGACCCATAATGACGCACGCCGGGAATGCTTCACTGGCTGCTTGGAGCGTGATTTCTTTGCCGACGCTGATCATGCCGCGCTTTCCAAAACCGAGTTGCGACCAGAACTTCAGGTTCTTGTTCTGCTCTCCACAGATGTGACTCAAGAAGATAGCCACGCCCATGTCGGTCAGTTTGCCGTGGATTTCCTTAAGATAGGGGAAGGCGAAGGTTTCGAACTGCCGGGGTGAATATAGCTTGTTGGTTTCGATACAGAGATCGAACGCCATCATTCGTTCCGGGCCGAACTCATTGATCCAAAGTTCTGTCTTGGCCAGGATAAAATCGGTTATCTTCCGCAAAACGTGGTGAACTAAGTCAGGCTTCTTGATCAGCCAAGGCATTAGCCGCTCTTCGCCACAGATAGAGCCTGCCCAAGTGAGCGGGGATCCTACTTGGATGGTGACAGGCATTCCCAACTTGTACTGAAGCCGCGAAAACTCCAGCGCTACAGGAACCGAACCAGCGCTGGTTATATCCTTGGGCACAACGAGGTTGGCGGCATCTTCTTCGCTTTGTACAGGATTCTTTGTAACCATCGGAGCGCCCGTGTAGCGGCGATACGGGTATTCAATTTCGCCACCAAACTCAAATCCTCCGGCATTGGCCCAGCCGTGTAAGATGAGGCCATCGTAACCGTACATCTCCATCGCGTTGCGCTGGCAAGCCAGACTGGCCGCAGCGTCATCGTAAATCTTGGCAATCGGTTTTCCGTTGACCACTGCGGTGTGCCCAAGAATGAATTGAAGACACGGAACCCGGTCCAGTTTTTCGCGGCGAACCAGCGCTTCCCAACGCTCTTGAGATGTCATCTTGTCACCACCCATTAGGTATCTCCCTTCAGTTCACAAAGTATTGATCTTTAGGCAGCACTAATCA
>Ga0364919_10258_pt1 | contig 22136 bp, 22 predicted proteins | sample SorcelJu500001C7_2_FD_206953 | JGI IMG/M metagenome (GOLD analysis project Ga0364919, IMG submission 206953) | Enriched cells from Trout Bog Lake Hypolimnion, Wisconsin, USA - BchlTB.June20.5000.01.C7 | ecosystem: Environmental > Aquatic > Freshwater > Lake > Hypolimnion/Profundal zone | place... | reverse complement strand
GTTCAAGGGGACGAAAAACGATGTTCTCGAAAAGAATCCCTATCAGTATAACGGTAAAGAGACCTGCAAACACATCCGCTGTTTCCAGTTGGTTTTTCCGTTCATAAATGAACCATCCCAATCCGCCCGATCCTGAGCTGACGCCAAAAACCAGTTCAGCAGCGATAAGGGTTCGCCAGGCAAAAGCCCAGCTGACTTTCAGTCCTGTTACAATACTGGGAAATGCAGCAGGAATAAGGATCAGAAACACGTATCGCAGACCTCTGAGACCATAGTTTCTTCCTACCAGTCTTAAAGTTGGGTTGATGGAAGAAAACCCTGCGAGGGTGTTCAGGGCCATAGGCCAGAGAACCGCGTAAATTAGAACAAAGAGGATGCTGGGCGTTCCCAGTCCAAACCAGAGCAGTGCCAATGGCAGCAGAGCAATCGCAGGCAGTACGTTAAACATGGAAGTCAGCGTATCCAGCAGGTCAGCGCCCAGGCGGGAACCGATAGCAAAAACGGAAAGAACTGCTGCTGCAGTGACCCCGCCAATGTACCCCATTGACAGAACTTTCAGGGTCACTGCGCTTCGTGAAATGAGTTCTCCGCTTTTTAATGCATCAAGAAACGCCTGAACGGTAACGGTGAAACTTGGAAGTACCAAAGTATTGCCAAGCTTGATTGCATAGAGTTGCCAGATGAAAGCCATAACGGCAAGGAGGAATAGCTTGCGCACGGCACTGATTTCCCATATTCTTCGCCACAACGGCAGCGGTCTTGCCGCTTCGATGGCCGTGGCTGGATCATGGTTATCAATCTGGAATTCCCGAATCAGGTCACTCTCTATCAGTAATTCTTCAACGTCCATCGGCTTATCACTCTCTTTATATGCTGTAATCTGCAATATCTCTGAACAGGGTGTTATGAATTCTCTCTGAAATCTCACGAAAACGAGTATCCCCTTCACTGCCGAAAGTGTTCGGATCGACAGTAACTTCCGCCCTGATCTGACCCGGATGGGGAGAAACAAGCAGAATTCTGTTGCCGAGCAAAAGGGCCTCTGAAATCGAGTGGGTGACAAACAACATTGTAAAGCCTATATCCCGCCATAATTCCAGAAGCTCATCCTGCATTTTTTGACGGGTCAAAGCATCCAGGGCGGCAAATGGCTCATCCATCAGGATGATTTCCGGTCTCATAGCCAGGCAGCGGGCAATAGCCACACGCTGCTTCATCCCCCCGGAAAGGGTGTGGGGATAAGCATGAAGAAATCCGTTCAAGCCAACCTTATGAAGGTAGTGCGTAGCCGCAAGTTCTGCTTCTTTTCTCTTCATATTTCCACTTGCTGTCAGTGCAAAAACAACATTACCAAGAACCGTTTTCCATGGCAGGAGCTGATCAAATTCCTGAAAAACCATAACCCTGTCTGGACCGGCACTTCGGATTTGTTTTCCATTCAACAGGATGCGTCCGGCTGTTGGCTTCAAGTGACCTGCAACAGCCTTCAGTAACGAAGATTTTCCGCATCCTGACGGCCCCAGGAGCACAAGACGGTCGCCGGCAAAGAGCTTGAAACTGGTATGTACAATAGCCGTGACAAGATGCGCCTGAGTCAGGTATTCCAGTGTCACATCCTCTACTGAAAGGATCACCTTTTTCTGTTCGGCAGTACTGTCAATCGAAGCGATTGACATCAACTCCCCTGTTTTTGATAAATGTTATCAAAGAAAAGTTCTTTCCAGCTTTTAGGTTTGACTTCAATAGTTTTGGTTTTATACATGAAATCTGAAAACGTTGTGATTTTCTGAGGGGTTGTTGAATAACCAACCTCTGGAGAGTTGAGTTCAGCAAGGATATCTTCAAGCTTCTCTTTGGAATTTGTCGATTTGAGATAGAGCTCAGCAGCCGCTTTTCTGTTCTTCTTGATAAAGAGATCAGCCTCCTCCAGTGCACTCAGCACAACGGCAACGGTACGAGGATTTTTCTGACGGAATGTATTTGATGAAGCAATAAGGATCTGTGTATGCTGGCCGCCAACAAGATCGTATGAGCTGAAAAGCTTTCGCACCCGTGGATTATTCAGCTCTCTGAAACTGTAAGGCGGGGTTGTGAGGTGGGCAGTAACCTCTGAACCTTCTGACAGAAGAGCTGTCATTGCATCAGGGTGTTTCATTGAAACGGTGAGGGGATCAAGCTTGGCAAAATTGTTATCTCCAAAGGCCTTGGCCGCCGCCATCTGCAGTGCAATTGCCTGAATGGAGACCTTGACGGCAGGAAGGGCGATCCGATCTTTCTGTGTAAAATCCTTGACCGACTTTACTTCGGGATTAACCGTATTAAGGTACATTGGCGAGCTGCTTATGGCAGCCACCCCCTTATATTGACCTGAAGACTTGGCCCATAAAATAATAAGCGGTGCCACGCCGCTTGCTGAAAAATCAACTGCATTGGAAATAAGCGCATCGTTAGTTGCTGAACCACCACCAAATATCTGCCAGGTAACCTTCACATCTCCAAGTCCTGCTTTATGGGCATGCTTTTCAATCAATTTCTGCTCTTCTATGATGATCAGCGGGAGATAGGTTAGCCCAAACTGCTTTGCAATACGCACTTCCGAAACCTCAGCAACCGATCGTTCAGGTGTGCAGATCCCTATGAGCAACATTGGCAGCACTATCGCCAGCAGCAGGTAACTCTGTGTAACTTTTTTCATGGTCTATTTTTTATGGTTATGATTTATTCTCAATTCACCAACCGGTCAAGATGAACAGAGAAAGGATACTGAGACTCTTCCTCAATTTTTCGCTCACTATAGGTTTCGTTGATGATCTCCACAGGTTTGATGAGCCATACGGTTGAAAGATCACTATCGCCAAGAGCTTGTTGGACTTTATTATAGTATTCGCTGAACACTGGGCCGCTGATGATGGCTTTAACCGGAACGCCTTTGACCAAAAAACTCCTCCCGTCTTTACCGGTAAGGTGAATGGCTGCTTTCCTGTCAAACCAGAGATTTCTCAACAGGTTTCTATTGGTGATAGACGTTTCCAGCAGTTCAAGATGAACGAAGAATCCGTCATGGTTAAGATGGAGAAACGGACTGGTGACAGCATAGGGTGAGCCATCCTCATTGGTTGTTGCAACTATCCTGGAGGTACCGGTATCGTCCAGAAGCTCTCTGATGATTGGTTGAAATGTCAGTGGCATGTCTTTGATCCTCTTTAAAACGGTAAAAGCCTTGAGAGATCGGTGTCAGGATGGTTCCCGCAATGGCGGTAGTCATCAAACATTATGGGAAGTTTATAGGTCACTCGTAACTCATGCAGTCCCTTTGCAAGTCTGATATAGTAGTCAAGCGATGCGTTTTTCTGATTGCCAATGACCGTATCGGGCCTTGGTGACCAGACGATGTAAACCGTGCTGACCCCCTGACTTGCTAAATCCTCAGCTTCCTCTAACGTCTTTTTGAGAGCTTCATCTTCAGTTTTGAAGCCATGGGGGCTTGTCAACTCAATCCCGGCAACAAGTCCGGTATTGACAAAACCCCGTCCAAAAATATCTACAGCTTTAACCAGTCGTCGCTTCCACTCTTTGTACCCGATCCATTCAGCCTTTCCCGGGCAGTGGATATTAAAAAGATCTTCGTTCAGGACTTCAATATCAGCGGTGTAGCTCATTAGCCCAGTCTGACGATAAAGACGCTCCAACTGGGCTTCTGAATAAGCCGTACCAATAATTTGGCTGGGGAATTTCTTTGTACGAAACAACTTGCCAAGCTCCTGGAAGACTTCGATATAGATGTCGATTTCCTCATCAAACGGCTCAGTTCCATTGATGACGGATCCAGAGGTTAAAAAAACCGCCGAGTAACGGCCAGGCTCCTTCAATGCTTCGGCTACAATTTCTGCAATTTCTTCAGCTTTTGGCCTTGACTGTACCTGAAGATCTTTTTTTCCTTTCTTGATCTGCGCTACAATATCGCAGAACGTACATCCATTGCCGTTTTTCCAGAACGTGCAATAGCGATGAGGATTGATAACAAGCCGCTGCGGTCTGGCGCTGACAATTTTCTGCATCAATATACCGGAGCGTGTAAGCTTACCGTAAAAGGCTGGAGCAGGCCAGTAATCCACCTCTTCAATGGGCTCTCCTCCGTCAAACAGAAAAGGCTGTCCGTCCAGCAAATCCAGCACGTAAGGATTGTCCTCTATAGCAGTTGGTGTCGTTATGATTGATGTGCCGTCTCGAAGAAGAAGCGACTCGGGACGAGGAGCAATTTTTCCGTCTCGCGTCCCGAAAATATGGGTGCCTGTAATCGAATGTTTCTTTTCATCCAACACCGATAGTGATGCGTCGGTATAAAATACTCCCCGTCGCTGGACATCAGTTTTCAGGATTATCAACCGGGGAACCTCAGGATATTTCGCAACGATATCGTTCAAATGCTCAACTTCTCCTCTCTGTGACAATCCCCCTCCTGTTCAGTGTTATACAATTGGTCATTGCATTTCCCCTCTGAGCTGCATCAACATATCAAAAGCAAAAAAAGCTGGTTATCTGGTAGTGATAAGCAGCTCTTGATGAGTAATGACTGTTAATAACGATCAATATCTTCAGATGGGCAAGTATATACCGCAAATATACCTTAAATACGGTATGCGATTCAAAAAATTACTGCCATCGGGGGATTGCAAATCAAGGTATTGGTTAAATATTTTTTAAGCATAATTTAATCTTTAATTAGGAATTCTTTAAGGTTTGGTTGGTTACTATGTTCTCAGTGGATATTGTTTTGTCTGATGTTGAGAGCAACTATATGTTAACCAATAAATTCAAGGAGACTGACATGGTGAAGAGTACCCCCTGGTTCATCAAAACCGCTTTGTTTTTATCAAGCTTCGGATGCATCGCATCGAATGCATATTGCAATGGAACAATCACCGGTACCATTGAAACTGACTTGGCGAAATACAAAGGAGATACAGTCGTTTATCTGGAAGGCGTCAATGAGCAGGTTACGCCACAGCATAAATCAATTGATCAGAAAAGTCTGACTTTTATTCCTAAAGTAACAACGATACCTGTCGGCTCTACGGTTGATTTTACGAACAACGACAAAGTCTATCATAATGTCAATTCAACAAGTGAGAGCAAAAAAATAAGTCTTGACACCTATGACCCGGGTGTTCCTAAGCCGATTACCTTTAATAAGCCGGGTGTGGTTCAATTACTCTGCAAAGTCCACCCCGAAATGTCCGGCTGGGTTGTCGTTACTGAAAATCAATATGCCGCAGTGACTGAACATGACGGCAAGTTCACTATCCCCAACGTTCCTGACGGTACCTACCAGATTGCTACCTGGAACGAAAAACTTAAACTTAAAGGCAAGACAACTGTAACCGTAGCTGAAGGAAAAACTGTCCCGGTAGTTATCAAGCTGTCTGACACTACATCATGATTAAACCCGACTGGAGTGACAATAAAAAGAGTCTGAAATACACAAGTAACTTGGCAATTTCTCATTAAAGCTTTAGAATGATGAAACCGTATCAGCAGAATTAAATTTATTAATACAGCACAATAGAGATATAAAGATGATTCCAGAGAAATTAACGGAAGTATTAAAGCACGACGGAGTGGTTGCTATAGCAACATTGGGGCAGGATGGACCGCATATGGTCAATACCTGGAACAGTTATATCCGAATTACTGATGCTGAACGCATAATGATTCCAGTCGGGTACATGCATCGTACAGAAGCAAACATTGCTTTTAACAATCAGGTGTTGATTACCTTGGGAAGCCGAAAGGTCCCCGGAAATATTGGTCCTGGTGCCGGTTTCCTGATTAAAGGTATAGCGAGCATAGAAACCTCCGGTTCTGATTTCGAGGCAACCAAAGCAAAATTTGCATGGGCACGTGCAGTAATGGCTGTAACCGCCAATTCCATTGAACAGACATTGTAAATATTGGCAGCAAAAAGCCTCCAGAGAAAAACAGCCTGCCCTTCACCCTGCTCAGCGATCATGATAAACAGGTAAGCCGGCTCTACGACGCCATTGCCTTCCTCGGCATACCGCAGCGTGCTTACGTCCTCATCGACGAAAACGGTACGGTGCGGCTTTCGTTTAACGACCTTTTGCCGCTTTTCTACCAGTCCGACACGTGACTTGCTTGCGAAAATAGATGCCATGAAGCCGGAGTAGCCCTGAGAGAACCTCTGGGCCCACAGTGGGAGTATGGACTTGCAGAAACACCAGCAGGAAAGAGTGCCACCTCGGACAAACCTTGGTAATGTTATCAGGAAGAAGAGGTTAGGAGTGTCATCAAAGCTTTTACGATTCTTGGCGAAAATCTTTGCTGACATGAAGATTAATAGAGACCTGTTAATCCTTCATTCCTTCATATGGGGTTTGGCTGGAGCAGTACAGTATTGAAATAATGTTTGTTGTGATTATCTTCTGCGAAGAGTGTTGCATAAATATCGCATCATGTTAGCTGACTTTAACTGCCAGTTATATATATAATTATTTGCTGTATTTTTTTCCTTCTTTATTTGTTTTTGGTGAACAATTCAGGCAATAAAATCACAGAAAAGAACCATGTCTTTAAACATCATGTCAGGAAAACCATTACGAAGAAAGCTGTTCGCTGCGGTAATTATATTGCTCTCAGGCATTTCGCCTTCCTTATCACAACTTCATGCTGCTGCATCTGTTGCTCTAGCGAAAGAAGAATCCGGTGAACTCGATCTCTTTGCCACTAAAGCCCTTTTTGACAGTCATTCAGCATGTTTTGTCGATGCACGTTCCGAGTATGTTTATTACAAGTCACATATAAAAGGAGCCATTTCTCTTTCGGACAGCAGGTTTGACGAGCAGTTTCCTGATTTCAGTCAAAAAAAAGCCATTGAAACCCTTATCGTGGTCTATTGCACTGAGTCCAGTTGCGGAATGGCCAGGCATGTTGCTAAAAAACTGATGAAAAATGGTTATAGAAATGTCAGGGTTTTTTCAGGCGGTATTATCGAATGGGCTCATGCAGGCTTTCCAATAGAAGGATGATTTTGCTTGAAGCAACGCCTTGCCAAATCATAAACAAGGCAACGCAAGAACGCCTATGACCAGGATTAGCTTTCCATCAGCATTAATCACAGCCCTGAGGATGATGCTCGGCGCTTTTTTCATCATGTCGGGATATGAAAAACTCCTGGATCTGAAGTTTTTCGGTCTTATCATCGCTGAATACCAGATTCTGCCCTCATTTCTTATCCCCGCCATTGCGCTCTTCTTCACCCTTTGTGAACTTCTGTGCGGTATCATGCTTCTCATCGACCTGTTTTCGCGGTTCAGTTCCTCGGTAATGCTCTGCATGATGGTTGTTTTTATCGGCGCCATGATAAACAATGTAATGAGAGGACTCGATCACGACTGTGGCTGCATTAAGTTTCTTTCTCAATGGTACGGACTGAAAGAGGAGATCGGTATCGTTCCGATTGCTAGAGACATTCTTTTTTTCATCCTGTTGCTTCCAATCGCGTTGCTTGGCAGCAACAGAATTCCCTGGGTAAAAGACCAAAAATGAGCCACTCTTCTGATCCATTACTGTTCAATAGTGGTAATGGACTTGTAACCATAACAAGGATACCCTTAGCAGAGGACTGTCAAGTTTTCGACAATAAGGAGGAAAAGCAAAGCATTCAGTCGGCTTTTCTGCCGATAATGGTCATCATAGAAAGGAAGAAGAGCTGCTCTTTCCGTTACTGCCTGAAAAGGGGTTCCGATGCAAATCTTTTGATACCGGAACCGGATCGGCATTACAGAGTCTGGTGATAAAAAAACCCTGATGCACACGAATAAGTCATTCTTTCCGGAGTACCATATTAACGGTATTTATACGGTATTGGCTTAGGAGTGCTCTGAATATTTAGTGTTATTACCTTGGTTTGTTGAACTATACTGTCGTTCCAGACTTTTATTAAAGATAAAATCAGTCCTTTTTATAATCATTGAACATGTAAGCTCATGTGTCACAAAACAGTATCAACCCGAATTCGTCCTGACATGACGACACAAACAGTTGCAATAACAAATATTCTAAACAGGAGTCAATAATGACATTCGTAGTAATTCGACCTGAACATACCTCAGTAACCTTCAAGCTTAATGCCTCCGGTACAGAAGCAGCTCAAACAATCATTGCCGAAGGGTCACCGCACATCATTAATGTCGATGCAACGCCCCGGTTTGGCGGAAAAGATGCATACCCCAGTCCTCTCTCCTATGTGCTCAGTTCACTGCTATCATGCTCTCAGGTTACAGCCCAGCTTGTGGCAAACGATTTGGGAATAACGCTGCACAGCTTCGAATTTAATCTCAAAGCAAATCTTGATACTGCTGTTCTTTTCGAAGGCGCAGCAGAGGGAAATCCAAATTTCCAGAATATCAGCATTAAAGCAAGAATTGAAACCGACACATCAGACGATCTTTTTGAAAAACTTCAAAGAGAAACAGAAAGGAGATGCCCTGTATACCAGTTGTTCTCGCGCAGCGGCGTCAACATCAGGAGTCAGTGGATACGTCAGGCGTCATAAACCAGGCGGAATAAAACACCTGTTTTGAAACAATACTTTACCAGATAACAAGAGGGGATGAACTATGTCTAAAAGCAAGAGCCATTTCTTTGTGTCGAGATGGCTCTTCTATCCGAGAACGATCAGTTTATCTCGTTCTGGTTTTTCGTGCTGTATATTATCCTGCGGAACAGTCAGCTTTATGAGCAAGGTCACGCCACCCGATAACGTTTACACCACTTCTTGTATATGATTCTTCACCACCATAGATCAGCCATGGATCAAGTGTTTCTTCAGGGGCAAATCGTATTGATTTCAAGCCTGCTTTGATATAATCACTGGTTACAGTACTGCTTGAAGTATTAATTGTCAAATTGTATATTTTCTTGATGAAGCTTGTTGCTCAACAAAAGACAATAGGATATACCCTGGTAAGCATCAGTGATCCTTTTCCTGAAGGGCCCCCTGTTATGTCACTGGTAAGTGTTTCATAGTAAATTATTCCGTAATAAAACAGGCCATACACAAAAGAGATAGACATGTCTATATTAGAAATGTCGAAACCATCGAAGAAGATGACAGCCAAATACTGAATGATTTCGGAAAGGCTTACGGTGCGACTTATGGCAAAGCACTTCGAGCGGTCCCGTGATGACATAGAGTTCTCCGGTATCATCTTTCTCAGCAACACTCCATTCTTTGTACTTTCTTTCTGCCGAGCTGGGGCTCAGTGTTTCCATTCAGCATTTGCCGATTGATGGAAATCGCGAAACATATTGTATAATATCCGTAGATTTACATTCTGGTTTTATCCTGCCGGAAATATTCAGTGACCGGTGATTTTCTCAAAACAGAGACTGAGATATGTTTATAAAAGACCGTTATATAAACCCCTTCACCGACTTTGGTTTCAAGAAGATTTTTGGCTCTGAGGTAAACAAAGACCTGCTGATAGCGTTTTTGAATACGCTCTTGCCTGCCGAGGCGGGAACAGTTTCCGACCTTTCATTTTTGCCTGATGAACAGGTTGGGCGGAGCGAGTACGACCGCAGGGCAATTTTTGATCTCTACTGCGAAAATGAAAAGGGCGAAAAATTCATTGTGGAGATGCAGCGGGCGAAGCAGAACTACTTCAAGGATCGATCGATTTTTTATGCCACTTTCCCTATTCAGCAGCAGGCTCAGAGCGGATCGTGGAATTTCTCCCTCAAGGCAGTTTATATGGTCGGTATTCTTGATTTTGTATTTGATGAGGATAAAGCTGACAATGCTGTGGTTCACCACGAAGTTAAACTGATCGATCGTTCAACGGGCGCAGTTTTTTATGATAAACTCACCTTTATCTACCTTGAACTTCCCAAGTTCACCAAAACTCTTGAGGAACTTGCAACAGACTTCGACAAATGGTGTTTTCTGCTCCGGCATCTCCCGGAACTCACTGACCGCCCAGCTCGTCTTCAGGAGAAAGTCTTTCTCAAAGTATTTGAACTGGCTGAAATTGCACGGTATTCGGTTGTAGAAGCAGAGGCCTATGAAGAGAGCCTCAAGATTTATCGTGACCTGAAAAATGTAGTGGATACTGCGTTTGATGATGGTAAAGCTGAGGGTATTCAGGAAAAGGCACTGGAAGATGCCAAAAAGTTTAAAGATGCAGGTGTAAACATCGAAACGATTGCGCGATGTACCGGTCTGCCGATTACTATTGTTGAAGGGCTGTAATCAAGGCGAAGGTGGATTATGCCGTTCTGAGGTGCAAGCATACCTCTGCAGAAGAGTTGACAACGTCTGATCGCTCAACCATTGAGGGTGAACTTCGCAACTATCTTGCGTTTGGTTGATTTCCTGAAGCAACAGGCATCACAGGGCGTGACTGCCAGGAGTTGCTTCGGGCCTGTGTCGATGTTGTGCTCCGGCGTGACGTTGTGGAGCGTTACGCAGTTACAGATCCGGTAGCATTGCGCTGGATGGTGCGTCAACTGCTTGGAAATGCAGCAGGTTCATTCAGCATTAACCGTTTTCACGCCGATTTAAAATCTCAGGGATTTTCTGCAGCAAAAAGATACGCTGCACACCTATCTCGGTTATCTTTAAAACTCGTTTCTCCTCCAAACGCTCTTCCTTGCAACTGATTGAAAGCAAAAACGTTCATCGAGAAGATGAAGTCCACCAGTGCATATTCCTTTTTTTTAGTCTCCGAAATGTTGTACGCTCAAGTAAATGCGCATTCATCCATCAAAAGCGTTAACAGCATGAGCGACATGCCAAAATACTGGTTCCCAGCCAAGCGCTATGGTTGGGGTTGGGGATTACCCTCCACATGGCAAGGATGGATTGTACTTGTTGGATACTTATTTCTGATGATGACAGGTATCACTATAATCGGCCCAAAATTTAACACGATAAACTACGTCATCTATACGGCTTTCCTCACAGCCATTTTTATAATCATTTGCTGGCGTGTCCACACCTTCGGTGCTTGGCGGTGCTGTAGGAAGAGTGGCATGAGAACTGGGTATTGGCGGCAAGAGGCGTGGAGGAGGGGAGAAAGCGGCACCTGAACAAGGTTCACAGATGAATGGACGTCAGATGTTCGTCTTGTTGTCAGTTGGCAGCTCATTCCTGTTTTGCTTTTGATCTAAACTGAAAAAGATGAATACCAGAAATCATCCAAAGTTTGTCATGCAGGAAATTATGCGGCAGAAGTCGAACTCGATATCATTGATTCTGAGGATGGGTGGGCGCCCTATATCAGCCTTGATGACGCGCTAAAATTCTATCGGGGAAGAAGAAACACTCAAGCCGGGTGATGTTGCTGCTGTTACGGTTTTGCCATTCGTCCAGAGTTCATATTCACTGATATCAACGTTATCGTTCCATGAAATACCATAACCTCCCGGATCAACCCGAACGCTGTTGAAAAATGCTGGAGTTTTAAGTAATTGAAATTCCGGTCTTGTAAGCAGTCTGCTGCAATCGTACAGCTTTTCAGTACCGCATTCAAACGTCACCCTTAATTGCCTCTTGTCAACGGGTTTTACAGACTTGATTTTTGGTATCTGTTCCATCATGTACATTACTCCAATCCTGGCAGTTGCATGAATTTCTGAGAATTCCACATTTCAAGAAGCTCTTTTTGATAAAACTTGCCCCACTCTTTGACGAGCAATTGTGCTCTTCAGGGTAAATCTCCCTCAATCATTTTCAGAGAGTCAATACCAAAAACAGCATTAAACTCTCCATAGATTGCATGAATGTGAGCGACCCCATGCTCGTTCTGGCAAAAGTACATCTTGATTATGATGCCGTAAAATCTTGCGATAACAGGCATGAACTGCCCTCATTACATCCCCTGAGTTCAGTGCTTCGACGGTACGACTATTTGCTGTTTATTATCTGAACTCACACCTTTATAATGCTCTCTCCAGGGCATACAGCAACACATGCGGGTTCACTATGATGGCCGACGCAATCGACACAGAGAGCTTCATTGATAATATAGCTGTCTTCTCCTGGAGAAATAGCGGTAACTGGGCATTCTGGTTCGCAGGCTCCACAAAAAATGCAGGTATCGGTAATACGATGTGCCATAACTGTCTGATTCTGGTTATAAGTATTAATAAAAAAGGCTTTAAGCAAAATATGAACGTCATTCATTGTCCTATATCAGTATGGCATTTCTTGACGTCATTTCATAATTGAAATCGGGATTAACCCAAAAGAGCCATCCCTTGTTACGAGATGGCTCTTCTGTTGTCCAGGGTCTGCAATGAATCCTGTTATCGTCTTTGAATATGATCGATCACTTCAGCCAATCGGTCGATCTCATCCCTGGTATTGTAGAAAGCCAGCGACGGGCGTATGGTGCCTTCAACACCGAAGCGTCGTAACGATGGCTGCGTACAGTGGTGACCTGTCCGGACAGCAATGCCCTCGCGGTCAAGCAGTTTGCCGACCTCTTCATTGGGCAGATTATTGAGCACAAACGAGAGCACACCCACCTTGTTGCGAGCCGTACCGATGATGCGCAACCCCGGAATCCTGATCAGCTTTTCAGTCGCATACTCCGTCAACTCATGTTCGTAACGCCCGATGTTGTCAAGTCCGATTTTGCGCACATAGTCGAGCGCAGCTCCAAGTCCTATAGCATCGCCGATCGAAGGCGTTCCGGCTTCAAACTTTGCCGGAGCCTCATTGTAGATAGTCTCCTCAAAGCGCACATCCTGTATCATGTTGCCGCCTCCCTGCCACGGTGGCATAATGTCAAGCAGCTCCCGTTTACCGTAGACCACGCCGATGCCGGTTGGAGCAAAAATCTTGTGCCCTGAAAAGACAAAGAAATCAGCATTGAGATCCTGCACATTGACCGGCATATGGGCAACCGACTGGGCTCCATCAACCAGCACCTTTGCGTCAAACCGCTTGGCCAGCTCTATCATCTCCCTCACCGGCAGAATGGTTCCAAGTCCGTTCGATGCCTGTGTTAACGAGACAAACTTTGTTCGTGGCCCGAGCAGTCTGGTGTACTCTTCCATGATGATTTCGCCCCGGTCATTGACCGGCACAACCTTGATGCGGGCCCCTTTTTCCTGTGCAAGCATCTGCCATGGCACAATATTGGCATGGTGTTCAAGAATGGAGAGCACAATCTCATCACCCGGCTGAATGAACTTCCGTCCCCAGGTCTGAGCAACAAGGTTGACGCCCTCGGTGGTGCCTCGGACATAGATGATTTCCGATGCCGATGAGGCACCGATGAACTGCCTGATTTTCTCACGGGCACCTTCATAGGCATCGGTGGCACGGGCAGCAAGGGTGTGTGCACCGCGATGGATATTCGAGTTGTCGGTGGCATAAAACTGTGCTACCGCGTTGATAACGCTGAGCGGCTTCTGTGTTGTTGCCGCATTGTCGAACCAGACAAGCTGTTTGCCGTGAATCTTCTGGTGAAGGACAGGAAAGTCCTTGCGTATGGTTGCTACGTCGAAGCCTTCAGGCTGGTGTATCGGAGCTTTTGGCTCACGCAGGAAGTAATAGGGCTCTTTTGGAGCGTCAGGCAGGCTGAAGGGTAAAGGGCTGCTGCCGAGTGTTTCAGGACTCACGTTCGGCCATACCGGAGCAGGGGCTTTGCCCGGAAGTTCAGGTACTCCCGCAGGAGAAGATGTTGCACCGCGCAGCGTCTGAAACACCGCCTCAAGATTCGGACTGCCCTGTTCCTGTTCAAAGGTTCTATAAAGCTTCTGCGCATAACACTGTCCTTCAGCAGATCCTGCGGGTGATACCGGTACCTGTGGAAGCTGTTCCTGTGGATTGATTTCAGGATAGGCGCCGTTTACTTCCGTCGGATCTTGAGCGGCAGCAAGAAGCACTCTGAACGAAAAATCGTCTTCAGAAGGAAGGCCCCCATTCAGTGTAGTAAAAAAAGGTGCAATGCTTTCCGGATTAGCTTCTGAAAAACGCTCAGCACTCTCCGGTGTTGGAGGCAGGCTTCGCCGTATAAACTGGTCAAGTCCGTAAGAACCATCTGTGTTTTCCGAATAGTTCTGCTGCTCGGTCAGTTTATTGGCATGATGACCCAGCGGTTCCGGCTTTTTTTCATGCATGCCGGGTAGAAAATAGAAATCATGTTCTGGTTCTGCTGGAAGCCCATCGGAAAGATAAGGAAGAGCTGATTCTCGAGAATAATTCTGCTGCTGCTGATCGGTCTGAAAGTTCATTACATTCGGTTCACCAGCAAGATCAGTTTTATCGCTCAATGTTTGTTGAAAAGACGAAGGAGCGCCTGCTGCATCGGTTTCATATCTCGGCACACTTCCGGTTTCCGGCACTTCATTGAACAGGCGGCTTGCAATCTGTGCGATGAGCACCGGGTTCAACGCTTCACTTTCGATTCCCGTGATGTTCTGTTGCTCATATTCTCTCGGCATAAGTCACAATGGTAATATTATTTCGTTTTGGCGCCTGACTTGCGATGTTCGTAATCGTGATAGTATCCCACTTCAACATTTTCAAGAATACCCAGAGCGTCATCAGTCAAAACGGCAAGAGATGAATAGAGAGTCAGAAGATAGGATGCAACACCAAGCTTGTCGAGTCCCATCAGCCTTGCGGAAAGGCTCGGGCTGATTTCTCCGGGGATTCCTGCCTGATGCAGTCCTACAACGCCCTGCTCATTTTCACCGACACGAACCAGAATAATGTTTGTTGTGCCTTGTCCAGACTTGTTGTTCTTGTTTATCTCAAGCTTGTCACTCGGAATAAGCGGTACGCCACGCCACGTTAGAACAGGCGTTCCGAAAAGGTTGATGGTGGCAGGAGGAACTCCGCGCCAGGTGCATTCACGCTCAAAAGCAGCAATGGCTTTTGGATGAGCAATAAAGAATGCCGGTTTTTTCCACACCTTCGTGAGCAGATCGTCAAGGTCATCAGGTGTCGGTGTGCCGTACCGTGTACTGATGCGCTGGCCTGGATCGGCAGAATGAAGCAAACCGAACTCACGGTTATTGATGAACTCCCACTCCTGACGCTCTTTAATGCCCTCGATCGTCAGACGCATCTGCTGCTCTATCTGGTTGTAAGGTTCATTGTAGAGGTCGGAAACGCGGGTATGAACACGCACAACGGTCTGTATAGCCTGTAGCGAGTATTCACGAGGCTTGTTGGAGTAATCAACATAGGTTTCAGGTATCTCGATGTTTTCAGCGAATCCTGCAACAAGGTCAATGTGTTTTTCTCCATGTGTGTTGACGGTCGAGCGGATTTTCAGGTACTCAGCGACTGTTTTTTCAAAGGACTCTTTCAGTGAAGGTGATTCCTTGAACAGCGTTTTAATATCGACACTCGACAGTGAGAAGAACGAACCGGGAGTAATAGTGCGGATAGTGACCGATGATGGCTTTTCAGAAACGAGATCCTCCTCGCCGAAGTACTCTCCTTCAGAAAGCAGAGCCAGACGAAGATCTTCACCATGCAGTCCTTTGCTTAAAATCTCAACCTGACCGTGTGCAATAATGAATATCTTATGACGATCTTCTCCTTCAAGGATCAGGGTATTACCGAGTTCGGCCTCTTCAAGTACAAACTTTTTAGCTATGCTGGTAATAATTTCATCCTCAAATGATGCGAAAAGAGGAATGCTTTTCAGGGATTCCGGCTTGAATGATGGTGTACCCTTATGAAAATTGATGTCAATTCGTTCGGGTTTCTGCAGTTCGATTTTTGTCCGGTTCACGCGGTAGGTACCGGATGAAACATGAACCCAGGGAAGGAGCTTGAGGATCCATCTCGGGGTTATGGACATCATCTGGGGAGGGGTCTTGGTCGTATTCGCCAGATTTCTCGCGACGTGGGTCGTTACACTGCGCTGCAGCAGACTGTTTGATTCCTGTTGTTGGTTTGGCATGGTCACTTCCTATGGTTTTTAAAAATTAACTGCTTCATCATCAAAATGGTAGAGCAGCGTTGAGAGGTATCGTTCACCGGTATCAGGCAGTATAACGACAATACGTTTTCCCTCGTTTTCATCACGCAGTGCAAGCTCCAAAGCTGCAAAAACAGCTGCTCCTGAAGAGATGCCCACAATAAGGCCTTCGGTACGGGCCAACTCGCGACCGGTGCGCATGGCATCTTCATTTTTTACTTTAATGATCTCATCAATAATTTCGGTGTTGAGAATTTCCGGAATAAAACCGGCACCGATACCCTGTATTTTATGAGGTCCAGGCTTGCCGCCGGAAATAACCGGAGAATCGAACGGTTCAACAGCAACAATTGTTAACTCAGGGTTTCGCTGTTTCAGTACTTCGCCAACTCCTGTTATTGTGCCGCCAGTTCCTACTCCGCTGACAAAAAAATCAATCTTTCCGTCAGTATCCTTCCATATCTCTTCTGCAGTGGTTGTGCGGTGGATCTCAGGATTGGCAGGGTTTTTAAACTGCTGCGGGATAAATGAGTTGGGATATTGCAATTTCAGTTCATCAGCTGTTCTTATGGCTCCAAGCATTCCTTCCGAACCAGGTGTCAGCACCAGTTCAGCACCAAGTGCTTTAAGCATGTTCCTGCGTTCGAGACTCATGGTTTCAGGCATGGCAAGTATCAGGCGGTACCCTTTAGCTGCGGCAATGAATGCCAGGGCAATACCGGTATTGCCGCTTGTCGGCTCTATAATAACGGTATCTTTATTAATCACTCCCTTGTTCTCTGCATCTTCTATCATGGAAATGCCGATACGGTCCTTGACACTTCCGCCGGGGTTGAAGTATTCAAGCTTGGCAATAATCGTGGCTTGTGTTTGATGCTGTTTATTGAAATTACCAAGTTCAAGCAACGGGGTATTGCCGATAAGATCGGTAAGCTTTTTAGCAATATGTGCCATGTGTGAAGGTTTATGGAGAAGGCCGCTAATGCGGATACTGAAGATGAATTCCGCATTTACAGTAAAAATGTATACCATAAATATGGTATATCCAATACCGTAAAGAGATTATTGTAACAATTGTTTACCTTGACAGCCTGAAATTTTATGTTTTTTGGTTCTGTCTGCCCTGTTTATGGTACGTAATATCCCGTATTCAGGGTATTTGGAAAGCTGCTTTTATTGAAGACTTTTAACAAGGAGAAGATTAGTCAGGCGATAATTGCCGGATACCCTTTATGAAGCATGGCAAAAAGTAAGGTCAAATGGTTCAACGGAAAAAAGGGCTACGGCTTTATAGTAAATCCGGATGGGGGAGGGGATATCTTTGTTCATTATTCCAGTATAGTTTTAGAACAGGAATTCAAGTTTCTCAAGCAGGGCTCAGAAGTTGAATTCGATCTTGACGCCACAGGAAAAGGATTGCAGGCAAAAAATGTCCGCGAAATTATCTCTTATCCCTGATCAAAGAGCAACGAGTTCAGCATTGCTCTGTTTCTTCGTAGTCGGCCCAATTGTTAGGCGTCTCATACCATCTGAGTTGTTTGAGCGTTACGCCTTCGGGCAGACGATGCCTGATCTGATTGAAAGCCCATCGGGCAAGGCATTCTGCAGTTGGCGGCTCATCGGTAATCAGCACCCGTGAATTGCGCTTTGTAATAAAGTCCAGATCTTCATAATCATCTTTCCATACGGCAAAGCCGTGGTCGAGCTTGTCGTGGATATGATCCAGCATGATCTCTTTCAAAAATTTGAAATCCATGACCATTCCTTCCTCGCCATCACCCTTCCGGATGATTGTGTTTCCCTCTACCGTTGCAACAACAATACCGCGGTGGCCGTGCAGCTGATTGCAGAACGAAAAGCTGTTGGGCAGGGTATGGCCGTAATCAATTTCGATTTTTCGTGAAATGCGCATGGCTTTCAATCATATTGTCTTAATCGGTTTCTCTGCAGATTGCAAAGTGTACGCAAAAAAATACTTTTTACTCGTATTATTTATGGCATTGTGCAGGTTCAAGTGCTTGAGTATCTTAAATAAAATATACCGGCTTTGAGACTACCCTGCTGTTAAATCCATTTTCATGCACATTATCCATTCGATAAACGACTTTTTGTTTGAGCTCTTTCCGAAAGCAAAAGAGGCGGCGAACAATCTTGACGTACTGAAACGGGAGATCGAGAAGTTTTATACGGTAGGACCTTACAAGCCGACGATGACCATAATACATGGCATCATCGATATCACGATTGAGGGTGAGCTGATTGAAAAACACAACAGCCGTTTCAGAAAAGTTCTTGACCTCTGCGATGCCCTTTGCTATGAGGAGGCACAACAACAGATCAATCAGCTCATCAGGGAAGCACCGCACATTTCAGAGTACCATCGCGTTCTTGGGCAAATCCTTTCAGAGCAGGGCGAGCAGGATGATGCCCTCAACAGTTTAATCGATGCGTTGCGCTGGGATCCCAAAAATGAGTGGGCGCTCATCATGACGGGAAATATTCTGGCCCGCTGCCAGCACGATATTGACGCTGCCATGAAATACTATGAATGTGCAGAGCAGCACAAACCCGATGATTATGTCTCACTGACTCTTATTGCCATCAACCTGATCAGGAACGGGAAATCTGAGACTGCACGGCAATACCTCGACAAAGCCTTTGAGATCAATCCTGCTTATCCGAATATCTATTACGCTTTTGCTTTGATTGCTGAAGCTGAGCATCATTTCAAGGAAGCTTTTGAGATGTCGGTCGTTGCGCTTTTCAAGAATCCCAAGAAGGATCTGCTTTATCAGCAATCGTTGCAGACTGCTGTGAATGCGGCACATGAGATCATAGATCTAGAGGTCGGTGGGGATATTGTCAATGAGTTTACTGCCAGGCTTGAGGAGGAGTGCGGCAAAAAAATTGTCATAGAAGAGGATGCTCTGTTAAAGACCGCTGCCAGGATCGAGTTTGCAGAAAACCACAACCGGACTTACCATCTCGTCAAATACAATCCGGAGTACCCTGCGGTTCATCATCGTATCATGCATGAGCTTACTCACCTGTTTTTTGCTGCTCAGGCGCGTCGGGAGGGTAAAAACAAGCAGAATTATACCACTCTGTATGAGGTGTTGAACGGACAGATGTACAACACGCCGATTGATCTTTTCATTGAGGATTACCTTTTCCAGAACTGTCCTGATCTCATGCCCTATCAGTTTCTTTCGCTTTTTGGCCTTATACAGGAAGGAATTCAGGCAGCGACCGATGAAAAAATCCTGACCTCTGCATCTACGGAAAACATGTCGGAATCAAAAACTTGCAATCTTGTCCATGCTTTTCACTTCCGGAAGCGTTACGGGGTGGATCTAATAGCAGAACACAAGCCGACAGACAACGAAAAGGAACAGGCAGAGAAGTTTTATCGCGAGTATGAGGAGTATCGAGCCAGATGCATGCCTGGTGACTTTTGTTCATTCTTCGAAGAGTCCGATTTCCGGAAGCATAGTGACCACTTGGAGCATGTATGCGCAGAAGCGGACGTGGACTTTTCCGCACATGATGTCGCCAAACCACCAGATAAGAAGATGCAGCCCTTCAGCCAGGTGCATCAGAGCAAAGATATCAATATGGCAGTAACCCGGTTCATGGTCGAAGCACTGCAATATTTCAAGAATCTGAAGAACACTGAGATAAAAAACATTGCCATGCAAATAGGCGCACAGTACGGCGATGAAATCAGCCTGGATAGAGAAGGCTACACTGTGCCGCTCATATCAGGCAAAACCTTCACCGGTTACCTCGGTGTAGCTGCAAGCCATGATCGTGATCTGCAACTCAATAACTTCAAAGTTGAGGCTGGATACTTTATCTACTCCTGGCTTTTTGCAAAACTCGCTTACTCTGACGTCGCAAATGCAAATGTCATAAAATCAAGTCCCTATGACGTGCATCAGCCAACCATTGCGCCAGCGCTTTCCGCGTGGTTGTCACCGGCAGTTTCTCTTACTGGAACATACACCTATTTTACAAAAGAGAGGACCACAAACGCAATAACCGGTGTTACCAATCAGAACACTTTTGCTTTGGCTGTCAGGGCAAGTTTCTAAACAGAGAATAACCTGTCTCTTCGAACAGAGTACATAACTTCAAATTGCACTCTCGGAGTATCGCGGCTTACGGGTGACCCTGGTGGTCGCCCTCCGTGGTCGTTTCTGAAGCACTTCACAGAAAATGACTCCGTAATAAAACTGACTTGGTTTTGGAAATAAAAAAATGCCATCCTGAGACAAACTCTATCACTGCTGCCAAATGAATGCGAGGTTCTGTGCTTTCATTCCCTCTGCGATTTGCCAGCCAGGCAATGACGCGCTTGCCGACTTTTCTTCCGCATTCAAGTCGCAATGGTTTTAGGGCTTACCTCCTTTCTTGTCAAAAACAGGCATCATAACGACTAACCGCATACCCACCATAAAACGGAAATTCGGTCTGGAACTTCCGTTCAAAGAATCCGAATCGACCGCACATTGAATAATCTGTTGTATAGCTTAAGTAAAAATTTGTATTTCTTTCAACAGCTCTCTAAATTTCAATTGAAATATTAATTTTTTATGGTTTGAAAATCCGTTTCATGAAGTGACAAGTGGGATGTAACTGGTAACAAATCAGATAAAGGAGACCATAATGCCACCTTCAATGCCTGATCCAAACCTTATCGCTCGTTCAAAGGAGTTTTCATTCATTCTCCATTGGCATCTCTGGCATGGACTATACAACGACGAACTATCCAAACGAAACAAAATGGGCTTCGGATATCGTTGTGGAGTGTTTTACCCCAATGGCTCACGGTATGGCTACCACCACGACGACTGGCCTGCATTTTTCGATGTTGTAGCGAGCATGGGTTTGACAATGTTGAGTATTGATGCTCTTTTCTGTTATTGGACGTATCCGTCCTGCCGAACTTATATTGATTCGCTGGGAGCAAAATTTGACTTCCCATAACGAAGTTTCAAGTGTATGGTGAGTTGACCTGCCATGTGGCATGTGTATTCAAGATAATCAATGGTTACGGGATACACTTTACACCCTCACCTCAATAATATCGTTCCACCGCGTGCTGTATCGGGGCGATAGCCGCTCCTGATGCGGCTTCCAGCTCTCGGCGTTTTCCGCTGCCAGCCGGACCGCACCTCGCCCATACCGCTGGTTGATGGCATCCATGACCTGCATGAGCTTTGCATCGCGCTCATCTGCAGCCGGCGCTGCTTCTGCAAAAAGCGAAAGCGTTGTGCTGCATGATGCTCTTGGCACAATGCCGCTGACAATAACGCCTGCCTTTTTATACACTTTTCCCTCACGAAATATACCGGCAAGAATCGTCTCTGCTGACTTCAGGATTGCTATTGAATCCTGCGTCGGATACTGCAGAGCTGCTGTGCGGGTTCCCCAGTAACGCTTATCCAATTCATCGAACGGGCTGGTCGCAATGAAGACTGTCAGCAGGGAAGCAAGCGAATCCTCTTTGCGCAGCTTTACAGCGCATTTGCCGGCGAATGTTGCCACTGCCTGCTGCAGCTCGGCCAGCGTGCTGACGTTGCGGCCAAAAGAACGCGATGTGCAGATGCTCTGCTTTGCGGGCCGCACCAGCTCCATCGGCAGGCATGATGTGCCCTGCAGCTCTGCCTGAATTCTTGCGCCGACGATGTGCAGATGCTTGCGTACCCATGCAGCCGATGCAGCGGCCAAGTCTGCGGCGCTCTCTATTCGCTTTGCCTGCAGCAGCTTGCTCCACTGCCGCCCGATGCCCCAGATATTCTCGACCTTGGTGCGCAGAAGTGCGGCCTGGATCTCTTCAGCGGTTGCAAGCACGCAGACGCCTTGATAGTGCGGGTTCTTTTTTGCCAGCCGGTTGGCAATTTTGGCAAGCGTTTTGGTTGGCGCCATGCCGACGCACACGGGAATGCCGGTATGCTTGCGGACCGTCTTGCGCATGTGGATGGCATAGTCTTGCAGGTCGAAGCGGCTGAAGCTCGACATATCGAGAAACGCTTCGTCGATGGAATAGACTTCGATCTCTGGGGCAAGAGCGGCCAGCGTTGCCATTACCCGCGAGGACATATCGCCGTAAAGCGCATAGTTCGAGGAGAAGACTGCAACATTATGCTGCTTGAGCAGCAG
>Ga0364919_10257_pt1 | contig 22146 bp, 16 predicted proteins | sample SorcelJu500001C7_2_FD_206953 | JGI IMG/M metagenome (GOLD analysis project Ga0364919, IMG submission 206953) | Enriched cells from Trout Bog Lake Hypolimnion, Wisconsin, USA - BchlTB.June20.5000.01.C7 | ecosystem: Environmental > Aquatic > Freshwater > Lake > Hypolimnion/Profundal zone | place... | reverse complement strand
TTGTGCGCCCTTACCAGGTAACATTTCTACACAGTGAATAGTGCTACCTACTGGAATGTTGCGAATAGGTAAATTATTACCTGACTTAATTGGCGCCTCAGAACCACTCATTAAAGCTTGACCAACAGTCATACCTTTAGCAGCAAGAATGTAACGACGCTCACCATCAGCAAACACGATCAACGCAATATTTGCACTACGGTTTGGATCGTATTCTAAACGTTCAACTTTTGCCGGAATGCCATCTTTGTCATTTCGCTTAAAGTCAACAACGCGATAGTGATGCTTATGTCCACCACCCTTATGACGGGTAGTGATGTGACCATTATTGTTACGCCCTGCTTTTTGGAACTGTGGCTCTACCAGTGCTGCAAAAGGTTTACCTTTGTGCAGATCAGGATTAACCACCTTGACCATTGAGCGACGACCTGGTGAGGTCGGTTTAGTTTTCATCAAAGGCATGATTAATTCGCCTCCGCTTCAAAGTTAATTTCTTGACCTGGTTTCAAGCTTACATAGGCCTTCTTAGTGTGGTCACGACGACCTTCAAAACGGCCATAGCGCTTTGGCTTACCCTTTTGATTGACGATTTGAACTGAGTCAACTTGCACTTTAAAAAGCAATTCGACAGCAAGTTTCACATCGCTCTTATTCGCATCGCGAGTAACTTGGAAAACTACTTGTTCATTTTTCTCTGCAACCATAGTGGCTTTTTCAGAGATAACTGGACCAAGCAAAACCTTCATCAGGTTGTGATCGTTTTTACGGACTTGGCTCATTTAAGCAACTCCTCAATTTTTGCGATCGCTGATTTGCTGACCAATACTTTTTTGTATTGAACCAAAGCTAATGGATCAGCGTGCTGTGGCTCACATACAGCAACTTTATGCAAGTTGCGTGACGCCAAGTACAAATTCTCGCTAACCTGATCAACGATGATCAAGACTGAATCCAAGCCCATAGCCTTAACTTTATCAGCTAATTCTTTAGTTTTTGGAGCATCAAGAGTAAATTGATCAACAACATTCAAACGACCTTCGCGAGCTAACTGAGACAGAATAGATCTCATACCAGCGCGGTACATTTTCTTGTTTACTTTTTGGCTGAAATTCTCTTCAGGTGAATTCGGGAATATACGACCACCTCCGCGCCACAGTGGTGATGAACTCATACCAGCACGTGCACGACCAGTACCTTTTTGACGCCAAGGTTTTTTGGTTGTGTGGCTAACTTGCTCACGATCCTTCTGTGCACGGTTACCGCTACGTGCATTTGCTTGATACGCCACTACTACTTGGTGAATCAATGCTTCGTTATATTCGCGTTCGAATACTTCTGGTGAGGCTTGAATGCCTGCGCCTAAAGTTCCGTTGTCTTGGAGAAGCTTAAGTTCCATAGTCGCTCTCCTTATTTCTTCTTCAACGGTGTCTTCACCGCTGGAGTAACAATAACTTTACCGCCTGGGGCGCCTGGAATAGCGCCTTTAACCATGATGAGATTACGTTCTGCATCAATGCGTGCGATTACTAAATTTTGTACAGTACGTGTCTCGTCACCAAGGTGGCCGGTCATGCGCTTACCTGGGAAAACACGGCCTGGATCTTGCGCCATACCGATAGAACCTGGTACGTTGTGTGAACGTGAGTTACCGTGTGATGCACGACCAGATTTGAAATGGTGACGTTTGATGGTACCAGCGTAGCCTTTACCAATTGTTACGCCTTGCACATCCACTTTTTGACCAGTAGTAAAAGCATTGTCAGCAGGTATTACTTGACCTGTTGTCATTTCTGCAATCACTGCTGCGTCTAATTGGAATTCGTTGAGTGCATTACCAGCCATCACACCTGCTTTAGCAAAGTGGCCAGCCATTGATTTAGTAACGCGCGTTGCTCTACGTGTGCCGTGTGCCAACTGGATAGCATCGTAGCCATCAGTTTCCTGGGTCTTGATTTGAGCAACCCTGTTATCGCTCACGTCGATTACGGTGACAGGAATCGCTTCCCCTTCGTCCGTAAATAGACGGGTCATGCCGATCTTACGACCGATTAAGCCTAAGCTCATATTCATGCTCCACGCCGACTTCGATTGGTCGGCAAAATTAATTTAAGTGATTTACAAGTAAAAGTACTTCTAAATCAATAAGTTACAACATTGTTTAATGCTAATAAAACCATAAAATCGCTCAAATATCGAGCGAAGCCTTAGATTCTATCCCGAAAATCCCAGATTGACAAGCGTAAAGCTGGGAAATACCAAAATTACTGCAACTTAATTTCTACATCCACGCCTGCTGGAAGATCTAACTTCATTAATGCATCAACAGTTTTTTCGGTAGGATCAACAATATCCATCAAACGTAAGTGGGTACGAATCTCCAACTGATCGCGTGATGTCTTGTTAACGTGTGGTGAACGCAAGATATCAAAGCGCTCAATACGCGTTGGCAAAGGCACTGGTCCCTTAACAACCGCACCAGTACGCTTAGCTGTATCTACGATCTCAGCCGCTGATTGGTCAATCAAGCGGTAATCAAATGCTTTAAGACGAATACGAATTTTTTGGTTTTGCATATTAATTCCAAAGAGCGTTGCGGTGCTGCCGCGTTATATAACTAAAGAGCTCGGTGACATCAACAGCACTGATGTCACCGGTTAGCAAACCGCTAAATTATTTTTACTACTTAAGCCAAAATCTTTGCAACCACGCCGGCACCAACAGTACGGCCACCTTCACGGATCGCAAAACGTAAACCTTCTTCCATCGCGATAGGAGCGATGAGTTTTACGGTAATAGATACGTTATCACCAGGCATAACCATTTCTTTGTCTTTTGGCAACTCGATCGAACCTGTTACGTCAGTTGTACGGAAGTAGAACTGTGGACGATAGTTGTTAAAGAATGGAGTATGACGGCCACCTTCATCTTTACCCAAGATATAAACCTCGGCTGTAAAGTGAGTATGTGGAGTGATTGAACCTGGCTTGGCCAATACTTGACCACGCTCAACTTCTTCACGCTTTGTACCGCGCAACAAGATACCAACGTTATCGCCTGCTTGACCTTGGTCGAGCAATTTGCGGAACATTTCAACACCAGTACAGGTAGTTTTCAATGTTGGCTTGATACCGATGATTTCAATTTCTTCGCCGACTTTAACGATACCGCGCTCAATACGACCAGTTACAACAGTACCGCGACCAGAGATCGAAAATACATCTTCTACTGGCATCAAGAATGCGCCATCAACAGCACGTTCTGGGGTAGGGATAAAGGTATCCAAAGCATCGGCTAATTTCATGATGGCTTCTTTACCCAATGGGCCTTCGTCGCCTTCAAGGGCTAACTTAGCAGAACCACGGATAATTGGTGTGTCATCGCCAGGGAATTTGTACTTAGAAAGGAGCTCACGAACTTCCATTTCTACGAGTTCTAACAACTCTTCATCATCAACCATATCGCATTTGTTCAAGAATACGATGATGTAAGGAACACCTACTTGGCGTGCCAAGAGGATATGTTCACGAGTTTGTGGCATTGGGCCGTCAGCAGCAGAGCACACCAAAATCGCGCCATCCATCTGAGCAGCACCAGTAATCATGTTCTTAACGTAGTCAGCATGTCCTGGGCAATCAACGTGAGCATAGTGACGGTTAGCTGTCTCATACTCAACGTGTGCTGTGTTAATCGTAATACCACGTGCTTTTTCTTCTGGAGCCGCATCGATTTGATCGTATGCTTTTGCTTCGCCACCGAATGCTTTTGAAAGCACTGTAGCAATCGCTGCTGTCAATGTGGTTTTACCGTGGTCAACGTGACCAATAGTGCCTACGTTTACGTGCGGTTTTGTCCGCTCAAACTTTTCTTTTGCCATTTTTTTGTCTGCCTTCTTTAGCTAGTCAATAATCAAAATAATGTGGATAAATTACTTCGCTTTAGCAGCCATAACTGCTTCAGCAACGTTCTTAGGTGCTTCGGAATAATGCTTAAATTCCATGGTGTATGTAGCGCGACCTTGAGTCAAAGAGCGCAAGCCAGTTGAGTAACCAAACATCTCTGCCAATGGCACTTCAGCGCGAACAATTTTTCCGCCGCCTGGAATGTCATCCATACCCTGCAAAATACCGCGACGTGATGAGAGATCACCCATTACGTTACCCATGAAATCTTCTGGCGTTTCAACTTCAACCGCCATCATTGGCTCAAGCAATACGGGAGATGCTCTGCGCATACCGTCTTTAAACGCCATTGAACCCGCCATCTTAAACGCGTTTTCATTGGAGTCAACGTCATGGTATGAACCGAAGAATAAAGTTGCTTTGATATCTACAACTGGGTAGCCAGCCAAAATACCTGAGTTCAATGTTTCAATAATCCCTTTTTCTACTGCAGGAATATATTCACGTGGAACTACACCGCCTTTAATAGCGTCAACGAATTCAAAGCCTTTACCTGGAGCTTGTGGCTCAAGTTTCAGAACAACGTGACCATACTGACCACGACCACCAGACTGCTTAACAAATTTACCCTCAACTTCTTCGCAAACCTTGCGAATAGTTTCGCGGTAAGCAACTTGTGGCTTACCAACAGTTGCTTCAACACCAAACTCACGACGCATACGGTCGACTAAAATTTCCAAATGGAGCTCGCCCATACCGGAAATAATGGTCTGACCAGATTCTTCATCTGTTTTAACGCGGAAAGAAGGATCTTCTTGCGCCAAACGATTCAAAGCAAGACCCATCTTCTCTTGGTCAGGTTTAGTTTTTGGTTCAACTGCCTGTGAAATTACTGGCTCTGGGAATACCATGCGCTCCAAGATAACGATGTCATCTGGATCACATAAAGTTTCACCAGTAGTCGCATCTTTGAGACCAACAGCCGCAGCGATATCGCCGGCGTAAACTTCTTTAATTTCTTCGCGTTGGTTTGCATGCATTTGCAACAAACGGCCAACACGTTCTTTTTTGCCCTTGATTGGGTTATAGATTGTGTCGCCAGACTTCATTACACCCGAATAAACGCGGAAGAAAATCAGCTGACCAACAAACGGGTCGGTCATGATCTTAAATGCCAGCGCAGAAAACTTCTCACTGTCAGCAGCTTTACGGGTTGTAGGCGTTCCATCTTCTAGTTCGCAAGGAACTGGAGGAACATCTAGTGGAGATGGCAACAACTCAACTACCGCATCTAACATTGCTTGAACGCCTTTGTTTTTGAAAGCAGTTCCACACAACATTGGAACGATTTCATTGGCAATAGTGCGCTGACGCAATGCTTTTTTAATTTCTTCTTCGGTCAAAGCTTCACCACCGAGATACTTTTCCATCAGCTCTTCAGAACTTTCGGCAGCGGCTTCGAGTAACTTTTCGCGCCATTCTTCAGCAGAAGCTTGCAATTCAGCTGGAATTTCTTCGTAGGTAAATTTAGTACCTTGTGAAGCTTCATCCCAATAGATGGCCTTCATTTTTACCAAATCTACAACGCCTTTGAAGTTTTCTTCAGCACCGATAGGAATTTGAATCAAGATCGGGTTCGCTTTAAGGCGCATCTTCATTTGGTCGTAGACCTTGAAGAAATTTGCACCTGTACGATCCATCTTATTCACGAATGCCAAGCGTGGCACTTGATACTTGTTAGCTTGACGCCAAACAGTTTCAGACTGTGGTTGCACACCACCAACAGCACAATAAACCATACATGCGCCATCGAGAACGCGCATTGAACGCTCTACTTCAATGGTGAAGTCTACGTGTCCTGGGGTATCAATAATATTGATGCGGTGCTCTTGGAAGTTACCGGCCATTCCCTTCCAGAAAGTAGTGGTAGCAGCAGAAGTAATCGTGATACCACGCTCTTGCTCTTGTTCCATCCAGTCCATGGTAGCTGCGCCATCATGTACTTCGCCAATTTTATGGTTAATACCTGTATAGAACAACACACGTTCTGTAGTAGTTGTTTTGCCTGCATCAATATGCGCAGAAATACCGATATTACGATATCGTTCGATGGGGGTTTTACGTGCCACTGTTGGTGCCTTTTCTTTACTATGCGATTAAAAGCGGAAATGAGAGAAAGCTTTGTTAGCCTCTGCCATACGGTGAACTTCTTCACGCTTCTTCATTGCGCCGCCACGACCTTCAGCAGCTTCCAATAATTCGTTAGCCAAACGTTGGGCCATGGATTTCTCACCGCGCTTTTTAGCGGCCTCGCGCACCCAGCGCATTGCCAAAGCAGAACGGCGTGATGGGCGAACTTCAACAGGAACCTGGTAGTTAGCGCCACCAACACGACGACTTTTCACCTCAACCATTGGCTTTACATTGCCCATAGCTGTTGAAAAAACTTCGAGAGGCTCTTTATTTGCTTTTTTCTCGATGTGATCAAAGGCACCGTAAACGATACGCTCTGCAACCGATTTCTTACCGTCCAACATGAGAACGTTCATGAATTTTGCTACTTCTACATTGCCAAATTTTGGATCAGGCAAGATTTCCCGTTTGGGGACTTCACGACGACGTGGCATAACAACTCCTATCAGTTCAGTTAGGGGTGGTCCACACGGATCCACCCACTCCAGTTGCCCTACTATCTAGAAAAATTTCTAGACGGAGCAACCACTTACTTGTCTTTTAAGTCCGACAAACAATGACTTACTACTTACTGCAAATTCTTAAAGCTACTATTAAGCAGCCTTTTTAGCGCGCTTAGCACCGTACTTAGAACGTGATTGCTTGCGATCTTTAACACCTTGCAAGTCAAGCGATCCACGAACAATGTGATAACGAACCCCTGGCAAATCCTTTACACGACCACCACGGATCAAAACGACCGAGTGCTCCTGGAGGTTATGGCCTTCACCACCAATGTATGAAATAACTTCAAATCCATTGGTTAAGCGAACTTTGGCTACTTTACGCAGCGCAGAGTTAGGCTTCTTAGGAGTAGTTGTATATACGCGAGTACATACACCACGGCGCTGCGGGCTGTTTTGCAACGCAGGACTCTTGCTTTTAACGATCAGCCGACTTCTTGGCTTGCGTAATAATTGATTAATTGTTGGCATAAAATAGCTCGGTTAGTACTTCTTTGTTGCTTTCTTTAAGAAAATCAATGACTTAGATAAAATCTAGTTCAAAAGACCCTCTTCTGAATCAGTAGAACTCAGCATTCTAGCTTGGCCAGGCCTTTCCGTCAACAAAATGGGAAAGAACTGGCCATTTCTAGCCAGAAATTCTGAATTAGCTTGGATCTGCCTCCCCAGCAGGAGCAACGACTTCAGCCTCTATCTCTACAGGCAGGCTAGCCATTGCATCCTCTTCGGCAGCAATCATTTGAGCGCGATCACGCTCGAATTGTTCTCTGATCTTGCGTGCACGGCGATAAGCTAAGCCAGTACCCGCTGGAATCAGACGACCAATGATGACGTTTTCCTTGAGGCCACGGAGTGTATCGGTTTTGCCCATAATTGCAGCCTCGGTCAATACACGAGTGGTTTCTTGGAAAGAAGCCGCTGAAATAAAGCTATCAGTCGACAAGGATGCTTTAGTAATACCAAGCAACACGTTTTCAAACTGAGCTGGATGCTTACCTGCAGCAATCACCAGATCATTCGCATCATAAAGTTTCGAACGTTCAACTTGCTCACCAGTAATGTAAGCAGTATCGCCAGGATCAGTTACCTGAACACGACGCAACATCTGACGCACGATTACTTCAATGTGCTTGTCATTAATTTTCACGCCCTGCAAACGATAAACGTCTTGAACTTCATCCACGATGTAGATGGCTAACTCTTCAATACCTCTGAGTGTCAAGATATCGTGTGGATCAGCTGGGCCTTCCACAATCATCTCGCCCTTGTTCACAACCTGACCGTCATGAACCAGAACTTGTTTCTCTTTAGGAATCAAGAATTCATTAGCCTCGCCATCCATATCAGTAATAACTAAACGTTGCTTTCCTTTGGTTTCTTTACCGAAGGAAACAGTTCCCGTTACTTTTGCCAATACAGCGGCATCTTTTGGTGAGCGCGCTTCAAATAATTCAGCAACGCGTGGCAAACCACCGGTAATGTCGCGAGTCTTCTGAGATTCGATAGGTATACGCGCTAATACTTCGCCAACCTCAACCTTTTGACCATCTTTAACAGTAATCAAAGCGCCTACCTGGAGGCCAATATTCACTGGATGATCAGTACCGGCGATCATGACTTCCCCGCCCTTATCGTCAATCAAATTAATGAATGGACGCACACCTTTGCTAGCAGCACTACGACGCTTACCGTCAATTACCACCAAAGTGGAGAGGCCGGTAACTTCGTCAACCTGCTTAGCAACAGTTACGCCTTCTTCGACGTTATCAAAGCGAGCAATACCAGCGTACTCAGAAATAATTGGACGTGTTAATGGATCCCATGTTGCCAAGCTTGCGCCAGCCTTCACAGCGGCATCTTCTTTTAATAAAAGAGTGGCGCCGTAAGGCACTTTATGACGCTCACGCTCGCGACCGTTGTCATCAACAATCAAGGCTTCACCAGAACGTGAAATCACGATCTGCTCACCTTTAGCGTTTTTAACAACACGCATCGTGCCAGAGAACCTCAAGGCACCATTCGATTTTGCTTCAATATTGCTGGCAACTAAGGCTCGTGACGCAGCACCACCAATATGGAAAGTACGCATAGTCAACTGTGTACCAGGCTCACCGATGGATTGAGCGGCAATAACACCAACCGCCTCACCCACGTTAACCAAACCACCGCGACCTAAATCACGGCCGTAGCACTTAGCGCATAAACCAAAGCGAGTTAAGCAAGAAAGTACCGTGCGAACTTTAACTTCATCAATACCCAATGCAACGATCTCATCAACCTGATCTTCGTCAAGCAGGGTATCGTGAGGAACGATCACTTCTTGAGTATCTGGGTGAACGATGTCACCAATGCATACACGGCCCAAAATACGATCGCGCAAGGCTTCGATAATTTCTCCACCCTCAACCAACGCCTTCATTGTTACGCCGTTTGTTGCGCCACAATCATCCTCAATAACAACTAGATCTTGAGTTACGTCGCATAAACGACGCGTCAAGTACCCAGAGTTCGCTGTCTTCAATGCGGTATCGGCCAAACCTTTACGAGCACCGTGAGTGGAGATGAAGTACTGCAATACATTCAAGCCTTCACGGAAGTTCGCAGTAATTGGGGTTTCAATAATGGAGCCATCAGGCTTCGCCATCAAACCACGCATACCGGCCAACTGACGAATCTGCGCTGCAGATCCACGCGCACCAGAATCAGCCATCATATAAATGGAGTTAAAAGATTCTTGACGTACAGTTTTACCGTTGCGGTCGAGCACGTCAACGTGTGACAACTCATCCATCATCGCCTTACCAACTTGATCGCCGGCAGCGCCCCAAATATCAACCACGTTGTTATAACGCTCTTGATTGGTTACAAGGCCTGACATGAACTGCTTGTCATATTCCCTAACCTTATTAGTGGCTTCAGTAATGATGCGCTCTTTAGAGGTAGGAATCAGCATATCGTCGATTGCAACAGAGATACCGGCGTTAGTAGCCAAACGGAAACCAGACTGCAAGAGACGGTCAGCAAAAATAACCGTTTCACGCAAACCGCACTTACGGAATGATGTGTTGATCAAGCGAGAGATTTCTTTTTTCTTCAGAGGCTTGTTAATCTCCTCAAAAGTCATGCCCTTAGGCAAAATCTCTGACAAGATTGCGCGACCAACTGAGGTTTGGTAAATCGAAGTCTTTTCAGCAAAACGGGCATCGCCCTCCGCCTTCTTGTCCACAATTTCATGCTCAGTAATACGTACCGCTACGCGGGAAGCCAATTCAACTTGACCTGCTTCATATGCACGAACAACCTCAGTGATATTGGCGAAGACCATGCCTTCACCCTTCCCGTTGATTTTGTCGCGAGTAGCGTAATACAGACCCAACACAACGTCCTGTGAAGGAACAATTGATGGTTCGCCGTTAGCTGGGAACAATACGTTGTTCGAAGCCAACATCAAGGTACGTGCTTCCATCTGCGCTTCGAGCGACAAAGGAACGTGAACGGCCATTTGGTCACCGTCAAAGTCCGCATTAAATGCCGCGCAAACTAATGGGTGCAATTGGATTGCTTTACCTTCAATCAGCATTGGCTCAAAAGCCTGGATGCCAAGACGGTGCAATGTAGGCGCACGATTCAACATGATTGGATGTTCACGAATCACTTCTTCGAGAATGTCCCAAACAATTGGAGTCTGGCTTTCAACTTCCTTCTTTGCAGCCTTGATAGTAGTTGCAATTCCCAAAGTTTCGAGCTTGTTGAAAATAAATGGTTTGAATAATTCCAAAGCCATCAATTTTGGTAAGCCACACTGGTGCAGTTTCAATGTAGGACCAACAACGATGACTGAACGACCTGAATAGTCAACACGTTTACCCAACAAGTTTTGACGGAAACGACCGCTCTTACCTTTAATCATTTCGGCCAAGGACTTCAACGGACGCTTATTAGCGCCAGTCATGGCCTTACCGCGACGACCGTTATCGAGCAATGAGTCAACCGCTTCTTGCAACATCCGTTTTTCATTGCGAACAATGATTTCTGGAGCGCGCAACTCTAACAAACGCTTTAAACGGTTGTTGCGGTTAATAACACGACGATAGAGATCATTTAAGTCAGAGGTAGCAAAGCGACCGCCATCCAACGGCACCAATGGGCGCAATTCTGGTGGTAGCACTGGCAACACTTCCATGATCATCCAGTCAGGCTTAATCCCTGAGGTCTGGAATGCCTCTAACACTTTTAAGCGTTTAGCATATTTCTTGATCTTTGCATCACTACCAGTGGCTTTAAGGTCAGCACGAATAGTCTCTACTTCACGATCGACATCGATCGAGCGCAAGAGATCACGGATGCCTTCGGCACCCATGATGGCGGTAAATGCACCGTCACCATATTCTTCAGTCTTAGCGTAGTACTCATCTTCAGACATAATCTGACCACGCTTCATCGCACCTTCAGGTGTCATGCCAGCATCGACAACTACATACGCCTCAAAGTAAAGGACGCGCTCGATATCACGTAAGGTCATATCGAGAACCATACCCAAGCGGGATGGCAGCGACTTCAAGAACCAAATATGTGCAACTGGGGCAGCCAACTCAATATGGCCCATGCGCTCACGACGCACCTTAGCAAGTGTTACTTCGACTCCACACTTCTCGCAAATAACGCCACGGAACTTTAATCGCTTGTACTTGCCGCATAAGCATTCGTAGTCTTTGGTTGGGCCAAAAATCTTGGCGCAAAACAGGCCATCACGCTCAGGCTTAAAGGTCCGGTAGTTGATGGTTTCTGGCTTGCGAACTTCACCAAAAGACCATGAACGAATTTTCTCAGGAGAAGCGAGACCAATTTTGATGACATCAAACTGCTCTTCGCCCTGCGTTTGCTTAAATAAATCTAGCAATGCTTTCATATCAGTTGCGCTCCATGTCAATGTCAATACCTAACGAACGGATTTCTTTTACCAGCACGTTGAAGGATTCGGGCATGCCAGCATCAATCGTGTGCTCGCCCTTGACGATGTTTTCGTAAACCTTGGTACGGCCTGCGACGTCATCGGACTTCACTGTCAGCATTTCCTGCAAGACATATGAAGCGCCATACGCTTCGAGGGCCCAAACTTCCATCTCACCAAAGCGCTGACCACCAAATTGAGCTTTACCGCCCAATGGTTGCTGCGTTACCAATGAGTAAGGCCCGGTTGAACGTGCATGCATCTTGTCATCAACCAAATGGTGGAGTTTCAAAACATGCATTACGCCAACGGTTACTGGGCGCTCAAACTGATCACCAGTACGGCCATCGCAAAGAATCATCTGCTGACGTGATGGGGTCATCTTCAAAGATGCTGCAATATCTTCTGGATAGGCCAACTCGAGCATTCTGGCGATTTCTCCCTCGGTAGCACCGTCAAATACTGGTGTAGCGAACGGCAAGCCCTGGCGTAAATTCTCGGCCAAAACAGTAATCTGCTCATCAGTGAAATTGTCGATATCTTCGATGCGGCCAGTTTCGTTGTAAAGCTGCTTAAAGAAAGTCCGAAGCTCAGCTTGTTTAGCCTGTTGACGAACCATCTCATCAATACGCTTACCAATGCCCTGAGCAGCCCAACCTAAGTGGGTTTCTAGGATTTGGCCCACGTTCATACGGGAAGGAACACCCAACGGGTTCAAGACGATATCAACTGGACGTCCATCAGCCATAAATGGCATATCTTCTGCAGGAGCAATCTTTGAAACGACACCCTTGTTACCGTGACGACCAGCCATCTTATCGCCAGGCTGCAAGCGACGTTTAACTGCCAAGTAAACCTTAACCATCTTCGTTACACCAGGCTGCAAATCATCACCTTGCGTCAGTTTGGTGCGCTTTTCTTCAAAAGCTTCATCGTACTGTTTACGCTTAGCCTCGATTGAGGATTTAATCGCTTCAACTTGTGAAGCAATTTCATCGTCAGCAGGGCGAACATCAAACCAATGGAATTTGTCTAAGTCATCAAGATAAGCCTTGTCGATTGAAGCACCTTTGGCCAACTTCTTAGGCCCGCCATTGGCTATTTTGCCAATCAACAGCTTTTCCAAACGCATGAAAGCATCGCCCTCAACAATTCGCAACTGGTCATTTAAGTCCAAGCGATAGCGCTGTAACTCTTCTTGAATGATTGATTGTGCACGTGCATCGCGCTCAATGCCTTCACGAGTAAAGACTTGAATATCGATAACAGTACCAATCATTCCTGAAGGAACGCGCAGAGATGTATCTTTAACATCAGATGCTTTTTCACCGAAGATCGCGCGGAGGAGCTTCTCTTCTGGGGTAAGAGTTGTCTCGCCCTTTGGAGTTACCTTACCAACCAAAACGTCACCAGCCTCAACTTCAGCGCCAATGTAAACAATACCGCTCTCATCTAAACGGGAGAGTTGTGACTCTGCCAAATTAGAAATATCACGTGTAATTTCTTCTGAACCCAACTTCGTATCACGAGCAACAACTGATAGCTCTTCAATATGAATGGAGGTGTAACGGTCATCAGCAACAACTTTTTCAGAGATTAAAATTGAATCTTCAAAGTTATAACCATTCCATGGCATAAATGCCACAGTCATATTTTGACCCAATGCCAATTCACCTAAATCAGTAGAGGCGCCATCTGCAACCACGTCACCACGAACAACCCGATCACCAACCTTAACGATTGGGCGTTGATTGATGTTGGTATTTTGATTTGAGCGAGTGTATTTGATGAGATTATAAATATCCACACCAACTTCACCAGCGGCTGTTTCGTCATCATTCACACGAATCACAACACGGTTCGCATCAACATAATCAACAATACCGCCGCGCGTTGCCAAAACAACCGTACCAGAGTCAACCGCAACAATGCGCTCTAAACCTGTACCAACCAATGGTTTATCTGGACGCAAGCAAGGAACTGCTTGACGTTGCATATTCGCACCCATCAAAGCACGGTTCGCATCATCATGCTCTAAAAATGGAACGAGTGAAGCAGCGGCCGAAACGATCTGACTAGGGGCAACGTCAATGAAATCAACACGTTCTGGACTAACCATCATGGTTTCACCAGCTTGACGCGCAGAAACTAATTCATCGGCCAACATACCGCTCTTGTCGATTGTTGCATTTGCCTGAGCAATAACGTATTTCGCTTCTTCAATAGCGGATAGATACATCACTTCATCGCTGACCTTGCTATTAGCAACCTTACGATATGGGGTTTCCAAGAATCCATGCTCGTTCAAACGCGCAAATAACGCGAGTGAGTTGATCAGACCAATGTTTGGTCCTTCTGGAGTTTCAATTGGGCAAACACGTCCGTAGTGGGTTGGATGCACGTCACGCACTTCAAAACCTGCGCGCTCGCGTGTCAAGCCACCAGGTCCTAATGCAGAAATACGACGCTTATGCGTGATCTCTGACAATGGATTGGTTTGGTCCATAAACTGCGACAATTGTGATGAACCGAAGAACTCACGAATTGCAGATGAAATTGGCTTGCTGTTAATCAAGTCATGCGGCATGAGGTTTTCTGTTTCGGCTTGGCCTAGACGCTCTTTAACCGCACGCTCAACACGTGACAAACCTGCACGGAATTGATTTTCCGCCAACTCACCAACGCAACGTACGCGACGATTGCCCAAGTGGTCGATATCATCCACTTCGCCCTTACCGTTACGCAAGTCAACCAGCAACTTAATGGTGTCAAGAATATCTTCGTTCGACAAAACCATTGAGCCCTCCATCTCGGAACGACCGAGACGGCTGTTAACTTTCATACGACCGACGCGAGATAAATCGTAGCTATCTTCGTTGTAGAACAAGCGCTGAAACAAGGCTTCAACAGCATCTTCTGTTGGAGGCTCGCCAGGACGCATCATGCGATAGATGGCAATACGAGCAGCCATTTGATCGGCAGTTTCATCAGTACGCAATGTCTGTGAAATATACGCGCCAGAATCTAAATCATTGGTGTAGATGGTTTCCAATTGCTTGATGCCTGCATCACGCAATGTAGCCAACAACTCTTCAGTAATTTCATCGTTAGCGTAAGCCAAGATTTCGCCAGAGTCTGGATCAATGATGTTGCGAGCAACAACGCGACCAATTAAGTAGTCATCTGGAACGACAATTTTCTTGGTGTTAGCAGCTTCCAGTTCGCGAATATGCTTTGCATTAATGCGTTTATCTTTTTGAATAACGATAACGCCATTCTTATCAAGCACATCAAAGTTTGCCATCTGTCCGCGCAAACGCTCTGGAACAAATTCCATTGACGCGCCATTTGCACTCAAAGAAAAGTGATCAAAGTTGAAGAAGTTTGCAAGAATTTGTTCGTTATTTAAACCGATCGCTTTTAGCAAAATCGAAACTGGCATCTTGCGACGACGGTCAACGCGGAAATAAAGAATATCTTTAGGGTCAAACTCGAAATCAAGCCATGAACCACGGTAAGGAATCACGCGTGCTGAGAAAAGCAATTTTCCTGAGCTATGTGTCTTGCCTTTGTCGTGTTCAAAGAACACGCCTGGCGAACGGTGTAACTGAGAAACGATAACGCGCTCAGTGCCGTTAATTACAAAAGAGCCGTTGTCGGTCATGAGTGGAATTTCACCCAAGTAGACTTCGCTCTCTTTTACTTCTTTAACCTTAGTAGGTGCTTCGCGATCATAAATAATCAAGCGAACTTTTGCACGTAAGGCAGATTTATATGTATAACCACGTTGTTGACATTCTTTAACGTCAAACGGTGGCTGCGCCAACTGATACGACACATATTCCATGCGTGCGTAGCCATTGTTGGACACAATTGGGAATGCTGAAGTTAAGGCGGCTTGAAGTCCCTCTGTAAGACGAGACATTGCCGGCTTATCAGCCTGTAGGAATTTAGCGTAGGACTCGAGCTGCGTTGCGATCAGGTACGGAACCTGGTGATTATTTACTCGCTTAGCAAAGCTTTTACGGACTCGCTTGCGTTCGGTGAAGCTATAGTTCATTTCATCTCCGAATTCAGCGACTGTACAAAGATTTGGCGGTTGGCCACTACCAACCACTGGCGGACAACACTAAATCAGATAGATTCAGTGTCCGACCAAACTTGCATTCTGCAGTCGTATCAGAAGGCAAACCCGATTTCAATCAGAAATGAAATCGGGTTTGACCTCTAAAGATCAAACCCAACATGGCTAACACCCCTTTTTAAGAGGTGCCAGCAAAGTGTTTCTTACTTAATTTCTGACTTAGCGCCAGCGTCATCAAGCTTCTTCTTAGCTTCTTCGGCTGTTTTCTTATCAACTGCTTCTTTGACTGGCTTAGGTGCGCCATCAACTAAGTCTTTAGCTTCTTTGAGGCCAAGCCCAGTAATTTCGCGAACAGCCTTAATTACTGAAACTTTGTTTGCGCCAGCTTCGAGCAAGTTCACTGTGAACTCTGTTTGCTCTTCAGCAGCAGCGCCTGCACCAGCACCAGCAGGGCCAGCAACAGCCATAGCTGCAGCTGATACACCAAACTTCTCTTCGAATGCTTTAACGAGATCATTCAGATCCATTACAGACATGCTACCTACTGCATCAATGATTTCTTCTTTGGTAATCGCCATTTTTAGCTCCTAATACTTAAATAGTTAATCCAGCGCTTATTCAGCGGCAGGGGTTTCAACGTTGGTTTCTGTTCCAGCTTCTGGGCTTGCGGCTGCGGGCTCGGCACTTGCTTCTGGTGCAGCTGCCTCAACTACCGCTGGGGCTGCTTCTTCAGTTACGGGTGCTGCAACAGGAGCGGGAGCTCCTTCTGCCTTTTGTGCTGCTACTGCGCCCAATACGCGAGCCATAGCAGATACTGGGGCCAACATGACGCCCAACAACTGAGATAACAACTCGTCGCGGCTTGGAATTGACGCTAGGGATTTAACACCCGCTACATCTAACAACTTGCCGTTATATAAGCCAGCGGTAATGACTAGCTTGTCTTGAGTCTTTGCAAAGTTCTGCAACACTTTTGCCGAGGCAATAGGATCAGCAGAAATGCCGTAGATCAAGGGGCCAACCATCGAATCAGCAAGAGGCTCAAACTGTGTGCCTTGTGCAGCACGTCGTGCCAATGTGTTCTTCAAAACACGAAGATATACACCTTGGTCACGTGCGCTAGCACGTAGCTTAGTCAACTGCTCAACTGGAATACCACGGTATTCAGCAAGCACGACTGTTTGGGCTCCCGCCAATTGAGCGCCGACATCAGCAACAATCGCTTTTTTGTCTTGTACATTCAAAGGCACGGTTTAACTCCATAAAAACCAACTGTTTCCAGTTGGGGTTACACACCAGCGTCTGATTATTCAATCACAAGAGAAACTTGTGAAATCTTTTCAGGGTCGCCATCTGCGCTGGCCATCACTTTAGTAACGATTAAGAATTTATTCTGAGTAAGCAACAAATCCGCCAACGGTCTTTGATGTTCGACTCCCGCTCATATAGAGCAAGAATCGACCCAAAGTTCTTTTTTGCTACAAACGAATTACTGAGCCGCCTGTAACGATGCTTGGTCTACACGTACGCCTGCACCCATCGTGCTGCTTACGGCAACCTTCTTCAAATAAATACCCTTAGATGCTGGAGGTTTTGCTTTATTCAAAGCCTCAAGCAATGCGAGCAAGTTTGATTTCAATGCAGCTGGCTCAAATGAACGACGACCAATGCTTGCATGAACGATACCTGCTTTATCCACGCGGAATTGCACTTGACCTGCTTTTGCATTTTTAACAGCGGTAGCAACGTCTGGAGTCACAGTTCCAACTTTTGGATTTGGCATCAAACCACGTGGGCCCAATACTTGACCTAAAGTACCAACAATCTTCATGGTGTCAGGAGATGCAATCAATATATCAAAATCGATTTTGCCGCCTTTAATTTGCTCAGCAAGCTCTTCCATGCCAACAATTTCAGCGCCAGCGGCTTTAGCTTGTTCAGCTTTCTCGCCTTGTGCAAAAACTGCTACACGAACATGCTTTCCTGTACCAGCTGGAAGCACTACTGCGCCACGCACAACTTGGTCAGATTTCTTGGCATCAATGCCAAGTTGAACAGCAACGTCGATAGATTCATCGAACTTAGCCGTTGCACACTCTTTAACGAGATTCAATGCATCTTCTAATGCATAGAATTTGTTGCGATCTACTTTAGATTCGATTGCTTTTAAACGCTTAGATAATTTAGTCATGATTAGAGACCTTCCACTGTGATACCCATTGAACGGGCGCTACCAGCGATTGTTCTTACAGCGGCATCCATATCAGCAGCTGTTAAATCTGGCATTTTTGCCTTAGCAATTTCTTCTGCTTGGGCACGAGTAATTTTTCCAACCTTATCGGTATGGGGACGGGGAGATCCTTTTTCAATCTTCGCAGCCTTCTTAATCATGATGGTTGCCGGAGGAGTCTTCATGATGAATGTGAAGCTCTTATCAGCAAACGCTGTAATCACAACTGGAATTGGAAGGCCTGGTTCTAAGCTCTGAGTTTGAGCATTGAACGCCTTACAGAATTCCATGATATTTAGACCGCGTTGACCCAAAGCTGGACCTACGGGAGGTGATGGATTTGCTTTACCTGCAGGGATCTGCAACTTAATAAAGCCAATGATCTTTTTTGCCATTGATTGCTCCTAAAAGCGCGCCTAACCCACTAAGGTAAGACCGCTGTTGAGTAAACGCTTCACTAGCTTTTGGCTTGCTAGCTCCGCTCCTCGGTTAATTAACTAACCATAATACTTCTGCTTCAACTACAAACACCGCTAAAAGCGATGCATTTACATCTTTTCTACCTGGCCAAACTCCAGCTCAACTGGTGTACCGCGGCCAAAAATTGTAACAGAAACGCGCAATCTAGACTTCTCATAATTGACCTCTTCAATATTGCCATTGAAGTCAATAAATGGGCCTTCTTTAACGCGAACTATCTCACCTACTTCAAATAGAGTCTTAGGCTTAGGTTTATCAACCCCAGCTTGCATTTGATCCATGATCTTAGCAACCTCTGCAGTAGAAATAGGACTTGGGCGATTTCTAACGCCACCTACAAAACCAGTAACTTTTGGTGTGTTTTTCACCAAATGCCATGTTTCGTCAGTCATTTCCATTTCAATCATGACATAGCCCGGGAAGAAACGGCGCTCAGAAACAGCTTTGTGGCCAGCCTTGATTTCAACAACCTCTTCGGAAGGAACCAAAATTCGGCCAAATTTTTCTGGTGTACCTGAACGCGAGATACGTTCTTCTAAACCTTTTTTTACACTCTTCTCCATGCCTGAATATGCATGAATAACATACCAACGCATATTTTCAGCAGCTTGTGGATTTGAGGCCAATTCAGAATCAATCATTTTTCTTACTCACTTCCAGCCTAGAAAGACTGAAAAAACTAGCCATTCAATTAATTTATCTGCAAGCCACAAAAAAAGTGACATGATCAGAACAAACCCAAATACGACCAAAGTCATTTGGGTAGTCTCTTTACGAGTTGGCCAAACAACTTTTTTAACTTCGTACCAGGAATCTTTTGCGTAATGGATGAAACGACGTCCATCCGGAGAAATTGCCACAATCAAAACCGCAGCTGCAATGCCTCCAAATAATACAAGTAAGCGCACTAATAAAGACTGGTCGATAAGCGTGTAATAAAGAACTAACGCTATAACGACAATTAAAGCAGCGAGTCCGGAGACCCAGCTACTTTTTACTTCAGTGTGACCTGCTGTATTTTGAGACATATTACTTTCAGTTCAAATCGTGGCAGGGGCGGAGGGCATCGAACCCCCAACCTTTGGTTTTGGAGACCAACGCTCTGCCAATTGAGCTACACCCCTTTATTTCTACTTAAGCCAAAATCTTTGCAACCACGCCGGCACCAACAGTACGGCCACCTTCACGGATCGCAAAACGTAAACCTTCTTCCATCGCGATAGGAGCGATGAGTTTTACGGTAATAGATACGTTATCACCAGGCATAACCATTTCTTTGTCTTTTGGCAACTCGATCGAACCTGTTACGTCAGTTGTACGGAAGTAGAACTGTGGACGATAGTTGTTAAAGAATGGAGTATGACGGCCACCTTCATCTTTACCCAAGATATAAACCTCGGCTGTAAAGTGAGTATGTGGAGTGATTGAACCTGGCTTGGCCAATACTTGACCACGCTCAACTTCTTCACGCTTTGTACCGCGCAACAAGATACCAACGTTATCGCCTGCTTGACCTTGGTCGAGCAATTTGCGGAACATTTCAACACCAGTACAGGTAGTTTTCAATGTTGGCTTGATACCGATGATTTCAATTTCTTCGCCGACTTTAACGATACCGCGCTCAATACGACCAGTTACAACAGTACCGCGACCAGAGATCGAAAATACATCTTCTACTGGCATCAAGAATGCGCCATCAACAGCACGTTCTGGGGTAGGGATAAAGGTATCCAAAGCATCGGCTAATTTCATGATGGCTTCTTTACCCAATGGGCCTTCGTCGCCTTCAAGGGCTAACTTAGCAGAACCACGGATAATTGGTGTGTCATCGCCAGGGAATTTGTACTTAGAAAGGAGCTCACGAACTTCCATTTCTACGAGTTCTAACAACTCTTCATCATCAACCATATCGCATTTGTTCAAGAATACGATGATGTAAGGAACACCTACTTGGCGTGCCAAGAGGATATGTTCACGAGTTTGTGGCATTGGGCCGTCAGCAGCAGAGCACACCAAAATCGCGCCATCCATCTGAGCAGCACCAGTAATCATGTTCTTAACGTAGTCAGCATGTCCTGGGCAATCAACGTGAGCATAGTGACGGTTAGCTGTCTCATACTCAACGTGTGCTGTGTTAATCGTAATACCACGTGCTTTTTCTTCTGGAGCCGCATCGATTTGATCGTATGCTTTTGCTTCGCCACCGAATGCTTTTGAAAGCACTGTAGCAATCGCTGCTGTCAATGTGGTTTTACCGTGGTCAACGTGACCAATAGTGCCTACGTTTACGTGCGGTTTTGTCCGCTCAAACTTTTCTTTTGCCATTTTTTTGTCTGCCTTTAGTTAACTCTTAAACCAACTCAGTTACAAATGTTAAAACACGAATACTTAATGAGTAAAACAAGCCTGGTGCCCATGGGCAGGATCGAACTGCCGACCTCTCCCTTACCAAGGGAGTGCTCTACCACTGAGCCACATGGGCATAATTTTTTACATCAAATCTGGAGCGGGATAAGAGAATCGAACTCTTGACCGAAGATTGGAAATCTGCTGTTTTACCATTAAACTAATCCCGCACATCTGGTGGAGGGGGTAGGATTCGAACCTACGTAGGCATAGCCAACAGATTTACAGTCTGCCTCCTTTAGCCGCTCGGACACCCCTCCGTCAACCCAATATTCTGACTCCAAATGGAGTATCTGTCAATCTCTAATCGCTTCGCACAAGTAAAAACGCCCAGACCTTTTGGGTCTGGGCGTCACGTTGGTGCCCGGCAGTTACCTACTTTCACACGGGTAATCCGCACTATCATCGGCGTAGAATCGTTTCACTGTCCTGTTCGGGATGGGAAGGAGTGGTTCCAATTCGCTATGGTCACCGGGCGTAGAGGGTTGAGTTGTTGATAAATCAACAACTCATTTGAGTAAGCATGTAATTTGGGTTGCGATTGAATCTCGCAAACATCCAACACAATAGTGCTGGTTATAGGATCAAGCCTAACGGGCAATTAGTATCGGTTAGCTCAACGCATTACTGCGCTTACACACCCGACCTATCAACGTTGTGGTCTTCAACGACCCTTTATGTAGGTTTAACCTACGGGAGATCTCATCTTCAGGCAAGTTTCCCGCTTAGATGCTTTCAGCGGTTATCTCTTCCGTACATAGCTACCCTGCGATGCTTCTGGCGAAACAACAGGTACACCAGCGGTACGTCCACTCCGGTCCTCTCGTACTAGGAGCAGCCCCCGTCAAATCTCCAACGCCCATGGCAGATAGGGACCAAACTGTCTCACGACGTTTTAAACCCAGCTCACGTACCTCTTTAAATGGCGAACAGCCATACCCTTGGGACCGGCTACAGCCCCAGGATGAGATGAGCCGACATCGAGGTGCCAAACACCGCCGTCGATATGAACTCTTGGGCGGTATCAGCCTGTTATCCCCAGAGTACCTTTTATCCGTTGAGCGATGGCCCTTCCATACAGAACCACCGGATCACTATGACCTGCTTTCGCACCTGCTCGACTTGTCGGTCTCGCAGTTAAGCACGCTTTTGCCATTGCACTTTAGGTACGATGTCCGACCGTACCAAGCGTACCTTCGTACTCCTCCGTTACACTTTGGGAGGAGACCGCCCCAGTCAAACTGCCTACCATGCACTGTTCCCGACCCAGATAATGGGCCAAGGTTAGAACCTCAAACAAACCAGGGTGGTATTTCAAGGTTGGCTCCAGCGAAACTAGCATTCCGCTTTCAACGCCTCCCACCTATCCTACACAGACCGGTTCAAAGTCCAATGCAAAG
>Ga0364919_10253_pt1 | contig 22294 bp, 20 predicted proteins | sample SorcelJu500001C7_2_FD_206953 | JGI IMG/M metagenome (GOLD analysis project Ga0364919, IMG submission 206953) | Enriched cells from Trout Bog Lake Hypolimnion, Wisconsin, USA - BchlTB.June20.5000.01.C7 | ecosystem: Environmental > Aquatic > Freshwater > Lake > Hypolimnion/Profundal zone | place... | reverse complement strand
GAACACATCGAGATGGATTTTTCCGGGATCGAGTACGCCGATTCATCCTCTGTGGCCGTTATGATCGAGGTTTACCGAGCGGTCCGGGCAAAGGGCGGGCGAATCAGGTTTACCGGGATCGACGGAAATATGCTCAGAATGATTTCTCTTTCCGGTCTTGATGAACTGTTTTCGACCATCGTCGTCTCAGAGGTCAAATAGTCGTTTATGCCTCCATCTGATTTGATTCAAATCCGCGGCCTGAACAGCTTTTACGACAGCCGGCAGGTCCTGTTCGACGTCCGGTTCGAAATACTCAGGCACCAGGTCACAGTCATAATGGGCGTAAGCGGTTGCGGAAAAACAACCCTGTTCCGTCATTTGACCGGATTGAAACGAACCGGTCCGAGCGAAATTCTGGTTGACGGTCAGGACCTCGGCATGTTTTCAGAAACTCAGCTCAGGACCTACCGGCGCAGGATCGGGGTTCTGTTCCAGAGTGGGGCTCTTTTCAATTCCATGAGCCTGCGCGAGAACATATCGGTGCCTCTCAAGGTCCACACCAACCTTGCTGCCGAAACGATCCGGATAATGTCGATAATGAAACTGAACATGGTCGGGCTCTCGACCTTTAGCGATTACATGCCTTCCCAGCTCAGCGGGGGTATGCGCAAAAGAGCCGGGTTGGCCCGTGCCCTCGCCATGGACCCGGAAGTCCTGTTTGTCGATGAACCCTCCTCGGGTCTTGACCCCATTACCGCTGCCGGACTTGATCGCCTGCTCCTGGACCTGCGCGAGACCTTAGGGATGACCGTCGTTGTGGTTACTCATGAACTGGAGAGCGCTTTCAAAATAGCGGACAGGATCGTGGTGATGGACAATGGCAGGGTTATGGCGGCTGGGACTCCGGAATTCATCCGCAACAGCACCGACCCCCGCGTGCGGCAGTTCCTGAACAGGGAGGCCGATACCCAGCAGGTAAATCTGGATTCATACTACCGGTGCCTTCTAGAAGAGGAGAGATAGCTTTGGATGGCTTTACTCGAATTTTGGCTCTCGGTCTTCCCGGAAGGAGAGTCAAATGACCCGCATGGTTGAAGCGATCGGGGCCTTCGGCCTCAAGAAAGTCTCCAGCGCAGGCCGTCTGGGAATGTTTCTGCTCTATACGCTCAGGGGAATCATCTATCCTCCGGAAAAATTTTGGCCCGTGGTCAAACAGATCGAATTCATCGGCCCAAAGTCGTTTTTCGTCATAGGTTTTACTGCCGCTTTCACCGGAATGGTACTCGGTCTGCAGGGCTACTACACTCTGTCCCAATTCGGCTCGGAGAGTATGCTCGGTTCGGCCGTGGCGATCTCGCTCGTTCGTGAGTTAGGGCCCGTCCTTTCGGCTCTCATGGTTACCGGCCGCGCCGGGTCCGCCATTACCGCCGAAATCGGAATCATGAGAATCGAGGAACAGATCGATGCCCTGGAATGCATGGCGATCGACCCCTACTCTTACATTGTCACTCCCAAGTTCCTGGCCTGTCTCATAGCTTTTCCGTTGCTGTCGGCATTCTGTAATGTGATCGGCATACTGGGCGGATACCTGATCGGGGTGCAACAGTTGGGAGTGAGCGAGGGGGCCTTCTGGGACGGTGTCAATTCCAGCGTGGTCTGGAAAGACGTTTACATGGGAATGGTGAAATCCGTCTGTTTCTCGGGACTGATGATCTGGATTTGTACTTACAAAGGGTTTTATGCGGGCATGGATGAAGGCAGTTTCGGCCCCGAGCAGGTAAGCCGCGCAACTACCGATGCCGTTGTGCTGTCTTCCATCTCCATTTTGATAAGCGATTATGTCATCACCTCGATTTTGCTATAGATAAAGGAAAGGCACATGGAAAAAAGGCGGCTCGAATTCAGCGTAGGGATATTTATGATAATCGGTCTGCTCTGCCTTGCGTACCTGGCCTTGACCCTGGGGCATCTCGGGTGGGGCGCGGCGCGCTACGATGTCAAGGCTGTCTTTCCGACCGTCTCCGGGCTTAAGAACAAGGCTGCCGTCAGCATGGCCGGAGTCAACATCGGAGAGGTGCGTAAAATTCAGCTCTCGGACGGGCGCGCTAAAGTCACTCTGAGTATCAATAAAGATGTTCGGCTGGAAGAAGATTCGATTGCGGGCATAAAAACCATGGGTATCATTGGAGACAAATATGTCTCAATCACTCCCGGGGCCTCGGATGAGTATATAAAACCCGGAGGAACTATACGCGATACACAACCGCCGCTCGATATCGAGGGGCTCATCTCCAAGTTCGTTTTCGGAAGCATGGAAAGCAAGTCCGGCGCGAAACCGAACGAATGAGACCCTGCACCTCCCTGCAAGCGTTCAGCGCAGAGAGGCGGAGCACGCTGAGAAAAGCTCCTCAGGACAGGGGAGCCGCAGGATCAACGGCAAGACATCTGATGAAATAAAGCGTTTGGGACCTTATAGTTAATACTGTTCCTATACTGCTTTCCCGGAAGGGCGCGGATGAAAATTTTCGTTACCGGAGGAACCGGATTTGTTGGAAAATACCTGACCCGCAGGTTTTCGGAATCGGGGCACAAGGTCTATGTTCTGTCCCGCTCCGCCCGAAGGGCTGGAGAATCCGTTCCGTGGGCTGCCGCCGTCGAGGGTGACCCGAAGAAACCCGGGCCCTGGCAGGAATCGGCGGCACAAAGCGATGCCATCTTAAATCTGGCCGGCACCTCCATTTTCACTCTCTGGACGGACGCCGCGCGAAAATCCATACTGGACAGCCGAATTCTTTCAACCCGTAATATCGTCGACGCCCTCTTAGCCTCCGGTAAAGCGAAAATACTCATCAACGCCTCTGCTGTCGGCTTCTATGGAAGCAGGCTGGATGATGCGGTCCTTGACGAAAACAGCCTCCCCGGTGACGAATTCATGTCCGAAGTCTGCCGGAACTGGGAAAATGAGGCCCTGAGAGCGGCTCAAGGTGGAACGAGAGTGGTTCTTTGCCGGTTTGGAGTCGTTCTGGGCAGGGAAGGAGGAGCCCTTGCCAAGATGACGCCGGTCTTCCGCTCGCTTCTGGGAAGCCCGTTGGGAAGCGGCAGGCAATGGTTCTCATGGATCCACCAGGAGGATCTGTTTCGTATCTTCTCCTTTTCTCTCGATAACCACGGCATTTCAGGTCCGCTCAACTGCGTTGCGCCAAACCCGGTCAGGAATGCCGTATTTGCGAAAACTTTGGCCGGAGTTCTCGGCAGGCCGCTCATTTTGCCGGTGGTCCCAGCCTTCTTGCTGCGCATGCTGCTTGGCGAATTCGGTAATGTTGTTCTCAAAGGGCAGAAGGTTGTTCCTAAAAACCTGATCGATAACGGTTTTTCCTTCGCATTCCCAACCCTCCGGCAGGCGCTGGAAGACTTGCTGGATCAATAGATTATCCCACTCCAAAATTCAAAACGGCAAACAGGGATTCTCCGGAATTAGTTCTTGCCCTTAGCGCTGACCTTTCAGCTCCCCCGTCCTAAAGGGCTTTTTTCAGGGTGCTCTGTGTCTGCGCGGTGAACGCTTACCGCTATGCTGTGGAACGGGAACAGGCCTTCGATCCGCTAATGGTTCTCCGAATAAGAGTAATAGCTGCCAAATATTCGTTCTCCGAAAAGGCAGCTAGAGCTATCTTCGTTGGAAGGACAAAAAATATGGATCTTTATAGGAGTAGGGTTTTTCGGCGAGCCTGGCGGCTGATCCAAATTGATGGGAATATACCTCGTCATAGGCCCGGAAATATGAAAATGTTAATTTATTGACCAATATCGAAGTGATGCTTGACAAATAGGATACATTGATGTATGGCATTTATCCAAAGGTGAGATTTGTTCGGCCCGATGGTTGCGGTGTAAGCATCCGCATCGGTCGGCAGGCGTCGGGGATTGCATGATTGCTCAAAGTAGCGAAACTGCAAGCAATGGTTAACAGCACCAAAGAAGGAAAGGATTTATTGAGATGTCGGAAGGCCGCGTGAAATGGTTCAACGACAAAAAGGGCTATGGTTTCATTGAAACTAAGGATCAAGGAGACGTATTCGTCCACTACAGTGCCATTGCGTCTGACGGTTTCCGCTCTTTGAGCGAGGGCGACCGCGTAGCTTTTGAGGTTGAGCGTGGACCAAAAGGACCGCAGGCGATCAACGTAAAAAAAGCACAATAACCAACCTTTTCCCCCGATTTGGCAACGAGGGCCAGGAGATTGATTCCTGGCTTTTTGTTTGGCGCTTTTCTGCACAGTGCTGTTTCCACAGGCTTCTCGACAGGGCCTGCTTCTCTCTCTCCTTCATGCTGCAAGCAAATTCGGCGAAAAGGGCTCAATTTGAAACAGTTGATGCCGCTGGACTCTTTTACTAAATTAATACAGAGATAATGCCTTTTGCCGTAGCATAGCCCTTTCAGGGTGTTTAATTTGGTCGCAGCTTGGGATTATTCCTCGCTGACAGGGTTGACCATATTCGTCAAAGATTCACGGAAAAGAACGAGTACGGAATTTTTTCCGGTGCATTTCCCTTTTCCGTTACCTTTAAATATGATAGCTAATCTTAGGTCACAGGAAAAAGTGACGAAAAATGCACATAATATCGGCAATGACGCGAGTTTGCCACACCAGGAGGACGCAAGGGTATGAACGAAATTTATGGGTTTTTGACCGGACCGGCTCTTTGGCTCGCCTTTGCCGTTTTCATAGGCGGCCTGATCCTGCGCCTGGCCAATCTTTACGGCGTGAGCAAGGAGCGTGACAGGGTCGTTTATAATCATGTGAGCATGAAGTGGGGTGTGCGCTCGATCGTTCATTGGCTCATTCCGCTCGGAAGCGTCTCACTTCGCGCTCAGCCTGTTTTTGCCGTCGTTTTCTATGTTTTCCATGTCTGCCTGCTTGCCGTCCCTCTTTTCCTCCGCGCGCACAATATATTGTGGCATGAAGCTTTCGGGGTGAGCCTGCCTTCCCTGCCCGAATCCCTTGCCGATATTCTTGCAATTGTGTGCGTGTTGGCAGCGTTGTTTCTCCTCCTGAGAAGAATAATCCGTCCTGAAGTCCGCATTCTTACTACCGCCTGGGACTACCTTCTGCTGATTTTGACGATTCTGCCCTTTGTGACCGGCATCCTTGCCTACCACCAGGTCGGTCCCCGGCAGATGACCCTCATCCTGCACATTCTGTCCGCCGAGATCCTCCTGGTAATCATCCCGTTCAGCAAGCTGGGTCATATTGTTCTTTTCTTCTTTTCGCGCGCGTTCATCGGCTTTGAGATGGGACAGCGGCGCGGAGCGCGGACCTGGTAGCGATCGGTTCCGGGACAACCGTGCTGATCGGCTCAGGAAAGTGGTTTTTCCCAGATGGAGAAGCGGGGCGAGAATGAAACGGAACCCCGCCGGCTGGAATGCCTGCTCATCTGTCCTACTCCACCGGAGAAGACGGCTTGGCGGGTTTTCGGATGTGCATCGTTTAAATAAGTTAGATTTCGATATTCGAGAGGAGTACCGGTAAATGAATGACGAGCTTCAAAAGCCGATAAATACGGGCAAAATCAGGGAGCTTTTGGACATAAACGACGGAGCCCGGATCAGAACCTGGCTCAGCATCTGTTCGAGGTGCGGACTGTGTGCGGAGAGCTGCTTCTTTTACCTGGCAAACGACAAAAATCCACAGCTGAGTCCCGCCTATAAAGTCAAGGCCACCCTGGGCGAGTTGTACCGCAGAAAGGGCAACGTGGATCGCGAGTTCCTCGAGAAAAGTTATCAGATCATCTGGGGGGAATGCACCACTTGCAAGCGCTGCTCCCTCTACTGCCCGTTTGGAATCGACATCGCCACCATGATTTCCACCATGCGTTCCATTTGCCATTCCCAGGGAATCGTACCCGAAGGTCTGACCAGAACATCCGATAATTACCGTGATACCGGCAATCAGATGGGCATGAGCACCGAGGACTTCATAGATACCTGCTCATGGATGGCAGAGGAAACCGCCGATGAGATGAGCGGCCTGGAAATACCGGTGGATAAGGCCGGTGCAAGGCTGATGTATACCGTGAATGCCCGCGAACCTATGTACTACCCGCAGGATATAGCCATGGCGGCAAAGATATTCACTGTCGCCGAAGAAGACTGGACCATGCCGAGCACGGGATGGGACTGCACCAACCTGGCCATGTTTGCCGGCAATCGCGCCTTGGCCGGGCAGGTCGTGAAGAACATGTACGACAAGGCAATTGAGCTGGGGGTCCAGCAGATAGCGATCACCGAATGCGGACACGCCTACAGGTCGGCGCAATTCGAGGGTCCGTACATGGCCGGTTATCGCGACGGCAAGCCTCCGGTTCCGATTATTCACTCGGTCAAGCTCTTTTATGAGTACCTGAGAGATGGGCGCATAAAGATCGATCCGAATAAAATGCTCACTGAACCGGTGACCTTTCAGGACCCATGCAATGTTTCCCGGAACGGCGGCCTCTGGGAAGAAGCGCGCGAGATGATCAAATACCTGGTCAAAGATTTTCGGGACATGTCCCCAAACCGTGACTATAACCACTGCTGCGGCGGCGGAGGCGGCTTTATACCGATGGGCGCTGAGTTCAAGAAGCGGCGTATGACCTCCGGAAAAATCAAGGCCGACCAGATAAGGCAGACCGGCGCCAAGATCGTTATCGCGCCCTGCCATAATTGTTTCGACCAGATTCGGGACCTGGACAAAGAATACAATCTCGGAATCAAGGTACTCTCGTTTAAGGAGATCATTACGGAGTCCATGATCATTCCGGACAAATTCAAACCAGCGGAAGTCGATGAGAAAGAGTAAAACGCATGCCGGACCCGCACCGAAAGGAATTCTGATGAAGTACCTGAAATTTTTGCCGGTCGTCCTTCTTCTTGCCTTTGTTGCTCCCCTGGCTTTTTCCCAGGAATCGGTGATGATTCTGAACCACAAGGAACTGGGAAAACATGAAAGACCGGCTGTTACGTTTAATCATGAGAATCACGCGGGCAAAATCGACTGCCTCCAGTGCCATCACGATTTCGATGCCTATTTGAACAACCGCGGCGGCGAAGGGCAGCCCTGCAGTACTTGCCATGGTCCGAAAACAACGGAGGAAACGATATCCCTGGAGAATGCGTTCCATCTTCAGTGCAAGGGATGCCACGAATCGATGCGCAACCTGGGAAAGCCGGCCGGACCGGTGATCTGCAGCCAATGCCATGTCAGAAAATAGTGACGATGTTATCCGGGCGCGAAGCGGACTTCACTCCTAATCGTCTGCTCCCTCCTGCGCCGGGCGGGTTGCAGCAAGCACCAGCGCCGGGTAGGTCCCGTAACCCACTCTGGCGCCCGGATCGGTGACTACCGCTGTTCCATGCGCGTTGCGGAAATTACAATCCGCAATGACGTACCCTTGAAATCCCGGTTCCGTGACGGAGGTCAAAATGAAGGTCTGCCCGCCGGCTGCGATTGTTTCGGTAGTATATGTCAGCGGTGATGCGGTTGAGCCGTAATAATAAAGGGTACACGCCCCGGTCTCGTGCGGTGTTCTAAATGGGTCTTTAGAGGTATTTGAGATCGCCAGCGAAGTGTCAAAACCGTCAGTATTGAGTACCATGTTGAACAGGAGCCTTGTATGGTGATTTGAAGACGCACCGGCATGACGATACGTTACGGCCGAAACAGCGATGATAACCACCAGCGCGGCCACTGCAAAAAAAATCTTTGTCTTCATGTGAATTTCCTCCTTTTGTTTGAGAACACCCTGCCAGATCGACACCGGCGGGAAAGTACGTCAAAAAAGCTCACAATCCCGCCATTCAGTCCAAAACAGGAATCCGCGATACCCTCTCAAGAATAGTATCTCCTGAGAAATAACGGCTTAATCAACCGGATGCTTGACGTAATTCAGCGTTTTTGCAAATTGCGTTCCAGGGTTGGTGACCCTTCTTCACGTGGACCCTGGCAACGAATTGCCCGGTCCGCCGTTGTGGACTCAGTAAGACCACCCTGCTGCGCTCATAAGAAGGATCAACCAGTAGCCCGGCTCGAGTCCAGGACAAGCATCGCCGGAACGGCGTGATTTTCACTTTATTCCGATTGCACACATCGCACTTGGGGAAAAGGCAGCGTGTAGATACAAGGGTGGGCAAAAGCGAGGGCGGGTTGGGCGGGTTTTTATCCATCCTTGTGACGGCAAGCATGTACTGGGGTAGTCAAGATAACGGTCTTGCAGCGGTTCCACCGCGCTTGAAATACAGCTTCTTGAACATTAGGACATGACTGGAGGGAGGGGAACTATTTGCAGGTTCCGTTCAGCTCCAGGGGCGTCGAAACCTCCCGTTGTTTTCCAAGCTCGAAATAGACCCCTTCCCATTGGGGGGACTGGCGGAGCTTTCGTGAACTCTCGATGACAAGGTCGGGATGATTGTTGGTTTCACTCAGGTGGGCAAAGACGACGAATCGCATTTGTTCGTGATAAACGTCTTCGAGGAGCCGGCACGCCTCCTCGTTTGAGAGATGGCCGTGGGAGCTTCTTATGCGTTGCTTCAGAAACCATTCGTAGGGGCCGCCCATCAGCTTTTCAACATCATGATTGGCCTCCAGGATCAGCCCATGGCAGCCTTGGAGTCTTGTTCTCACCAGACTGGTGACTATCCCCAGGTCGGTGCATATTCCAAGCCGCGAGCCTTCATGCTCTATAACAAACCCGGCTGATTCCTCCGCGTCGTGAGAAGTCGCAAAGGCGTGAATGTGCAGATCGCCGATATCGAAAGACCTTCCGGTACTGAATAGGGTGACGGATGCCAACTGACCGGTCTTGGAGGGCAAGTGTTCGAGTGTGCCTTTGGTCATGAAGACGGGAAGATCGAACCGCCTGCTCAGAGTCCCTGCGCCACTCACGTGATCGCCGTGCTCGTGGCTGATGAGCAGCGCGTTCAGTTGCCTGGCTTCTACGCTGGTCTTCTCGAGCCTGTGCACCAGTTCTTTGCAGGTGGTTCCGGCATCGACGAGAATACGCGTTTTCGGGCTGCAAACCAGGATTGAATTCCCTTTGGATCCACTGGCAAGGACCTGGAAGAGCAGAGACATCAGCTTTATCCTTGAGCCAGGGCGCTTTGAATCTTATCGGCAACCGAGCCGACCGGGCCGTATAAGAACAGGGAAATCCTGTCCGGGCTATATACGCTGCGGAACCAGTCTTGTATGTTTTCCGGGGTAACCTGGTTTATCTTCTCCTCGATCTCTTCAAAGGGAACAAAACGGCCGAACAGGAACTCGTTCTTGGCGAGCCGGTTCATCCTGGAGTCATTGTTCTCCGCGTTGATATACATGTTCCCTTTTATGTATTCCTTGGCCGCATTCAATTCTGCTACAGGTATGGGAGTTTCGGCAAGGCTTGCGAGTTGCCGGCTAATCAGGCGCACTACTTCCTCTATGTTCTCGGGCGCTATTCCGGCGTAAACGCCAAGCATGCCGGTATCTTCATGGCTGTGTGAAAAGGAATAGACGGAATAGGCGAGCCCGCGTTTCTCACGCACCTCCTGGAACAGGCGGCTGCTCATGCTGCTTCCCAGAATCACGTTCAACAGGTGAGAGGGGAACCGGGTTTCCTCGGTTTGGGAAGATCCATGCATTCCAATGGCCAAGTGGACTTGCTCGATATCTCTTTCGATTACCTTGTTAAAGAAATGATGCTTCGGTGATACCCGTTCGGGCCTTGTGCGTCCGTGATTCAGAACTTCCAGGGAAGGGGCCATCAGGTCGAGAAAGTTCTGGTGATCGAGGTTTCCTGCAGCGGCTATCACGATCCTTTCCGGATGAAAGTTCCTGGCCATGTAATCCAGCATACTCTGCCGGCGAGTTTCTTCCACTGTCTTAACCGATCCGTAAATCGGCAGCCCCAACGGATTGTCTTTCCAGAAATTCTCCTGGAACATAACATGGATGTATTCGTCGGGGGTGTCCTCGACCATCCGGATTTCCTGAATGATTACGTTCTGTTCGCGGCCGATTTCCACCGGGTCGAAAACGGAATTCAAAAACAAATCCGAAAGCAGGTCGGTAAGCAGGGGAAGATGGGCTGCAAGAACTTTGGCATGAAAGCAGACATGCTCCTTGGAGGTAAACGCATTTGCGAATCCGCCGACCGCATCGAATTCCTTGGCAATATCCAGGGCGTTTCGGCGCTTTGTGCCTTTGAAAAGCATATGCTCGATGAAATGAGTAATCCCCCGCTCCGATGGCGTTTCGTCACGAGACCCCGCATTTACCCAGATGCCGGTGGAAACCGAGTGGGCAAAAGGAATTTTTTCCGTAACCACTCGAATCCCATTCCGGAGAACCGTTTTCTGGTACAATTTTCCCCCTTCTTAAAACAGGCCGGCGGCAGGGAGTGCGTTAGAACCCATGAGAAAAGAGCCTTCCCGCTCTCCTTCTCTTGAGTTCTGCCGCCCCTCGCACCACCACCCCGCCCGGAATGCCGTTTATTACTGGTTGTCTTGCTCTTCCTGGGGTAAAGCCGCCTTCCTGCTGAGCCGAATCCGGCCGTCTTTGTCTATATCGATTACCTTGACAAGAACTTCATCGCCCTCGTTGACCACATCGGTCACTTTACGCACGCGTTTGTGCTCGAGTTGAGAGATGTGAATCAAACCTTCCGTGTTGGGCAGGATTTCGGCAAAAGCGCCGAAATCGGTAACCCTTACTATCTTGGCCATATAAAGTTGGCCAATCTCGGGCTCCTGCGTGATTCTCCTGATTTTGTCGATGGCCTTGTCACATGCTGCCCCGTCAGGGCTCATTACAACGACTCTGCCCGTGTCGTCAATGTCGATTTTTGCCCCGGTTTCGGCAACAATCGAGCGGATCATTTTTCCTCCCGGGCCGATAACGTCTCTGATTTTATCGGGATTTATATGGATGGTGACGACTCGCGGAGCGTAATCCGAGAGCGCGGCCCTCGGCTCTGCAATGACCTGTTTCATTTTTCCCAGTATATGGATACGACCGGCTCGGGCCTGGTCGAGGGCTTTCCTTAAGATTTCACGGTCAACACCCGCTATTTTTACGTCCATCTGGAAAGCGGTGACGCCTTTCTCGGTCCCGGTAACCTTGAAATCCATATCTCCAAGATGATCCTCATCCCCCAGAATATCGGACAGGACTATGAATTCATCCCCTTCTTTGACCAGTCCCATTGCAATCCCGGCTACCGAATCGGTGAGGGGAACCCCCGCGTCCATCAGCGCCAGTGACGCCCCGCATACCGTGGCCATCGAACTCGAACCATTTGACTCCAGGACCTCGGACACCACACGAATGGTGTAGGGAAATTCACCGTTTTTGGGCAGGACTGCTTTCACCGACCGTTCGGCAAGTGCTCCATGTCCGATCTCGCGTCGCCCGGGTCCCCTCAAAGGCCGTACTTCGCCCACCGAAAACGCGGGAAAGTTGTAGTGCAGCATGAACGCCTTGAAAGTCTCGCCGGCAAGCGCTTCAATCTTCTGCTCGTCGGAAGACGAACCAAGAGTTACAACCGCCAGTACCTGCGTCTCACCCCTCGTAAACAACGCAGAACCGTGAGTCCTGGGCAGCGTGCCCACCTCGATGGTTATGGGACGGATCTCGTCAAAACCGCGTCCGTCGATTCGCTTGCGCTGTTCGACCATCATCGTGCGCACGACACGCTTTTCGATGTCTTCCAGGACCGCATCGATTTCCTTTTCCCTGCCTTCGTATTCAGCGGCCAGTTCCTCGCGAACACGTTTCTTCAATGCCTTCTTGCGGTCGCGCCGGGCGTGTTTCTCCGCAACGGTCATGACTTCCTGCATCTCGGACAGGGCGAGCCCGGTTACCCGGTCTATGAGTCCCTGGTCGACTGTTACCTCGGGCGGAGCTTCTTTCGGATTGGCAACGAGTCTTTGCAACTCGTCCTGGGCCTCGATAATCGGCACGATAGCCCGGTGAGCGAACATGACTGCATCGGCAAGGTCCTCTTCCGAAACGAAATCGGCCGCTCCTTCAACCATGACCACCGCCTCGCGGCTTCCGGCCACAACGACATTCATGTCGCTACTCGGCATCTGGTCGGCTTTCGGGTTGATCACGAACTCGCCGTTTATCCTGCCTACCCGCACTGCCGCAACAGGTCCAAGGAAAGGAACCGACGAAATGTGCAGGGCTGCCGATGCTCCCGTAAGAGCCACCACGTCGGGTTCGTTTTCCTGATCGACGGACAGCACCGTTGCCACAACTTGTGTTTCGTAAACCCATTTCTTAGGGAACAGGGGACGGATCGGGCGATCTATAAGCCGGGACGTCAGGGTTTCTTTTTCGCTTGGCCGGCCTATTTCACGCCGGAAAAATCCACCGGGTATACGGCCGGCGGCATAACTCATTTCCTGGTAGTCCACCATCAAAGGAAGAAAATCTATCCCTTCCCTGATCCGGTCCTCTTTGGTAGCCGCTACGAGCACAACGGTTTCTCCGTACCTCATCAAAACGGAGCCGCCGGCTTGCTTGGCTATCTGACCGGTTTCAAATATGAGGGGCCGTCCGCCCACTTCCACCTGTACTGTATGTTTCATCTATGTATTTTCCCTTCATGTACGACGATTATTCGCCTCGCTTATCGCAATTTGCGATCCGATATTGGGCAATCGCGAGGAAATGCGGATCAGCGGCGCAGTCCAAGCCGCTCGATTACGCTGTTATAGCGATCGACGCTCTTTTTCTTCAGATAATTCAGCAACTGCCTGCGCTGGCCGACCAGCTTCAGAAGACCTCTGCGCGAATGATGGTCTTTCTTGTGCGTCTTGAAATGCTCGGTCAGATAGGCAATCCTTTCACTCAGGAGTGCGATCTGTACCTCGGGAGACCCGGTATCGGACGGATGCACTCTGAAATCATCAATTATTTCTTTCTTCTTTTCTGGCGTCATTACCACGGCTGCTTCCTCCTTGAGCCTTTGCTTTAAAATGATCCGGCGCGAATATTTATCCGGACGAATTGGTCTTGAGGCCGTCAATAAGAGGGCCGGCCCCTCAGTCCTTTTGTTGGATGCCAAAATAGTACGATTCAAAATTCCATTCATGCCGCTTCCCTCCGGAAACGGTCAAATACAATCCTGGTCCTCCGTTCCCATGAACTTCAGAACGGAAACACGCGAAGCCGGCGGGAACCGGCAACCGCAGGATTCGGCCACCACAGAGCAGCCAGCCTGTTCGATCTTGTAACGATCCGAACCGCCCCGGTGTGTCCGTGGAAGCGACCTGCCTCTCTTTTTTCCCATTCGGCATCGAGCTGACCGTTTTTGAGCCGCTCCATAACGCGCCCCTCCTCGATCGGGGCGAAGGGGAGATGCGAAAGGGCCTCATTCAGCGGGATAATCCCGGAAATAACCGGCCTGCCCCCGGCCTGCGCCGGTTGAAGATCGTCCAGGTTCAAGGCCTGCTCGACATGAAAAGGACCGACGCTGATACGCCTAAGTTCCTGGACATGTGCCCCGCTTCCAAGCTTTCGACCCAAATCCGATGCAAGTTGCCGGATGTACGTACCCTTGGAGCACGAAACCTCGACGACTGCTTCGGGCCATTCGAGCGAATGCAGGACGATCGAATGGATGTTTACCTCCCGTTCAGGCAGGTCCACTTCAATACCCGCTCGACTCAGATCGTACAAACGGCGCCCCTGCACCTTAACGGCCGAAAACCTGGGCGCTTTCTGGATACTTGTACCCTGGAACGAGTCGATGGTCTCCAGCAGGTCCTTCTCCGAAAAAGTGGAATCGCTGACCCGCACAACCTTACCCGTCCTGTCCAGAGTGTCCGTTTCGACCCCGAACCGGAAGGTAGACCGGTAAATCTTGTTCAGAGCCAGAACCTGATCGGCGGCGCGCGTCGCCTCGTTGAGGCACAATACGAGCACACCCGTGGCAAACGGATCGAGAGTCCCTGTATGCCCGATTTTGCGCGGCCTGAGCAGCTTCTTTACAATTGCTGCGGCCTTGGCGGAAGTTATTCCCTCGGGCTTGTCCAATACGAGAAGGCCACCGATCTCCCCGGCTTCCCGTGATTCCGCAATCTCAAGTCCGGCAAGGTGGTCCTGTTCATTCATCCTGGGCACATCTCCACAGTGGCCGTCCGCAATGTAGTCCTGTTTATTCATTTCCGGACGCAACCCTGTTGCCCGATTTCAGTCCACGTCTTCAACCGATGTACCTCGCCGCTTCGCTGGTCATCATCGACCGGACCGTGTTCAGCCCCCCCGTGACTCGGCATGCCGCAGCCTGTCTGTGCCCGCCGCCTCCATGCCTCTGCGCGAATCGGGCAACATCGATTCCTTCTTTGGAACGCAGACTTACGTGAACCAGACCATCATTGCCTTCCCTAAAAAGTATCGCGAGATCGACGGACTTTACCGAACGCAGGTGGTTGATAAACCCCTCGCTATCCATGTATGTGGCAGCGGTGCTGGAAAGCATTCCAAGGGTCAGTTCCGCCGTGGCGATCCGGGACCGGCAATGAAACTCTATAGTTCCCAGCACACGGGCCAGCAGATTGAGTTTTTCCGGAGTACACGAATCGTATACCTGCCCTGCTATATAGACCGGGTCGGCCCCGGCTTCCACCAGCATGGAAGCTGCCTCGAACACACGCCTGTTGGTGTTGGAGAATCGGAAGGAACCCGTATCGGTCATAATGCCCGTATAAAGCAAAGATGCCAGAGCCGAATCCGGTGGGAGCGAGAGGTGAGCACAAATATCGAAAAGCATCTCGCAGGTGCTGCTCGCCGAAGTCTCAACCCAGTAAATATTTCCAAAGGGCGCATGCGTGCTGTGGTGGTCGATGTTGATCACCATCGGGACCCGGCTCCTGATATATTCCGAAATATCATCTCCCACCCTGTCGAAATCCCCGCAATCCACCAGGATCGCCACGTCATAATCGTCCGAAGACGGAGGGTAGCTGCGTATCTCATCGGTCCCCGGGAGGAATTCGAGTTCAGGAGGAAACTTGTCTTGTGACAGAGCCGTAGCCTTCTTTCCGAGCCGCTCGAGAATGAGCTTCATGCCAAGAACAGAACCGATTGCATCTCCATCCGGCCTTACGTGTGTGGCCACAATGAAACGTTCGTTTTCGCGAATTGCTGATATGATTTCCCGTATCTTCACACTTTGGGTCTCATTCATCCGTGTGCAGCTCTTTCAACAATCTTTCGATTTTGTCACCATAGTCAAAGGAAACATCGTATTGAAAATCGAGCTGGGGGATATAGCGCAACCGCATCCTCTTCCCAATCTCCTGGCGGATAAACCCTTTGGCCTTTTCCAGACCCTGGGAGACATCCTTCCTGGCAGCCTCCTCGGCGGGACTCCCACCCATAATGCAGTAAAAAACCCGTGCGTGCTGCAAGTCGGGTGTGACCTCAACACCGGTGATGGTGAGTTTTGCGAGGCGCGGGTCTTTGACGCGGCGCAATATGAGGTCCGCAATTTCACTTCGTATAAGGTCTGCAACTCTGTCGGAGCGCCTGTATTCCATGACTCAGATCTTTCATCCCATTGGAATCAACTCGATTTGCCGGTTCACCATCTCAGCCAGCCCGAGTGCGTCCATGAAGTCGATAATCCGGTCCAGAAGCGAATTCAATACGCGTCCGTCATTGCCTATGACTGCAATACCGATTGCCGCCTTCTGGTGCGCGTCCTGATCGGCGACCTCCGCAACCGCCACATTGAAGCGATTGCGGCTTTTTTCCACCAGGCTTTTCACGATCTTCCGCTTATCCTTGAGGGAGTGGATTTCGTGAAGCCTGAAAGTCACCAGAGCAACACCCACGGTCATAACGGCCTCAAGAACTCGATCTTCTCTCTTCGGGCTCGTGGACTTGCTTTATCTCCTGGATTTCATACACTTCCAGGATATCGTTCACCTTGATGTCATTGAAATTCTCGATTCCGATACCACATTCGAAACCGGTCTTGACTTCCTTGACATCTTCCTTGAACCGTTTGAGGGAGTTGATTTTCCCGTCGTAGACGATCACGGAATCTCGAAGCACCCTGCTTCGCGCGTTTCTCTCCACCCGGCCCTCCAGCACGGAGCAGCCGGCAATCATCCCCAGCTTGGGAACATGGAAAGTCTGCCGTACTTCCGCCCTACCGATCACGTTCTCCTTGTAGGTCGGTTTGAGCATTCCGATGATCGCGCCCTTGATGTCGTCGAGTAACTGGTAGATGACGTCGTAATAGCGGGAATCCACGTTCTCCTGATCTGCCAGCTCCTGCACCTTCGTTTCCGAGCGCATATTGAACCCGATCACGATAGCTTTTGACGCGGAAGCGAGCATGATGTCCGTCTCCGTTATCGCGCCGGTCCCGCTGTGGATGATGTTGACCTTGACCTCCGAGGTCGAGAGCTTGAGCAGCGAATCGGAAATCGCCTCCAGGGACCCGTGTACGTCTGTTTTTAAAATGATTTTGAGTTCCTGTACCTCGCCTTCCTGGATCTGATCGAACAGGTTTTCCAGGGTGATCTTGCTGCTGCGGGAAAGCTCCTTCTCTCTGAACTTCAGGAGCCTGTGTTCAGCAACGGCTTTGGCCTGCTTTTCATCTCCCAGTACGATGAAATCGTCCCCCGCGTTGGGGACACCCGAGAAACCGAGCACCTCCACGGGTATGGCCGGACCGGCCGTATTGATCTTTTTCCCGTGATCGTCAAACATGCTCCGCACTCGCCCCGCGTACACACCGCACACATAAACGTCACCAGCTTTGAGCGTGCCCTCCTGGATCAAAACGGTAGCCACCGGCCCGCGTCCCTTGTCCAGCTTGGCTTCTATGACCCGGCCTCGGGCCTCCTTCTTAGGATTGGATTGCAATTCGAGCAGTTCGGCCTGGAGGATCACCATCTCGAGCAGGTCGTCTATTCCTGTCCGCTTCTTGGCAGAGATCTCGACCATTGTAGTGTTGCCGCCCCATTCTTCGGGAACCAGCCCCTGCTCGGAAAGCTCCCGTTTGACCCTTTCCACATTCGCATTGGGTTTGTCGATCTTATTGATCGCCACAATCAGGGGGACTTCGGCAGCCTTGGCGTGGTTTATCGCCTCGGTCGTCTGCTGCATCACACCATCGTCAGCGGCCACTACCAGGATTACGATATCGGTGACCTTTGCTCCCCGCGCGCGCATCGATGTAAATGCCTCGTGCCCGGGCGTATCGAGGAAAACGATATCACCTCTCTCCAGCCTGACATGGTAGGCCCCTATGTGTTGAGTGATGCCTCCGGCTTCACCTCCGATTACGTTTGTATCGCGGATGGCATCCAGCAGAGAAGTCTTCCCATGATCCACATGCCCCATGACAGTGACAACGGGCGGCCTGTGCTCCATGTCCTCGGAGCGATCCTCTTTTACCTGCAAGACTTCCTCTTCTTCGAAGGCTGTCTTCTCTATTTCAAATTCAAAATCCGAAGCCACGATCGCAGCGGTGTCAAAATCAAGCGCCTGGTTGATATTTGCCTGCAAGCCGAGCATCAGAAGCTTCCTGATTACCTCGCCGGCTTTCATTCCCATTTGTTTGGCAAGATTTGCAACCGTTATGGCCTCATCGATCTTGATCCGTTTCTTTCCTACCTTCGTAACAACGGGCTCGGGTTTCGGCGGTTCCCTGAATGCGCCCTTTCCGCCCCTCGTTCGACCCCTGTCGTCCTGGGCGGCCAATTCCTTCTTGGTATAGAGATCCTCTTTCTGAAACACCTCTCGGCGCCGAGGTCCTTTTGCTTTTTCCTTCTCGATCTCCTCGGGTTTGCGACGCTTCTTTTCCTTCAGCTCTACGACTTCAGTCGCTTTTCCCACCAACCGCGGGGTCAGCTCCGTGAGATCCGGTACTTCTTCAGTTTCTTCGGCCATTATTTCCGGGAGTCTGATGATTCGAGCGGGTTCGTCCTTCTTGGTCTTTTTCCGCCGCCGCTTCTTGGACTTTTTGGCTTTCTTGTCTTCATCATCTTCATCCGTCACTGCCGCTTCCCGGATGACACCGGCCACTTTGGACGACACGGCTTTGGTTTCCAGCGGGGGAGGCTGGACATCGGGCAGGGGAGCCGGTTTGAATTCCCGCGTTTCGAGAGGCTGTTCGGCGGCCCTGGGCTGTTGTTGCTTCCGGGGTCCGGCAGGCTCCACGGGAACTGCGACAGGTTTTCCCGAAGGCTTGGCCGGCCGCTCCTCGACAGCGGGAACCGGCGCCGGTTTGACTATTCTTGCCGCTTCGTATATCCGCTCAGGGGTTTTGATCGTCTCGAGTGGTTTCGCAGGGGTTGCCGGCTTGCGGGGAACCTGCGACTCTGTTTCATCAGCCTCAGGCTCCTGCTCACCCATTTCGGGGGGGATTTCCGGAATAGGCTTGAGTTCAAATTCAACCGGAACCTCAATTTCCTGTGTTGCCGATTCTTCCGGGACAGCTTCGGCAACTTGCCCTTCGGCGCCCGCCTGAAAGTCAGGGGCCTCCTCGGGCTCCTGAATCATCTCCACTTTCTTCCGCCGTCGGATGACTTCGCGGCCTATGCGCTTTTGCTCTACCGTCTCCGACTTGGTCTCGGTGAACTGCTGTCGTATCTTGAGCACGGCGGTGTCCGTCAAGGTGCTCATGTGATTCTTGACCTGAAAGCCCAACTTGATAACCTTGTCTATCAGGTCCTTGTTCTCCATGTGTAATTCTCTTGCAAGCTCATGCACCCTAATTCTCGTCATGCAGACTTCCCCCTTCGAAACACTGACTCATCTCGGAATATCGATTCCACCCCGTACCTGCCCACAGAATTTCAGACACGGAATGGTTATTACCCTTTCAAACATAGGGTCTCATTTCAATTTCAACCCCATTCGCCTCACTGTGAAAAGCCCGTTGAATGCGCTTGTTGAAACGCAATTTCGGCAAACATTCCCGGCAGGCATACCCACCGCGCCCTTTCATCCGCTGCCTCACATCAGGCACAATGCATTTTCCATCCGGAACGAGCGCCAAACGGATGAGTTCCCGCTTGGGCTTCTTTCCCCTGCATACAAGGCAGGTGCGCACAGGAACATGGTTTCCCTTTATCAGCTTTTCCCCTTTCATCGCGAAACGAAGGCTCCCTAAGAGTCGATCGCCGGAAATCCGCTTGAGTTGGTTCGGGTCTCAGCACTTGAAACACACCGCTAAAGCCCGCCTCGGATCATTCCTGAGCCTTGCCGGGCTCTTCTTCGACCTGTTCCTGAGCTTCCGGCTCTAACTCAATGTGCTCCTGATCTTCCGACGCTCCCTCAGACGGCTCTTGAGCTTCCGGCTCTTCTCCGACCTGCTCTTGAGCTTCCGAATCTTCCCCGGAAGACTCCTGTTCTTCATCAACCGGTTGGGGCTCAGGCCGTCGCTCTCCGTCGATGCCGAGCAATTTATTCGCTTCACCCCGCATCGCCTCCAGGGTCGAAGCTGATAGACGCGTTACGTCTTCCAACTCGGCCAGAGTGGAATCCACAAATTCGTCCAGAGAACCGATTCCGGCCTCATAGAGCCTGTCAGCCAACTCCGTGCTAATTCCGGGTATCCTGAGCAGGGCTTGATAACCTGCCTGCTTCTGCCTCTCATATCTGCTCTCGCTCTTAACGTCTATGCGCCAGTTTGTGAGCTTCGAAGCAAGCCGCACATTCTGTCCCCTTTTGCCGATTGCAAGCGAAAGCTGGTCATCGGGAACGATGACCTCCATGTTTCTGTTTGCCTGGTCAATTATAACCTTGGAAATAATTGCCGGCGCCAGGGCATTTACGACGAACTTGGCCGGGTCCATATTCCAGGGGATTATATCGATCTTTTCTCCCCGGAGTTCCTGAACCACATTTTGAACTCGCGTTCCTTTCATGCCCACGCAGGCGCCCACCGGGTCAACGTCCGAATCCTTCGAAACAACGGCGATCTTAGCCCTAGACCCCGGTTCCCTTGCCGCGGCTATGACGCTGACAATCCCTTCGCTCACTTCGGGCACTTCCGAGTGAAAAAGCTGTATCAGGAAATTCGGATGCGTTCGCGTGAGAATGATCTGGGGACCCTTGCTGATTTTTTTTACATCGAGCACATAGGATCTGATCCGGTCTCCCTGCCGAAAAACCTCTCTCGGGATTTGCTCCTTCTGAGGCAGTATTGCCTCGGCCTGCCCGATATTGACCACGATTCCACCCTTATCGACTCTTTGGACGATCCCGTTTACGACTTCTCCCTTGCGGCTTTTGAATTCGTCGTAAACAACCTCCCGTTCGGCATCCTTCATCTTCTGGATTATAACCTGCTTTGCAGACTGGGCTGCAATACGGCCCAAAGTCTCCGTATCCATCCTGATGCCGAGTTCGTCCCCGATTTCACTCTCGCTGTCCAGCTTGAGAGCTTCGGCAAGACCCACCTGCTTGTCCGGATCGATTACCTCCTCAACAACCTCTTTGAACTGGAAGGCTTCGATTTCTCCGTATTCTTCGTTGAACGTAACGTCCAGATCGAGCCTGGTGCCATATTTTTTCTTGATAGCCGATTTGATGGCCTCCTCAAGAGTGTTAATCAGGGTCTGGCGGTCGATGCCCTTCTCCCTGCTTACCTGATCTATCAACCGCTTGAGTTCACTGGCCATAAGTAGAAATCTCCTCCCCGAAATATTAAATTAGACATTCCCGTGTACCGGCGGATTCTTCATCTTCCGCTTCTCCGATTCGAAATACAGGAGCCTTGCCCGTTCGATAAGCTGCAGAGAAATAGTATGGCTTTTCCCCTCCGCTTCGATAACTACCTGTTCGGGCGAAGCTTCTTTCAGAAGCCCCTTGAAATTCCTCCTGCCTTGGAGAGCAGAGCTCGTACGAATTTCCACGATATCCCCGGTATATCTCTGAAACTGCTCCCATCTCCGAAGCGGCCGGTCCAGACCGGGAGAAGAAACCTCCAGGCTATAGGAGTTCCGGATCAGTTCCGAGACATCGAGAATATCTCCCACAGTCCTGCTGATCGTGGCGCAATCGTCGACCGAAACTCCCCTCTCATTATCTATGTATATACGCAATACCCACCCTGTTGACTCACGGCGATATTCGATTTCCACTATCTCCATGCCCCCGGAAACAATCACCGGTTCCAGAAGATTCCAAATCTCCTCTATCAGGTGCCCTTCTTCTCTATCCGTGCACTGGCGCAAATCAGCAGCCTCTTATATCCTCAAATGCCGACGACAAAAAAAAAGCGGGTGTTCAACCCACTTCTTTAGCAGACCGACAATAATCTAAATCTAGTTTAGGAAACTACCCTTTAACTCAGAATCCAGAATTGTTGTCATCCACTAATCGAAGTAGGCACTGCTGTCCATTTGCAAGCCACCTCAAAAAGGGAAGCCCTCCTTAAAAGAAGGGGACATCTCGACCTGGAGCGGGCGACGGGATTCGAACCCGCGACCCCAAGCTTGGGAAGCTTGTGCTCTACCAACTGAGCTACACCCGCGAGCTAACCTGATACAGCTCCAAATCTTAATCGATTCGGAACGCGCGAGTCAAGTGAAAACGCTTGGTTGCAGGCACGGATGCGACCCGGCAGCCCTGCTGAAAACAACCGGAATCCTCCTGCGCGGCCTGTAATAATAGGCCGGGCGAGCAATTATCGATAAAGTGTACAATTTCGGATCGGAAATAAATAGGGTCTTGACAGTATTTCGCCTCATAAAAACCCTGTACTACCCCTGTAACGCGCTATAATTCGAACGGTATCGGAGGAAAGTCTCCGCATACCCCTTGCCCATCCGGTTCACGATCCATAATCCCTTTGCTTCTCGCAAGCTTTTCGTTTACTTTCTCCTTTTCGCCTCTTTTCCTATGATTTACTATTACTGGTGAACAAAATCCCCGGTCCTCGACTCGGGCGTATTCCACATCCGGCTTTCGATTTGCTGCTCGTTTGCGGCTCGCGCCTTTTGAATCTTGGCTACCCAGTCATTTATGAGTTCTTCTTTTAACCAGGGCAGGTCCGGGTGTTCGGAGTCGCCCTGAGGGGAAAACTGGGCCTGATAGTCCCGATGAAGTTCCTCCCAAGGGGTCTCACCGGCTTCTCCTCCGCCGAACCAGAGGATTTCGAACAGGTTTGCTTCATATTCTTTCTGGGCAGACGCGAAATATTCCTTATAGTCCTCTTTTTTCAAAAGGTCGTATTTTTTCTGGTTTTCCGCCATCCAGAGCAGGCTGTCTATCATCTTCTTGGACGCGGAGGAGATGCGGTAGTTCCTGTTTGCGATGTCCTCC
>Ga0364919_10249_pt1 | contig 22499 bp, 16 predicted proteins | sample SorcelJu500001C7_2_FD_206953 | JGI IMG/M metagenome (GOLD analysis project Ga0364919, IMG submission 206953) | Enriched cells from Trout Bog Lake Hypolimnion, Wisconsin, USA - BchlTB.June20.5000.01.C7 | ecosystem: Environmental > Aquatic > Freshwater > Lake > Hypolimnion/Profundal zone | place... | reverse complement strand
CAATTTATCGCTGTACTTTGTAGATGAACGATTCCTACCCACGATGCTGAAACAGCGTATTTTCACCCAATGACAAAATTTAATACTAGCCTCAGAGTTCAAATAACAGTTGTCCTAGTGATTACTCTTGGCGTGATTTGGGCGGCAGTATTCTACGAATTAGACCGTAGCAAAAAAGGCTATTTGCACGAAGCTGAAGTCAAAACCGCCATTCAATCTCAATTATTTTCTGAATACGCACGTTCCACCATCAAGCGTGTCAACGAAATCATTCTGGATACACGTACTCAATGGGATGGTGATTGGAAACATTTTTCAGCACTGGTTAAACGACGACAAGAAAATATCGATGATTTAGCGTTTCAGGTAACGGTTGTTGATAAAGATGGCATTATGGCCTTTTCCAATTTAGCCAAACCAACCTTACACACCGACCTCAGTCAACGCGACCATTTTCGGGTACATAAAGAGTCGCCCAATGAAGATAAATTATTCATTAGCGAGCCGGTGCTCGGTAAAGTATCAAAAAAATGGTCGATACAATTTACTAGGCCGATACAAAAGCATGGCCAATTTGATGGCGTTTTGGTTGTTTCAGTCGATCCCGACCTGTTTTCACAATTTGCCGAAAAATTACACTTTAATGAAGGTGGCTTAGCAGCCATGCTGAATAAATCAGGGCATTTTTTGGCGCGTTATCCAGGCAATTCTTCAGTAAAGTCACGCGTAGTAAATCACCGCCCCTTTCTCAGTGACGACGCCCCCATTTCTGGTAATTACAGCGGAAATTCTGCGGTTGATGGTATTGAGCGCATCTATGGTTACTACAAATTACCACAGTTTAATTTGAGCTTCGTGATAGGCGATTCAGTAGAAGACGAATTGAAACCTTATTATATTTACCGACGATTAGCACTTGGCGTAGCCAGCGTCGCTAGCCTGCTCGCGATATTTCTGAGTTTTATGCTGCTGCGCTCCCTCACCACCTTAGAGCGGGTGCGACGCGACCTACAAGTAGCTAAAGAACGTGCAGAAACGTCCAATATTGCAAAAAGCCAGTTTTTAGCCAATATGTCGCATGAAATTAGGACGCCAATGAATGGCATTATCGGTATGACTGGACTGGCACTGGATACGGAACTGAACCGAGAACAACGCGAATATTTGACGATGGTTGCATCCTCAGCGGATGCCTTACTAACCATTATTAATGATATTCTCGATTTTTCTAAAATCGAATCCGGTAAATTAGACATTGAAACCATCGAATTTTCGCTGGAACACATGTTGCGCGAAACCATGAAATCGCTAGCCGTTCGTGCCCATCAAAAAAAGCTGGAATTATTGTTGCATGTGGCTAGTGATGTGCCGGATAAGCTGGTAGGTGATCCAGGGCGTCTACGTCAAGTGATCGTCAACCTCGTCGGCAATGCGATTAAATTTTCTACGACGGGTGAAATCGAAGTCGCTGTGCTGCACATCCCCAAAGCACCCGAAGGCTTCGCACGTCTCACATTTTCTGTACGGGATACCGGCGTCGGTATTCCACGGAATAAATTCCACTCTATTTTCGAATCATTTTCTCAAGCCGATACCTCCACAACCCGCCGCTACGGAGGGACGGGACTGGGATTGACTATCTCATCGCAACTGATCGAATTGATGGGGGGACAAATCGAGTTAGAGAGTGAAGTTGGCATTGGCAGCACATTCCATTTCACCATTGATTTGCCAATGATCTCGGGTAGCCCATTAGCCGATTATCAGCAAACGGGACGTATTGCCGGCATGTCTGTTTTGATTGCTGACGATAACGAAACCAATCGGCGTTTGTTGTTTGAAATATTGTCTAATTGGAAGATGCTCCCTACTGTCACTAGCAATGGACAGGAAGCATTAGTTGAACTTGAACGTGCAACGAAAGCAGGTCAACCCTACGCACTGGCATTGCTGGATTTACAAATGCCGGACATGGATGGCTTTGAACTGGTCGAACATATTCGCCTGCATCCCGAATATCTAGTAAAAACACTGATGATGCTCACCTCGGAAGGACAGCGAGGTCATGCAGCGCGTTGCCGAAAATTAGGTGTGGCAGCCTATTTAATGAAGCCAATTGCACAATCCGAATTGCTGGATGCGCTCATGACTGCACTAGGCGTATCAGAAAAAACGGTGCCGCTAACAACCAGACATTCCCTGAAAGAAATGCGTCGTCGCCTTAATTTGTTACTCGCTGAGGATAATGCAGTCAATCAGATTCTGGCGATTCGCCTACTAGAAAAGCTAGGACATACCGTCACATTGGCAAATAATGGCATTGAAGCAGTACAGCATTGGAAAAATGGCCATTTCGATGCGATTCTGATGGATGTGGATATGCCCGAAATGAACGGCTATGAAGCGACACGCTGCATCCGTGAATGCGAAGTGGATTCCGGTGAGCACATACGTATCGTGGCAATGACTGCCCATGCTATGCAAGGTGCGCGGGAAGAATGTCTGAGCAATGGAATGGATGGCTACTTGACCAAACCTATCGATATTGATGCGCTCTGGAATGAACTTGATTCTCTGGTACAGCAGACTGAGATAGCGCTTTCTATTGTGCCAACAAAAGAATTTGCCGTCGCTAACTTTGATCAAGCACGTGCCATCATGGACGACAACCGCGAACTGTTTGACGAAATCACAGCGCTATTCCTACTCGATGCCCCACCCCATTTACAACTGGTCAAGGATGGTGAAAAACAAGGGGACATCGCCGCTATGCAGCACAGTGCACATACCTTAAAAGGAATGGCTGGGATCTTTGCTGCTGAACGGTTGATGCATGCCGCCGATCTGGTGTACACCACACCGTCAGCTGATGCTGTTACAGAATTGGAACTGGCATTAACTGAATTAATTGCAGCAATCAATGCTTATCAATGGTGATTTTTTATTGCTAGTCGAATGAACTGTGCATCAAACTCGTCAATCGGCATCGGTCTGCCAAATAAATATCCCTGATAGTTAGAGCAGCCGTTATCCATGAGAAAGTGCCGCTGATCTTCCGTTTCTACCCCTTCGGCAATAACATTCATACTCAGGTTTTGTGCCATGACGATAATGGTGCGCACAATCGCTTTATCGCTACTGTCATTGGCAATATCGCGTACAAACGACTGATCGATTTTAAGCTGATCAAGCGGAAGCCGCTTTAAGTACTGCAAGGATGAATAGCCGGTACCAAAATCATCTAAAGAAAATGTAACCCCGATTTGCTTGAGCGTATTCATGACCAAAAGAGTTTCATCGATGCTATCCTGCAGCATACTTTCAGTCAACTCCAGCTTGAGCAAGCTCGGATTAATGCCATTTCGCTGCACCGCAGTTTGCACCTGATGTACAAAATCACCTTGATGAAATTGTTTGGCACTGACATTCACCGCTAGCACTAAATTGCTGGTAGCAACATCCTGCTGCCATGCCTTGAGCTGCTTACACGCCGTTTCCAATACCCAAAGCCCTATGGGTAAGATGAGACCTATCTCCTCCGCCAATGGAATAAAATGATATGGGGAAATCATCCCTCGCTCAGGGTGTATCCAACGAATTAAGGCCTCGGCACCCAACGGGCGGTTTAGACTATCCACCTGTATCTGATAGTACAAATGCAACTGATTGAGCTCAAGTGCATTGTGTAATTCCCCTTCCAGTGAAACGCGGGAAGTAATATTTTCCTGCATCTGGTTGTCGAAAAACTGTAAGGTGTTACGTCCGGCCTTTTTGGCCTGATACATCGCAATATCAGCCTGTTTCATCAGCTCATCCGGTGACTGTTTATTGCCTTTAAATAAAGTAATTCCTATGCTGGCCGTGCAGCGGAATATATTTTTTTCGAGTCGGTAAGTCTGGCTGAGCGCAACAAGTATTTCCTCACAGATAACTTTTGCCTGTTCGGCTGCTTCAAGAGGATGTTCACTCAAATCTAATAACATCACCACGAACTCGTCCCCCCCCAGACGGGCGACGGTGTCGCCTTCACGTATACAGACTGTCAGGCGTTGCGCTACCTGTTGCAACAGTACATCCCCAGTATCATGACCGAGTGTGTCGTTGAGATTTTTAAAATTATCCAGATCAATGAAAAACATTGCTCCTCGTCGGTTGCTACGCGCGGATACGGCTAAGGCCTGCTTCAAACGGTCTACTAGCAGCAATCTATTAGGCAAATTAGTCAGCGGATCATGAAACGCGAGTTGCCGGATCTGTTCTTCTGCGGCCTTAATATTGCTGATATCATAAAACCAGCCGAGCACTGAATCTACACCCTGATATTGTATTGGCATGTAGGAGGCCAGCGTCCATACCGTCGAATGCATTGAGGTTTTCAGCTCGATTTGGTGGCTAAGAATGGATTTACCCTGTGCGAGTTCAGCCAACACCTTTTCGTAATCATCCACGCGTACGTAAAAATCATTGGGGTCCGAGCTCAACACGTCAATGTTCTTGAACAGATTAGCATAGCCCTGATTGCAAAACACCACTTCCCGCCCTACTTTGTTCGTAATGCGGATGGCAATAGGACTAACATTCAAAATAGCGAGCAGGCGCTTTTCACTATTAACAAGTTCCAGAGTGCGCTCATCAACCCGTTGCTCCAATGATTCATTAAGATGTCGAACCTGTGCAAACTGGGATGATAGCGAACCCGTCATTTCTTTGAAATTTTCAATCAGGTGATTAGTCTCAGCCATTCCAGTTTCAGGCCAATTGAACACGCTGACATTGTTAGTGAGTCGATTCGGCAGCGCATGGGTTAATGTACCGAGCATGGTGAGTGTGGCTACAATTTGGCGACTCAACAATTCCGCCAACAGCAAGGCTACGATCAAAATCACAAAAAGGAGCATCAACCTGCCTGTATATTTTAAATAAAGCTGATTCTGTATGTGCGCCAATGGTTGCTCAAGTATCAACTTCCATTCCGACATATCCCCGATGGAAGATTCAGCTATGTAAACAGATTTTTTAAAACGGTCTGAAATTGGCGTATTGGCATGAGCCTCCGGTAACCATAGATCAATATCGGCATCAATATGTTCGAATGTCCCTTGTTCACGAACAAAGGGACTCATAGCCTTCTGATCCGCGTGATTGGTTATAATAATATTACCTGATTTATCCAGTAGCGTATAACGCATGAAATTATTTTCTGTGGTCAGTTCCAGATACTCTCGCATCTCATCGAGAAGTAAAATGCCGGAAATGTAGCCGCTATATTTTCCGTGAATAAACACGGGAGCCAGCATGCCGACAATAGGACCCTGTTTCCCAATCTGCGACACCATCACTTCCGACGACATCGGTTGACGTTTTTGTTTAAGCGAAGAAATATAAGTGCGATAAGAAAAATCTCGACCAATATTGGACTGATGATTTACTTCATCGAACATGGGAAAATAAGCGGTACTCACTGCCTCTTGATTAAACAAGCCAATCCGCTGAAAATTAACATTCGACCTGGTTGCAAGTTCAAGATAAGGCAACATTTGCGATGGGGTTCGCGAGACTGCCATTTCTGCCAAATGATTGACGACTAATTTATTATCAATTACCCACTCATTCAATTTTTTGGTCAACACCAACTTATTCTGAACCAGAGAGGCACGAATAGTGAGGTCATACTCTGCAAAATCGGATCGACTACTGACCGCGAATACAATCAACGCTGGACACAACACAAAAATCGCCAACAGGTTGTAAATAATTTCGCGAAACGAAACCTTGGCAAATCGATAGTACAGCGTAATACCTGTAAAAATCAACCTAGCAAGCAGTGCATTAAAAATACCGTTCACCGTCTGCTTGATCATGTTGATATACGTAGTCTCAAGCGGCGAATGCATGACAATGTGATAAAAAATAAACACGAGTGGCATACCGATGACGAGCCAATATAGCGCATCGGCCAACACCAGCCCTATTTTTTTGCGCTCCATCAGCAGACCGACTACGGCCACTTCAGCAGTCATGGTCACAATAGCGTAAGGGTGATTCCAAATGAAGTAGGTATAACTGGCGATCAGAGCAGCGGCAAACACTCCCTGACCAAGTCCGAAAAGCTGTAACGCCAGCATCGCAAAGATGCTACCAAAGAGAAAAGCGATATTAAGAAATATCGGAAAATTAAAATAGTTACCGGCAAGGCCCGCAGCGATCAGCGTCACAAAAAGAAAAATGCCAAACTTGCGCTTGGATTTATAGCCGGTAAACAATCTGTTCATGACTGGGGTTCTGGAAAACGAATAAACAGAGCATGGTTTTATTGTTTATAAATCAATAAAATACAAGGAAGGGGTAGCATTTCCGAAAAAAATGAAAGTGATTAAACAATCATCTACACGCATTAATGCATCCTACACAACACCCACTAATAATGCAATGCTGGAAAGTACTGCAATAGAATTTATTGCAGGAAATAAAACAATTATGCAACATAGTGAGGCCGAAGCAGATTGGAAATGATTATTTATTTAGACAATAATTAATCTTCAAGCTCAAGAATTGCATTCATAGGTGAACCAGAGGATCGAAGAGATCAGCTAATTACTGAGCTTAACGGCAGCAGATAAGCCATTTTAATGAATGATCGTAGTTTGACCCTTGTAAATGACTATTTCTGATCAGGCGGCTGTGTAAAATTGACCAACACATAGGCAACCAAAGCAAAGATAAAATGGCACAGCACCCCTCCCAAGAACAATTCGACAGGGTGGGTATAAAACATCATCCCCAAAAAAAACGAGCAAGCAGGGTAAAATGCGAGTACCCATCCAGCTAATCTTGCCTCCTGTGCATCATATCCATGATCAAGCATGAATTCATAAATACGTCGTCGAAAACCAAGCATCAAAATAACGAATCCGATGACACCTAAACTGATGACAATAATATTCATAGTAATTATTATACAAATAAAGACAAAACATAACGATGTTTTACTCTAGCATTGGTATTAGTAATTAGGTAAGTAAGGAAATCTAAAAAATACAAAAAAATGACAGCTGATTGCACCTATTTTTCTGAAAAATAGCTAAGAAATGAGGTGTTATTTGCAGAGGGATAATACGTAGATGACAGCGAATAGATAATACGCCGAAATGTCTTCGTGCATACGGTTGTTGATACTGGTGACCGGGATTCGGCAGGCTTACGAGCAGCACTACTCCTTGCGCAGGTAGCTATTATTCCCATCAGCGCATCCATCCACCAACCAAAGACTTATAAAGTTGGTAAAAGTACTCACAATAAAACGGCAAATGAATTTATTCTATTGAGTAATAACACAGCAAACTATTCCACGGTCAATTTGCTATTTTATACGCTGATAAATGCAAAAAACCTCATACCACAATATTATTGTGTTTATATGAGGTTTATGACAAAAAACTACTGGTGCCCGAGGCCGGAATTGAACCGGCACGCCCGTTATTCACGAAAGCGGCGGATTTTAAGTCCGATGTGTCTACCAATTTCACCACTCGGGCACTTCTCCATGCATCACTGCATAGTCGACTGAAGATGAATTTCATCTTTCGTTCTGGAGGCGGGAAGCGGAATCGAACCGCTCTAAACGGCTTTGCAGGCCGCTGCATAACCTCTTTGCTATCCCGCCATCATGTGCATTTACAACCAATACTTGGATGTAACGTACCACACTAAATATAGAAGCACTTTCTTGATGCTCCCAATTATTAACTGGAGCGGGAGAAGAGTCTCGAACTCTCGACCTCAACCTTGGCAAGGTTGCGCTCTACCAACTGAGCTACTCCCGCATAGTACTACCTTACTACATTTTCTTAACCGCCAATTTAGTTAATTTACCGAAATAAACTTACTCAGGTAAAACTAAATTCACTCCAAATTCTGGAGCGGGAGAAGAGTCTCGAACTCTCGACCTCAACCTTGGCAAGGTTGCGCTCTACCAACTGAGCTACTCCCGCATTATTTTCTAGACTTATTTGTACAAATAACTGCCAGCGCACATAAAAATTACCACACTGCGAAATAAAGCTAAATTACCAAACAACACAAACTTCTCTTATTATTCAACATTTAAGCACTAACATCGCCGTACTTACCTCAACAACAAGACCAGAAGTGTAACCAAACTTTTACTACCTGTCCAGTCTTTTTTCTGGAGCGGGAGAAGAGTCTCGAACTCTCGACCTCAACCTTGGCAAGGTTGCGCTCTACCAACTGAGCTACTCCCGCATTTACACTGGCACATCTATACCGCACTTGCTATTTTTACCACATCTAATTTATTTGCGACATTATGCCACAAACTTTCGAATATCGTGCAGCAATCGCATGCATTAGTAACGTTACCTTGTTACCGCTTCTTACAGCTTGTTGCTGAACAGGCGCACATTATATACTGACACTAAAACTTGTCAAGAGATTCCAATAATTTTTTTATTTACACTAACACCCCGCTCAATCTAACTCGCCCGAACTCTCTTTAATCAGGGGCCAGGCACGTTTGAGATAGTAAAACATCGACCAAACCGTCAGAATCGCCGCCAAAAGTATAAATAAAAATCCCCACATCGTAGTATCAATCACACCAAGAATTTTGCCGTTAAAAAGTAACATCGGGATAGCCGCCATCTGTGCTGCCGTTTTGATTTTACCCAGCGAACTGACGGCCACCGATTTAGAGGCGCCTATCTGCGCCATCCATTCACGCAGCGCAGAGATCGCAATTTCACGACCGATAATCACAAAGGCGATTAGTACATTAACACGATCAAGATGGACCAATACCAACAATGCACCTGCTACCATTAACTTATCCGCGACAGGATCGAGAAAGGCACCAAATGCCGATGTTTGATTCCAGCGTCTCGCCAAAAAACCATCAAACCAATCAGTCAACGCCGCCACGATAAAAATCAAGGTGGAAGCCAAACCACGATCCGACAGCGATAGCCAATCACTGGGAAGATAAAAAACACCGACGACCAATGGAATCAGTGCAACGCGTAACCAGGTCAATAAAATAGGGATATTAATTGGCATACTTTTCTTGTAAATTATTAATGTAATTGGGTATAGATTTGCTGCGCCAATTGGCGAGAAATTCCCTCAACAGAGGCTAAATCATCAACACTCGCATCGACCACGCCTTTCAGCCCACCGAATCGTACCAGTAATTTCTGTCGGCGTTTAGCCCCAACACCTTCTATTTCTTCTAAACGCGAAGTTTGACGTGTTTTAGCACGTCTAGCGCGCATACCGGTAATAGCAAAACGATGCGCCTCATCCCGGATTTGAGCTACCAGCATCAATGCCGCTGACTCCCGCCCTAATTCCTGTTCTGGCCGACCATCTACAAACACCAGTGTTTCCAATCCAACCCGACGCCCTTCACCTTTGCAGACCCCCACAATCAAACTTGTATCCAGACCTAAATCAACAAAAATCTGACGCGCCACCTCAACTTGTCCTTTGCCGCCATCAATCAACACCATGTCTGGCATCACCGCATCACAATTGGCAATTTTTTCATAGCGGCGCTGCAGCACTTGCCGCATAGCAGCATAATCATCACCGGGCGTAATGCCGCTGATATTGTAACGCCGGTATTCTGCATTTTGCATTTCATGGTGATGGAATACGACGCACGATGCTTGAGTGGCTTCCCCTTGAGTATGACTGATATCAAAGCATTCAATGCGTAGCAACGCCAGATCATCTGATTCCAGTTTGAGTGCTTGCGCCAAGGCCTGCGTTCTGGCCTGTTGCGAACTTTGCTCTGTAAGCAACCGTGCCAACGCCAATTGCGCCCCTTTTTGCGCCATTTCCAGCCACTGTCGTCGTTGCTCTTGCGGTTGCGTGACCAAATGAATTTTATGCCCGCACTGCTCCATCAACGCCACGAGTAATTCTGGTGCATCCAGCACACAATTTACGACAAGTAAAGAAGGAATGAATTGATCAAGATAATGCTGCGCCATAAACGCCTGCAATACCTCAACTTCTAATTGTTGCTGTCGTTGCTCTACGTGATCTTGTTCGCGTACATTCCCTGACGGCGGCGCCTCAAACATGACAGCATCCGCCGAATTCACGACCTCAGGCAACACCAGTGCATCTTCGACTTGCGTCGGAAAATAAGCGCGATCACCAAGGTGCCGTCCGCCGCGCACCATAGCCAAATTAACACAGGCACGTCCTCCCTGCACCACGACAGCAATAATGTCTAGATCCATATCATTGCTGCTCTCCATACCTTGCTGATGCAAAATTGTGGAAAGCGCTAGCATTTGATTACGCACCTGCGCGGCCTTTTCAAACGCCAGTTCCTGCGCATATCCCATCATTTTACGCTCCAGCGTTTGCATCAACTCAGTTCGTCGACCACGTAAAAATTGTGCAGCGCATTCCACATCGTCGGCATACGCTGCCGGACTAATTGCTCCAACACAGGGCGCACTGCAACGCTGAATCTGATGCAACAAACAGGGACGGGTGCGATTAGCATACACACTATCCTCACAACTGCGTAGCTGAAATACTTTTTGAAGAATCTGCATCGATTCTTTGACTGCCCACGCACTAGGAAATGGGCCGAAATAATGGTTATGCTTGTCAATCGCTCCACGGTAATACATCATTCGCGGTACCGCTTGCCCAGTTATTTTTAAATACGGGTAAGACTTATCATCCCGAAATAAAATGTTGTAGCGTGGACGCAGAGCCTTAATCAGATTATTTTCTAAAATCAACGCCTCTGCTTCGCTGCGCGTTACAGTGGTTTCTAGTCTGACAATGCGACTAACCATGAGTTCAATACGCGGGCTACTGAGATTTTTTTGAAAATAGCTCGTGACACGTTTTTTCAGATTACGCGCTTTACCAACGTACAACACCACCTCATTCGCATCAAAATACCGGTAAACACCAGGAAGGGATGGGAGTTTAGCTACTGTTTCTAACAATGCAATACGTGGATTTTGCGTCACATTATGCTCCGGACAAACGCGCTTTTACCATAATCGCCTTCATTTCACGCACAGCGTTTTCCCAACCAACAAAGACAGCATGAGCAACAATCGCATGACCGATATTGAGCTCACTAATCTCTGGTATCGCAGCAATCGCCTGTACGTTCTCATAATGTAATCCATGTCCAGCATTAACACGCAACCCACGCTGAACACCCCATATTACCCCCATCTTAATACGTTCAAGTTCGGTCTGTTGCCCTGCTTGCGTATCAGCATCCGCGTATCTTCCCGTATGCAATTCAATGACGCTAGCACCAGTTTCTGTAGCGGCCTGAATTTGTGATTCATCGGCATCAATGAACAAACTAACGCGTATTCCCTGTGCACGTAATTGTTGTACACCAGATTGCACATGCTTAAAATTACCTGCTACGTCCAAGCCACCTTCCGTAGTGACTTCAGCGCGATGTTCCGGCACCAGACAAACGTCATGTGGGTTAATTTCACAAGCAAAATCCAGCATTTCGGCCGTAACCGCGGCCTCAAGATTCATGCGTGTTATAAGTTGCGGCCGCAAGTTGCGTACATCCGCATCTTTAATATGACGTCGGTCTTCACGCAGATGTAATGTAATTGCATCTGCGCCAGCATGTTCAGCTAGAAGCGCAGCACGTATCGGATCAGGATAAAAGGTGCCGCGCGCATTCCGCAGAGTTGCAACATGATCAATATTTATTCCTAATTCCACCATTTGGTGGTGCGCATGAATTGTCATAATGAGATGAATAGTAGATAGAACGTAAGGAAAACTATAGATTTTGCAGATCAATTAATAGTTGACGCGTATGAATTGGTGCGCCATGCAAATGATACGCCAACAAGGTACGCATCAGTAGCTTGCTTTGTTGTTGTGTCGTGGTATCAGCATAATCTCCCGACTGCATATCCAGCAAAGTTTTGCCTAATACAATGGGAAGTTGTTCGTGTACAGCTACAGGCCTGACCCCAGCAAGGGGATCAACCACGTAATAACCATGCGCTAGCACCGGTTGATGTCGGAATGAACAAAATGATAGATCACTCACCACCCCAGCCGACTCAAGCAAGGATAATTCAAATTTACGTAAAACGATTTGTGCTGGTTCGCCATGCGCCAACTGGTTAATGGTCGCGACGTAGGCATCAAATAGTAAGGGCTGCGGATCATCACGCTGTAATAGTTTGACGATGATTTCATTTAGATAAAATCCACATAACAACGCATTTTTTTCTAGTGGCAGCATCCCTCCCACCCATTCTGCTGTTGTCAATATCTGGAGTTCTGATTTACCGCTCCAGGATAATGTTAATGGCTGAAACGTCTGCAATACACCGCGCAATTGCGAATGCGGACGTTTTGCCCCTTTAGCCACCAGTGCGATGCGCCCATATTGACGAGTAAAGACATCAATAATTAAACTAGTTTCTTTGTAGGGATAGCTATGCAGCACAAAACCCGGTTGGCTATGTACTTTTAAAGGACGAAGCGGAATCGGTGAATTCCGCACCGTTTTTTTGGCGTGGTAGCGTGAAATGGCAGGAACAGGAGCGGCATCCGAATGAAATATAAGTGAATCTACCACAGGTAAATCTGCTGCAGCGTCCAGCACCTGCATGATTGGTAAATTACTCGCGGCAACATCCGTCATGGCATCATTATGCTGATTTATTCGTATCCGTAAGCGCGCAATCCAGCTTCATTGTCAGCCCAACCGGATTTAATTTTTATCCAGATTTCGAGATAAACGGGTCCACCAAACAATTTTTCCATATCTTGTCGGGATTGTGTTGAAATTTCTTTAAGGCGCTCACCTTTTTTCCCAATAACCATGGCTTTGTGTCCATCGCGATCGACCAAAATAGCGACGAATACACGTCTAAGGTTACCTTCCAACTCAAATTTTTCTACTAACACAGTACTGGTGTAAGGCAATTCATCACCAACAAAACGAAATACTTTTTCACGGACAATTTCTGCCGCGAGAAACTTTTCACTTTTATCGGTGATGTCATCTTCAGGGAACATCGGACCATTCAACGGCAACAGTTTTTTAACTTCCGCTTCCAGACTATCCAGCTGAAAATTTTGTTTGGCAGATACTGGGATAATCGCAGCAAAATTAAATAGCGCAGACACTTTGGCCGCAAATGGCATCAAAATCGCTTTATCTTTAATATGATCTGCCTTATTAATCACTAAAATCACTGGAATGGATTTAGGCAGCAATTGCAATACAGCAATATCGGCCGATGAAAACATACCTGCTTCAACAACATATAACACTACATCAACAGCGGTCAGCGTCGTGGTAACTGTTCTATTTAGCGTGCGATTAAGCGCATTAGAATGTCTAGTTTGAAAACCTGGCGTGTCTACGTAGACAAATTGGGTGTTATCTTTAGTCTGAATGCCAGTGATACGGTGACGCGTGGTTTGCGCCTTGCGTGATGTAATACTCACCTTGACACCAATTAAGGCATTCATCAAGGTGGATTTACCGACGTTCGGACGGCCGACTATGGCTATGTATCCGCATCGAAAATCGTCTGCAGGTAAATCAGTGGTAATCGTGTCGGTCATACTATCTTTGTCTGTGGTAATAAATGGTGAAATAACGAATGTGCGACTAAGTCAGCAAGAATGGCGATGCTATTACTCCGCACCCGCATCGCTAACGGCAAGTGATAACGCTACGGTCTGTGCTTCTGCAACTGGTTCAGATTGTATTGTGGCGATGCCTGCTAACTTTAATTGAGTAGTACGGGGCTTGCTCTTGCGTTTGGCATTCGGTGTTTTAGCAAGCAGGCTTAGTGCAGCGTCAAGTGCCAACCTTGCTGCAGCCTGTTCGCCAGCACGCCGACTACCACCGGTACCAAATACATGTATCTCTAACTTAGGAATGGCGCATGCCACTTCAAATTCTTGACTGTGTGCAGCTCCATGTGTTGCAGCTACCGTATAGTGAGGCAACGCAATTTTTTTGCTTTGTAAATATTCTTGCAATAAGGTTTTAGCATCTTTTCCTAATGTTGCCGGATCAACGCTGTCGAGTATTGGCATATATAAGGCAAAAATGACATCACGGGCAGCATCAAAACCAGCGTCCAGAAAAATCGCGCCAAATAGCGCTTCTAGCGTATCGGCCAATATCGATGGGCGCCGAAACCCGCCTGACTTGAGTTCACCCTCACCTAACCTGAGCACCTGCGCTAAATCCAAGCGCTGAGCAATCTCAAATAAGGATTGTTGCTTTACCAAATTTGCACGTAGACGCGACAAATCCCCTTCATCAACGGTTTTGTAACGCTGAAACAGCAGTGAAGCAACCACACAATTCAGGATGGAATCACCCAAAAACTCTAATCGCTCATTATGCAAAACACTATGGCTTCTATGTGTGAGCGCCTGCTGCAGAAGTGCAACATCCTTAAACACATGCCCTAACCGATTTTGCAATAACTTATTATTGTTCATACTGCCTGATTACCCCCCCAAAAAACCTTTTCAGTCTGCTATTTTGCAGTTGTGTTACTAAATTCAAGCAGTAAACTAGCCGGCCCAATTAATGGAATTTTTTTATCATAAGCAACGCTCACGACCAATTCCCCATTTTGCTTAACGACTTCTAGATCCGCCCCTTTGACTGAGGTGATATAACCGGCCAGCACCTGCCTATCAAAAACACCTCTCACTTGGGCGGGACTAGCACTTCCGTCGCGGGCAAGAATCATTGCTTTTTTAATGGAATCAAACTCAACAAATAGAGGAATAATTTTCATCGCAAGCATTGCAACACCAGAAAGCACCGCAATCGAAAAAATCAATCCTATCAGCGTCACTCCACGTTGATACTTAATCGTTACAGGTTGTTTGTCGCATTTCATTAAACCAAGCATAATGACTCCCTAGAGCTCCAATTATCAATGAAAACCACCAATACGTTTTAATTTACTAAAATCGAAATTTGTGATGACATTTTGATTCATCCAGATACCAAAAGCTTTCCCCACCACATTTTCGTCAGGAACAAAACCCCAATAACGACTGTCAGCACTATTATCGCGGTTGTCCCCCATCATAAAATAATTCCCTGATGGAACGGTACAGGTAAAACCTTCTATATCATAGTTACACAACTCACTTTGTGGAAAATCATGTGCATCTCTGACGTCTGCTGGCGCACGTTCATCATTTAATATTTCATGATGTACACCCGTCAGGTTTTCTTCATAATGCTTAGCGTAGGTAAGACGATCCTCATCCAAAAAGTCCGGCAACTCACGATAAGAAACAGCTTGTCCATTGACCGTTAATCGTTTATTCCGATAGGTAATTTTATCACCAGGAACCCCAATCACTCGTTTTATATAATCGAGTGATGGATCGCGGGGGTATTTGAATACCATAACATCACCACGTTGAGGCTGATTGACCTCAATAATTTTTTTATTAATTATAGGCAAACGTATCCCGTAGGTAAATTTATTTACCAATATCAAATCGCCGACCAATAACGTTGGCACCATTGAACTGGATGGAATTTTAAAGGGCTCATACAAAAAAGAACGCAAACAAAAGACTAAAGCAATTACAGGAAAAAAGCTGCCCGTGTATTCAATCCATGCGGGTTGACGCAACAGATTGGCCTTTAATTGCTCACGACTACTGGTTTCAAGCTTAAGCCCATCCTCACTTAGCTTGGCGCGACGCGCATCAAATTCAGCAACGGCCGCATCTGCAGCAGCGCGCCGTTGCTTAGCAAGATAAAACACATCCAAAAACCAGATCACTCCGGTAACAATGGTCAAAATAAACAGAATTAATGCAAAATTGCCTAAAATAGTTTGAAGGTTCATTTATCTTCTACTTGTAAAATTGCCAGGAATGCCTCTTGCGGTATTTCTACCGAACCAACTTGTTTCATGCGTTTTTTACCAGCTTTTTGCTTTTCTAATAATTTTCGTTTACGGCTGATATCACCACCATAACATTTTGCCAAAACATTTTTACGTAAAGCTTTGACATTTTCACGCGAAATAATATTAGCACCGATTGCCGCCTGAATCGCCACATCAAACATTTGACGTGGAATCAACTCACGCATTTTTGCAGCAACAGCACGACCACGATAATTACTGTTGGAACGATGAACGATGATTGCCAATGCATCGACTTTTTCACTATTAATCAACATATCGACTTTGACCACATCAGCTGGACGATATTCCTTAAATTCATAATCCATCGAGGCATAGCCCCGCGAGGTAGATTTAAGTCGATCAAAGAAATCCAGTACAATTTCTGCCATGGGCATTTCATACGTCAATTTCACCTGACGACCATGATAATTCATGTCGATTTGTACGCCACGTTTACCCGTACACAGTGTAATCACCGCACCAACATATTCTTGCGGCATATACAAATTGACAGTAACGATCGGTTCGCGCACTTCTTCTATGCGTGATGGGTCCGGCATTTTGGATGGATTGTCTACCAGCAGAATCGTTCCATCACCTTGTACTACTTCATAAATTACCGTTGGCGCGGTGGTAATCAAGTCCATATCAAATTCGCGCTCTAACCGCTCCTGAACGATTTCCATGTGCAACAAACCGAGGAAGCCACAACGAAATCCAAACCCCAGTGCCTGCGATACTTCAGGTTCATACTGGAGTGCTGCATCATTCAACTTGAGCTTTTCCAGCGAATCACGCAAGGCATCGTATTGATTTGCCTCAACAGGAAATAACCCAGCAAATACCTGCGGTTGCACTTCTTTAAATCCAGGCAAAGGGTGTGCTGCCGGACGCGATTGCAGCGTCACCGTATCACCCACTTTAGCTGCTTTTAATTCTTTAATGCCTGCAATGACAAATCCCACCTGCCCCGCAGACAAGGTGCTACGACTCACGGATTTTGGCGTAAACACACCGACGCTTTCAACCAGATGATTGGAACCATTCGCCATGAGTAGAATTTTGTCTTTAGGACGCAAGGTGCCATTCATTACCCGCACCAGCATCACGACGCCGACATAATTATCAAACCACGAGTCGACGATCAACGCTTGCAGAGGCGCATCAACATCGCCTTTTGGTGGCGGCACTTTGAGAATCAGGGACTCAATAACATCGATTACCCCGAGGCCAGTTTTAGCAGAACAATGCACTGCGTCTGTAGCATCAATCCCAATAACTTCTTCGATTTCGTTACAGGCGTTTTCCGGATCTGCCGAAGGCAAATCAATTTTATTTAACACCGGCACAACTTCAACGCCGAGTTCAATCGCGGTATAACAGTTCGCTACCGTCTGCGCTTCCACACCTTGTGAAGCATCAACGACCAGCAGCGCACCTTCACAGGCAGACAACGAGCGACTAACTTCATAGCTAAAGTCGACGTGACCCGGTGTATCAATCAGATTCAGGTTATAGACCTGTCCATCTCTTGCCTTATAGCTGAGCGCCGCTGTCTGCGCCTTGATGGTAATACCGCGTTCACGCTCGATATCCATTGAGTCAAGCACTTGCGCTTCCATCTCGCGATCGGATAAGCCGCCGCATAACTGGATGATACGATCAGCCAGTGTGGATTTACCGTGGTCGATATGCGCAATAATCGAAAAATTACGAATGTTATTCATTAAGCCGATGAGAGTATGGCACCCGTGATGAATTGCTACATCACCTAAGTACCGAGGATAGGCAAAACCGTCTGACATTTGCTATTAAATAATAAACCAAGAAATAACAAACCATGACCAAACCGCTGCCCACCCAGAAATTGTGGATAGATTAATTGCGGTATTTTACCGGATTTCAGTTAATAAAGCCGATAAACCTATCAGAAAATAAAAAACCGCCTCATTGTGACGCGGTTTTTTTCATTACTTCGATCTAAAATAGGGGTTAAATTCCCATTCTTTCCAGTATCGCCCCCAATTCACGCAAAGCGGATTCGAGGTGAGGTTTTTGCGCTGCGAATCGCGCTGACAATGCTTGGGTGCGCTCACCAAGAAGACTGAGCCCATCAACATCACGGGTTTCTTTATTCAACAGTTGCTGTATATCTTCGCCTAACACCTGCAACAACTCAGTCAACTCAGCATCAACATCCCCAGCCTCATGCAAGCCAGCATGCAGTTTTTTGAGGGACTCTTTTAATTCATTACTGCTCATTTGGTCCACCTTTGCAAGAAATATAAACTCGTTTTCAATCACTATTTTATGGTACACCAAAACACGACTAATTGCGATAAATCAACACTACGGCATCCGCAGCGATGCCTTCCTCGCGTCCTAAATAACCCATTTTTTCATTCGTTTTTGCTTTCACATTCACTTGCCCGATAGTGACTTGTAGATCTTCAGCAATATACTGCACCATCAAAGGGATATGAGTGGCCATTTTAGGGGCCTGCGCAATAATGGTTGCATCCAAATTGCCAATGGCATAGCCAGCCGCTGCAACACGCTTAACAGCCTCACGTAACAATACGCGCGAATCAGCACCATGGAATGCAGCATCTGTGTCAGGGAAATGACGACCGATATCCCCCAACCCAGCCGCACCAAATAATGCGTCCGTTATAGCGTGTAATAACACGTCGGCATCCGAATGTCCGAGCAACCCAGTTTTGTGCGGAATAGTCACGCCGCCAATGATCAGTTTGCGATTTTCCACCAAGGCATGGCAGTCATAGCCCTGACCAATCCGTAGGGTGGGGGCTGTGGTCGATGAGGAAACAGGTGCGGTGTTAGAAAGTGTAGTCGGCATAGTAAGCGTTTAAAAAAATCAGAGACAATCAAGCTGCATTAATATCGCGATACTACCGCGATCAGTCCAAAATCACCACAAGCATTACCACCATCATCGCGACTGCAGATAGGCTTCCACCATCGCCAAATCACTAGGCATCGTTATTTTAGCATTACCCCAATGCCCCTCAACCAACTTTGGCACTAGCCCTTGCAGCTCCATCGCACTGGCTTCATCGGTAATAGCGACAGTACCTGCTTGGGCAGAGTGTAAAGCATGTCTTAATTCAGCATACCGAAACATTTGTGGCGTTTGCGCAAGCCACAAGCCGGCACGCGGTATGGTTGTCAGCGCAGTTTCAGATTGCAATTTCACGGTATCGACCACCGGCATGGCCAACAAGCCACCGACGTCCTCAGCACCAATAGCTGCAATCAGTCGCGTGATTAATGCCTGACTTAACCCAGGTCGCGCAGCATCATGCACTAATACCCAGTCCTGCTTCTGCACTGCCACTTGCGAAACCATAGCATCCAACCCATTATAAACAGAATCGCTTCGCGTCGCCCCCCCGCAAAATAGCACCGTAAGCCGCGCATCCGCTTGCAATGCTTGCGCAACGTAACCATCTAAAGGACTTACCACCACAAAAACGTGGCTAATCTGTGGATGCTGCAAAAACGCGTTGACCGTATGTTGTAATATCGACTGTCCAGCCAATGGCAAATATTGCTTAGGGCAAACTGACGCCATACGAGCACCGACACCCGCAGCAGGAATCAGTGCGTAATAAGATAAGGAAGATGAGGTCGCCAATGATGGCAAAGCAGAAGGTGCGATAATAGAAGACAAAGATAAGCTCACGGTACCTGAAAAATAGGATGCTTCACAGAGAATGTCAAAATAAACCGGGAGAAGTCGAATTCGATCAGCGTTCTAAATTCAGAATCCTGCTCTTGGTTTATAATGTACTTACCATTGTAATAGCAAATTACGCTAAATCCTTGATTATCCGTAAAATCGATCAACCGACTAGCCATACAGCCACCTCCCATGTCATTTGATTTGCACACGCCGCCTAAAGCAGGCCACCGCATTAGCTTACCCACACTTGATGGTTCCGCTGATGCTTATGCATTGAGTTTAACCGCCACCACCCTAAAAAATCAGCAGCGCATGCTGACCATTTTTGTTGCCGATGCGGCTGACGCACAACGTTTAAAATCTGAACTACACTGGTTTGGCAGCGAAGTTGGCTTGCGTTGCCATGTCTTGCCTGATTGGGAAACCTTACCCTACGATGCTTTTTCACCGCATCAAGATTTAGTCTCTGAGCGATTAGCGACCTTATATGAAGTTGGCCATGGACAATCCGATGTGCTCATTGTGCCTATTTCTACCGCTTTATTACGCATGGCACCCCCCTCATTTCTGGCAGCGTACACATTCTTTTTTAAACGTGGCGAGACACTGAATGAAGCGCAACTTAAAGCACAGCTCACATTGGCCGGCTATAGCCATGTTAATCAAGTAATGTCGCCGGGTGAATACGCTGTTCGTGGCGGATTGCTCGACTTATTCCCAATGGGGTCAAGTTTACCCTACCGTCTGGATTTATTTGGCGATACCATTGAAACTATCCGTACCTTTGATGCGGATACTCAGCGCACGATTTATCCGGTACCTGAAGTACGCTTATTACCGGGGCGCGAGTTCCCGATGGACGATCCTGCCCGGAGTGCGTTTCGTAAGCGCTGGCGCGAACAATTTGAAGGCGACCCATCACGAACCACACTATACAAAGATATCGGCAATGGGATAGCCTCTGCTGGGATTGAGTATTATTTACCCTTATTTTTTGATGCCACTTCGACCTTATTTGACTATTTACCTGCCAATACCTGCATTTGCATGTCGGGTGATATTCAGTCAGCAATTCGTCGTTTCTGGAACGACACACAATCCCGTTATACCTTTTTAAAAGCCGACCGCGATCGTCCGGTGTTAGCACCAGAAACACTTTTTTTACGTGATGAAGACTTTTTTACCCTTGCCAAACCGTTTGGGCGTCTGATCATCAAAGCCAACACATCATCGAACGCACCATCAAACACGCCACCGCTACCGCTATCCCAGTCTGAATTAATTACGGATACGGCAGCAGATCAAGATGAAGTTACCAGCACTTCCGACATCGCTGACAGCATATCAAGCAAACTTCCGGATATTGCAGTCAACCGTCGCCTGGAAGATCCACTGACCAATTTGCGCGCATTCCTGCTGCAAACCCGACAACGAGTGATGTTGTGTGCTGAGTCAAACGGCCGACGTGAAACCTTACAACAGTATTTTAGTGAATACGATTTACACCCAGTCGCCTGTGAAAGCCTGACTGATTTTCTCTCGTCCGACGCCCCCTTAATGTTAGGTGTAGCACCACTCTATGCAGGATTCAATCTTCAGAGTGGCATCACGTTTATTACTGAAACCGAGTTATATGCCAATGTAGCACGGCGCGCCGGCAGAAAGCAGCAAGAAGGCGCGACTCAGGTTGAATCCATGGTGCGCGATTTATCGGAATTAAAAATCGGTGATCCGGTAGTGCATGTACATCACGGCATTGGTCGCTACCAAGGACTGGTAGCCATGGATATGGGGGAAGGTGAAACCGAATTTCTCCATTTGGAATACGCCAAACAAACCCAATTGTACGTTCCTGTAGCGCAGCTCCACGTTATTTCCCGCTATTCCGGTGCGTCGCCCGAAGATGCCCCATTACATGCCTTAGGCTCAGGTAGCTGGGAAAAATCCAAACGCAAAGCTGCACAACAATGCCGTGATACCGCAGCTGAACTATTAAATTTATATGCGCGACGCGCGCTGCGTAAAGGGCATGCGTTTGAGTACTCGGCCCGTGATTACGCTGCCTTTGCTGACAGTTTTGGTTTTGAAGAAACCATCGATCAGGCTGCTGCCATTAATGCGGTGGTGAGCGACATGACATCGGGAAAACCAATGGATCGCCTGATTTGTGGCGACGTTGGATTTGGCAAAACTGAAGTTGCTCTGCGCGCGGCATTTGTCGCTGTCATGGGAGGTAAGCAAGTCGCTATATTGGCGCCAACCACCCTATTAGCGGAGCAACATGCGCAAACCTTTACCGACCGATTTGCCGACTGGCCAGTCAAAATTGCCGAACTTTCCCGTTTCAGAAGCGGGAAAGAAATCGCCAATGCGATGAAAGGCATGCAAGATGGGACAGTTGACATTGTCATTGGCACGCACAAACTGCTTTCTGATGATGTCAAATTTACCCGACTCGGCCTCGTCATTATTGATGAAGAACATCGTTTTGGCGTACGTCAAAAAGAAACGCTCAAAGCCCTACGTGCGGAAGTCGATGTATTAACTCTGACAGCGACCCCGATTCCTCGCACACTGGGAATGGCACTGGAAGGGTTACGTGATTTCTCCATTATTGCGACGGCACCACAAAAACGACTGGCGATTAAAACTTTTGTTCGCAGCGAAGATGACTCGGTACTGCGGGAAGCTTGTTTACGTGAATTGAAACGCGGTGGACAAGTTTATTTTCTGCATAATGAAGTGGATACCATTGAAAACCGCAAGGCGATGCTAGAAGCCTTACTGCCAGAAGCGCGGATTGCTGTAGCCCATGGCCAACTGCATGAGCG
>Ga0364919_10248_pt1 | contig 22552 bp, 22 predicted proteins | sample SorcelJu500001C7_2_FD_206953 | JGI IMG/M metagenome (GOLD analysis project Ga0364919, IMG submission 206953) | Enriched cells from Trout Bog Lake Hypolimnion, Wisconsin, USA - BchlTB.June20.5000.01.C7 | ecosystem: Environmental > Aquatic > Freshwater > Lake > Hypolimnion/Profundal zone | place... | reverse complement strand
AGTCTGTTTTTGGTTTAAGATAGTAAGTCACCACAACCTCTTAAACTTGTGTGATAGATATGATAGTCGGATACGCCAGAACCTCAACAATTGACCAAATCGCCGGATTGGAGGCGCAGCTCAAGGAGCTACAATCCGCGGGCTGTGACAGAATTTACAAGGAACAGGTGTCCTCTGTAGCGGAGCGCTGCCAACTCAAAGCGGCTCTGGACTTTGTTCGAGAGGGCGATGTCCTGGTCGTTGCGAAACTAGATAGACTGGCGCGTTCTGTGGCCGATTTGCTGGCCATCGTCCAGTCCCTGGAAAAAAAGAGTGTTTCTCTAAGAATCCTCAATCTTGGAATCGATACAAGCAATCCTACTGGAAAACTTATGCTCACAATGCTTGGGGCTATTGGACAATTCGAGAGAGAAATCATGCTGGAACGACAAAGAGAAGGAATCGCCAAGGCCAAGGCAGAAGGGAAATTCAAAGGGAGAAAGCCTCTCGCAAAAGAGATTTCGGATGAGATTCTTCGCTTGGCGGATACTCGCATGACCCGAAAAGAACTTGCTAGGCGCCTAGAAGTGGGAGAAGCGACGGTCTATCGGGTTCTTAAAATGTCTGGGTTGGTTACGCTCGGTAACGACGAAGACAAACTCAACGTTCTGAAATAGAGAGTCTTACAGAAATTTATTGTATTTTACATGATTTATTGTAACAATTAATCAATTTTGATATAATGTAGTCAAGGAAGGAACATGGCGAAGCCAATCCCCGAGCAATTGTACAAAAAATATCTCAAAATGTTGGGGTTAAAATTGGCAAAGGGGAGCATCGATTACAATCTTTACGAGGGGAACCAGTTTCTCTGCGCCATCAAAATCATCCATGGCAAGGGAAAGAAAAGGGAGGTTTCCCCGGACAGTGTTCGGAAAACAGAAAAAATATGTGAAAAAATGGGGTTAGAATGGCCACCAAGAAAAAAGAAGTAGACGAACACCTCAAGATAGCTCTTGGGGAAATTGGAGAGATAAAGCCTTGGTTTGATAAAGACGTGAACGCCTATGTTTTTGAGCACCCCTCGTATCCTGTTGAATATGCGGGAGAATCTGAAGAAGAGGTTATCCAAGGATATCCGCAATACCTACGCGAATTTATCCGCCATCGCCTAAATAACAGGCTTCACCCATTGATGGAAAAAGCAACGAAAGGCCATGGAGGGAAAAGACCAGGGGCCGGACGCCCTAAAGGGACAAAGAAGGCCCCCACAAAAGTGGTGCGATTACCGACAGATATTGCCGACTGGATTGTAAAACGGAGTTCATATCCTAGAGTGCGCCAATTAATCGCCAAAGGAAAGTATTAGTAGGCTTCTTCGCAACTGCATGTCTGAATGTTGATGTTTTTGATAGAGATGGGCAACGGCATACGCCGCGAGAATGGTTTGTGGCCCCCCCTTCAAGTGATTAACCAAGCTATTGAGTTCCTAATAAGCGGGGATATTGTGAATTATCGATATGACCATAATCAGCAAGAAATTATCGGAAGGGAATAAAGATGTCCTCCTATAACCGTTTTTTTACCGGGCTTTGCAGAAAGGGTAAAGACTGTTTCCACATTTCAGATACCTTTTGTGTAAACCTGATCAACCGTTTTTTACCCTGTCTCTCCGTTTTGCCGATATCAAATAAATCAAGCTCATTTAATGCTCGGGTCATTGTCATCGGGGTATAATTTAATGCTTTGGCTAACTCCAAAGGAATAAATTCCTTTTTGTGATGGATCATCGCATAAATGACTACTGCTTGGGAAGAAGGCGATAACTGCCTGCTAAAGGCAGTTCGATGCTTCTGGCAATGCGCACCTCTTTCTATCCAATCGACCCCTAGAGCTGGCAAGTAAATCTGACGGCCAGGAATTATAAATTGAACCCCGTGGTTGACAAGCCTTTGGCGATTATGAGGAGAAATGGTAGCCGCTAGATAAATGCACGGAAAGCCCGATATTTTCCGCAACAATAAAAAATGTTTTCTAATTGCTGCCGGAGTTACTGTATCAATTTCTTTCGGAGCAACCAAAAGACAGGTTTTTTCCAACAATGATAAACTGTAAAAAATATATAAATCTTGGAGAAAAAAAGGGACTTCTTTATCGCCCCGCCAAAATTTTGGCTCCAACTGAAGACCCAAATTTTTCAGCATGTATTGCTTCAAAGCCTGAATAAGTCCTTCCACCGAGCCCACCAACGATAACATGAAATTGCATGATAACATAGTTTTGTGTTATCGTGCAAAACAGATGTTATATACTTGAGCATGAAGGATTTATGAAAAACACATCTCCTACCAATTCATAGAGAAACTCCGGGTGTATGATTCGAACATACGACCAATGGATTAACAGTCCCATCCCCCGCATAACTCTGAACGACAGAGAGTTAACCAGAATCACTTTTCCCTCGCAAGGAAATTAAGGCCGGATTCAGGTAGGTTCCGGAATATTCCGTTCGCTTCCGGTCACTTGCGGAAAAAATGCGGAAAATTTGAAGAAATCCTTTCTCGGGGGGCTGTCCAGATTTCTGCGGATCTCCCTTACCAACGCATGCTAAACTTGTTGCCAGACTCATATTTCTTGAGTCCTGCATAAAACACAAAAAAGCAACCGCCAAAATTTTTTTAACGTTCATAATGGATACAGGTTGCTAACTGATAGTCTGTTACTATCTTATCATAGACGGTAGTCACAAGAGGAGCAAAACCACTTAAACGCGCGAGAAAAACCCCCGTTTTTTGATGAGGCTCTAAAACGGGGATGGATTGAGAAAAACCTACTCCCAGCGCCTTGACATAGGCCTCTTTTGCAGACCAAAGTTGAATGGCGCTTTCTTGAGAATAGACATTTTTCTCAAGCCACTGCTTTTCATGAGGAGAACATAGAAAAATCTCCCAAGGGATCTCTCTGGCTCTCTTCTCAATGTCAACTCCGATCGGGTTTTCGAAATGGACACCTAAGAATGCGTAGCTTCCCGCGTGGGATAGATTGAAATGCAAGGGATGTGCATGAAGATAGGGTTTCCCGTAGGGGTTTCGTAAAAAAGGCAATTTGGATGGACTTTCACCCAAAATTTTTCCAAGTTGTTCTTTGATCAGCATATAGGTAAGCAAACATTCGCTCTGTCTTTTCGGAGCATGAAATCTCATTGCTCTCTGTTGGTCCTCTGAATTAAGACATTCTTTCGATCGTCTTAACTCTTCTTCCGATATTTGCCTCAGATCAATCAGGAAATATCTCGCGTTTGGATGTAGCTTTAATTCAGAAATTCTTTTTTCCACAAAAAACCGCTCTCTTGTAATTGTGTAAAAAGTTTCGCATCAAACTCGCCAAGGTAACCGGGCCAATCCCTCCCGTCGCAGGCAATACATATTTTGCCTGTATCAGCAGGGAGTCTACATTCAAACTACTCTTGATGATTGGAATCATGGCGCCTCTTTTCTCGCAATACTTTTCCCCCATTAAAATGGGATTGAAATCAATCACGACCGCATCTTTTTTAATGTATTCTTTGTCTATGATTTCCGGAGTTTGTAAAGAGACAGCTAATAGATCGGCTTTTCTTGTGGCCGCATGAACATTGACTGCCTCTTTTGTAACAGCTGTGACGTCAATGTTCAAGGAAAGAGTTTTTTTTAAGACCTTTTTGATGACCGCATTGTATTTTAAAGTCGACTCGTCAGAGAGAAAGACGCACTTGTTTTTAAACAGATCAAAATTGATTTCTTGCAATACTCTCATCAGAGCCGCAAGGACATTGCTCTCTTTTCCGCCCAGTTCATTCAATCCTTCGAGTTCCTTTTCTTTTGAGATCGCAGAAAGCACAGCATCTTGATCGATATGATCTGGCAGGGGGAGAAGAACGAGAATGCCATGAACAGCGGCATCTTCATTGCATCTTTGAATCAGCTCGATCAATGTCTCCTCAGGAGTTTGAGGATCTAGAACAAATTCCCGGATTTGAATGCCAAGCTGATTAGCAACATTGGTGTGCAATCTGACTTCGGCCATTTTCAAGGAATCCTCTTTATCCAGCTTGATCATAGCCATGATAGGTTCTATGCGTGAGCTCGCTTTGATTTTATCAATTTCTGATTTTACAAATTCCTGAATCTCTTGAGCGATCGTTTTTCCATAAAATAAAGTGCCCATTTTTATTCTCCTTTTTTGTAAATTTTTGAGCATAAAAAATTTCCGAACCATAATGTACCTATAATTGCGACTCCCATAACAATTGGCGATAGAATCAGATACTCAACAAAGGTAAAGCCATCCAATTTTTTCTCATCAAACAGCGTAAGAAAATAGAGAACTGAACAGGGAAACATCAGAAGGATCGCAGAGATTGTTCCTGGAGCGATTCTTCGATACCAGATAGAAAGAATTAGGTGCTGAATGGAGTTGATGGTCAAAGAAAAAAGGATGAGCAGATTGATCTTCTGAAGGATTTTATTTTCCAAAAAGTAATTCAATAGAGAAAGCAGAAGAACGAATAGACTGAAAATGCCAATGGAGAAGAGAAAACTTCGACGATTCATGATTTTTTTGAAGATGCGAATTTTTGGCATCCGATCGAAAGAGAAATACTCTTCTAGATTGTGAATGATAAAAATTGCAGAGAGCAGCAGAGAGTAGATCTTGTCGTTCATCTCATCTCCTCGTCTAATAATTTGCTTAAAATGGGGACGCAGTCGGTTTGAAACATGGTGTAATGGTTGCCAGATACCCTAACGTTCTTGAAAAGAGCCGAGGTACGATCCTTCCAGATCTCTTTGCTTAAGTGCTTGATCTGCAAAAGATTTAAAATCGATTCATTTTCTCTCTCTTCTGCAGCAAAGAGAGTGATATTGCAGGGGATCTGGCTCGATTGACGATGATTCTTTAATAATTTGTGGCTATAGATCCATTTATTGCAAAAAGCATCATACGCCCCTTTGCTAAATCTCTCATTTTGAGGATAATAACTCAGAATATGAGAGAACGCATCTTGATAATCGATTTCCATGTCCAATTGGGATGGCCAGTAAGCTTCGGGCGGGTGAGAATCAAAAAGGATCACTTTGGCCACTTCTTCCTTTTGTTTGGTGAGTTGGATTGCCATTTCATACGATAAATTGCCCCCAAAGGAGTAGCCGCCTAGAAAATAGGGACCCTTAGGGTCGATTTTTTTTAGTTCCTGTAAGTAGAGGGCTCCCAACTCTTCCATCGATTTATATCGGGTATAGGGGTCGGGAAGATCGATAACGAAGAGTCGATAGTTTCCTTTAATGAATTGGTTTAGATAGGAATAGCAAAAAGTGGTTCCACCAGCAGGGTGGATTAAAAATAGAGAATGGTTATTCTCTTTAGATTCCCGAAGAGGGATAAAAGCAGAGGGCTGTTTCGACATCGTTTGCTCCTCAATCCAGTCGGCGAGTTTCTTAGGGGTCAAAAGATTTTGAAAGATAGTTAAATTCAAATCGACTCGAAAGCGTCGCTTGATCGTATCGATGATATCTAACGCCATCAATGAGTCGCCGCCAAGATCGACATAGTATGAATCTTTTTTGATCGAGTTCTCTCCGAGCGACTTCGACCAGATCTTAATCACTTCACATAAGAGCCCTTCTTCACCTTCTTGCTTTTGAGGGTAGCCGACATCGAGATGCGGCCAAAATTCAACCTCCTGAAGAGGTTCTTCAGGAAATCTATGGTGGCGTTGCCATGGCTCCTCCTTGTCATAACGGCTGATGATTGCGTGGGCATTTGTTCCACCAATACCAAAAGAACTGACTGAACAGTGCATAATCTTTTGGTTCATATGCCTGGTGGGGAAATCAAACGGACCACTAAATTCCTTGAGCTCAGGATTCAATTTTTGAAAATGGTTTAGAGTGGTGATGACGCCAGATTTAAGAATAAAAATCGATTTAATCACTGAGGTAATGCCAGATGCGACATCAAGATGTCCGATATTTGCCTTGATACTTCCCAATGGGATCTTTTTTCTGACGCGCTCAAATATCTTAAAGAGAGATCTCTATGGGATAAAATATGGTGCCATAGCTCTTCGGGAGAGTTTGATTTGGGATATTTTCCTGCGATTCCGATGATCGCAATATCTCTATTTTGCATAGGTTTGTTCCTTAACTTTTGATTGCAAACAATTCGAGGCGAGATGAGTCGTTGACCTATCGATGTAAGCGGCAAGTCTTTTCAAGGTTGTATATTGAAAGAGATGCGCCATCGAGATCCCATCAAAAGAAAATTGCGTTTTGACGCTGTAGAAAATCGTCGCTAAGTCGATCGAATTAAGACCGATATCTAGGAAGTTATCTTCCAGCGAAAAATCTCCTTTCTTTAGGAGCTCTGCAACAATAGTATGTAGTTTTTGTTCTGTAGGAGTTGCGTCAAGGGTTTGGACGCTTGGCGAGGGGAATTTTGACCTCAAGGAGATAAAATCGACTTTCCCGTTGATCGTGACGGGGATCGAATCCACAAAGAGAAAAAGCGATGGGATCATATAAAATGGAAGGGTGCCTTTCAATGTTTCTCGAAGGGCAGGCTCGTTCGTACAGTTGCTTTTAGCTACCAAAAAAGCTACAATTTTCAGGCTTTGCTCGAACTCGATCGCATCGATTGCGCATTGCAGGATGAGACCTGTTTTAAGGATATGAAATTCAACCTCATCCAACTCAACGCGAAAGCCTCTGATTTGCACTTGGCGATCTTTTCTTCCAAGAAAGATCAGATTTCCTTCTGTATTGACCTTTCCCAAATCACCGCTCATGTAATATTTGCGTCCCTTTTTTACAATGAATTTCTCAGCTGTAAGCTCTGGAGCTTTGTAATAGCCTGAGGAAAGCCCATCGCCATAAATCGCAATTTCTCCCTTCATGCCGTGAGGCATGACCTGTCCTTCGCAATTGAGGATCTCGATTCCTAAATTGCTGAGCGGTTTACCAATGATGCTCTGCTGGTTATCCAAGTCTTCCGGTTTTATTTCATAATAGGTCACATGGATGGTGGTTTCAGTAATTCCATACATATTGATCAATTTGGTCTGATTCAGAGGATGCATTTGCACCCAATCCTTGAGATTTTGAAAACAGAGAGCCTCACCTCCAAAGATGACTGTGCGTATCTCAAGAGGCTTCCGTTCGAGAACATCCAAGCGGACGATCTCTCGAAATGCAGTCGGCGTCTGATTTAGGACGGTGACTTTGCAGTCAGATAAAATCGAGTAAAATTGAAGAGGATTTTTAGAGACTTGTGCCTCAAGGACGAGCAATTTTGCCCCGCTCAGAAGTGAGCCGAAGATTTCCCAGACAGAAAAGTCAAAGCTGTAGGAGTGAAACAGGGTCCAGACATCCCTACAGCTAAAAGAGAATTTCACTTTTGCTGCTTCTAGGAGGCTTAGAAGATTGGCGTGAGAGATCTGAACGCCTTTTGGATTGCCTGTTGTCCCTGAAGTATAGATGATGTAGGCCGGTTCGTCCCCTGAGATCGGTAATTGCAGCGCCATCTTGCTACAAGATTGAGCAGCTGATAGCAATTGATCCATCGAGATGAAACAATCAGAGAAAAGCCGGTGCTTCTTTTGTGTTTCGAGATCCCCTACGATGAGAGCCGATTCCTGCTGATTCAAGATGAATTGGAAGCGCTCCGGAGGGCAAAACTGATCGATCGGCACATAGCATTTCCCAGTTTTGAGGATGCCCAGGATGAGCGCGATCAAATGGCAATTTCTCGGAACAGACAGGATAATCTTCTTTGCATGAGGAGCTCTTTGGAGAAGGTATCTAGCAATCTGATTGGATAGTTGATCGAGTTGAGAATAGCTCATTTCAAATTGAAAATCATTCAGAGCAATGCGATCTGGATAGAGCGACACTATTTTTTCAAATTCATCAGGAATTGATTTGGCTCCGTCATAAGAGAAGTAGGAATTGAGCTTTTGAAAGTGAAGAGGATCATCAACCATGGAAATATCCTGGATGGCCGGATTTTCCAGATGGAGATGAGAGTTGAGGAAGGTTTGGACGATATGTTTCAGTTCCAATGATTTAAAATAATCGATAAAGCAACACCTTTTCTGTAAATTCGCAATTCCTCTTCTGTCCTCCTCCTAATTTATTCGTTGTCCGAGTCACGCCCCAATAGCGGACTCATATCTAAATATTGCTTACCTGTTACCCATTCCTCGTGGATTTCGATGATCACGCCGGTTACCAGTCGCAAGGCCGATTCCTTATTCGGAAACAGCACCGCCACTCGAGTACGCCGCTTAATCTCTCTGTTCAGCCGCTCCATGCCATTGGAGGTGCGTATTTTCTTCCAATGTTCCTTGGGAAACTGGTACACCGTCAATCCCTCTTCGATGTTCCCCTCTAGCCACTTGCCAAATTCTGGAGCCCTTTTTCGATACTTTTCTATCGCCCGCCGTGCCATCTCTCGGGCCATCTCCACCGTTGGGCTGTTGAAAATCTCTCTCATCACCTCAGCGATTTCCAGCCTCATCGACTTCTTCGGCGCATAACTTTGCGCATTCTGCGCAAGGTGAAACTGACACCTTTGCCATGGGAGGGAAGGAAATACTGCCATGCGAGCATTTTTCAGCCCAGGATGATCGTCGCTTATCCCAAGCCGCATTCCCCGCATACCTCGAGATTGAAGGTGCAACAAAAATTCCCTCCAATGAACCTCGGCCTCCGAAAGACTCGCGGAAGCTCCCAAGATCTCTCGCTTGCCTTCCGGAGTTATTCCGTACGCCAACAAAATCGCCATGCTGATTACCGACCCGTTGTGCCTGACCTTCAGGTATGTCGCATCCACAATCAAATAGCAAATTTCCCCGATGGGTCGATTTCTGAACTGCTCGAACTGCCCGTCCAGCTCCTGAGTTACTCTCGACACTTGGGTGGAGCTTATTTCATATCCGCACAGCTTCTCGGTAATGTCCTGCACTCGCCTAGTGGAAACGCCTTCCAAATACATTTGGGCGATTGCCACCTTCAAGGCTTTTTCAGAACGGGTGCCCTTCTCTATGCTCTGGGGGTAAAATCCAAGGCCTCTCACTTGGGGCACGGCCAACTCCAAAGCCCCCATTCTTGTCTGGATCCCTTTTGGCTTGTAACCATTGGCGTATCCTTTTCTCTCCTCGCTTCTCTCGTGAGCATTCGCCCCGAGAAACTGTTCTCGCTCTACCTTCATCGCTGTATTGAACAGCAACTCCAATACGGGCTGTAATCCCTCCGTTCCCTGGCCAATCAGTCCTTTAATAATTTGCTCGACTAAGGTATCCTTCATTCGGTCTGAAATCATAATTCTCCTTTAGATTTTTGAAACGAGTTCAAAAGAAGAATGCGATCTCAGACCACTTGTTGCCCAGGCCTTTCTTGGCCAAGCCAAATCCAGTTATCTGAATTTACAGAACAGATGTTACACTACCAAATAATCACCCGCTTCGATGCAGAACATGTAATCCTCTTTTCTCTTTTCAACTGTGAATGTGAATTCTGAGAAAATGGCGTTTCGACTTAAATAAATGCGCTCAAAAGAGCAGTCCTGGAGATGAAAATTCAACTCGCGGTCGTAGAAAGTAAAAAAGTTGTTGATGCGAGGGTTGATCATTTTTAGATTATTGAGATCAAAGGATTGATGTCTTAGCAACCTGAGGATTTTTCGATTCAAAGTTTCTAGCAATGTTTTAAGCGAGTCGATGGGATGAAAATCAAGAGAGAGGGGAAGCGTGTTTACAAAATATCCAAAAATACTCTTTTCGGATCGATTTCTGTTGAGAACTGGAACTCCGATCACGATGCGCTCTTCATCTGTGAGTTTTTTTAGCAATAACGCATGAAGCGCCAAGAAAAATGCACCCTCTGAGCAATGCAGTTTTTTTAAACAAGAGCCGATTGTCTCTTTGCTGATCGCAAAGTGATGAGTCCTTCCTTCAAGCAGTCCTCTTTCATTTCTTTCCTGTTTAATCGCCTTTACTTCCAGAGAATCTAGGCCGCTTAGTTCTCGCTGAAAAAATTCCAAATCATTCGGGATTGCAAGAGCAGAGGACCTGCCCAAAAATGAATCTTTGAAGAAAGTGCCGTTCGAGAGCGAATGATAGCAAAAGTTAATGCTATCGATGAGTCCGTAATAGCTAAAACCGTCGGAGAGAATATGCGGCGCGCTGACCAATAAGTACCATTCCCCATTATTTGAGGAATAAATGGTGAATTCAAAGAGCGGCCATGTAGCCAGGTTGAGAGGCTCTTTGAATCGTCTCATTGCGTGTTCGAGAACTCTTTCTTGAAATTGTTTTTCAGTATCGCTAATGCCCTTCTCGATGATCTCGACCTGAAATTGTCTCTGAGGAGAGTAAACCTGAAAAAGTTCATTTCCTTCTTTTTCAAAATGAACCTTAAACAGGTCGATAGAATTGCCGACTATTTCAATAGCGCGTTTTAGTCGTTCCTGATTTAATTCTCCTGTAATTTTATACATGAAGACTAAATTGTATGATGGATCATTATGATAGAATTCATAATGCCTAAACAGTTTTCTTTGGTTGGTAGTTAATTTATATCTCATAGTTTTCTTAAAGTCGTTTGGAATTGTTCTTAGATAGAAGGCTCTTTCTCAAACAAAGAGAGAAATTTATCCGTGAATTTCGTTGTCACCTTCTGATTAGAGTCTTTGAGTCTGGCGGAAGTTAGCTCATGCATGCACTGGAGGAAGAGATCGAGATGATTCATTTGCAAAGATGAATCAAACGCAAAAAACGCCTGCATGTCCTTCTCAAATATAGCTGTCCGGATCTGTTTTGCTCCGAGAAGAGAGGCTCCCATTGTAAACAGCTTTGCAATCGCAGAAAGATCATTATCAATGCTGACGAAGTTGATCTTGAGCGAGACCTCTTCTGCGAGAGGATTGTATTGGATTTCATAGGTCACTCCATGAAGTTTAAGAGGCAAGTTGTAGATCAGGGTAAGGCCTGTTTTACTGCATTTAGCCCCGATTAGGCTGGGGCGTTTGATTTGCCCGGTTTCATCCATTAAAAAGCCCAAGTTTCGAATTTTTGATTCCGTAGCTTCGAGAAGAGAGGGCCTTTCGAATTGGTCCAAACCGGAACGAATCGCAAGATTAGTCAATAATGTATTGATATTCTGATGGATTAGCGTAAACAAGGCGGCCAATGTATATCCTTCAAAATTTACGGTTTTCTGCCTTTTAGCAATGTTGATATAAATTTCAGAATCGACACGAAAATGGGGCGGAGGGAAGAGCTCACGTTCATTGAGCGGATTGGTAGATGCGATAGCACGCTCTATTTTTTCAATGTAATTTTGAAATGTTTCGATCGAAGCAAAGCGTTCAGCCACAAGAAGCAGGCTGCCTTCTTTCAGAGAGGCAAAAGGAAATTTTTCTTGGATGAGCTTCTTTGTAGTTTGGGGAAGCTCTTCAAAACCCTCTTCAGGAATGAATTGAACTGCCTCTAAGATATCCGTTGGATTGAGGTCACTGCAATCAAGGCTGGAAAAAAGAACCGGAACATCCGTTCTTATATCATCCAAAAAATCGGCAAATGCCCAGTTTTTTATTTCTTGCGTCAGGGTCGATAGAGGTTGCCAAGCTTTTAGAAGTGAAAAATAGGCTTCGACAATCGTTCTAAAATTTTGGAGCTTTTGATCTTGGGGAATGTCGCTGCTTCCCAAAAATGTCTTAATGTATTGATCGTCAAAAAGGTCAATAAATCGACTCATGAAGGAGAGCCCAAGTATCTGACTCAACATTCCTTTCTTTAAGAAGATTTCTCTCCATCCATCTGATCTGAATAAGTCGAGAGGAAGACGTTCAAAGAGCGACTCAAATTTTCCTAATTTGCCCCAGTCTAAAACTGGAATGAGAGAGAGTTGTTCCTGAACTTCTTGAAGCTGTTTCGAAAGAGGGAGTGCCTCTTGATACTCTCTGTAGAGTTCGGGAAACGAAGCTTTATTGGGAAATGCCATCTGCATCCAGGTCGGCAAAGTTGCAAGATTTCGCAGAGTATCGATCATTTCTGAAAGTTGGACGAGCTCGCCCCCAGACAGCTCAGCTACAAAATGAATCCATCGTTCTTGCAATGCGTTTGTCAAGGCGCTACCATAGGCTTCGGATAAGGAATCGAGAATCCCAAGATCGGAGCAGATTAGCTCCGAATTGACTCTTTCAGAGCGCAGTTGACAGAGAAAATTCTGTCGCCTCTGAGTTTTTTCCAATACAGAATTTAAAGAATAAATCTTTTCCAGGGCTGGATCTTCTTTTTGAAAAAAGAGAGCTTCTATGGGCTTGATTGCAGCCAAACGCCTAAGGTCGCTTGGAGGTAGTTTCAGAAATTCCAGAGCGTCCGCCGCCATTTTCTCGGCGAACTGGCCAAGGGAGTACAATTGATCTAGCGCTTGCTCAATAAAGAGCGTGCTTGGCTCTTTTTGCAACAGCAAAATCTCATTTTGCAAGCGAGAGAGGAGCGAGCTTAAAGCACGTTTAGCTTCTTGCTCTTCGCCCTTTTTGAGAAGCTCAAATAGAGCGGGCAGGGCATCTTTCGGCAAATGATCTTGGATTGGAAAGGGATACTCTGTGCGAAGAAAAGTTTCAATGGAAGCCTGACATGGCATTGGATGGGTGACAAAACCTTCCGTGACAATGATCGATCTTTCCTCGTCTTCTTTTGCGATCACTCCTTGCTGCGGATCGAACGTAAAGGCGCCGGATTCGAGAAAAAAATGTAAGCATTCAAAATCTGCAATTCGCAGAACTATTTTGCCACAACCAGCAAAGGTGGTAGCTTCATGCGAATTAGGTTCGGCTTCGCTCTGCACGATGATAGCTTCGATCTTCTCTTTTTCAGGGGTGTTGAAAAGAAACTGTTCTTCCGCTTCTTTTAGAGTTCTAGCCAGGATTAGCTGGTTGCGATTGCGAATCGATCGAGTATAGGAACCAGCTGCTACGACCGTCTCTGCTCGGAAGATTCTATCTTTTGGGAGTTCTGCTAGATTTGCAATGAAATCTGGCGAGCACGTATAGCAAGGTCTGCAAAGGGGTCTTGCTTGCACCAGGTGAATCGTGAAGATATCGGCGTGTTTTGTAACAAGAAGTTCAATATCAGTTGGTTGTTTATAATGATCTTGGATGACTTTAGCTAGGGTTGCTATGGCAATGCGGCAGTTTTCAGGCAGATGCTCCACATTTTTTGCTAAAATGGCGTGGCCAGTTTTAGAGGGAAAATAGTAGTAGAGATCTGATCTTACTTTGCTTACTACGACATCGTAGCCGCAATTAAAGGAAACAAGTTCCGGGGTGGGGCCCGATTGCTCAGTAGTGTGGACGACAGCTTCGATGGGACGATCGGCTGCCTGGACCATTTCCTGAATAAGCACAGGAGTGAGAGGAACCTCGAAGAGCGTTTGATCTTTAAATAGAAGGCGCTGACTGATCGATTTTTCACTGAAATAAGAGGCGATCACTTCTCCTATTGCGTGTAGGATCTTCTGCAAAGAGGGGGGGACCTCTTTTATGCTGGTATTTCCTCCTGCATTGGCAAAGCCTATCTGATCTTCTCTGCCGCTACTGCGGACAATAAGAGAGGACGATTTTTCAATGAAAGAGAGAAGTTGTTTGGAAAAAAGGGAGGGGGAAGCGACCGGTCTATCAAAAACGGCTTGAATTTTCTCTCTTATTTTTTGCAGTCCCAAAGAAAAGGATTGATTCCGCATTTGTTCGCCCTCCAAGATGCGTGCTTGCTCTTTCGTTAATAGAGGGAGGAAGAGATTGTCCCATTCTTTAGTGAGATAGAGGCCGTTTTCCGTGAGATACGATTGAATTTGAGAAGAAGAGATCGGATAAAAATCGGGTACCCGTAGCTCTATGTCGCCGCCAAGATCTGAATTTTGAAGTATGTAACGCAATTCATAGAGATTGGCCGTTTTGTAGCCCAATTCTTGAGTTTCTGCCAAGGTTTTTAGTCGCAATTCGACGTCGACCTCTGTTCCTAGGCAGGCGATACTAAAGAAGAGCGCATAGGCAAGGTACTTAAAAGACATGTTTTTCTCCTTTGGATGAAGAAACACAAGAGTCTAGAAGATCCTCAAGGACAGTAAAATTTGCAGATAAGCCATATCGTTTTACATCCATCACACATAAAGACACGCAATCGATTCTTGTGCCAATTGTTTCATCCGATTTACGGGATTACATTCCATGCGGTTTTTTGGATGGAAGCTTCATTATTCTCAACTCTGCTCAAGTGATCTACAATGCTGATCTCCATGTTTTTGGGATTCTTTCTTCACGCATTCATACAATATGGGTAAAAGCAACATCAGGGCAGCTTGAGACAAGAATTCGCTACTCTTCTGCTATTTGCTACAATAATTTCCCTCTTCCAGAAATAAATAAGAAACAAAAAGAACAGATTCGCTCTCACGTACTTAATATACTTTCTGAACGCGAGAAATATCCGGAAAAAACCATAGCCGAACTCTATGATTCTCAAAAAATGCCTGCTAGTCTGCGAGAGGCCCATCGCAATCTCGATGCAGCTATCGAGCGCTGCTATCGCTCCAAGCCCTTCGAGAGCGACGAAGAAAGGCTGGAGTACCTATTCAAGCTCTACGAAGACATGATTCAAAACGAAAATATAAGGAAATAACGTGCCTAATTTCATTGACTTATGCTATGGACAGACCGGTCAAAGCAAAAAAACTAACTCTTTGGGTATGCGTGAGATGCAAGAACGCGTATACGCTGCAAGGGGTGCTCAATATCTACTCTTAAAAGCTCCTCCAGCTTCCGGAAAATCGCGGGCTTTGATGTACGTGGCTCTCGACAAACTCCATCGACAGGGAATTGGCAAAGTGATCATTGCTGTTCCAGAGAAGGTCATCGCTTCCTCTTTCAAGAAAGCGAATTTGATCGAGGAAGGATTCTTTGTTGATTGGGAACCCAATCTGAAATACAATCTTTGCATCCCCGGAGGAGAGTCCGGCAAAGTGCAAACCTTTCTCCAATTTCTTGAGAGCAACGAAAAGATTCTGATCTGCACACATGCCACCTTGCGTTTTGCTTTTGGAGAAATCGGGGGAGAAAAATTCAATAACACCCTTCTGGCCATCGATGAGTTTCATCATGTCTCTGTCGATGGAGACAATCAGCTAGGAGAACTACTCAGATCAGTAATGGTCCATTCAAACGTCCATATTATGGCCATGACCGGGTCGTATTTCCGTGGGGATTCCGTTCCCGTTCTCTTGCCCGAGGATGAAGCGAAATTCACGAAGATCACCTACAACTACTATGAGCAGCTAAATGGCTACGAGTACCTCAAATCTCTTGGGATCGGCTACCATTTTTACCAAGGACGCTACACGTCGGCCATCCAAGAGGTCCTCGATACAGATAAAAAAACGATCCTGCATATCCCTCACGTTCGTTCCGGAGAATCCACCAAAGACAAGGAACGAGAGGTCGATACGATCCTGGACATGATCGGGAATGTTACAGGACAAAATCCAGATACTGGAGTCATCTACATTGAGCGCCATGGAGACCGAAAGATAATCAAGGTGGCGGATCTCGTAAATGACAACTCAGTGGAGCGCGATAAGATTGTCAACTACCTGCGTCAAATCAAGGATCGAGATGACATCGATTTGATCATCGCCTTGGGAATGGCTAAGGAAGGGTTTGATTGGCCGTTTTGTGAGCATGCGCTCACGATCGGCTACCGAGGCTCATTGACAGAAATCATTCAAATCATTGGCCGCTGTACAAGAGACAGCTGGGGCAAGGTACACGCTCAGTTTACGAATTTGATTGCTCAACCGGACGCTGAAGACGACAAGGTGAAGGAATCTGTCAACAATATGCTCAAGGCCATCACCTGCTCGCTCCTCATGGAACAGGTACTCGCGCCACACATACATTTCTCTCCCAAGCTGTCTGATGAAGATAAAGCTCGGGCTGGCGAGTTCAAAATCAGCGGTTTTAAAGAGCCAAGCTCAGCTCGGGTGAAGGATATCATCGAATCAGACCTAAACGACCTGAAAGCGGCGATCCTACAAAATGACGCTATCACGCATGCGATCTCTGGGCAGATAGACCCGGAGATCCTCAATAAGGAATTGATTCCCAAGATCATCAAAATCAAATATCCCGACCTCTCAGAACAAGAAGTCGAAGAGGTGAGACAGCATGTGGTCGTAGACTCCGTCATCAAGAACGGAGAGGTTAAAACGGTGGGCGACCAGCGCTTCATCCGAATGGCAGGCCAATTCATCAACATCGATGACCTGCACATCGACCTCATTGATCGTATAAACCCCTTCCAGAGGGCATATGAAATTCTTTCGAAGACGGTCACTCCCCAAGTCCTAAAATTGATCCAGGAAGCAGTGGCTGTCACCCGGATTCAATTCTCAGATGAGGAGATCCTGACTCTCTGGCCTAAAATCCAGTTGTTCACAAAAACCGCAGGCCGAGCGCCCGATCTGAACTCGACAGACCCCGCGGAACGCCTGATGGCAGAAGCGGTCGCGTTCATTAAGAGAAAACGCCAAGAGGCAGGTCTCTAACTGTGAAACGCGATCTCTTGATTGAACTTATCCGAGGCGATGATCAGGATCTCCTGCACGTGAAATCATCCAACTCACCTCAAAGTATAGGTGATCGCTTGGTATCCTCCTTTCAGGAGATCAACGATTTCATTCGAGAGGCTCGCTGTGAGCCACACGAAAATAAAGAGGACATCCGAGAGTATTCTCTCTGGAGTCGTTTAAACTCTTTTAGAGAAAACACCGAGCACTCACGATTACTTACTGAGTATGATGTCTTTAATGTTCTCAAGACGCCTCCAAAAATTGCCTCTATAGAAGATATCTTCAAAAATGATGACTTAGGTCTTTTGACGGATTGGTCGAACGACATTTTTACACTCAAGCACATCCGCAAATCCCCTGCCGCCCCAGATTACATCGCCGAAAGAAAGCCCTGCTCCCACTTTCATCAGTTCGAAGACCTGTTCAAGCATTGTCAAGCTGCTCTGGCATCAGGGAAAAGGAAGCTACTTCCCTTTGCCAATGAGCAACAGATCGAAGCAGGCGACTTTTTCGTATTGAAGGGAGTTTTGACCTATGTAGCAGCCGTAGGCCAGAAAGAACTCATCAATGGCAAAACTAATGCCAGACTGTATTGCATCTTCGAAAATGGGACCGAATCCGATATGCTGCTGCGCTCTCTGGCTCGAGAGCTCTACAAGGACGGAAAACGAGTAACAACCCATGAAGACCTCCTTCTCAAGGAGTTGGAAGGAATCCAAGAGGACGATCGAGAGACGGGGTATATCTACGTCCTTAAGTCCTTAAGTCAACAGCGAGAAATATTGAACATCGGCCAGCTATATAAAATAGGATTCTCAAGAATCCCCATTGAAGAGCGCATCAAGAATGCAGCTCAAGAGCCGACCTATCTCATGGCTCCCGTATCCGTCATCGCCTCATACAAGTGTTTCAATTTAAACCCACAAAAACTGGAATTCCTCTTGCATCGATTCTTTGCCAACGCGTGTTTGAACATAAGTGTATCCGATCGCGCTGGCGTTCGACATACTCCTCGGGAATGGTTTGTGGCCCCCCTTCAAGTGATTAACCAAGCTATTGAGTTCCTAATAAGCGGAGATATTGTGAATTATCGATATGACCATAATCAACAAGAAATTGTCGGAAGGGAATAAAGATGTCCTCTTATAACCCACAACGAACGAGAAATCTTTTTTCTGCCGTGAGAGGAAAGCCTTTCAAGTTAAGCCGCACGAAGATCCAAGATTTTCTCGATTGCCCTCGTTGTTTTTATCTGGATCGGAAATGTGGGACTGGGCAGCCCCCTGGGTTTCCATTTACTCTAAACACCGCCGTCGACACCCTTCTAAAAAAAGAATTTGATGAATATCGAGCCGCTAGAGAACCCCATCCTTTGATGGTTAAACATGAGGTTAATGCGATCCCTTTCGCACACCCCGATCTCGATGAATGGCGCATGAATCTAAAGGGAATCCAGGTGTTACATGAGCCTACCGGCTTCATTATCACAGGAGCTATTGATGATTTATGGATCAATCCGGCCGAGGAACTAATCGTTGTAGATTACAAAGCAACAAGTACCTCCAAAGAAATCACTCTCGAGGAGGAGTACCGTAAATCCTATAAAAACCAGATGGAAGTCTATCAGTGGCTGTTAAGACAAAAAGGGTTCAATGTCTCCAATACCGGGTACTTTGTCTATGTGAATGGTGATACTACCAAGGATTTATTCAATGAATGCCTTGAATTTGAAACCTTGCTGTTCTCCTATGAGGGGAATGATTCATGGGTTGAATCGACCCTATTTAGGATCGCTAAATGCCTTGAATCAGACGAATTTCCCGAGCCGGGAACCTCTTGCGACTTCTGCAAATACCGGATTGCGATTCGAAAGCATTTAGGCGATCGGGAGTAGTTCTAATCGCCAAATGATCGAAGCAGATCTTTGCTCTGGCGGATTAAGGCCATTGCTTCCCGATGGATAGCTTTTGCTTCTTTCGTATGGCTCCCATGTTTCAATATGGCTAAGCGGGAGCGTTCTCTTCCATCTTTAGTTTTTGGCCCCTTAGAGGCGCCTCCATGCATACGGCATGTCATCCTTCCCCGAAGAGCCCATTTTTGGCACCGTTCTTTCGATCTTTTACTTTTTGCCGTGCATTGCACCACAATGATCCAAGGGGTTCAATTCTCGTTTTTTTTCTGCATCCCCTCCCCGGCCGATGAATGGGAAAGGTTTTGGGCAACTATTGCCTGGCCCTCGTTGTGAACGTGGAGGACTTGCACTACTTGCTGGCCGCCGGAGCGATACTTCAAAACTGTCTGCATGGTCTGGTTGGCTGCATTAAACAGCTTGTTAGCAAGAAGAAATAATCTCTCTTCGTGGTAGAATCCTTGTTCCGGCAAGTTGGCGCGTCTAAGACATTTCATTCCTGAGTCCTGAAGGGCAATGAATTGCCCAAGCAGCATTGCTTCGGTCTCATCCTTCGGCCGCAAAGAGGGAAGCAAGGTTGAGACCTCATTCATCCTCAGATCTCCCCTTTCCCCCGTCATTCCGCGCGCGATCTTGTTTAAAATATTTTCCCCTATTGCTATGTCTGCAGTTCCAGTGGTTCTTTTTAATGCCGCCTTAAGGCTGTCCTGATCGATCTTGCTCCCATCTGACAACTCGATCGAGACAAACTCATGCTTCCCCGTCTCTTCATTTAATTTAAACTTCCACTCAAGAAAAGGTTCGGGAGCGGCTGTACCACAAACAACCTCTTGCTGCGTCTTATTTATTTCGTTTTGCATCTTCATAAAATACTCCAACTTTTCGGATATTTGGTATTGAGACATCCAGGCTTGATTGTAAGCATTTTATTTGAATTTTGCAAAAATTGAATTAACCATCAGGTTAACGATTCCCCCGCCGAGGCGACAACCAGGCCTGTGCATAATTCATGCATAATCGTAACGCACTGATAATCAGGATGATATGATGAAGTTGCAGTAGTAGCTAGAGAATCTGTGCACAATCGATCTCAAGCCCAAAAGGGAAGGTAGAAGGCGCTTTTGCCCGCACCGACCTCCTCTCCTTGAGGCTTTACCAGGCTTTCTTGTATTGCATCCCGAATGATCCGATAAGCAAGCGAATAGCTAGATTGCTTGATTCCTAGGCGCGTCCGCAAAGATTCATTCGTCATTTTTTTGCCGACGACATACTGAAGGCAGGCATGTTGATATGCAGCTCGGGTCCTCTCCTTGGAATCCATTTCTTTTAGCTTTTTTGGTCCATACAAGACCGCAAAGGTGCTTTGGGTTTTCTTGAGAAAATTAGGCGCAGGGAGCTGAAATAATTCGATCTGAAAAATGACTTTATCCACCCCAGTGCCGCGTTCTTCGCATAGATTCAGCCTGCGCATGAGCCCAGCCAATATTTCGTTGCGAGACCTGGGAGCTTCATCGATAAAGCGAAGGGTATCAATCAGGGGCAAGCCGGGATTTGATATTTCGATCCGATTTGTAAAAATTTCAACCATCGGACCAGCCCCTGCGACATTGAAATCTTGATGAATCAGGGCGTTTGCCACCAATTCTCGAATGGCGATTTTCGGATACATGCGTACTTCTTCGCGAAAAGCTTCACCGATATGTTCGTTCTGAGGAAGCTGATCGTTGATATAGGCAACCGTTTCTTCAAAGCCTAGCGCATATCCCTTTTTCACCCCGTATTCTTTGATCGTCTCCAAGCGGCTGTCTCCGCGATAGAAAATGATTCGGGGAGTTTTTCTGGCCAGCCGATCAAAATCCTCCAAATTTTTCGCGAAGAGAATAGCTCCCAAATTCGAAATATCATATCCCCCTCCATCCGACGGCGAAATCAGTTTCTCTGAGGTGAATTTCTCAAGAACCGCAGATCTATTTTCCGGATGGGGCAGTTTCATGAGATCAAAATAAGCCGGGCAATTGAGAAATGAGAGGATTTTATCCGCAGGCACGTTCTTCATAGCAATGCCTTTCTCAAAGGCGGTTTGTCCTAATATACGCCACAGTTCTCTTTCTTTTTCAGGGTGTTCGTGGAGCTTCTTCTTGTACGTCCCTACTCTAATGAACTCCGTGCCTTTGAAACGGATCGGACGATGAGTGGCCGGGGCAAATTCAAATAGAACTACATGGCTGCCGTCGATTTCTCCTTCGTGGATACGAAGATCGATCTGAGGATCGAGAAGAGAAATAAGCCAACTTTCAAGCTCTTGATTGCCTATTTTGGTTTCTCTTGGACGGAAACTCGTGCCGATGATTCTGTTGGTTGAATCTTCAATACCCCATAAAATACAGGCGCTGTGGCGTCCTGCTAAAGCCGCACCATTCGAAAGAGCAGAAATATATTCGCCTATCTCGTGGGTGTGTTCATTATTGTGCTTCAGCTCCAGCCATTCCGTTTCTTTGCGAAGAGCGGCAAGATTTTTTACACGATTCTGAAAGTCTAAAATTTCCAATTGCGTCTTCTCGGTTGCTCGATACGGAGCAGCATAGCTCTTTCAGCCGGTCGCCTTCAAGCTATTCATAGCAATTGCAGTCCAGACAATACCCACTTTCTCAGGCTGCCTCCCTTAGAAAAATAATCTCCGGGACTTTTCTCTTCCGGAACGGGCCAAGGCTCAAGATTTGGATAATGCTGCTGCCAATACGAATATTCCCTTTTACCAGCCTCGTCGAAATCCAATGCAAATAGAATGAGTTTTCTATTGAGCAGCCATTGATGGAGGGAGCGGGAAGGTCTTTTTTGGGCTCCTCCAAGCGCAATGCAGGCGCAGAGATCTCCAGCTTCCTGAATAACCAGCATAGCGTCAAATTCGGCTTCCACGATGACGACAACTTCGCTTGATAGATTACCGAAGATCGGCAGCATATTCGAACTCCCAGGAACCTCATAGTATTTGCCGTAGAAATCCCCTTCTTTCCACTCAGACTTTCGAATTTTGAGTTTTCGGATATCTTTGCCCTCGAAGATGGGAATAACGATTCCTGCGGGCAAGCAGACCCATTGGCGGCCTTCCGTTTCTTCAAGACCCCAATCCGTTCGATGGCAAAAAGCTTGAACTGGATTCCAACCAAGTTGATTTTTCTTGATCGAATCGAGGGACAACCCTCGTTGCAAGATCGACTCGATTGCCGCCTTGTCAATCAAGAGGCGTTGAAAGGAATTCTCTACGAAACTCTTGGCTTTACTTTCCCATGAGCAGGGGGGAACTCGAATAGGGGCGGGATTGGTTTGGCGCCTTGACGGGGAACCGATATCCGCCGGACCCTTCTGCACTTTGATGCATGCGGAACGAAAGGACAACTTTTGAAAATCTCTGCAAAATTGGATAGCATCACCCTTCGCGCCGCATTGACGGCACCAATAGCGATCCGCTTCAGGCCAGAACATAAACCGATCATTGCCCGCGCAATCAGGGCATGGGCAATGGTATTCTCCTCCCCGGCTGGCTGATGTTTTACGCGGCTCAAGTCCCATTTCCTCTGCAAGATCCAATAGATTCATATGTTTCTCCGGTGCAAAGAGTCAAAGCGGTCATGGATGTCAGAGCGAAAATGCAGATCGCGGAAGAACTCAACACTCGCTCTCTGAATCAAGCATTGGTTTTCTTGCGCGATTTTTGATTTTGCCATGACCACGTTGACCACTACGACCACTCCCAGATTTCCGGACTTTGTTTATAGAATTTCTCAAATGAGATCCGACATTCCTCAAGAGACGGGAACAGATACATCGTCGGCCTTCTTGAACTCTCTTCCCGAGGAGTCCTTTTCGTCTTGATCCCGGGCAAAATTGCCCGCAGTCGCTTTCCGACAACTTCCCTTTTCAGAATGGATTGCTTTTCCCAATCGCACCATGCTCTGTAAAATTCGTAGAATTTGTCGATCGTGAGATCCTTGAGGCTGTCGGA
>Ga0364919_10247_pt1 | contig 22653 bp, 25 predicted proteins | sample SorcelJu500001C7_2_FD_206953 | JGI IMG/M metagenome (GOLD analysis project Ga0364919, IMG submission 206953) | Enriched cells from Trout Bog Lake Hypolimnion, Wisconsin, USA - BchlTB.June20.5000.01.C7 | ecosystem: Environmental > Aquatic > Freshwater > Lake > Hypolimnion/Profundal zone | place... | reverse complement strand
GGCAATTTTCCATTAAGTGGATGGATTGGCCAGCCCAATTTACAATAGTTAAAAACTTCAGCAATTTTTGAATCATATGAATGCATTGGATCCAAGGTTAAAATATCTTTATAATCCATGATGCAACCCCTGTTTTGATTTTTTCAATGCCAACACTAGTTGTCCTGCCGCCTCATCAAGCCTCCACTTGATGTTGGCTGCACCTAGTTCATTTTCGTTAATTAATAATCGACGTTGAAACTCAACATAAATTCTGACTATACACTTAATATTCATGAAATTTGCTCCTCTGTCTTAAGGCTCGCTACCCAGCTCTCAATTTCTTGCCTCAGGTACATTGGACGCTTTCCACCAAGGGGATATCTAGGCTTAGGAAAATTTACAAGTTTGGTAAGTTCATAAAACTTAGTTGTACCTACCCCTATCATTTCTTTTGCCTTCTTGGGATATACCTGACAGATCCCCTCATTTTGCCTTCGTTCCCGCCACCTTCAGACAGGGCCTGGGTTTTAGACAAACCACATCCATGTGGTCCGACGCGCCATCCATGGCGCAACGGGTCCAAAACCCAGGCCCTGTCTGAAGGTGGCTCTTTCATAGAAAATGAGGGGATCTGTGAGGCTTTTTTCTGGTATTCTATTAGAAGCTGAAGGTTTTAAAGATGATCTATGAATATTTGGATTGATGGGGATGCATGCCCTAAGCCGATTAAACAGATTTTATTTCGAGCGGCGGTGAAGCGTCGGGTGATGGTCATGATGGTTGCGAATCACTTGGTTACAATTCCTCCCTCCCCGTTTATTAAACGAGTGCAGGTAGAATCGGGATTTGATAAGGCGGATAAATACATTGTGTCTCAGATTGAGACGTCTGATTTGGTGATTACGGCCGATATTATTTTAGCTGATGAGGTCGTTGAAAAAAAAGCCATAGCCCTTAGTCCACGAGGAATGTTGTATACTTCTAACAATATCAAACCGATCTTAACGATGCGGCATATGAACGAATCTCTTAGAGAAAGTGGTCTTATCCGAGGTGGATTAGAGGCTTTGAGTTTGAAAGAAATTCAAAGTTTCTCAAATCATTTGGATAGAATCATTACGTCTGCGCAGTCTCGTTAATCGAATTTGTTTTAAGGCTGCTTAGATATTAAATTCTCTCCATCGGAATCCTGTAATTTTAAAAAAGGAATTTGGCCGATGAGGCTGACTAGTGCAAAAACAACAAAAGCCCATTCAAAAGCATGAATGCTAAATGCTTCAAAGAAGGAATTAAATAGATACATGGCCCCCGCCGCCAAAGAGACCCCTGCTGCCACAAACAATTGTTGCGTGGTACTATTTAAACTGGTTGCGGGAGCATATTCCTCAGGAGGCACTTCTGCAAAACAAAGTACGTTGAGTAACAATAAAATCACTGCACTAAAAAAGCCTACGGCAATGATTACCAGGAAAGCAAAAACATCCAGATTTCGCAAAAAGCATAACAGTAACGTGCTAAAAACTGTTCCAATGTTACACCAAAGTAGAGCTTTTTTAAAACCAAAGCGTTTGAGACATTTGTTTATAAAGATTCGGCTAAAAAGATATCCAACAGCCATTGAAGAAGTTAAAAAACCACTTTTGGCAGGGGATATATGAAGCGGGATCTGTAAATAAAGAATGATTAAAAAACTTCGAGCGCCTAAAGCAATCCGGCTAATGGCACTGCTTAAAAAACAAATTTGATAAGTGCGAATGGTAAATAAGTGGTAATTAATAATCTTGTGCTCAGCCTTTCGCTCCATTTTGACATAAAAAAATAGTGAAATGGCGATGGTGGCGAGATTAACCGTTTGTTGAAAGAGGCTGGCAAATTCAATCATGGTTTCTAACCAATAAGTCAAAGATGCCAACAATAAAACTAGCCAACCAAAAGACACCCACTGAAATCGCTTGGTGGGTAACTGATAATTGTCGACATATCGAAACGTGGCCAATAAAGTGAGTGCTGCAAATGGAACATTCACATAAAAAATATAGCGCCAATTAAAATAGCTTACCAACAATCCCCCAACCCCCGGGGCAAGCAAAGGTCCTAATAACAAAGGAATAGAGATAAACATATACACTTTTACTAATTCTGACTTAGGAAATACTTTTAGCATCAGTAATCGTCCCACTGGAACTAAGAGCGCTCCGGCTGCGCCCTGCAATACCCTAAAACATACCAACTCCCACAGGGTCGTTGCGGTACCACAGAGTAATGAGAACAAACCAAACGATCCGATGGAAAGGATTAAAATTTTCTTCGTGCCAAATCTATCAGATAAATACCCACTGATAGGAATAAAAACGGACAGGCTAATTAAATAACTGACTATGGCTAATTTTATCGATAAGATGGGGGCTTGTAATGACTGGGCAATACAAGGGATAGTCACGTTTAAAATATTCGTGTCGATACTTTCCATCATCATCATGGTACCGATGATGAGAATGGTTGCTATCTGTTTTGGAGAATAACTAGAGAAGGGCAGCATCTTTACTCTTTGTGAGGCCATGGACAGTCACCCATTGTTGGTTATTTTCATCCTGTAACATACGCACTTTAACACCAAATACATTTTCAAAAAGACCCACATCAAGTGCGGAGTCAATAGGTGTATGGCAAACCAGGTTGCCTTCTTCAAGGATGACTAACTCATCCGCAAATTGAACTACTTGTTGAAGATCATGTAGCACCACTACTATCGTTTTTGAGTATTTCAAGTTTAATTGTTGCAAAATATCTAAAGTCTCTAATTGATATCGAATATCAAGAGAAGTAATGGGTTCATCCAATAAAAGCACGTCACTGTCTTGTGCAAGAGACATCGCAATCCAGGCGCGTTTTTGTTGGCCGCCTGAGAGTTTATTTAAAGATTGATGGATTTTATCTTCTAAATGTACTTGTTCTATTGCCCAATGAACTTGTTCCACATCTTTTTTAGATAATCCAAACCATCTCTGGTGACTAAAACGACCAAAGCTGACCAGCTCTTTGACTGTTATATTGTCAGGAGCCTCGGGATGTTGCATTAAAAAAGACAGTTTTCTTGCCAATTTTTTCCGATTAAAACAATGAATGGGGGTATTATCAAGTAACACCTCCCCGCTGGTGGGTTTGAGTAACCCGGATAAAGCTTTTAAAAGTGTTGATTTACCAGAGCCGTTCGGTCCCATAATGGCTGTGATTTTATTAGGGACGATTTTCAGATGTAAGTCTTTAATCACATGACGATGATCCAAAAATACATTAAGACCCTTTGCGTTTATTTTAGGCATAATGACTCCTGCTAATCTTTTTTAATAGATACAGAAAAACAGGCGTTCCCATAAAAATTAAAATCATACCGGTTGGAATCTCAACTGGGTAAAACACATGATGGCCGATAAAATCAGAGCTTAAAACCAAAAGACAACCTATCAACAATGACCCTAAAAGATGATATCGATGCTGATAACCAAAGATCAATCGAGCTATATTAGGAGCAATCAGGCCAATAAACCCTAAACTGCCACAATGGCTTAAAGCGATGGCTGACATAAACAAAGCCAATCCAATCAGAAATATTTGCCAGGCACTCAGTCGTAATCCAATTGATTTAACTGTATCAGGACTAAGCGAGAGGAGATCCAGGTGTCGCGCACTCAATAAACACAGGGCAATGGAAACAAAAGTTGGATAAGTGATGCTTTTCACCCCCTCCAAAGTGGCTTGATATAATGTTCCATTAAAGAAGTGTAATAAGTTATGAATGCTTTCCTTTGACTGTATGATTAATAGTTGTCCCAATGCCTTAAATAAAATACTGATGGAAATCCCAATAATGATTAAACGCGCAGCCTCTATTCTTTTGTGAGATCTTGCCAAGCCAATGGTTAACCCAAACCCTAACATCGCGCCGACTAAAGCATAAGCAACCAAACTATGGTCCGTTCCAAAGAGATTAGAAAACAAAACCATGGTAAAAAGTGCGGTGGCATTAACCCCCAACATATCGGGGGAAGCCATGGAATTATGGTGCATGACTTGAAAAATACTGCCTGATAAGGCAAATAGCGCTCCACCATAAAGGCTCATAAGGACACGTGGAATCCTAACCTCATAAAGAATAAAATAATCGCTTTTATTTTCAGGTGTTATTTGCCATAAATCATTGAGAGAAAACGTTGGGTTTCCCCATAATAGAGTAAGCACGATGAATAACATCGTGATACCAATCAGGCTTAGAAGCCGATAGATTTTCGTTTGATCAGACATCATCGCATATTTCTCGCCCTCAGTATCAGTAAAGGGACCCCTAACAATGCGATAAAAATATTTAAGGGGGCTTCCCAATTGGGGAATAACCCGCGAATGCAAAGATCGCTTGCTACCAGTAATAAGCTTCCTATTAAAGCATTCATCATTGCAAAATGATAAGGCAAATGACTGGGTACGATTAATCGACTTGTCTGCAAAACTAATAAGGGGAAAAATAACAAAGGACCAACCATCATCACAGCACAAGTACTCATGATTAAAATCATTCCCAAAAATAAATAAAGATAAAAGGTAACATTCACGCCTAAGTTTTTTGCTATCTCCGTACTGAAAGATAAGAGATAATTTTTTTTAATAAGAAATAGTGTGAAGAACATCATGACGATGAGCAAAACACCCAACGTTTTTAATAATTCCCAATGACTATTCGCCAATGAGCCATTTAAATTAATCAAGAGTAAACTCGCTTGTTCTGGGGCGAGAAGCAGTAATAATTGACACCCGGAATAGAAAAATAAATTAATGGCTTGTCCAATTAAAATTAATTTTAAAGGAGAAAAGCCTATTTTAAAGCTCATCAAAAAGGTGATTAATCCTACACCAATCCCACCTAAAAGCCCACTCATAAACAAATGTTGGGTGATAATCCCTTGGCTTACCACAACACAGAGCAGGATGCCGAAAAATACTCCCTGATGAATACCCAGTAAACTCGGGCAACCCAAATCATTATGTGAAATATAAAATAACATCACCCCAGTGAGTGCCAGCGTTGCCCCTACAATCACCGCGCAACCAGTTCGAGGCATCCTTACCAGATGAAGCAGGGTGGCTTCCATAGACGAGTCGGCATGTTGTAATAAAAACCAGACCTTATTCAGTGGAATGTGAATACTTCCTTCGCTGAGTGATAATAAGACTAAGACGATTAAGCTTACAATTAATAAAAAATAAGAAAGAAATAATCGTGAGGTACTCATGAGAAACTACTCAACGTTTTAAATGAGAGATTAGCTAAGCTAATTTTTAATTTTTCTTCATCTAGCAAAGAGATCTGATGTTTATCAAGCCAAGACCTATCGTAAATTTGATGTAGATAAAGAACACCATCATCTGCCACCATGCAAAGTGCTTTGTCTGAATATCCCTGCAATAAATAACTCATTGCGGCAAATACCACCAATCCACTGGATCCCCCCAGAAGGATCCCGACCTCTTTTGCTACCAAATGACACATGGAAATGGCCTCTTGATCGCTTACATGACACACGTTATCAAATAGTGTGATATCTACATTGTTGCTTTTCCAAGCCAACCCAATGCCGTTTAAGCGGTAGGGTTTAAAGGTCCCCCCAAACACAGCCGAACCCATGACATCGCAGGCAACGATTTTTGTTCCTTTTTTATTATCTTTAACGTATTTGGCAATCCCTGTCATGTGACCACCCGTGCTGATCGCTCCAAAAATGGTTTGAATATCCAGATTAAGTAATTCTTTTGCTGTTTCTGCATAGTGAATATTAGGATTGGCTTCATTATCATATTGATTTGGCCAATAAGCGCCGTCGTTTTCAGCCAAAAGCTCTTTTACTTTTTGAATACGAGTTTTTTGATAGCCGCCGTTTTCATCCACTTCAGTGACAGTCACCATTTTTGCACCATAGACTTCACACCAGTTTTTTAGTAAAGGAGACACTTTGGGATCAACAACCAAGATGACTTTGAAATTCATCGCGGCACCCAGCATTGCGAGTGACTTCCCTAAATTTCCAGAGGTAGATTCTATCACTACACCGCCTGGATGCAATTTTCCAGTAGAAAAGGCATGTTGAATTAAGCCTAGTGCCGTTCGGTCCTTGATGCTGCCGGTCGGGTTAAAGGATTCCAGTTTTAATAATAGCTTTTTTCCTTTAGGAATGAACGGATGGGTTAATTCCATCACGGGGGTGTTTCCAATCAAATCGATAACATGGCGTGCAATATTCATGACAGATCAACACAGCTTGAGTAACGTTAAAGGAATATTAGTTTGTGGAATACAATTGATGGCTAGTTCGTGTCTGGATGATTTTTTATCTAAAAGCCGCCCTGTTTGACCTGCCTTAAGAATGATTTGATCATCCATGATGGCCTGATTATCGGAATAATAAACCTTTAAATAAGGATTAGTATAATCGGTTAATATGCAGGGGATGTATTTTAAACCCAATTTTTGGGCAATTTGATGGCGATGGTGCCCATCCATAATAATTTTGGTTTCTTTATGGACGAGAATGGGTTGAGTCCAATGTTTTTTAAATATAATTTTCCTTAACCAATAATTCATGATATTAGGACAAAATTTTTCATGAGGTTTCAGTATTTCAAGAGGCAATAAATGAATGGCCAGCAAGTCACCAAAAAAAATTAAAGAGTCTTTATTCATAGTGCATCATCGGTTTGGAAATAATCAATTATAAATGATAATGATTATCATTTGCAATGGATGGTGTAGATGATTTATAATTAACCTACTCTCGGATAACGTGTTTAATTTTTTATGCTTAAAGCCATTTTATTCTTTTCAATGATGTTAGCGATAAATATTCTCCATGCGGGAGATAGTCCTGCAGCAAGCAAACGTATCGTGGTATTAGAATTTAGCCTCTTGGACGATCTTGACCAACTGGGTCTTAAACCCATTGGGGTCGGTACGAGTGGATTTGTATATGAAGGCTCTGATCCTGAATATTTAAAAGCTATTTTTGAAAGTACTGCCAGCGTCGGTGCCAGAGAAGCCCCCAATTTGGAAGCCATAGCGAATTTAAAACCAGATTTAATTATTGGTGATGTAGATTTTAATCAGGGCATGAAATCTCAGTTAGAAAAAATAGCTCCAACGATTTTATTAAAGGGAATTTTTGGATTACCCGAAGACCAAATACGTAATCTTAAAACGATGGCTGATTTAACTCAGATGAATGAAAAGGTATTGTCTGTTATTGATGATTATCAAAAAGAGTATGAAAAAACAAAAGAAATCGCAAATAAAGGGGGAGCATCAACGATTTTGATTGGCTTTCCCACGGCGAACAATAGCTTTAATGCCTTGGCCAATAATTCCATTACAAGTCAAATTTTAGCCCGACTTGGCAAACACAATTTGATAATCGAAAACACTTCCAGCCAGTTATTTGAGTTATCCATGGAAGGATTAGTGAGCAAAAACCCAGACCAAATCGTGATATTGGTCAACAATGATGATTTGAGTGCCTATCATCTTTTAAAAAAAAACTTATTATGGCAACAATTAGCAGCTGTTAAAACTCATAAAGTATATTTTGCTGATCGCAACATTTGGGGGAAATCCCATGGATTACAGGCTTTAAAATTGATGTATCAGGAAGGTGCTCGTTCTGGCTTTTTAGCCAACCAGCCTCTTCAAGAGGAGCTGGCATGAAAAAAATAGCCATTTTAGGATGCGGTAATGGGGGGCAAGCTTTAGCCGGCCATTTGACTTTGATGGGGCATCAAGTGAGTTTATATGCACACCCTAATCACCCAGGTGCGATGCCTTCTCTTCAAGAACAAGGTGGCGTTTACTTAACGGGTGCCGTGACAGGATTCGCAAAAATATCCAATATAACCATGGACTTACAAATATGTGTCCGAGATGCTGATGTGATTCTTATGGCGCTTCCTGCATTTGCTTCTGATGAGGTGTTTCAGGCATTACTTCCTTTTTTACAGAAAGGTCAAATCGTTGTGAATTTAGCAGGCTATTTTTCTGCTATTTTTCAACATCAGCGCTTATTAAAAAGTCCTTATGAAAAAGATATTCTATTAGCTGAATCGACCTCTTTTCCTTATGCCTGTCGTTCGGACAATAAAGGAACAGTGAATGTTGTCGCGATTAAGGATTTTGTAGGCATAGCAACCGTTCCCAAAGAGGCCATTGCAAGCCTCATGACGACGTTATCTGATATTATTCCTTGCCCATTACGTGCCAAATCAAGTGTTCTTGAAGTTGGGATGTACAATACAAGCGGCATAGGCCATACCCCTGCCATTTTGTTTAATGCCGCAAGAATTGGTAATAAAGATGAATTTTATTTTTATAAAGAAGGCATTTCTGAGGAAACAGCCAATGTGATGATGCGTCTTGATAAAGAACGAGTAGAAATTGGAAGACAACTGGGCTATCAAATACCCAAACATTATGAAGTATTGAATGATTATTACGGTTATCACTATAAGTCTATTTTGGATTATTTTAAAAACTCCACTATTCATAATTCCATTAAATTTTTTCCAACGTCCACGCAGACAAGATATGTATTGGAAGACGTCCCTTTTATTTTGGTTCCCTGGTACACCATCGGTAAAAGTTTAGGTTTTGAGGCCAAAGGGATAAAAACGTTGATTGACGCGATGTCATTACTGCACGATAGGGATTATATGGAAGAAGGTCGAGAGTTTGATGAAGCTCTTGTTTCTTCTTATCAATGAAAAGCCGGAGATCTGAGCTATATACCCATCCTACCTGAAGATACTGGATTTTTGCTATCGCTTTTTGCGTTTGAGAAATTTAAAAAATCTCGCAATAGAGCAGGCTATTACTCGACTTTTAAAATTCCTCAAACGCAAAAATCAAATCGCAAAAAAACCAGTATCTTCAGGTAGAATGGGTATAGATCTAATTCACACTGACTTACCGTTCCTGGTCTATGGTTTAAAGCTCGCTTTCAATTCTGTTCAGTTTTCTCATTTTAATTGACATCATTATCAATTTTCCATAAGATAGCCAACTCATGAAAATTTATGAACAGGTTTATTATGAAACGTACCTTTCAACCAAGTAATTTAAAACGTAAACGAGATCACGGGTTTCGGCAACGAATGTCCACACGTGCTGGGCGTTTGGTTTTACAACGTCGTCGTGCTAAAGGACGTAAACGCTTATCTGCATAATGTCTTCTAGTTGTTGTTCGAATCTCGCGATGAATTCAAATGCATAAATTTCATAAGTCGCAACGTTTGTTGCAGAAAGTTGATTACGATCATGTGTTTGAAAAAGCAAAAAAATTGACAGTTTCTGGCGTTATTTTGCTTTATCGAGATAATTCTTTAGATCATGCCAGGCTTGGGTTGGCGTTATCTAAAAAAATGGTGGCTAAGGCCCATGATAGAAATAGGCTAAAGCGATTGTTAAGAGAGTCGTTTAGAACCTCCCAGCTTCCACCTATCGATATCGTTATTTTGGCTCGAAAAGGTGTTGGAAGGACGAAAAATTCTGTTATTTTTGAACAATTAAGTCAAGCGTGGGCTAAATTATGCGTAAAATGATGGTTTGGATAATTCAACTATATCAATACGTTTTAAGCCCTTATTTAAAACCCTGCTGTCGTTTTTACCCTACTTGCTCACAATATGCTATATTAGCCATTCAGAATTATGGCCTATTCAAAGGCATAGGGTTGGCCTGTTATCGATTATTACGGTGTCATCCCTGGGCGAAAGGTGGTTATGATCCCGTTTAACCTATACTTCTTGCGGCCCAATTTTTCGAATTTTCGTGCCCATCTGTCGTCCTATTTCTTCGTTTGAAATGCGCACATAGTTATTCATATGCAAACATTTCAAACGAAGAAATAGGACATCGCAGACGGGATGCCAAAAACCGAAGAATGGGACTGCACGAAGTATACTAAATAAAGAGATGTGTTAATGGACATTAGACGAGTTGTTTTATATGCATTATTAGCCTTGGTTAGTTATCAATTGTTGATGAATTGGGAACAGGATTACCCACCAAATCCGCACCAAAATTCAGTGGCAGTGGAATCAAAAAATAAGGTAACCCATCCGCGCTTATTGCCTCCCGTTAGTCTCGATGAGTCTAATAGTCAAGCTGTGGAAAAGCCTTTAGATAATAATAAGACTTCTTCTGACTCGTCTCAATGGGTTCGGGTGACAACGGATGTTATCGATGCTTATATTGATTTACAGCAAGGAGATGTCGTCAAAGCAGATTTATTGAATTATCCCGTTCAAGTAGATGAGCCTGACCACCCTTTTGCATTGTTACAAAATAATGCAGAACATCGTTACATTGCTAGTAGTAATTTATTTATTGTAAAGAATAAAAGCATTGAAAACGCAGATCCTGTTTATCAGACACCACAAGATGCGTATCAATTACCAGTAGGCGAACAACAACTCCTCGTCACCTTAAGCGGTAAAAATTCTGATGGTATTTCAGTGAATAAAGAGTTCGTTTTCAATAAAGGTAGTTATCTGATTGATGTGCGTTATGTCTTAAAAAATGAGGGTCAATCGGACTGGAAAGGGTATATGAACACCCAATTTTTACGCACCTCACCAGAAGAGGATAAATCCAGCATTTTTCATGTGGGATCTTTCACCGGGGCTTCTTATTCGAATCCTCCAGAACATCGTTATCGAAAAATAAATTTTCCAATGATGACCAAAGAAAATTTAAATGTTCATTCTGATAATGGTTGGATTGCCATGCAGCAACATTATTTTTTAACGGCCTGGGTTCCTACTCTTAACAGTAAAAATAATTTTTATACTCGAGCGATGGATGGAGATTATACGATCGGCGCGGTTAGTGAGCCTATTGATATCAAGCCTCAACAAGAAAAAACGATAGGTTCCAAGTTATATTTAGGTCCTGAAGTTACCAGTGTTCTTCGTTCTATTGCGCCTGGGCTGGATTTGACTGTTGACTATGGTTGGTTATGGTTTTTATCTTCCCTATTATTCTCCTGTATGAAAATTATTTATTCACTGGTGGGTAATTGGGGATGGTCGATTGTTTTAGTCACGGTTTTAATTAAATTAGCGTTTTACCGATTGTCAGCCACGAGTTATAAATCTATGGCTGCTATGCGTAAATTGCAACCTAAACTCCTGTCATTAAGGGAAAGATATGGTGACGATAAAGCTCGCATTAGCCAGGCTACTATGGAGCTTTATAAACAGGAAAAAGTAAATCCTTTGGGAGGTTGTCTACCTATTGTGATTCAGATCCCCGTGTTTATTGCGTTGTATTGGGTTTTATTAGAAAGTGTTGAGTTAAGACAGGCTCCTTTTATTTTTTGGATTAAGGATTTGGCGGTACCAGACCCGCTACATATTTTACCTATCATTATGGGTGTGACCATGCTGATTCAGCAGCGTTTAAATCCAGCGCCGCCCGATCCCATGCAAGCCAAAGTTATGATGTTTTTACCTATTTTGTTTACGGGGCTTTTTTGGAATTTTCCGGCAGGATTGGTGTTATATTGGACCGTAAATAACTCTCTATCCATTTTGCAGCAATGGTATATCACTCGTAAGTACAGCGACAAGAATCAAGTGATACCTGCTGTTACCAAATAAATCTGGATGGGCTTCATCATGACTGAAACCATCATCGCAATTGTTACCCCACCAGGTCGTGGTGGGGTGGGGATTGTTCGGTTATCTGGCCCCCTGGCTTATTCCATTGCACTTAAGCTAACTAAAAGAAAAGAATTAAAACCTAGAACCGCTCATTATGGCTCTTTTTTTTCTATGGATGGTGAGATAATCGACGAAGGTTTGGTTCTTTACTTTCCAGCGCCTCATTCCTTTACTGGTGAAGACGTCATTGAATTTCAAGGGCATGGCGCGCCTGTTGTCCTGGATAATTTATTGTCTCAATGCCTCCATTTGGGGTCTAAAATTGCTCGTCCTGGAGAATTCTCAGAACGGGCATTTCTCAATGATAAAATGGATTTAACTCAAGCAGAAGCTATTGCCGATCTGATTCAAGCCAGTTCTCAAACAGCGGCTCGAATGGCCCTTCGATCGTTACAGGGCGATTTTTCACGAAAAATTAATGAATTGAATGACGAATTGATTCAATTACGAATATTTGTCGAGGCCGCAATTGATTTTCCGGAAGAAGAGATTGACTTTCTAAACGATGGACACATTGCAACGCGATTAAAACAATTATTGAATCATTTAGAAAGCATTCGCGCTGTGGCTCGTCAAGGGGTCATTTTAAGAGAAGGGATATCTGTGGTGATAGCAGGCCTTCCTAATGCCGGGAAATCTACCTTAATCAATTCTTTGGCGGGTAGAGAGGTGGCGATTGTTACTGCTGTACCAGGCACTACTCGTGATGTGATGCGAGAACATATTTTGTTAGATGATATTCCTTTGCATTTGATTGATACAGCGGGTTTGCGAGATAGTGATGACCCCGTCGAACAAGAAGGGATCAAACGCGCATGGATGGAAGTAAATCGCGCAGACTGCTTATTAATTGTCTCTGATATTACGACTATTGGGGATGAATTTCATGCATTGGATGAAGAGATACGACGGCAAGTGTCCTCTATGATTCCCGTATTGTATGTATTTAATAAAATCGATTGCGTGACGGCTCAGTCAAGATTTCCCTCATTTCCTAACGCTATTTATATTTCTGCCAAGTTAGGTCTGCGGCTTGATATATTAAAAGAAAAAATAAAGGAGATAGTGGGTTATCAGCCTACTGAGGGACAATTTTTAGCAAGACAACGCCACCTTGAAGCCCTAGATCTCGCAAGAAGCTTGCTTTTGGCAGGTCAGGAGCAATTACTTAAGCAACGTGCCGGTGAACTTCTGGCTGAGGATTTACGCCTTGCTCACCAAGTGTTAGGTGAAATTACAGGGGAATTTTCTTCTGATGATTTATTGGGTAAGATTTTTTCTAGTTTTTGTATTGGGAAGTAATCTAGCCTTGATGCAGCAAAGCGGAGTCAAGGCTGACAGATCCCCTCATTTTGCCTTCGTTCCCGCCACCTTCAGACAGGGCCTGGGTTTTAGACAAACCACATCCATGTGGTCCGACGCGCCATCCATGGCGCAACGGGTCTAAAACCCAGGCCCTGTCTGAAGGTGGCTCTTTCATAGAAAATGAGGGGATCTGTGAGGAGTCAAGGAGTAAAGCAGCACGAAAACTCGGGTTATGGTGCTTAGGACCACAACCCAAGATATCGCATTATGTTGATTTAGTAATGCGAGCGGCTAATGTAAGGACAGTCTTCTTTAAATCCCTCAGTTTTATCTGAAGTCTCAGGATTTTCTAGAGTGGGTTGTATTTGTTTAGCATTTTTAAACAAGTGTGATGACACATAACAATCGCTGTCAATATTAAAAGGGTTTTTTCCACTTTTAAGTCCTTGTTCTGGTGATGACTTTTTACCTGCGAGGGAACTTGGAGTTTTGATGGGAGCTGTACTAAGGGATTTAGAAAACATTTTAAACATAATAACACCTCAAGATTAAATTAAAAGTTTATAACTACTCACCAGATCAATATCTTGAGAAACTCGCTATTAGGGATGTCCGAGTTTGTAAGTACTCACAGGAGCTATTGATTTCAGTGAGTGCTTACCCTAACTTAGCATAATGCCTCAAACAAGAAATCCTTCACTTTGCGGGGATGTTAGTGTGGTAAAGAGTTATAAATCTTTGGCAGATTATACAAATAATTCCTCTGAGTCAACTTTTTTTACAGCAAGTGGTGCAAATTAATGAATAGAATATTTTTTTGTCAAATAAATTGATTGGTAACTGCTCGGATTGTGGATAGCTCGGTCTTTTATTCAATCAATTTGGGAGCCTTCAATGCGCTCAGGGTGGTCATATAGTGAATTGAAATTTAATTCACTATACTTCAGTGGAAGTAGGTAAAATAGACCCTTTTTGAATATGAAACAAATTAACTTTAAGATATTCTTGTAAAATCTTTACTAAGGATTTATCTATGGTTGTAAAGAAAAATTGCCCAGAGATTTTAGATAGATAGACTACGATACGTTTTATATGTTTTTCATCTAATTCAGCTGCAAGATCATCAAATAAATACACACAGTCTTTTGTCAATAATTGAGCCTGTGCTATTTTAAGGGCGATAAGGGTTATTTTCTGCTCACCCCGGGAGAACAAAGTTTTTGCTTTTTTAGACGAGGTATCTACCACAATATCTGCTTGATGAGGGCCTGAGTGGGTAAATTGATATTGAATATCTGTCGTAAATTGTTCTTGAAGTATTTCATTCAATGATTTGCCGCTTTCCTTTTTATCCCACCCTTTGTAATAGTGTAATTGGCATGAAATATCGGAAATCTCAGTAAGAACTTCATCAAAAACCTTGATCCATTGGTCAAAATATTTGGATCGCATTTCATCTAATGTCGTTGCTAATGTCACAAGTTGCTGATCCCATGGAGCAAATTGTTCCCTTCTTGCTTTTTGTTTCAATAAGGCGTTACGTTGTTTGAGTACGGTTCGGTAGTTTTTCCATATCTGAAGATAAGAAGGTTCCACGTGAAACAATCCCCAGTCCAATAGTGTACGACGAACCATAGGACCCGCGTCCATGATTTGAAAGATGTCTTGATAAAAAAGCTGAATGGGCATCAGACGTGCCAGTTTACTGGTTGTATGGCACGATTGATAATTAATTCTCACTTGAATGGACTCTGCCAATGACTTTTGGATGCTGATGGTGTCCTCTAATGCAGTTTCTGCAAATAAAGTTAAAGAATCTTCTCCATGGGTAATTAAGGGCGAAATTTCTCGTGTTCGAAAAGATCGTCCACTACCCAGCATATAAATAGCCTCGAGTAAGGAGGTTTTGCCGCTTCCGTTGGGTCCATAAAATACATTGCACTGAGGATGTAATTGAAATTTTGCTGAAACAATATTTCTTAGATGATGGATGGTTAAGGCGTTTAAAATCATAACTTCATGGGCATGATAATATATAAATATTGTTCATCACTTAAAGACTCGACCAAAACACTGCTGTCAATGTTGGCAAAGGACAAACGAACTAGGCCTTCATTCATATGGTTAATAACATCCAAAAGATAGTTTGCATTAATACCTATCTGCAAGGCTTCGCATTGCGTTTCAGCAGACACAGACTCTATCGCTTCCTCGCGTTCCTGGTTATTTGCGATCAAGGTTAATTGTCCAGCCTGGATATCTAAAAGAACAGCTCGTGACTGCTCATTAGCTAAGATTATAATCCGACTTAATGCACGTTTTAAAATATCGCGATCAACCAAGACTTGCTTATCATGATGAGTTGGAATGGCTTTGGCATACGCCGGAAAGCGAGCATCAATTAACTTCGTAGAAAAGACATAGTCCTTAGTAATGAGTTTGAATTGACGATCGCTTATGCCTAATTTTATGTCTTCATCTTCTATAATATTCAACAATCTAAGAATTTCCTGTACCCCTTTACGAGGCACAAGCAATCGGTGGTGTTGAAACTCATGTTGGCAAGGAAGTTTGGCAACTGCCATACGATGGCCATCGGTTGCAACGGCTGTCATCATTTGGGGGGTTAATTCAAGCAATAAACCATTTAAAAAAAACCGTACGTCATTTTGCGACATGGCAAAATGAGTAGATTGAAGCAAATGGATTAATGATGATTTTGGCACAGAAAAGTGAGACTCCTCCTGATTATTTTGAGAGGAGGGGTAATCATCCGCTTGCAATGTTGAAAGCTTAAATTGGCTACGTCCTTCTTTAATGGATAAAATCTCATTATGAAAAGACAGGGTCGGTGTTGCATGGTCGTCTAAAGATCGAATGATATCGATTATTTTTTTGGTAGGAACAGTGATGGAACCAGTTTCTTTATGTGATAAAAAAGAAACTGAAGCGGTGATTTCAATATCTAGATCAGTGGCTGTTAGATACAACTTGTCATCGGTTAGCTTCAATAAAATATTCGATAGAATAGGCAAAGATTGCTTTTTATCAACTGCCCCGGCAACCATGAGTAAAGGGGTTAGTAACATTTGTTTTGCAATGGTGAGTTCAAACAAGGCTATTCCCCCTAAGATGATAAAGTGCGCATTAAGTTCTTATAATCTTCAGAAAAGTCATTGTCATCGACTATTAATTCTTTTACTTTACGACAGGCATGTAGCACGGTGGTATGATCTCGGCCGCCAAAATACTCACCAATTTCGGGTAAACTATGATTGGTCAATTCTTTTGCTAAGGCCATTGCCATTTGCCTAGGTCTGGCAATAGAACGGCTACGCCTTTTAGATAACAAATCGGCCACTTTAACTTTATAATACTCAGCCACAGTTTTTTGTATGTTTTCTATGGTGACCAATTTATCTTGTAATGCTAATAAATCACGCAATGCTTCATTCACAAAATCAATGGTGATGGCTTTTCCGGTAAAATGTGCATTCGCAATGACGCGACGCAGAGCCCCTTCTAATTCACGCACATTAGAACGGATTCGTTTTGCGATAAAGAAGGCAACTTCATAAGGAAGTTCAATACTAGATTGTTCTGCTTTACTGATTAAAATAGCCACTCGTGTTTCTAGTTCAGGCGGTTCTACAGCAACGGTTAATCCCCATCCAAATCGAGATTTAAGCCGCTCTTCTACACCATCAATTTCTTTGGGGTAGCGGTCACTAGTTAAGATAATTTGCTGTTGACCTTCAAGCAATGCATTAAACGTGTGAAAAAACTCTTCCTGAGAGCGATCTTTTCCAGCAAAAAATTGAATATCGTCGATGAGCAAGGCATTAAGTGATCGATAAAACCGCTTAAATTCATTAATGGAATTGGTTTGTAATGCTTTAACCATGTCTGCTACAAAGCGCTCAGAATGAAGATAAAGAATTTTTGCCTCAGGATTATTTTTTAATATCGTATTACCAATGGCATGCATGAGATGGGTTTTCCCAAGCCCCACGCCGCCATAGATAAAAAGCGGGTTATATGCATCCCCAGGACGTTCGGCTACCTGGAAGGCGGCAGCTCGCGCCAATTGGTTAGAATTACCTTCCACAAAGTTGTCGAAAACATAATTTTTGTTAAGATAACTATTTTTATAGTGATCAGCGGATTTTTTAGAGGCAATTTTTGTGGCTTCTTCGGAAGCGGCTGGAGACGCATGAGGAGCTACTCTGACCGTTTGAAGAGTTTTCGTCCCTACTTCAAGAGCAATAGATTGAATGTTATTGGCGCTAAATTGATTGACCAATTCTTCAATGCGTGTGTAATAATTGGTTTTGACCCAGTCTTTTACAAATCGATTGGGTGCCAGCAATAGTAACATATTTTCTTTGATTTCAGCCTGCAGAGGTCGAAGCCACGTATTAAAAAGTTCCTGTGGGTACTCTTCTTGTAAAAGATTTAAACATTGCTGCCAAACAGTTGCAGACACACGCTACTCCATATTATCGGATCGAACTGTATATCATATTCTTTATATGATCCTATGAGCAAGACCATTTTTAAATTGTCCCCAAACGAGGCGACGTCCAATTTTATGAGAAGCCTTGAGAGATAGCCCTCCTTTGGACCTGGAAAATAGTATCAGAGGATTTAACTGGGTAGATAATTCATAACTGTCCTGACCCAATGCATATAATCGGTGGTAGCTATTAAATTGTTCCGGCCAATTTTTATTCGGAAGATGTTCAGTGAATGAGGAAGGGATATCACAAAACATCAGATCATTTAAATCTCTATCACGTTTGATATTGGGATCACCTGCATACACGGCAGAAGTGGCAAAAATGGGAATATTGGCTGCATCATAATAATTTAACAGAGGAATGATCTGACGTGCTTTTGAGGAGTAGGCCAGTAGAAAAATCGCATCAAAATCTTGACGTCTTGAGGGCGTGGCTTGAATGGATTGCCCCAATAATTCTTTCAATTGCTTAATACGAGCTTCACTCTCTGAGATTCGAAGAAAATGACGAAAATCAGCATTCAGATCCCCATTTATCCCAAAACGTAAAGAATCAATCAGGATTCCTCCTTTCCTTCGCCAAGCTTTTTCAAACGCAAGAACCACTTCATCAGCCCAGCTGCCAAGGGGGGCAATGACTAAGGCACGGGAGTATCCTTTTTTATGGGCTAAAAGGGCAGCTTGGGTGGCTTCATAGCTCGGTGATAAGGTTAATTGATAGGTATTTTCGTCACGACTGTTATCGGCTTCATTTAATAATAGGGTGGGCACAGAATGAGGGATACTGGCAACAGAGGCAACCTCAGTCTTGCTTAAAGGACCAACGATGTATTCCGCTCCTTCATTAATGGCTTTTTGATATAAAGCGGGAATTTGCATTTGATTCGTATCATAAACCTTAATTTGGAGAGAGCTCGCCTTTTCACTCGATTGATAACTTGACATAAATCCGTCTTTCACCGCATTCCCAGGTCCGGCCAATGGGCCTGTGGTAGGTAATAACAGGGCTATTTTTTTCGGTGGATTGCTCAATTGTCCCGGTAGGGGAGAGGGTAATAATTGATTGGCGGGATGTTCATGGTATTGTGTTTTCCATCGTTCAACAGAGGCTAACATGTTTGCTGATTGAGCATAATCAGTATGGGCAATTTGAGCCAACTGAATCCACCCCATGAATGTTTTCGAGGAGGTCTTGATGGCTGATAATTCTTGAGGAGAAAGAGAGGTTAATTGACTCCATAATTTTGTACGATTTTTTGCTTTTGATTTTTCATCGGGTAATAACTCATCCAGCAGTATTCGTTGTTTGATGCCACTTATCGATCCATCAGCAGAGGCGATGAGTTCATGATATTGAATTTTCTCATAAAGCGGCAGCTTGTCATTGTCGGAAATGCTCGATAAAATCCCAAGGGCTTCACGAGGCTGCCCTCTCATGAGTTCAATTTGAGCCAGTAACAAACTTTTTTGATTAATCATCTCGGGAGATAACTCATTCATTTGTGATAAAATACCTCGAGCTTCTTGCCAATGACCATCCTTGATGAACCGACCTGCTGCTTTGATAAGTAGTGGTGATTGTTTTTCGATGGGTTGATTTTCTGCTGAAGTTAGGTAGTAGGAGGTGGATTGTGGATAAGGATCAGCTAGTCTTTGTTGAGGTTTGGTGGGTGGGATAGGAGTGGCTGTAGATATTTTTGAGCATTGTGATAACAAAAAAACACACGAGACTAGAAAAATAGTAGCAATTCCTTTTGGCATTAATAACATCAGAGATCTCCCATGAACGGCGCAAACACAGCAGGTGTTTTATACATTATTGCAACCCCCATTGGCAACCGGGAGGATATTAGTTTTCGAGCTTTAAGTACTTTAAAGTTGGTCGACACTATCGTTGCAGAAGACACGCGGCATTCCTTAGCCTTGTTGACATCATTAGGTATAAAAAAACCAATTATTTCTTTGCATGCCCACAACGAATCTAAAAAAAGCGAAGAAATTCTTTCCATGCTGCTTGAAGGTCAATCCTTAGCCTTAATTAGTGACGCCGGAACGCCATTAATCAGTGATCCTGGCTTTCCCCTGGTACGTCTTGCACAATCAAGGCAAATCCCCGTGGTTCCTATTCCTGGTCCTTGTGCTTTAATCACCGCATTATCAGCAGCTGGAGTTGCTTGTGATACGTTTACTTTTTATGGATTTTTACCCGCAAAACAAACAGCAAGGCGACAAACTCTAGAGTCTTTGACTGCCATTCAGCACACAGGGATCTTTTATGAATCAACCCATCGAATCCTTGATTGTATAGAAGACATCGCCGATGTGTTCGGTTTCTCTTACGAAATGGTGCTCGCAAAGGAATTAACCAAAACATTCGAACGTTTTATTACTGGGACATGTACTGATATTAAAAATTGGCTGCAAGAGGATACCAATCACCTCAAAGGCGAATTTGTCCTGATTCTTCCCCCTCGAGAAATAAAGCAAGATGACGAAGAGGACCGGCGTGTTCTCTCAGTTTTGATGGATGAATTGCCCCTTAAACAAGCGGTTAAATTAGCAGCCAAAATTACGGGGAAAGCCAAAAATGATCTGTATAAAATAGCTTTAGAATATCAATGCCATCATCACCTCTAAGAGGCTCTGTTAGTTTTTTTAATTTTTGCACATATGTCACATAGTTTATACAAAGATCTAATACTACAGCACGCTAAAAATCTTGAATCATTAGACCAGGCTTGCCAATATGGAAAGCGAGCCTTGTTTATAAAGCAAGTTAAGGTTGATTTGTATGGCGGCGATGGGTTTGCCTACATTGTGCTCGATTGCCAAAAAAAATCTAAAGATTTACAAAATTTTATTAATTCAAAAGTCAATAATACCTGGACTTTGGACAAAATTCCGATCTAATACGTGCCCGTGAGCGTGGGCGTGCCCATGCCCGCCCGAACCCGATTAATCTGTTTTTTGTGCCATTTTGGTCAGCATCATGACAATGCGAATAAGCAACTCGCGAGCGTTGCGATAATATTCCTCTTGTATTATGTTCGAACGCTTGGATATCTCAAGGATCGCTGCAGTTTCTGTAGCTGAACGCTTTGCCATACGATAGAACCTACTTTTTTCATTGGTTGAGAATTCACCTGCTCCTTCGGCAATATTCAGTGCGATTGATGTTCCTGCGCGTTGCAGTTGATCTGTCAAATAAGCCCTACCTCTGGGGAAAGACTCAGTGACTTTATGAATTAAAACGACTACCTCGATAGATGCTTGATAGACATCCAGTTTTTCAAAATCAAACTGACTCATGTTTCAATTTCCTTATGCTGTGTTGGACTGTTTAAAATGATTTCCTGAAGGGCATAAAACAGCAGTACAATTCAAAGTTTTTCTGCCTCAAAGAAAATAATTTAAAGTATAGACGCAGCCTTATGCTGTTTGTGGAAACAAACCTGTAACAATTGGGCATAAATAGAGTATTGCAGCTTATCTTCCAGAAAAATCAAGAGCAGAAACACCGCCTTGGCTGGTTCCCGTGGCGTGTGCTCGTGTTAATACGACTCAAAATGCTGAAATTCTTGGAATGGAGCAAATTGCTGCCTGCATCAACTCGAGAAATGAGTTTAAAAATCAGCTATCTGTCTCACTAGGAGATACGGCGTACAATAATCCATTGTGTTTGAACATTGCAAAAAACAATGTAAATCAGGTACATGTGAGCCGTTCAATGATTGGGACGCCAGCTCAACCGCCCAAACCACGAAAAAATGCACCCGGACGACAATTTGGGGATACTCAGGTAAAACGAACACGTTATCCTGTTGTCAAAAAGCAAAAAAATACAGCGGCAACAGAAAAAATGATCGCGTGATTATAGGCGTATTGCTAAATAATAGATCTTTACGGTTTCGGGCGGGCATGGGCACGCCCACGCTCACGCTCACGGGCTCGTATTAGATCGGAGTTTTGTCCAAAGTCGAGTCGATCTTAATAAGTATTGAATCATTCCCCTGTAAATTTGTAACTCACCTTACGCAGCAGTCATTGATTAATTCACTCATGTTACGCACGATCAATTTTAAGCAGCCATATTTTTAAGCTCCTGCCAGGCGATCTGATTCGCTCTAAGAATTAGTTTGTACTTAATAGCTCATGTCTGGTAGCTGCCTTGGCTGCTTACAACATTGAACCTCTACAATTGGGCGCCATTAAAATACTGACAAACTGTTCGAAATAAAACCAATTATTGGGGTTGAGCTGAGATGAAAGACATGCTATCCTGAATTCAGGATTTCATTTTTCTCATGGTAAAGCTACGTTGATACAAGCAGGAATGGCGTTATGGGTTGAACGGAAAGAAAAAACGAGTGATAAGGACATCTATGATAATTGGCAAAGGATACGCTTGTTTATTGGTGACAGCAGGGCTTTTAATAAGCACACAAGCGACACAAGCTGGCACGATGGGTGTTATTGAAACAACAAAGCCTCGCTACCAAGCGTTAGCCACAGTGACGATAGGCCCTGATTTTGTTCAAAAGGGGCAAGCGCAAACATTAAGTTTACTCCCTCCGTTTCAAAACCATTACACGAATACGAACAACACAACGACGGTAGCAGATGCCGGAGGATTTGTAGGTGTTGAGCGGGCTTTCAGCGATAAACTATGGGTTCAATTAGGTGTCTCGGGTTACATTGATGCGCAAATCAGTCCGCAAGGCGATGTATGGCGATTTGCGAGTCCTGAGTTTGATACGCTGAGTTACGCCTACAACGTCCAGCACACTCGGGTGATGGCAGAAGGGAAGTTTTTAACGAGCATCAACGCTTATCAAGCCCTACATCCTTACGTTTCTTGGGGATTGGGCGCTGCCTTCAATCAAGCCCGAGATTATCAAGAAACACCCTTAATTGCTGGCGCTGTTCCAAGCTTACCTTTTGCCAGCGAGACACAAACTTCTTTTACCTGGGGCGTGGGTCTGGGGGTTGACTATGCGCTTAACCCGCACGCAAGGCTTGGGGTAGGATACCAATTTGCTGACTTAGGTTCGGTCTCATTAGGCCCAACGCCTTCGGCCACGACAAACCAAACC
>Ga0364919_10244_pt1 | contig 23092 bp, 20 predicted proteins | sample SorcelJu500001C7_2_FD_206953 | JGI IMG/M metagenome (GOLD analysis project Ga0364919, IMG submission 206953) | Enriched cells from Trout Bog Lake Hypolimnion, Wisconsin, USA - BchlTB.June20.5000.01.C7 | ecosystem: Environmental > Aquatic > Freshwater > Lake > Hypolimnion/Profundal zone | place... | reverse complement strand
CGAGCCGGGTTTGGGCACTACATCGTTCCAGCCCATGTGCGGCAGCGGTAGACGGGCGGACCGTTCGTTGTCACGAAACGCGCGCACCCGCCCCGGCACCCAGCCCAGACCCGGCAGGCGTCCTTCCTCGCTGGACGAGGCCAGTATCTGCATTCCCACGCAAATCCCGAGTACTGGGACCTTTTGCTGCAGGACCAGGGCCTCCAGCGCGGACCGCATGCCGGACCGGTCAAGCAGCTCTATGGCATGGTCGAAGGCACCTACCCCCGGCAGGATGATCTTGCTGGCGCCGGCTAAATCCTGCGCTGTCTTGGCGCGGGTGGCCTCGAAGCCGAGCCGCTTGAACAGGGTCAAAAAGGCTTGCACGTTGCCGAGGCCGTAATCAACCACATGGATCATCGGAAAAACCTTTTTTCTAAGCCGAGCAGGCACAGTACATTGGTGCCAAGCCCAATCAGCCAACGCTTGTTTTTATAATCCCTGTAGGTTTTGTTTGCGCCGTCAAAAATCTCCTGCAACTCAACCACGGTCAGGTCGAGCTTATTAGCCACATATTCGAACTCTTGCTGCAAGAAATGTTCATCCATCTCGGGGTGCGCAATTCTCGCGAGCGCCTGCTCGCGAGTCATTTGCCCGGTCATGATCAAACTGGAGAAATGCGCCCGACGCTTGTGGAAGCCGAACTTGCGCGGCAGCCAGTAATCCTCGTAAAAGCAGGTAAAGCGCGATTCATGATGTTTGTGCTGAAACCTCTGCCAGCCAAAGCGCTGCCCAAGCTCGTCCTCGGCGTCCTTTTTGATGAAAGGGACCAGATTCAGTGGCATGACTACCCTCATGCCGAGAATCTTCTGGTAAAAGACCTTGGACACCAAAATATCGACAAACGGAAAGGTCTCGAGAGGGCGTTTACCGAACCGGGCGTGGATACCATTAAAGAGAGACTTGTCCAAGCCGAGATACCCCCCCCCCACTCTTCAGGCTCGCGGCAGCACTCTGTGGAAAAATTGGAACCGGTGACGATGTATTTGATACTGTACTGACGGGCGAACTTGTACAGGCTGGAGAAGAAGGCGGCATCCTGCGGCAAATCCTGATCAGGAATTTGAGCACGTAAGAAAGCGACTTGCAGGTCCTTCATCTCCTCCCAGTTAATCACCTCTGTGTAGAGGTCAAGGCCCAAGCCATCCACCAACTTTTCAATGTTCCCCACCGCCTGGTCGGTATTCCAACCAGCATCGACATGAAACAGCAGGGGGCGCAACCCCATCTTCTCCTTCACCACATAGGCTGCATACGAGCTGTCCAACCCCCCGCTGAGTCCTATAATGCAATCGAAATTCTTCCCCTTCCCCTCTTGCCGAATCTTGTCAGCCAGCACCTGAAGCGCATCGGCACCTTTTTGATCGGTATGCCAATGGGGCTTAATCGTGGACTCGAAGTTATTGCAGTAGTCGCACCAACCGCGCTCATCAAAAACGATGTTCGGATCGGACGTGTCCATAATGCAATGGGTACAGATTTGGTAAGGTTTTCTCATTTTCTGCCCAAGTCCCTTTCAATCAACTGTCGGTATATGGACTCATAGGCTTTCACCATGGAGTCTTTGGAATAACGAGCCCTCGCGAACTGCTCACACTCAGTCGAAGACTTGAAAGTGGCTTCACCTCCCTTCACGCGTAAAAGCAGTGCCCCCAGCGCATCCAGGTCGGGATAAGGCACAAACTCACCAAATCCTGGCAGCGCGACCTCCTTTGGCGCGCCCGAATCGAAGCCGATGACAGGCGATCCGCACGCCAAACTTTCGGCACTAACCAACGAGAAGGTCTCTCTCGTGCTGGTCAAAAGCAGCACATCTGCCAAAGAGTAGTATTGAGCGAGTAAACTTTGGTCAAAGATGCGGGGTATCATCCTCACATTCGCGGGTATTTGTCTCGACAGCCGGTCGACCCCCACCATCACGAACACGATGCCTGCCTCAGGATTACGCTTGGCAAGCTCCAAAACCCAGCTTCCGCCCTTATGCTCATAAAGGAGGTCCGCACCAACGGAAAGGACGACATACTCGTTGCTGAGCCCAAGCTCGGACCGAAGCCCCCTGGTGTCGCGTCGACAGAAGGTTGCGACATCAATACCGTTGGGAACAACACTGATCGGCTTGTCCCTGATGATCGACTGGCGCATCCGGTCGGCAAGCCATGCTGAAGGGGCAACCAGGTGCAGTCGCTCAAAGTCTTCGAACAGCGTCTGCTTATCACGGAACATGCGAGTGGTGAAATCGAAGAACCAGCTCGCCGGATATCCCCTGAGATCCGGACAGTGATGACACTCGGTTTTCCACTTCTCACAGTCAAAGGCATGCCCGCACTTACCGGTATACATGAACTCGCAGTGAAAGGTCCACACCGTAGGGATACACATTGCCTTGAGGTAGTCAACGACAGGGCGAATATTCAAAAAATATCCGTGCAGATCGTGGAGGTGAACCACGTCTGGACGGAAATTCTCAAGGTGCCCGATCAACCTCCTGGTAGCCAAAGGCGAGAAGTAATCCGTCAGGCCGGTAACCCGCGTTGCCAGCCCGTGCAGAAGAACCTCTGCCCTAGAACTGATCCGGTGGACGTTGTCATACCGGGAATCCGGACCACGGCCAAAGCATGCCATGGTGGAATGCCCCATATCCCTCAATCCGGTAGCAAGCTCAGCTACGATCTTCCCCGTGCTGCTGAAGTTGTAGTTAACATCGACCTGAGCTACTTTCACAAAGCGCTCCGCAGTGGCCGGCCGGCATGCTCATCCCTGATTTTCATTATGCGTGCGAGCGTTGCCAGATTGTCAGCTGGCCCGATATTCCTGCCTATGGCCAGGGCCGCGGTACCAATAAGCGCGCGTCGACTCGCATCATCTATCAACCCGTCAAGCAGATCCGAGAGCGAGTCCGCATCACCGGCAGGAAAAAGAAAGCCATTTTGACCGTTGAGAATCCTGTCGTACCCCGACCCGGTTGCATCGCTTGAAATGACGGTCTTGCCAAGTTGGAGACCTTCGTCAACGATGATCCCCCAGGTATCAATAAGCGAAGGAACCACAACTATTTCAGAGGATCGGATGAGCCAGCTGTGGATGTCATACTGACAGAAGCCCAGGAATCGGCAGCGGTAGGATACCCCAAGCTCGCGGGCCAGAGCTTTATATTGGTCGAGTTCGGGGCCATCCCCTTCGATCCACAAAACCCACTTCCTGTCGATGGGCTTGCCGGACAAGGCGGCAAGCAAGGTCGGAAGCCCTTTTCTCGGTATCATCCTCCCGCTAAAAAAGATGATGGTTGCGTCTCCAGATACGTCCCGGGCACACTCTGCGGGGACCACCTCCGGGGCATCTGTTCTCAGTCGATCCACATCGATGACATAGGGGAAATCCCGTATTTTTTCCTCGCCACAACCTGCGACCAGGGCTGTCTCGAGGCCTCTACGGCCGCAGACAAGCACCGCCTCCCCAAACCGGAAGGACGCTTTTCTCAACACCTCGCGAAATCCCCATTTGAACAGGGCAAATCTGCCCTGGGGCCTCCCGTTGTTAAATTCATCGGAATGCATGACAAATCTTTTCCGGAAAATCAAGGAACAGATGAGGGCGACCACGGTTGCCAGGTGAACATAGCCGGCGATGTAAATCAGATCGGCTTTGCCCTCAACTATTTTTTTCGCCACAAAAAAGGCGGATTGCAGGGCACCAGCAACCCCCCTACCCTCCATCATGCTGTGAGCGTGCCTGTTCACCGGCCATTTCTGATAATTATGTCCCCCGTCGGGAGACCAGTTTTTTCTTTCCGTATAGATAACGAACAGCTCAATCACCTGCGAATCGAAAAAGGTATTCCAGAGATCGGTCTTATAGGGAGTCGGCTCCAGCTCAACCACGAGGATTCGCCTCATCCTATCATCGGTTTTTTCTGAACGTATCGATTCCATTCATATTTCCAGGACAACATCCAATGACGCGCGGACAACCTGATTACTCGCAGTCGATACCATCTCTTTGCCGACAGAGGTAGGCATGACAGGAACCTTCAGACAGCTCAAAGCCGCGGCGATAACCGAATCCTGCTTGGCACCCAACTCCACCCACAACGGCAGCCTCACGAGCCTGCAAGCAAGGTTCTGGGTAACCGCCAGCTCCCCCATGGCCCGCCCGCAAGCCACCCCTTGGGGTGCAGAGTGCAGCGGAACATAGTGAAACACACAATTGATCTCTTGCCCCTTCATGGAGTCGATAAACGCGGTGCGGTCTGCAAGATCGTGCAGCAGCAGGTAATACATGTGGGCGTTGTGCCCGCAGCCGGCGGGGATCTTCGGGCGGCGCACGCGGCCGGCCAGCTCGAGTGCCTCGAAGCCAGCGTGGTAGCGCTCCCAGATTTCCAGTCGATGTGCGGTTATGGCGTCGGCTTCTTGCATCTGCGCCCACAAAAACGCGGCGATGATTTCCCCGGGCAGGTAGGACGAACCTATGTCCACCCAAGAGTATTTATCCACCTGACCGCGAAAGAACTTGCTTCGGTTGGTGCCTTTTTCCCGAACAATCTCGGCGCGCTCCACCAGAGAAGGATCGTTCACCAGCAAAGCGCCCCCTTCCCCCGAAATGATGTTTTTGGTTTCATGGAAGGAGTAGCACCCCAAATTCCCGATGCTTCCCAGCGCCCTCCCCTTGTAAGCGGCCGACACCCCCTGCGCCGCGTCCTCTATCACCAGCAGCTTGTGCCGGCGAGCGACCTCCATGATGGTATCCATCTCGCACGCCACGCCAGCGTAATGCACGGGTACGATGGCTTTAGTCCTCGGCGTGATGGCGGCCTCGATCAGCGTCTCGTCGATATTAAGCGTGTCGGGCCGGATCTCGACAAACACCGGCACCCCGCCGCGCAAGGCAAAAGCGTTGGCGGTGGAGACAAAGGTGTAAGACGGCATGATCACTTCGTCGCCTGGTTGGATATCGGCCAGGATCGCAGCCATCTCCAGCGCAGCGGTGCACGAGTGGGTGAGCAGGGCCTTGTGGCAACCGGTGCGCTGCTCGAGCCAGGAATTGCACAGTTTGGTGAAGTGCCCGTCACCCGCGAGTTGCCCCCGCGAGTGCGCCTCGGCAATGTAATGCAGCTCCTTGCCGGTAAAGTGCGGCTTATTGAATGGAATGTTCATATCAATCCTTCTGGCTGCCCCGCCGGGACCGGGCGGTCAGGGTAATCGGACACGGCGCATTAGCAGTTTATGTCAGAAACTGAGGCACCTTTTCTCACTGGTCTGAGTTAACCCAGTGAAAAGTCATTTCGGGTGGTGCGAACCTGAAGTCCAATTTGGAATACAAATTAAGCACGGGGGTATTCCTTGCCGCGATGGTAGTCCGGATACCTTCCCTGCCTGCCGCCATGTGGTATCCGATCATCGTCATCCAGATGCGATGCCCCAGTTTCCGTCCCTGGCAATCGGGGTTCACGGCGGTCAGGTGCCAATACGTGGTACCGTCTTCCTTGTTCTCCACCACAAAGAATCCCACTGTCTCTCTTTCAGCCGACATGATCTTCAGCAGTACCTGCTTGGAATCGAGGAAGCTGTTCCGGACCCAGCGCCCATACCTGATATCTGCCAGCTTGGGGTCAAGGCGCGGGTCTATATGGTAGCGCTCAAAGCCAAAAGACCGCTCAGCCATGGAGACCACGGCGGGCAGCTCTTTTTCGCACACCTCTTCCACAAGCAGTCCAGTATCGGTGACCGGATAATTCTGCAAGCTGGCAACAACGGGGTGCAGCACCATTTCGACAAACCGAAAGCCGTTCCTCTCCAGGAACATCGACGCTTCGATCTCTTGATGCTGCAAGCGGCATGATACTATTTCAAAGGCATGCTCCCGGACCCATCCTTTGAATGAGTTAAACGGTACCTGCGCGCCAACACGTTCCTTTACCTCGATCGCAGATATTGCCGCCACAGGAAACCCGAAGATATCAGTGTCCCAAGGCACAGCGTTTGCCCTGATGCACAACGAGTCAGTGGTAAGGTCAAAACTATTCTTTTCGTCGATCTTCAATTCGGTACCTCCTGTGGTATTCTCTATCACAGTGGATTTTTACCCGTATCTGCTAAACGGGAGAAGCTCATTGCCGGGTAGCGGCTGGTAGCCAGGAAACGAACCGGTTTATCTGATAGGGCCAGGTATGATTTTCATTGAAGCGTGCGATGCGATCTCGCATTTGTTCATATTGCGGAGCCTCGATGTTCAACACTCTGCGTATTGCCTCGCCCATGCCCCCCTCGGAATCCTCCTCTATGGGGATAAGCACATCTTCGTAATCAGGAGAAACTCCATCGGTGAAGGAGGAGATGATCGGTTTTCCGAATGCGAGGTAATGAAGAATCTTGGACGGGTAATTGACCTTGTTCGGAGCGAAGGAGTTAGGGCGTGGATTCGCAAAGGCAAAAGCGGCGCTCGCCAGCTTGCTTAACTCATCCTCCTCGACAAAGCCCAGAAACTTAATCCGCCGGTCGATTTCAGCCAACTGCGACAATTCGGTGTTTTCCCCTCTGCCGCAGATCCACAGCTCGATATCTTTGTCACTTAGTTTATTAAACGACCGTGCCAGTTGCAAAACTCCGCCGTGCTCGGTGAGTGCCCCCATATACATCAAAATCTTTTCCCGCGCCGGACCTCTGAGCACGGATTCCTGCTCGATGACACCTTTGAGGTCCGGAATTCCTCCGTCGATATGAATGGACGGGCCTAACGCAATGCCTGATTGGTAAGGAGACCAGGCAAGATAAACATAACCATCTGCACCAGGGGGGGTGGCACCGTCGGCCACAATACATATCCAGGGCACGCCGAAATGCTTACGGAGATACTTAGCGATCCGAATGGAGGGCGTTTCCTCGGCGGAGCTGCTCAAGCATGAATAAACAATTTGATAATCCGGCTTCCTCTGAGACGTGCACAGATGCCTCTTCACGGCCGAAAGCATCCTAACATACTGCACCGATCCGCGCAAGTAAGGAAAATTAATGTAACCGACGACTTTCCCGGTCAGGCCCGGCGCTAGGGAAGCCATCTCGTCGCCGATGAGGAGCCTGCCAAAGGGCCAAACGCGCTCGACCGGGTACCCTATCACGTCGACATCATGTCCCTTCTGAAGCAAGGATTCGACAAAGCCGCGCTGCCAAAAGTTTGCAGCAGGGCTAATGGCTGAAAATGATTGTACAGCCTCTGCATCGAAGATGCCTTCGAGCCAAAGGAACCGGAGCTTATCACTCATATTGGCGTCCGCCAATGGCACGGGGGTGCCTCCTTGAGAAGATGGTGCGCGCGCATGCCAAAGGCAGGAGAATCAGTGAAAACAACACTACCTTGTTAGGGCTAAAGACGCCACCGTTTTGCATCATTATAGACAGCACCAGTATGACCGAAAAGAGCTGCCACTTTATGGGCTTGGATAAACTGAAAACCGAGTACAGCAAAGAGATAAGATATAACACCCCACCGACGCCTGCTATCGCGATAATATAAAAAAGACCGTTATGGATGCCTACCTCGGGCACCAGTGCCTCATCCTTGATCCCCAACAAGAGATCGCCTAGGCTGATGTCGAGCATGAAACCAAAACGCTGGAGGAAACTCAGGCTGCCAGTCTGGGTGAGGCGGAACAGGAAATACTGGTAACTGAATGCCAGAAAAGCCGCAGTTAAAACTGCCAGTATGGCGATGGTCGCCACGAGTTTCTCGCGCGATACCTTCCGCTTGATAAACGCGAAATAGATGATAATGAGAGCATAAATGATCGAGCTGAAGGACTCAATATAGAGCAGCAATAATACGCCTAACAAGATAATCGCTTCCCGCCCTTTCGTGTTTGGCTTGATTCCCAGGTACGCGCTTCCGTTGCCGGCATTTTCCATGATTTTCGAGGTGATCATGAAGCACCCTAGGCAGGTGAAGAGGACAATGGCGAGGAAACTCGGCTCGCCATAGAACAAATTGATTCTCCCTGCCTGTTCGATTAAAGCCCGGAACGCGATATCCGTCGAAAGTGCATCGGCGTCCGTGAAGTTATCGATCAACCGGCTGTTCTTGAGAATCATAGCGTCGCGATTCAATGCAGGGATCAACCCGGACTCAGACACGACGAGTATGCCGAACAGCGTACAGATAGTGGCTGACGACACCGTTTTCAAAACCTGCAGGACCAGACTGGGCCGCCTTATTTTGAGGTTAGGCACGCAACCGATCATCACCGCATATCCCATGACCCCAACGAAGGTGAGGAACGCGTTTTCCGAGTTGCTAGAGATAACCGCGGGCGAAACCACCGACGTGACCATAAGAGAATAGGTGAAGGCAAGCAGCGCGATATAAAAATGTTTCTCGGTTTTCAGGGCGCGGGAGGTCCTGGAGATCAAAAGCCCGACGGTGACCAGTGCCAGTATCTGGAAAGAAACGTAATAGGTGAAACCCTCCTGCAAAAAGATGAGCGACAGTGTGAGAATGATGATTGCCGCAACGCTGAAACGTGTCTTTTTGAGGTCGAAAGCAATTGGGTGGTTCACAGAACGACTCCTTCAGCCAATTCACCGGGAAAAACGAAAGCAGTGGCGCTAAGGGAGCGCTTGACGGCAGTAAACGCACGATGAAACGCACGAATCATCAACATGTGTGGATACTATCCATCATGGTTCGGATATAGCCTTCAAAGGTGAGCGATGATCCGTGCTTCCGTACCTCTGGCAGGTTTGCCATTTCAAGTCGATTGGTTTTGTGACTGTACAGGTATTCCGTCAGAGTATCGCTGATCGCCGCACTGCTCACATCATGCGCTATTAGTCCGTTTTCTTTTGCAATGATCAGGTCAGAGGCCACCCCGATTGGGGTTGAGATGACGAAGATTCCAAGAGCCACGCATTCATTGACCATCAGTGGCCCGCCATCTTCACGTGAAGTAACCATAAAGGCGTCTATGTCCCGATAAAGGGCGATCAACCCTTCCCGGCTCACGTAACCCTTGTCGATATGTTTCACATAGGTATCAATCCGGGCCTTGGCGAGGGTATCGTCACCGATCGAGATAACCTCCAGGCGCTCACGTAGATCCGTCATCCTTGCGTCCATCTCCTTGACTGCCGACACGAACAGATCACAACCTTTGCGGTATTCGCTACTCGAGCGGACCAGGAGCGTCACCTTTTCCTGCCCATCCTTGCCGCCCGGCCGTTCTCGACGGAGAGAATCGGTTACCGCCTTTAATTCACCGGCTGAGATCGCTCCTAAAGGGATTACCGCTGACCGGGTATTCTTCAGGGCGGCGGATTGTTTCCCCATCTTCAGCATATTGGTAGTCGGGTAAATTACCATCGGGTTTATGACAGAAATCATATCTTGCCGTTGACGGTACCCCCGCTCAATCCGCTTTTTAAGGAAGATCAAGGAAGTTGCCGGGCAGTTGCCGCAGGAATCCTGGTACCGCAGACAGCCCCAGGAATAATGGCACCCCCCGGTCAGGAGAGCATCGTCCATACAGACAAAGAGAAAAGGAAGGTCCGGATAGGCGCGCCGCAGTTCGAGCATCAGGTCGAAGGAAATGAAACGGGAAACCCAATAGAATATGAAAGCGGTCGGAGTCCGCTCTTCCAGAGCCTGTTGAATATCGCTCAATTCTACCGGCGACCTTTCGATCCCAAAAAGGGCGTACGAGCTGTCGATCAGGCCGAGTTTTCCCAAAAACGTGAGAAAATGGGCCCGCAGGGACCCTGAGAACCGGGTCAGAGGTTTCATGGTAACCGAGTTTTTTGCGTCGTTTCGTTCCCTCGTGATGACAAAAGAGGGCAAGCCCATTTCCTCCATGGAGAGATGGATATGCCTGACAAAACTACCAGCCCCGCCGGACAGTTCCGTAGCGAAGTGAACGACACTCATAACCTCGCACCGCCGGGCCGGGCAGAGACAGCGCAGGATGCCTGGGGGATGACCGTGGTGAAGTCGGGAATGCCATCGTGGTACCTGTAAGCCGCCTGACAGCCGGCGCACCTCAGTAAATGGTTCTCCGCCCGTAGTTCCCCACCGCATTCAGGACAGGCCAGAATGGAGACCAGCTTAAAGTTCTTAAGTCTTTTTGCGCGCCGGTATACGTGCCAGCGGTTCAGGATAGCCAAGCCGTAGGCTCGCCAGCCTGTTTCGTCAGTCAGGTAACTATCCTTGGTTTCGCCGGCCTCGCTGTGCACATTGATGTCCTCGATCCAGTGCGCAGAAACCTCAGGGTTCTCCACCTTGTAGTTAATTTCATCGTCCCAGAAATATCTCACGTGGAACATCTGAGGCGAATCGTACATGCAGGCGCCCCAGGGCGAGTCATCCTCGAGCAGGTTTTTGGTACCTAAAAACGAGTCCTCTACGTGGCACCGCTTCTTGAGGATATGCAGGACGTCGTCTTTCTCGATGACCTCCAAACAATGGATATTATAGGGATGAAGCCGTTCAAAGAGTGCATTGGGGGTCTCTATGTAACCGGCCTTTCCGACTCTCTGCAGTTCCTTGAGAAATACCTCAGGTTCCGCCATGTGCTCAAGAATGTGCGAGGCAATGACAAAGTCAAAGGCCTTGTCCTTGAACGGCATCCTGGATGCGTCGCCGAACACAGCCGGCCTGTCTATCATCATCGATTCGCCGCAGCGGTGCTCCGCGCCGGTGAGCCTATCCAACAGGACATCGGAGCGCGGATAGGGGTTCCCGCCGGATCCCACATCCAGGACCAGTCCGGTTTCGTTTACGGGCAAGGCGACTTTTCTTAATGCCCAGAGTAATCTCTTAAACTTGAACATCGTGTGGTTCCCTCGATACATTCCCGGTCACTCGAATCACCTCTTCACGCCTCGCCCACTATGTTTTAGCCATGGGCTGCTTAACTGCCTCCATAAACAGTGACACCTGGCAATCCGGATTCCCCTGGCTGTCACAGTCCAGCAGGGTCAGATCCCAATCGGGTATCACGCTTTCCTTAGCAGTGACCTTGGCGATCTTGACAAACCGTGCTTTGGCCAACAGCGTCGACAACAGGTACTGATCGAACATGCAAAGATGCAACTCGCCAGACAGTCTGAATTTACCAACACGCAAAGGTTCGTAAACGCCCTTGATGCAACCTCCGAGGAGAGTTCTCTTGAGTGATCGCAAACCGTCCTTGATCGAAGCGCCTTTTACGGGACTCTCGGGAGGCGGGATCAGATTTTCGCCGCTCCTTCCCATCCTCTGGCACAGGTAATCGCGTATTTTCGCCCCGGAGCGCCACAAAAAGGTGACCATATCGCCGCCCGGGGTGTGTCGCGTGAGCTGGTCCAGCATTTCGAGCCTGATCCAGTAATAGCGAAGCCTGGCGGCCTCATCGTTGGGATCGACCAGAACCTCTCGTAAATTAAGGAGGTATTCAGCAGCCTGGTTTTCCAGGTCCGGCGTAACAACACGCAACACCCCGTTCGGTTTGAGGACTCGACAGCATTCGTCCAAGAAAACCTGCGCACTCTCGAGGGATAAATGCTCGATGAATTGGGAGTGGTAGACCACGTCGAACGTGTTGTCCTGAAACGGGAGCCGTTTGAGCAGATTGACCTGCATGACATCTTTGGAGCTGGGGCAATGGTCCGCGTTGATCCAGCCAGGCTGGAGGCACAGTTTGCCGCCGCAGGCCAGATTGATGCCGGCAAATCCCGCTGCAGGGTTAGATCCTATTCGAGCTGTCATGGGCACCGTTCCTGATCAGCAATGCTGTCTCTCAATATCAATTGAACCGCCTGCAGCAGGCCGCTGTAACGCGCCTCTCGCAACTTTTCCAAAGACATGTTCGCATTGCCGATGTAGTCATCCGGCCCGAAGGTGGCGGAGTATGCCTGGTGCAGATAGCTCTCAACCTCGGCAACAATTGACTCGGGTGGTTGAGCAATAGCCTTTACGATCTTCTCCCTGAGTTCAACTTCGTCCTTGAAACGATCCACCAAGGCAGTGGCGGTGCACCCCTTGAGAGGATGCTTGCCGAACGCGATGGCCGGCCGCCCCTGAAGCAGGGCTTCCAGCAAGACAGTACCGGTGATGGCTGAGGTACCGACCGAATTCCTGATCAGGGAATACGGCTCCGCGCTGAGCTCGTCGAAAAAGATGTTGGGTCCGATATTTTTTATCGTGCGGTAGAAATCACGGGGTCGCCACTTCAGGTCATAAGCGGATTCGAAGGTGGCCGGATGTTCCCTGACAACCAAAGAAATCCCCAATTCACTAACGGCCGCGTAGAGCATCTGTATGACAAACAGGTGATGCACGAAAAGCCCGCCGTCAGGCAGGGTTGTTTGTTCTGGCTGGAGCTGAAGAAAAACACAAATATACTTAAGGCCCTCTAGCTGAAGGCGCTCAGTGGCAAGCCTCTGGTATTCCCCAAGCGCTATTTGACCCAGCACGAGTTTATACGGCTTCCATCCATTCACTTTCAGTTTGTACATTAGACGCTTCGTTAGGCCGAGGCGTTGAATTCTTTTCTCGTAAAACGGTTTTGCCACGTTGTAATCGCTTTTCTTTTCGTCAATGAACCTCTGGACCGAATCATTAAAGGTCCCGCCAACCGTTTCCCTGAGAAGACTGTTCCCATATGGGCCATTCCCCTCAGGGACCACATCTAGGAAAACCTTCCAATTGAAGGGGGAAATGACCAGAGTGCAGGTTTTAATGCTGAGAGCCTCGCACACCTTCTTGAAGATATACATCGGAAGCATGTGAGGCTCATAACTAAAAACAACCACATTCGGTCTTAGCTTGGCACAGGTTTCCAGGGCAGATTTTGTCAGTGAATAGGTGATTTCATAGCGTTTGACTTCATCTCTGTGATTCCACCTCATCTTGCCACTGAACCGAGTCCACAACAAAGCTAAATGTTTATCGGAAATAATCGATTCAATAATCTCCAGCTGATTGTACCCGCTGACAGGTGTAAAGCCAATTTTGTCTGGCTCCGTAACGAGATTAAAGTCAAAGGTGACGACGGACTCGTTAAACAGCTGGTCTCCCAACAGGGATTCCTGTCGTTCAGGGTAAATGGCACTATCAACAAAACGGATTCCCGGGTTCAACTCAAGGAGCTGATGCACCAGTCCTTTATGGGCATTCGCACCCAGGTAGACGAGCATTGCGTTGTTGTGTTTCGGCATGCGGTTGTATGCTCCCTTTAGGATTCAGCTTGTGGCAGTCATAATGCGTTGAAGGATGCCGACAAGGCACCGGGTTCCCTCGGCGCAGGCAGTCCGGTCATAACATCAACTCCCACCCCAACGCGGTCCCGCGCGAGACATCCTTTACCACCTTTTTCCCCAGCACCATATCAAGGTACTTAGTCGCCAGCCCAAGCCCGGGGCGAATCGCGCGCACATTGTCTGTGGTCAGCACTTCCCCCGCCTTGACATCCTGCACCACGTACAGCGAACGCCGAAACACAAGCGATTTCTGCTCGGCCTCGGTGGCGCCGTAGCTTACCCGGCCCAGCGCCTGCCAGGCCCGTTCGGCCTCGACCACCAGTTGCGCCATCTCGGCCGGTTCCAGAGAGAAGCTGCTGTCCACCCCTCCGTCGGCGCGGTTCAGGGTGAAGTGTTTCTCGATCACGGTGGCGCCCAAGGCGACGCTGGCCACGGATACCCCCACGCCCATGGTGTGGTCAGACAAGCCAACCTCGCAGCCGAACAGCTCACGCATGTGCGGGATGGTCAGGAGGTTGGTATTGCCCGCGCTCGCCGGGTAGGTGCTGGTGCACTTGAGCAGGATCAGACCCTTACAACCGGCCTCGCGAGCGGCGCGCACCGTTTCGTCCAGTTCGGCGATGCTCGCCATGCCGGTGGAGATGATCATCGGTTTGCCGGTGGCGGCGACGCGGCGGATCAACGGCAGATCGGTGTTTTCAAAGGAGGCGATCTTGTAGCACGCGATCCCGAGGCTTTCCAGAAGGTCTACCGCAGTGTCGTCGAAGGGGGTGCTGAACGCAACCATCCCCAGTTCCCCCGCCCGCTCGATGATAGCCCTGTGCCATTCCCATGGCGTGTAGGCCTGGCCGTAAAGTTGGTACAGTGAGGTACCCGCCCAGAGGCTTCCGGGGTCGCCGATGTGGAATTCGCGCTCGTCCAAATCAAGCGTCATAGTGTCGGGTGTGTAGGTCTGAATCTTCAGCGCGTGTGCTCCGGCCCTGGCGGCAGCCTCGACGATTTCAAGGGCGCGCTCCAGCGACTGGTTATGGTTACCGGACATTTCGGCGATGACGAAGGGGGGGTGATTCAAACCGATGGAGCGGCCGGCTATCATGATCGAGTTGGTCGTGTCCATTATAGGGTCTCTTTGTATATTGCGTGGTGTTCCTGGTATCCTGCGGACTCAAATGCCCGCAACGAAGCCACATTCTCTTTGAATATCTCTGCATTGATACTTTTGATATCAGGAAAATTTTCCCTGATCCACCGGGAGCCGCAGCGAATGAGTTGTGATCCGACGCCCTTCCCTTGCCCCCCCGGGACAAGATACACTGAGATCCTCGCCTCGCTCGCGGAGAAATCGTAGCGCAAGACCCCCACCGGCCTGCCGTCGATTTCGCCGACCAGGAGAACCCGGTCTGCATCCTGCAGAGTACGGTAAAACCAGCTCCGATGTGCCTCAAGGGGGATCGGGTTGTCATCAAAGATGAACCGCCGCGTTTCTTCGGCATTGCGCCACTGGTTCATGGGGTCGCAATCTTCGGCAACCGCCCGACGGATGGTTATCTGCAGAGGGGAGAGCAGGCTTACCACCCTTTGGGCGCCTCTCGTGTCTACCGTCGCCAAGCCGCGTGTGGTATACAACTGTAGGCTCTCCGGAGAAGTCGCAAAAAAATAGAGCGCGTCCAAAATCTTCCTAGCGGTAACCGAAGCCGAAGCCCCCAGGTAGTAAAACAATCCCTGCTGCGCGCCGGATTCAGTCAACTCCCGCTGATTCTCTGACAAAACGGTTACGAACGACGGCAGTCCTAAGGCGCACCTTTCCCATGTAGTCGAACCTCCCGCTCCGATAGCCAGGTCCGCACCGCCCATCAGCTCGGCCATATTATCTACCATCGAGTGATAGGTAAATCCTTGCTGCGATGCGCAGATGCCTTGGAGCTGCTCCTTATGGAGGTTTCCGCCTCCGGCCACGACGTCCACGACCAGTTCCGGATCGGCGAGATCAATTAAGGCCCGCAGCGCCTTCTCGGTTTCATTAGTGGCATCAACCCCACCGTACGAGACCAGCACCCGCCTTATGCCTCCCTCGCGCTGGCGCAGGTTTTGACGGGCCACGGCAAATTCCGGCCGCAGCAGGGCAAACCGGGGACCGAGCATTTTTACGCACGAAGCAGGGATCAAATGGTCGTAGCGCGTCTCCATGGACCGGTACAAGTTTTGATCCAACAAAAGGTCGCAGTCATGCTGACGATTGGCAAGATCATCTATCACCATGAGCTTGCGAAATATGGGACGTAGTTCCTGCTCCCAGCGGGCCTCGATGGCGTAGTGATCGACGACCAACCAATCGAACGGCCCCTCGCCGAGGGCTGCTTTGGTCTGGGCGGCATCGGTAGCCCAATCGGCGCCAAGCCAGGCGGCGTATTCGGACGACCCCTTACCTACCGGTTCCTGAACCGTGAACGTATCGAGGGGTACCGGCAATCGGATTACCGCAAAACCGCGTTCGAGAATCTTCGCAATCATGTTGCCCGGATGCTCGCGGCAGATGAATTGGCATTGCGCGCCAGCAGCCTGAAGCGCTTGTGCCAGGGTCAGACAGCGCATGACATGGCCGGAGCCGATTTGCAGGGACGCGTCGGTGCGGAAGGTAACGATCATGAGTTTGGTGACTCCAGTGCCCGCAACTGTTTGATCAAGAAGCAGGCTTTCGCCATTTCCAGGTCTTCGGCGTCGTCGATGTCCATCGCGGAAATCCAGCCCAGGGGATGAAAGATGTGACCCGGCACGTAGAAGGTCTTTTGAGCTTTGAGGACCGGTGCACGCGCGATCCAAATGGCACCGCTCGGACAATACAGGTCGGGCAAATCCTGGGACCGGGCGGTGCGGGCTTCGGGGAACAGATAGTCGGGCTGCCCCTGCGCGTCCAGCTTGGCTGCCCACCATGGGTTCATCCAGCCAAAACGGAAGCTGCAGATCTGGGCTTCGGCGTCCTGGTCGAGATAATTCCGTACCGATGCCGATATATCCTCGGCATCGCGTAGCGGGCAATTGGCCATGAGTTGGGAAACGGCATCGTACTGCTCATCCCAGTGTCGCTCCGCCTGCACGAGCGCCGCGAGGGTCGCCTCGCTCGCGGGCGCCAGGTCGTCAGCCGCGGATACCCGCAAGAAAGGCGCCTCCGCCCCGAAGGCGCGCGCAATTTCCGCAGTTCCGGGATCATCGGTGGAAACCAGCAGACGATCATACTGCCCCGATTGTAGCGCGGCCTCAATGGTCCAGGCGAGCATCGGCTTGCCGTGGAAATCGAGAGTGTTTTTGCCCGGCAAGCGCTTTGATCCGCCGCGAGCCAGAATGATCGCAATGTGTTTCATTACCAAATGCCCCACCCACCATCTACTGCGAGAATATGTCCGGTGATGCCGCTGCTTTGCTCCGACAACAGCATCTCCACCGGCCCCACCACCTCGTCGTCCCTCAGCATGCGCCCAAGTGGACAAAGTTGCGCATAGCGCAGTTTAAAGGCGTCATCGACGCGCCCCTCCACCCCGCCAAACGCCACACAGTTGACCTGAATGCCCATGCTAGCCAGACGTACGGCCAACTCCTTGGTTAAATGCCCCAGTGCGGCCTTGGCAACACCGTAGTGCAGCGGCGATTGCTTGACGGGGTCAGTGTAGAGGTGCGGATTTGCGGCAACTGTTCCGTACTGCGAGCCGATATTAAGCACCCTGCGCAATTGGCTCTCCTGCTGTCGGGCCAAGGCCATTGTCAGTTCATAAGGCACCACGACATCGAGCAGATATTCGTTGGAAAAATTCTCACGGGTAACTAAACCATCCTCCCCGATCTTGAGGAAATCGACGCTTCTGGCATTATTTACCAGGCAATCGGGACGGATACCACGGGCTTCGAGCTGTTCGCAGAGCAATCCTGGCGCGCCGTATCCGATGAGATCCACCTTGAAACCTACGAATCTATCGCCGTAGCTCTGATACTCTGAATACATTTTTCCCAGCGATTCATCGGTTCGACAAGTGGCAACGACCCTGTCCCCGGCGGCCAAAAAGTGGCCGACCAGGGTCCGCCCGAACTTACCGCTCCCTCCCGTAATTAATAGCGTCCTAAAATTCATGATTTTCTTCCTGCTTCGATCAATGAAATAGCCTCTAACAAGAATTCTGGCTCACTGCGGACCTCCCTATGAATGATGCCCTGCACAAAATCAAACAATGCACTCTTAAAGGCACCAAAAGAGTCCTGGAAGAATAAATCCCTCCACCCCGATTCACCCATGACCCTCAGGGTCAAAGGCGCGCTGCAGGATCCCATGGCGCTCACCAGCAGTTGAAGCCCTGAACCGTATTCAACTGTCAGAGTCGTTGCACCATTGTGATGCCAGGTTCGAACCTGCTCTACCTTGCCACGTTTCTGAACTAGCAGTAACAGCGGTTCGATGACATGGGGGGCATACTTGTTCCAATCTTTGGGAACGGTGGCATGGATATGACGAATGTTGCCAATCTGAGCTGAATCTGATTCAGACAACCTAAATTCTTTGGCGTACTTCAGGGCCGAACAGGAAAAGAGTTGACCGGGATATTTCTGCATAGAGAGTAGTTTCTGCGCTTCGGCCACTGTCAGCGCAAGCGGTTTATCAATGTAGATTGGAATGCCAGCTTCCAGGAAGGGAGCGGCGAATTCGTAATGTGTTTCAGCGTCATCACGCGCCAGCAACACCCCGTCTACCTGGCCAATCATATCCTCGAAGTGGACGACCACATTGTCAATCAGCGAAGCTTTTGCCACGTGAGAAGCGACCTTTTCATCCTGTGTCCATACATGCGTAACCTTAGCTTCGGCTATCGTGTCGTTGGGAAACCGCTGTCGTTCAAGGTAGCGGGGTATGACAGGAAATCCGCAACTCTCCATAGCCACCGGATCGTAGCCATTGAATATGGCTGACCATGAATAAGGATGTCCGTTCCCTGGCGACAGGCCAATCACGCCGAGTTTCAAAGGTATCATGTCAGTTCCCAGAGTGCTGGATTAACAAAAAAAGGGTCGTTACTTGCCAAACCAGTCGCATCAAAACAGGTTTCGTTTGCGAAATCTTCCAGGCAGGAGCGATACTGCGCCAAGCCATCAAGTCCGACAAGTAGGGCGTCAACCTGTGGAAGATTTTTTACGAAGCTCAGAGCCGCCTGGTTAACGGTCAATCCCTGTGAGGCGGCAGCGTCATGCCAACGGGTAAGCAGGGGACGGATTGGCTCAAAAAACGCAGGGACGCTGCTCAAGGGCATGAGTAATAAACCCTGCAGGAAAACAGACCTTACATGTATTTCAACCCCTTCATTTTTCAGCAGATCCAGGTGCCCGCTGGTTAGCATGCGTTGATCCAGAACGTTCAACGGCAGTTGGACCAAGTCGGGTTTGAATCTCTTTAAAACGGCATCGACCTGCGTGCTGTCGTAAACCGATACTCCAATTTTTTCCACCATCCCTTTTCCCTTCAGTTCAAGCATCGCCGCCAGCAGCCTTTCTGCGCCAGGGACCAAAAGATCTTCGGCATGGTGAATCAGGAGTCCGTAGATTCTAGGGCACGAAAGCAACTCCAGCGATCGCTGGAAGACCTCCCTGAGCTTATCCGCCTCAACATCTGAAATGCGAGCGGTCGCAAAGCGAGGCGTTTTTGTTACAACCTTGAATCCTTTTAGCGAGTTGCTACCCAGCACGGCCTCGGATTCACCATAAAGGGTGGCAGTATCCAGCACTTCAATTCCATTATGCCTCGCCTCACCAAGAATAGCCGCTACCGTTTCCGGGGCGGTAATCCCATGCTGATTGGCAATTCCATAGGGTAGCCCCCATTGAACTGTTCCTAATCCGAGCTTATTGGTACTTTTCATTACGCTAAAACTTCGCGCAGGACTTGAACAACAATATCCTGCTGCGTCCAGGTCAATGCCGGATACAAGGGTATGCTGATGACATCTGAATAAAACAGCTCTGCCTGCGGACAATACCCAGCGCTGAAGCCCATCTTTTCATAGTAAGGCTGACGATAGACAGGGATGTAATGCAGGTTCACCAGTATCCCCGCTGCGCGAAGGCCGTCGTATACTTGGCGTTGTGTCTTGCCCATCTCATCGAGCTTCAAACGAATGACGTAGAGGTGGTAGCCTGAATAACTGTCTGCGTGCTGCCATGGGGTCAGCAGTGGCAAGGCGGCTAACAGTTGGTCATAACGCTTGGCAATGGCGTGACGCCGGGTGACGAAATCATCGATCCGCCGCATCTGGCTTAGGCCTAAGGCAGCATGTATGTCGGTCATGCGGTAGTTAAATCCGAGGTCTATCTGTTGGTAATTCCAGATCTCCCCGGCTGGACGGGGTTGCATTTCTGCCGCGGTGCTCGTGATGCCATGGCTGCGCAGCAGGCGCATGCGTTTGGCCAAAGTCGCATCATTTGTAACCGCCATCCCTCCCTCGCCAGCGGTGACAATCTTGACTGGGTGGAAGCTGAACACGGTGATGTCACTGTAGCGTCCGTTGCCGATCGGTTCACCTTTGTATTTGCCGCCAATGGCATGCGAGGCATCTTCGATGATTTTAAAACCATAACGCTCCCTCAGCGCCTGAATTCCTGTCATGTCGCAAGGTTGGCCACACAAGTGCACCGGAATCACGACTTTGGGCACCTTGCCACTCTTTTCCGCCAGAGCCAGTTTTGCTGCGAGGGTCGCTACGCTCAAGTTGTAGGTGGCCGGATCAATATCCACAAAATCGACGGTGGCGCCGCAATACAGCGCACAGTTGGCACTGGCGACAAAGGTGGCGGGGGTTGTCCAGACGATATCGCCCTTGCCTACACCGAGCGCAAGGCAGGCGATGTGCAGGGCACTGGTGGCGCTGTTGACGGCAACCGCATGTTGGGCAGCACAGTAATCGGCAACTGCCCTCTCAAAAGAGGGCACAACCGGGCCTTGGGTCAGAAAATCCGAGCGCAGCACGGCGACCACCGCGTCGATGTCGTCTTGGTTAATGTCCTGGCGTCCATAGGGGATCTTAATCATATGAGCCTTCCGTTGTGGAGAGAGTTGCTTTTTGTAGTTCTCGGCGTCACTGGTGCCGTATGCATAACGATGTCTTGATAGCTGCCGGCGCGCTTGATGCCGCCCCCTCCCAGCTCCACGACCTGCGTGCAGTTTTTGAGGGTGGTGAGGCGATGGGCGATAATGAGCAGGGTCAGGTCCTTGCTGAGCCCTTCGATGGCTTGCATGACGGCCAGTTCGGTTCCGTTGTCCAGTGCGCTGGTGGCTTCGTCGAAGATGATGACGTCGGCTTGTTTGTAGAGGGCGCGGGCGATCCCGATACGCTGGCGTTGGCCGCCGGAGAGGCGGATACCGCGCTCACCGACGAAGGTTTGGTATTGATTGGGCCAGCTTTCGATGCTGTCGGCGATTTGCGCCTGAAATGCGGCATGCCGGACGCGCTGGGTGTCGATCAGTTCTCTGGGCACGCCAAAGGCGATGTTTTCTTCAATGCTGCTGTCGGCCAGGAAAATGGCCTGCGGAACATGGGCGATATGGGCCTGCCAGGAGCGGTAGTTGGCTTTGGTGACAGCCTGGCCATCGATCTCCAAGGTGCCTCCGGTCGGCTCCAGCAACCCCATGACGATATCGAGCAAGGTACTTTTGCCGCTACCGGTGGGCCCGAGAAACCCGACGCGACTCCCTTTACCGATAGTGAGGTCGAGCTCCCTCAAGATATAGGGCGTTTCCGGGCCGTAGCGAAACACGAGTCGTTTGAGGCTGATAGTGTGCTCGAAGGGGAGCGGTTGGGCGGCAGGTCGGTCGGCATAGGCGGGTAAAGGCTGGTCGAGCAGTTCGAGTGTGTCTTGCAGTGAGGCTTGGCCGCCGAGTATCGTGGTCCAGGATCCATAGGCTTGTTGCAATACAGGGAGCAAACGCTGCGCACCAAGAGCCAGGGCGCCGAGGACAGGCACGGCCTTGGCAATGCCGTCGGCTTGCTGAGCAAGAGAGTAGGCAAGCGCGGCGATGAGCATCATCCCGAGCGCCTCCATGCCGTAGCGCGGACAGGAGCTGACAAACTGGTTGTTACCCTGGGCGCGGCGCAGAGGGAGATCGGCACTGCGATAGATCTGGCAAAAGGTTGCCTGGCTGCCGTCGATAAGCATGTCGCGGATGCCGCCCAGCCCTTCTTGCAGGGCCTTGATGACATTGCTGGATTCGCGGGCAATACGCAGGCCGTCTGCCAACAGTTGCTTGCGGGTCAGGCGAATGATTAAGACGTAGATCAGGCCAAAGCCGCTAAAGGCCGTCAACGCAATGACAGGTTCCACCGCCAGCAAGGCGAGAAGTATAGCCACCAGCATGAAGGCGGAACTGATAAGCGTTAAGGCCGGCAGAATGATGGCGTAAATGACGCCGGTGGTTTTGACCGAGATCCCATTGATGACCTCGCTGCTGTTGCGGGCGCAATGCACGGTATACGGCTGATACAGGGTGCGGCGGTAGATGCCGATACTGAGGTCGGCCCCGGCGGCGAAGGATAGCCGGGTACTGGCCCAAAGCAGCAGCAAGCGCATGGCGCCTGCGACAAGGGCAGCCACGCTGAAGGCAATGGTCAGTGGCAGCAGGAGTTGCCCAGCCTGTGTCAACCCCAGTGATTGGAAGATCGGTTTTGCGGCAGGATGCTCGAAAACGCGTGATGGAGCGGTCAGTACACCAAGAAATGGTAATACCGCACCTATGCTGAGTATCTCCGCGAAGGTGGCGAGGACCATGAGGATAAGCAGAAGCCCGAATTGCCCGCGACGACGCGGGCTGATGTGGTGCCATAGACGTTTTAAAAGGCGGGCGATTGGATGGTCTGCCGGCATGAGCACCTTCTTTTTTTGCTGTTTTAACCTAGACTGCAATACCCTCTGGGAGAAAAACGAAACAGATCATCACCGTTTATTCAAATTGTCATCGATACCCCTAGGTCTCTAGGTGCAACAGTTCACACAACTCACGTCTACAGCAGACATTCTGCTGCTCTAAAAACAACCGAAACACAACACGGGTACTTATTAGTTGATTTGATTAATTGAAGGATAATGCTTGCTTCTTGATTTTTTCAATGGTCTTCCTATCCTCGTCCGATAAATTGGTCAAATACTCCAAGAAAAAAACGAGCACAATCGAGCCTAAAAAAGCGGCCACTGTCGCCAGGATCACAATTAGCGACCTTTTCGGCCTGCTTCTGTTGATCGGGACCACCGCCTCGTCGAGTATCTGGAAGTTGGTAGAATCTTTTGCCTCATTTATCTTGGCCACCTCAAACTGCTTGGTCAACTGCTCGAAGATGGCTTCCTGTGTTTTGAGCTCCCGCAATTTGCGCGAATATTCAAGCCCCACACCAGGCACATTACCAAGGGAAGGGATTCCCTCCCCACCGGCGCCACTTCCGGCTAGAGCCCCGAGCTCGCCTTTCAGCCTTTTGATCCCCGACTGGAGTGCCTGCAATGCCGGGCTTCTATCGGTTTGTTGGCTGCTCAGGACGGCCAGTTGCACCTCCTTGCTCGCCAGTTCTGCCTTGAGGTGCGCTACGCCCTCAATGGACGCCTTGGCCTGAGAATCCACCTGCACGACCTTATTTTTCTGGGAGAACGACTTCAGATCGTCCTCTGCAGCATTCAGGTCCTTTTTCACCAGATCGAGGCGCTTTTCCAGGAAGAGCCTTTCTGTCCCGACCTTGGAGAGATTCAACCTGACGGTGGTCTTGCCGAGTTCATCGACAACGGTGTTGGCCAGCAGGGCGGCAAGCTTCGGGTCTCTATCCTCG
>Ga0364919_10241_pt1 | contig 23175 bp, 24 predicted proteins | sample SorcelJu500001C7_2_FD_206953 | JGI IMG/M metagenome (GOLD analysis project Ga0364919, IMG submission 206953) | Enriched cells from Trout Bog Lake Hypolimnion, Wisconsin, USA - BchlTB.June20.5000.01.C7 | ecosystem: Environmental > Aquatic > Freshwater > Lake > Hypolimnion/Profundal zone | place... | reverse complement strand
AGCGGCATGAACGCCTGAATTGCCGCAGGCAGGAAAGGTAGCGGCGGGCCGCTCCATCCTCCGAGAAACATGACGGAGGCGATACAGGCCACGGTGACCATGTTGGCGTACTCGGCCATGAAAAACATGGCGAACTTCATGGCGCTGTATTCGGTGTGGTATCCGGCGACCAGTTCGGTTTCGGCTTCCGGCAGATCGAAGGGAATGCGATTGGTTTCAGCAAAGGCCGCCATGAGGTAGATGAAGAAGGCAATGCCCTGCCACCGGAAGATGTACCACTGGGGAATGAATCCGTACCATGTGCCGAGTTGCGCGTTGACGATTCCGCGAAGGCTGAGGGTGCTGGACATGAGCAGCACGCCAACCAACGAAAGACCAAGCGAAACTTCATAGCTGACCATTTGTGCCGAAGCGCGCAGCGAGCCGAGCAGAGAGTATTTACTGTTGGACGACCATCCGGCGAGGGCGATTCCGTAAACGCCAAGCGAGGTGATGCCGAGGATGATGAGGATTCCGGCGTTGATATCACTGGCCTGTCCGGCGGCGTTGACAACGCCGGTAACCTGGACCGGAGTGCTGATTCCGAAGAGGTGAATGACGGGGCCGATGGGGACCATGGCAATGGAAGTGAGAGCCATGATGAGGGCAAGACCGGGCGCGAGAAGATAGATGTTCTTCTCGACGTAGGGCGGCGTCAGATCCTCCTTGAGCAGGAACTTGATGCCATCGGCAAGGGGCTGCAGCAATCCGAATGGACCGACGCGCGAGGGGCCCCAACGATTCTGCATGTGGGCCACAACCTTGCGCTCCAGCCAGACGGTGTAGGCGACGACGGTGAGCAGAACGCCAAGAGTGATGACGATCTTAATAACCGCGACGATCAAAAAGGTTAGAGCGCTCATCGAAGAATTAATCCCCGGCCGAGCCGACGCGATTGCACCACGCCGAACGGCAGAAACTTACAAGCTCCGGCCCGCAGGCCAGGCGAAAAAGTACTCAGTCAGCCCCGACCGGCTCGCTCGCCTTGCGATGGTTTTCGACGACCGAGTTCAAAGTTGGGGAGTAGCGGCCCAGCGTGCCGGAGGTAAACAGACAATCTCCGGCAGGCGAGACCAGCTCTGGATGGTTTGGAATAGAAGCGGGCTCAATCTGCACCAACTCCGTACGCTGCGGATTGCCAGCGATAAGATTCATTCGGGAGACGGCATAGCCCGGAATCAAGTCAGCAATTTCATCGAGCGTAATGGTTGGGTCAAGCGGAGAAGTTCGCGAGGCGAGACCGTGCGCTTCAGTAAAGACAGCGTTGCGATCGGCTTCGCCGGATTGAGCGCCGCGGCTCTGACCGGCATCGGCATAGGTATAGCCGCGGAAGGGGACAAGCTGTTCGATGTTGGCTCCCATCTTTTCCGCGAGGCGAATGATGATCTCGAAATCAGCTTTAACGCCATGCACGTCCGAGGCTTTCTTAAGGCGCTGCAGGTCTCCGCAGGTGTTGGTGACGGTGCCCGCCTTTTCATAGGCGAAGGCAGCGGGAAGAAATACGTCGGCATGCCTGGCGGTCTCGGTGAGGAACATATCCTGCACGACGAGGAAGGGCCGTTTGAAGGCATCGCTATCCGGATGGCGGACGGCGGGGTTCGAGCCGACGACCCAGAGCGCGTTGATATCTCCGGCGGCGGCAGAATCGAGCATTTGAGGAAGCGAGAGGCCGGGTGATGTTGGAACATCGGCGGCCCAGGCGATGGTGGCTCGCGAACTGCCGGAGACGGAGTGATAGCCGGGGAGCAGGTCGGGATAAAGTCCCATGTCTGCCGCGCCGCGGGAGTTGGAGTAGTCGGCGAGGCAGATGAACTTTGCTCCCTTTGGCGCAGCGTAGGCGACGAGCGCGTCGATGGCTTCTCCGCGCAGTTCAGGGCCAAAGATGACGATGAGATTGCTTTCGGCGGCGACGGCGCTGCGGAGCTTGGTGAGCGCCTCGGCATCGACTGCCAGCTTTGCGGCTGTAGCGTCGCTACCGGCGAGGAAGGCGACGAAATCAGATTCGGAGGAGGCGGCGATTTTAGCGAACTGGGTGGCCTGATGGATGAGCTTAATCTCGCTGGAGTTGACCACGTAAAGGCGAGAGGCACGCAGACGCACGGCACTGCGAATCTGCCAGGCGAGCAGAGGATGCTGCTCTGTGGGATCGCTGCCGATGAGCAGAATCGCCGGGGCGGTGGCTACCTCGCTCATGGAAGCAGTTTGCGCCTTGTTGGTGGCAATGGCCCGGGCGAAGGAGGGGAAGTCGGCGGTGCGATGGTGATCGATGTTATTGGTGCGAAGAACCGTGCGCGCGAACTTCTGCAGAAGGTAATTCTCTTCGTTGGTGGTGTGGTTGGAGCCGATGATGCCGATTGATTGCGGCCCCGTGGCGGTGAGGACTTGGCGGAATTTGGCAGCGATCAGCTCGATGGCATCAGCCCAGGTGGTGCCGACGAATTCTCCGTCGCGCCGGACGAGAGGCGTGGTGACGCGCTCGGGGTTGGCGGCGAAATCGTAGCCGTAGCGGCCCTTGATGCAGAGGAACTCGTCATTGATGCCGCTGCGGTCGCGGTTGTCACAGCGGACGATCTCGGAACCGGTTTCTGAGCGGCGCACGCCGACGGTGGTGAGACAGCCGTCGCCACAGTGAGTGCAGACGGTGCCGACGTGAGTCATCTCCCACGGACGGGTTTTATAACGATAGGAGCCGCTGGTGAGTGCGCCGACGGGACAGATGTCGATGCACATTCCGCACTCTTCACAGTCGAGCGAATCGCCTTGGTTGGGGGCGATGACTGAACCCTGGCCGCGATTCTGAATGCCGAGAGCCCAGACATCCATGCCCTCTCCGCAGACGCGCACGCAGCGGTAGCAGAGGATGCAGCGTGGGCGGTCATAGAAGACAACGGGCGACCACTGCTGCTCGTCGCGATGGCTCTTGATGTCGATGAACTTCGACTCTCCAGCACCATACTTGTAAGTCATGTCCTGGAGTTCGCACTCGCCACCGGCGTCGCAGACGGGGCAGTCGAGGGGATGGTTCGCGAGCACTATTTCAAGCATGGCCTTGCGGGCCTGGACGACTTTTTCGCTCTCCGACAGTACAACCATGCCTTCAGCGACGGGCGTGGTGCAGGCAGTCTGCATCTTTGGCATCTTTTCGATTTCAACCAGACACATACGGCATGCACCCTGGAGCGAGAGTCCGGGGTAGTAGCAGAAGGATGGAATCTCGATGCCGTTCTGCTTGCAGGCCTCGATGAGGAGGGTTCCCTTGGGAGCCGTGATGGTGGCTCCGTTGACCGTGAGCGTTACGAGTTGTGTTGCGTCTGCCATGAATTCTCTTCGTGCGAGCCTTAACGACTCAGAACGGACAATGGGTTTAGGACGCCGTGCTGCTCGTATGGGCAGGGACGACCGTCAAGGTGCGCTTCAAATTCCTCGCGGAACTTCTTAACGAAGCCGATGATGGGCATGGCCGCTGCGTCGCCAAGCGGACAGAAGGTTCGGCCCAGCATGTTTTCAGCGAGGTAACGGATGTCGTCGATATCCTTATCGAGTCCAGCTCCGGCATGAAAGCGCTTGAGGCTCTTGCTGAGCCAATCGGTGCCTTCGCGGCAGGGAATGCACCAGCCGCAGCTTTCATGACGGTAGAACTGAATGGTGCGTAGGGCGAACTTGACGATGCAGGTTTGGTCGTCAATGACGACGACCCCACCGGAGCCGAGCATGGTCCCGGCCTTCATCATGGAATCGAAGTCGAGCGCGACATCGATCTCATTGCGGGTGAGGCATGGGACGGAAGATCCGCCGGGAACGACGGCTTTCAGGGTACGTCCATTGGCGATGCCTCCGCCTACATCGTAGATGGCTTTGCGCAGATTGTAGCCGAGGGGAAGCTCGTAAACACCGGGGCGCTCGAGGTGTCCGCTGAGACAGAAGAGGCGAGTGCCACCATTGCGCTCCACGCCGAGCTCGGCATATGCCTTGCCACCTCCGAGCATGATGTGAGGGACGCTGGCAAGAGTTTCTGCGTTGTTGATGACGGTAGGGCCGCCCCAGAGTCCGACGACGGCAGGAAAGGGCGGACGGATGCGGGGAATACCACGCTTGCCTTCGAGCGATTCCATGAGGGCGGACTCTTCGCCGACCTCGTAGGCACCAGCGCCGCCGTGCCAGTAAACGTTGAGATCGTAGCCGGAGCCGAAGATGTTTTTGCCGCAGAAGCCGCGCGCGTAGGCGTCGGCGATGGCTTTCTGCATGACTTCGAGAAGATATCGGTACTCGCCGCGAATGTAGATGTAGGCATCGTGGGCACCGACGGCGATGGCGGCGATCATTGCGCCTTCGATGACAGCGTGCGGATCGTGCTCAAAGATCAGACGGTCTTTGCAGGTTCCGGGCTCGCTCTCATCGCCATTGCAGAGAACGTACTTGGGTTTGTCGCTCTGCTTGGGGACGAAAGACCACTTCATGCCGGTGGGAAATCCGGCACCGCCGCGTCCGCGCAGGTTGCTGGCCTTCATTTCATTGATGATGCCGTCGGGACCGAGTTCGAGCGCCTTCTGCACGGCCTTGTAGCCGTCAAGTTCGAGGTAGCGATCGAGGTTGGCCGCGCCTTGACCGAAGCGACGGCTGACTACTTTGACCTCATCGGGATGGGAGACCAGGTTTGGCATAGCTACTGTTGGGCCGCCTTTTGACGGTACTCGTCGAGGATCCGGTCGATTTTTTCCGGGGTTAGGTTCTCATGGAAGGCGTAATTGACCAGCATTGCGGGAGCCCAGGAACAGGCACCGATACATTCGACTTCTTCCACGGAAAAAACACCGTCAGGAGTGACTCCCTTGTTGACGGTGACGCCTAGCTTTCCGCGCACGTGCTCCAGCATCTCTTCTCCGCCACGCAGGAGGCAGCAGATATTGGTGCAGATCTGCACGTTGTATTTACCGGCGGGTTTGACGCGCAGCATGGAGTAGTAGCTGATGACGTTGCGAACTTCGAGCGGGGTTATTTCCAGTCGCGCGGCGACTTCTTCGATGGATTCATCGGTGACGTAGCCGAATTCGTCCTGAATATAAAGCAGGAAGGGAACGAGGAGAGAACGTTTGGCCGGATAGTGCGTGATCATATCGGCGTATCGCGCTTCGAGTTGTTCGCTAAATTTCATGTGCCTCTGGAATCCGATGTTCACAGGTGATGCGACGATTCAAGCCACATTTTCTAAATCCCACATCTGCTACATCCCACATTCGCCAAAAGAGGGCGATTATGGGCCACCGGGAATTTCTATGGTTCGAAAATTTCGTGAATCATCCACTCGGCCAGGCTGCTCGGATCGGAACATTCGTTGGGAAGGTTATCCGGCTCAAAGCCGTTCGGAGTGTTGTGTAGTGCAGCCTCGAAAGAGCGCTCGGTACTGTTATTCCACACGCGAATGAATATGGTTCCGGGTAGCAGGGATGAGCTGGCCGAGGCAGTCTTGAAGCCGTTGGTGACCGAGACGTCTTCAGCTTTCGCCGTGACTTTGAGCGAAAAACCGAATACATCCGGAAGTTCCTGATTGAACTCGTCAGCTTTCTGCTGAAGGAGGTCAATGAGATCGAGGGCAAAGTCGCTTTGACCCTCGCCGCGGTGCGCTACCTTTTTGGCAAACTGCGTTCCCCAATGTTCCAATGTCTCTCCGTTCTAACGGTCCACATCACCCAGGATGATATCTATGCTGCCGATGGCAGCTACTACGTCGGCGAGGAGGTTGTGCTCGCACATAACTCCGATGGCGTTGAGGTTGGCAAACGACGGGCTGCGCATGTGCACGCGATAGGGCTTGGCAGTGCCGTCAGAGACAACGTAATAGCCCATTTCGCCGCGCGGCGATTCGACTCCCTGATAGACCTCGCCCTCGGGCACGGTGAAGCCTTCGGTGACAATTTTGAAATGATGGATGAGCGACTCCATCTGCGTTTTCATCTTCTCGCGATCGGGAAGAACGATCTTGGGCGCATCGGCCTTGTATGGACCGTCGGGCAGATTGGCGATGGCCTGCTTGACCATGGAGATCGACTGGCGAAGCTCTTCCACGCGGATGTGATAGCGGGCAAATACATCGCCTGCGGTTTCGACCGGAACCTTGAACTGAAGCTGCTCATATCCGGCGTAAGGCATATCGCGGCGCAGATCCCAATCGACGCCACTGCCACGGGCAGTGGGACCGCTGAGCATCAGTTGCAGCGCATCTTCTTTGGTGATGAGCGCTACGCCCTTGGTGCGGCCCAGCCAGATGGGATTGTTGGTGAGCAGGTCAGAATATTGCTCGATGCGATCTGGAAAATAGTTGGCGAAATTCTTGATGTAATCGAGGAATCCGAGGGGCAAGTCCATGGAGACCCCGCCTACGCGGAAGTAGGAGGTCATCATTCGCTGTCCGGAGACCATCTCGAACATCTTGAGAATCTCTTCGCGCTCACGGAAGCAGTAGAGAAAGACGGTCATGGCACCGATGTCCATGGCGTGAGTGCCGAGCCAGACGAGGTGCGAGTTGATGCGGGAGAGCTCATTGAGCATGAGCCGAATCCACATGGCTCGAGGCGGTATCTCCAGCCCGAGAAGCTTTTCGACGGCCAACACGTAAGCGAGATTGTTGGTCATGGGGCAGAGATAGTCGATGCGGTCGGTCATGGGAATGACCTGCTGGTAAAACTTGGCTTCGCAGGTCTTCTCGATTCCCGTGTGGAGGAAGCCGATGTCAGGACGGATTCGGACGATGGTCTCGCCGTCGATTTCCAGAAGGAGGCGAAGCACGCCGTGGGTCGACGGGTGCTGCGGTCCCATGTTGAGGACCATGGTGGGATCGCCGTCGCGGGGCTTACCGAGAGGGACAGGACGGAATTGATCGATGCTGGGCATCAGCGGTATCCCTCGACGGGGTAGTCCTTACGCAATGGATGACCTTCCCAGTCGTCGGGCATCATGATGCGGCGAAGATCGGGATGGCCCTGGAAGCGAATTCCGAAGAGATCGAAGACCTCGCGCTCGAAGGGCGAAGCTCCTGCCCAGAGCGAGGTGACAGATTCGACGTATGGATCAGCTCCGTTGACCTTGACCTTGATGCGAATGCGCTCGTGGCGCTGATGGGAGAGCAGGGAATAAACGAGCTCGAAACGGGGCTCGGAGGGAAACCAATCGACTGCGGTGAGATCGGCCAGCACGGCAAAGCTGGTTTGGGTGGATGTTCGCAACAGGTCGAGGACAGCAATAAGTTGAATTGGATCGACCCAGAGAGTGAGTTCGTCGCGATCAAACTTTGCCGCCTGAAGCGCCGTGGGCAGCCCTGCGAGCAGGCAGGCAACGGCGGGACGCTCCTTCAGCAAATCGATATCGGTGATAGCTGGTTGCAGGGCCATGGGGTTCAGAGCGCCTCGTCGCGTGAAGACTTGTTCCAGTCAAGCACGCCCTTCTTCCATACATAGACGAATCCCACGAGGATGATCATGACGTATGTCATCATCTCCCAAAAGCCGAACATCTTGAGCCGTTTCAGCAAGATAGCCCAAGGGTACAGGAAGACGGCCTCGACATCGAAGAGGATGAAGAGCATGGCGACCAAGTAGAACTTTACGTTGAAGCGCTGGCGAACATCGCCAACCGGCTCCATGCCACACTCGTAGGGCGACATCTTGCTCTTATTCGCCTTGTGCTGACCTATCAAATAGGACAATGTCACGATGGCGACTGCCAAAAGACAGGCCACGGCGAAATGGATCAGCAAAGGTATATACCTTGCGAAGTAGTTATCTGTCATTTCTGGTTATGCACCGATGCGCCCACCCACATATGGGAACTGGCAAGTATAATTTTTAGATTTTCATAGTGTCAAGGGACTCGGGACGGAAGAGACCTACTCAGCACGCGGTATTGAATGATAGGGTGTCAGCGAAGGTACCCAAAACGAAAGTAACGTTGTGAAGCTGGCCGTTGGTACTAGACAATTCGAGGTGATAACGCTCACAGCTTGGCGCATTGGACATGTACCTTGGTCATGCGGGGTGAATTTGCGGCGGAAAGTACTCTGGCCTAGATGATTTTTGGCTTTAATACGGATATTCGAGCACAGGGAACGATCTACCATGTGCAGACCGAGCTGCGTGAGAACGAGAAGCGGCTGGAGTCGCAGGTGTTCGTGAGCGGGCGTTGCATTGGCAAGCGCTCTGCCGAACTGCCCCCGGACGCCGCGGAGGAGGCGGTGCAGGAGCTGGCACGGGCACAACACCGCTGGGTTCTGGAAGCAATCCGCGAAGGCTTTGTGGATGAAGTGCTGGACCAGGAAACAGCAGAAGAGACGCTGGTGGTGCAGTTTCTGGGCTCGCTGCGGGTGTCAGACGAGGAAGCGATTCTGCGCTTCCGGGTACTTTCCGGCGGATATGTGGCGGCAGCGGCCGAGGTTTTAGCGGCCTGGAAGTACGGGGAAGCTTCAGGAGTGCTGGAGAGCAAGGTGACCAACGACGGGGGAGTCGCCGAGATGCGGCTGTGCCTGGCCGAGGGCGCGACCGAACTGGAAGTGAAAGCGCGGCTGAACGAGCGGGAGACGGTACGGCGCTTTCTGGTAAAATCCGCACGAGCATAACGCCTGACGCGATTACAATCATCTACATGAAACTAGGAAGCAGAGTGGCGCTAACGCTGGTTGGGGCAATGCTTTGTGTATCCGCACTGACCGCGCAACAGCAGCAACTGCCGGGACAGGTCGATGGCCCGCTGACGGAAAACCCGAAATACACCAAGAAGGCACAAGCTCAGCAAGCGCCCGCCAACAGCACTCCACCGCGCAGTGACAACGAGAGCAGCAGCAGACAGACGCAGCTTGATTTGTCTCCGCCGAAAGGCGACCTGCTGGCGCACCCGAATGGCGGGCATGTGGCCGATGAAGCTCTGGGTACGCACGAGTGGAATCCGATGCGCGCGATGAAGGACATTGAGGTCGGCAATTACTACTACAGCAACGGCAATTACAGGGCGGCGCTCAGCCGCTTCCGGGAGGCGCTGGAATATAAGCCACGCGACGCGGTGGCTACCTTCAGACTGGCGCAGACGTTGGAGAAGACCAAAGACTTCGATGCAGCACGGACGAGATACGAGGAATACCTGGCAATTCTGAAGGACGGGCCAAGCGCGGTCGAGGCGAGAAAAGCTCTGGAACGGCTCAAGAAATAATGGCGAAATCTCAGCGGGAAAATGTGCGTCCGAATATCGGGAAAACGATAGAATCGGGTGTTGGGCAGCGGACGCAAGGTGAAAGATAAGATGAACGCACGGATGGATCGCTTGAGGGAAGAGATCGAAGAGACGACCAGGGATATGGGCGATTCGGACTGGAGCAGCGCGCCGCGCGAACGATGGAGCAGTGCCGAAATACTGGAACACATGGGACGCAGTTATGGCACGACCGCAAAGATGCTGGAGTTGCGATTAGAGGCGGGTGGTCCTCCAGAGGTTCGTACGGCGAAGGTGACGGAGTTCTTGAAGAAGTTCCTGGTTGTTGATTTAGGAATCTTTCCCTCGGGCACCAAGTCGCCGGAGATGGTGCGCCCGCAAGGCGATCCGGGATTGGTTGCGCGGGAACGGGCGCTGAAGAACCTGTTGCGTATGGATGCGGCGATTGCAGTGGCAGAGATGCGGTGGGGTAATGCGCCGATTGCAATGCATCCTGTATTGGGGCCGCTGACCGCCGGAGAGTGGAGGAAGTTCCACTTTGTTCACGGCCAGCATCATCTGGCTCAGATCCGTAAGCGGGTGCCCAAGAAAGCGGCTCGGTGAGAGCGAGAGCAGTTCCGCTGAGAGCGTATTCCGCTAAAGCGAAGGGCGAAAAGAGAATCGGCTGCCGGGTAAAGAGCATGGGACTGCGTGGGCAGTGCTGGGGGCCTTCGCTTCGCTCAGGATGCTCTCAACCAAAGCAAGACACCTTCACTATAGAAGCGATCTAATTAGTCGGTAGCGTGTGGAACTCCGGCGTGGCGTGCTGCTTCCTGAGCGTCTTCCAGTTGCGAAGTCAGGCTGATGACGAGATCGCTTTGGGTTTTGATCTGCTCGTTGAATGAGCGCTGCTGGTTCTCATAAACTTCAGGATTCGGGAAGGTATAGAGGCTTCGCCGGTAGGCAAGTACAGTCTCTGCCTGCTCCTGCTGAAGGCGTGCCAACTCCTGTTGTGCGGCGGTCAGGTCCTTGCGAATTGTCGCGATACGACCCAGGTACCGGTTATTGATCTCCTCGGTGCGAATGTCGGTTTCACTCTTATGATTTTCTTTCTTTACGCCAGTGGTGGGCTTGGCGTCCGTGGACGGCTGGGCTTCGGCCTCGGCTCCAGTGGAGTTAATTGCGTCTTCGGTGGCAACTTGTTTTTTCGCGGGCGAGGCCGGCTTGGAGCTTTCGATGTCATCGTTGGTGATGACCGGAGAATGGTGTGCTCCGCTTTGCTGACGCTCGGCGCGGTATTGGCGCGCGATGTCTCCGAGCGATTGCGCGTGGGCAGAGATGGAGAACGCGAAGATCAGTAAAGCAAGACCATGCAGGCAACGAAGACTCATGAGAAGCTCACTTCCTGTATTGTGCTCTCACATTGCAATGTATTGTAGCGCAAGCAGCGGTTCGGATAGCTGTGGAGGTCACCAAGGTTCAGTACCAGTATGGGTCAGGCGGGAAAGCCAAGAAGAACAAGGTAGGCGCGGATCAAGGGCTCGCCATAGAACCATCCGATGACGGACATGAGGCAAAGAAAGACTCCGAAGGGAATCTCCAGACCTTGCAGGGCGATCTGGCCAGCGTGCCAGGCGCGGGCGGCAGGATGGCTGCCGGGGCGTTTGCGGTAGCGTGCCAGGCGCTTGCGGAAGACGGCGAGGAGGATGAAGACGCCGAAAGCTCCGCCGAGGAGAGAGGCCGTGCAGAGGACAAAGAGGGTGAGCGCAGGGCCGAAAAATGCGCCTGCCATCGCCATCAGCTTTACATCGCCAAGGCCCATTCCATCGACCTTGCGCAGCTTGAGATAAATCCAGCCAATGAGGTAGAGGACGCCGGAGCCGAGGATGGCACCGATGACCGAGTTGGCCAGCGACCGCAAGGCTAGATTAAGACTGAGCTGGAAAAGGGTGGTGCTGTTGTGAAAGTGCAATGGGAAGAGACTATAGGCGGGGCCGGGAACCGTGACAAAAAAGCTGAAGATGAAGGCCATCCCAAGTCCGGGGAGGGTCATTGCATCGGGCAAGAGGTGAGTCTCGGCGTCGGTGAAGGTGAGCCCGACGAGCAGGAAGCTTAGGACACAGCCCTTGGCAGCATCTGGCGAGAGGCCGTGGTGGAGAAAAGAGAGAAGAAAAAGCAGGGCGCAGATGAGTTCGACAACGGCATAGCGCGGGGTGATTCGAGTGCGGCAGTGGCGGCAGCGTCCGCCGAGAATGAGCCAGCTGAAGACAGGAATGTTATCGAAGGCAGCGATGGGGGCGTGGCACTCCGGACAGGCCGAGCGCGGCGAGACAACGGACATGCGACGCGGCAGCCTGTAGATGCAGACGTTGAGGAAGCTGCCGAAGATGAGGCCGAAACAGAAAAATCCGGCTCCCAGAAGCCAATCAGGATACACGCGCAAATCTCGCTTAAGAGGTACTAGAGGGATTATAGGGGGAAGAGGCAGAATTCGGGAGGTACGAAAGAGACACACGGGGAATTTTTGATGTTTGACAATCGAGAAATAGAGAGTGGTGGTGCGAAGGCGGCGATTGTGATACAAAGCCACTTGCGTCAGGAGGGCTGGGGCGGCGATGGGTATACGAGTGGAGCGGGCGGAATTCGATCCGGTGCACGGATATCTGTACTACGTCATCTTCAAGCCAAATCTTGAAATTGGCATTGAGAATGTGAAGATGGTCGCGGGAGTGGAGGCGACTGTCTCAATGACGGAGAACGGGGATTTGGCCGAGGTGACGTTCGTTTTGCCGAAACAACTGCGTAACCCGCAGGCGCTGGCATTTGTCTGCGGCGAAGGGCAGGGAAGCTATGCGGAACCGCAGGTCCATGCCGCCGTGGAAGGAATCAAAGGCGATACCGTGGTCAACGTTCCGGGACGGCTGGATGTGGATATGGCTGGGCGCATTGTAGGCATGGAGCTACAGTGGGAGCCGGTAGCCGCGAGCAACTAGGGCAGAGAGCAAGGGTGAGGGACAGGGCAATTTGGGATCTTCCGAGTTACACTGCTGTGGAACGCCATGCATGAGATCAATCTCGATCATCCGTACATTCAGTTTGAACACGTCAACAAAGCCTTCGGCGACAATGTAGTTTTGCGCGATGTGAATTTTGACGTGAAAGCCGGGGAGACGGTCTGCATCCTGGGGCGCAGCGGCGTGGGTAAATCGGTTTCATTGCACCACATAATGGGTTTTCTGAAGCCGGATAGCGGGCGCGTGTGGGTGGCGCACGAGGACATCACGGACTACAAGGAAAAAGAGCTGGAGCGGATTCGCAAGAAGGTCACTATGGTCTTCCAGAATGGTGCGCTGTTCGACTCGCTGAGCGTAGGCGAGAATGTTGCCTATTCATTGCGCGAACGAGGAGACCTGAACGAAGCGCAGATCTACCAGGTTGTGGATGGACTGCTGGAGATGGTGAACGTAGGCGAATATCGCGACCAACTACCTTCGGGGCTGTCGACGGGAATGAAGCGCTCGGTGGCGATTGCGAGGGCGCTGGCCGCCGAGCCTGAGGCAATTCTGTACGACGAGCCGACTACGATGGTGGACCCGCTGATGGCTCACCTGCTGGGAGATCTGATCAAGAAGCTAAAGTATCAATTGAAGCTCACGAGCATTGTGGTGACGCATGATATGGCGCTGGCGAAAAAGGTCGCTGACCGGATCATCTTTTTGCACGAGGCGGATGTTGTGTTTTTTGGAACGCCGGATGAGATGGAGCACTCCGAGGTTGAGATTGTGAAGGAGTTCCTGACGCTGGACTCTCTGGACCTGGCTTACTGGCGCGGCGGACAGAATGGGGCGGCGCCACGGGCTTCGAAGTGAGTTGTAACGTCAAAGACAAAAACTGAAACAAGATCAACTACCCCACGTTAGCCGACAACTGGCTAACATGGGGCACCCGCAGTTTGCACCCTTCCCGAACTCGATCCCACATTCGCCAAAAGATGGCGAATATGGGCCACCTAAAAGCCTTTTGAGACGAGGGTGTTGATGTCGAGGCCGGACTGCTGGCGATCGCGAGAGGTCCACTTCTCAAGATACTTGGCCATGATGTCGGTTTCAATGTTGACGGGATCGCCGGGCTTGAGCGAGCCGAGATTAGTGCACTCGACGGTGTGAGGAATGATGGCGATTGAGCAGCAGAGGCCGTTGAGTTTGGCGACGGTGAGGCTGATGCCTTCAATGGCGATGGAGCCCTTGAAGACGAGATACTTTTCGAGATCAGGGCCGACCTGAACGTGGAGCCAGTAACCATCGCCGTGCTGAATGGGTTCGAAGGCTTCAAGGCGTCCGACGCCATCGACGTGACCTTGCACGATGTGGCCTCCGAGGCGGCCATGCACGGGGAGCGGGAGTTCGAGATTGACTTGGGCTCCGGGTTGAATGCGCGAGAAAGAAGTGCGTACCCAGGTTTCCGGTGCGAGATCGGCGGCGAAGGAGGTTGGAGTGATATCGAGCGCAGTGAGGCATACGCCGCTGACGGCGCAACTATCCCCGGCTCGCAACTCTTTGGTTACGTTCTTTGCCTCGATCACGATGCGGCGGCTTTCCCCGTTTTGATCGATGCGGCTGATGCGTCCGACTTCTTCGACAATTCCAGTAAACATGATGGAGGCTCCTCTCAGCCCTGTGGCCGGAGTGGTTGATATGGGTCACGCAAATAGGCTTCTACCGCAAAGTCTTCACCGAAGCGATTGATGGCAATGTTGGATGCGTTGAGTTCCTCGCCGGGGGGCAGGGGAGTATGTCCTGCGAGCCAGGGAACGGCACCGACGGGGCCAAAGATTCGCGGAGTGTAAAAGAGCACGAGTTTATCGACGAGGCGAGCGCGCAGGCAGGCCCAGTTGACGGCAGCACCGCCTTCAACGAGGAGGCTGGTGATCTGCTCGGCGCCGAGCATTGCGAAGACGCGATAGAGATCGGGACGGCCTTCATGCGGGAGTTGCGGGCCGCCGGGAACGAGGGTATCGACCTCGACCTGATGGACGCGCACGCCACGGTCCTCAAGGGCACGGCGCTTGTTCTCCTCGGCAAAAGAGCAGAAGACAACTACATCTTCGTTTGCTGTTTCGACCACACGCGCGGTTAGGGGAAGGCGCAGGCGCGAGTCGAGAATTACACGCAGCAGAGGGCGACGCCGGGGCAGAGCGCTGCGGTCGGTGAGCAAGGGATCATCGGCGATGACGGTGCCGACGCCGACCATGATCGCATCTGAGGCGTGGCGCATTTCATGGACGCGGCGGCGTGAAGCTTCTCCGGTGACGTAACTGGCGCTGGCGGCGGATTCGCCTGCGGCCTGAGGCCGGGACTCGGGAGGAGCTGCGATCTTTCCATCGAGAGACATTGCGGCTTTCAGGGTGACGAAGGGCAGACCGGTGCGGATGTACTGGGCAAAGCATTCGTTGAGGCGGCGAGCCTCGGCTTCAAGGGTACCGACCTCGACTTCGATTCCCGCGGCGCGGAGCTTCTCAAAACCTTTCCCGGCGACGAGCGGATTGGGATCTTCCATGCAACAGACGACGCGGGCGATTCCGGCGGCGATTACGGCGTCTGCGCAAGGAGCGGTGCGGCCGGTGTGAGAGCAGGGCTCAAGATTGAGGTAGAGGGTATTGCCGCGCGCCAATGGACCGGCCTGCTCGATGGCGAGGACTTCGGCGTGCTTGAATTCAGCGTAACGATGAGAGCCGCTGCCAACGATGCGTCCGCGCTCATCGACGATGACGGCACCAACCATGGGATTGGGCGCGGCGAGAGCGCGACCGGTGGCGGCGAGTTCGAGAGCCTGGCGGAGAAATAGTTCGTCGGTGTTGATGGCCATGGCTTAGACGAAAAGCGAATCGACAAAGTCGACCGCGTTGAAGGGGATGAGGTCCGTTTGCTTTTCTCCCACGCCGACGTAACGGACGGGAAGATTCATCTCGCGGGAGATGGCGACGACTACGCCGCCTTTTGCAGTGCCATCGAGCTTGGTGAGCACGATTCCTGTGACACCGGCTGATTCGGTGAAGACCTTGGCCTGCTGCAATCCGTTCTGGCCGGTGGTGGCGTCCATTACGAGCAAGGTCTCATGGGGAGCGCCGGGGATGATGCGTTGGGCAGTGCGGTGCATTTTTTCAAGTTCTGCCATGAGGTGCGCCTTGTTATGCAGGCGTCCGGCAGTGTCCACGATGACATAGTCGATGTGCCGCGACTTGGCTGCCTGCAAGGCATCGAAGAGCACGGCTGAGGGATCTCCGCCGGACTTGGTCTTGATGACCTCGGTGCCGGTGCGCTCACCCCAGACTTCGAGTTGCTCGATGGCGGCGGCGCGGAAGGTATCGGCGGCGGCGAGCAGGACGGTTTTGCCCTGGGCGCGCAGCGAGTGGGCCAGCTTGCCGATGGTGGTTGTCTTGCCGACGCCGTTAACACCGACGACGAGAATGACCTCCGGCGGCGCGGCTACGACCTTGGGCTTGCTTTCGGCGGCTCGATTGAGAATGACGAGCAGTTCATCCTTGAGCACGCGCTTGAGCTCGCTGGTGTTGCCGATCTGTCTGCGGTCAACTTTTTCCCGCATCGCGGTAAGGACTTCGTGGGTGGTGGTTGAGCCGAGGTCGGCAGAGATGAGAGTGGCTTCGAGGTCGTCCAGGGTGCGGGCATCAATCTCGCGGCCCAGGCTGACAACATCCTCGATGCGCTCCGCGAGAGTTTCACGGGTGCGCGTCACTGCCTGCTTCATGCGCTCAAAGAGCGAGGCTTTCTTTTCTTCGGGCTGGTCGAGGCTTCCAAATAACGTCTGAATCATTACGCTTTCAATTATAGCGACAGTGGAAAGGCGCGCCTGTTAACTGTGATGCCGTCGGCCCACATTCGCCAAAGGAAGGCGATCGTGGGCCACCCTCCGCGACGGTAAAAGAAAAATCGATTGCTGGCCGAAAAGCTTTGATCGGTGCGAAAAGACCCCGGCCTTTCTGGGGTCCTTCGCTTCGCTCAGGATGACACTCTCATGGGCCTGTTAATTGCGGAAGAGCGCGCTCTCCTTTGTGAGAGGACGATTCATCAGGTCGCGAATCGCATCACTGGGCTGCTTGCCGTGCTGCAGGATCAGGTGCATCTGCTCGATGATCGGCATCTCGACGCGGTGTGAATGGGCAAGTCCGACGGCGGCGCGGGTAGTGAGAACGCCTTCGGCGACCATGCCATGCATGCCCGCGATAATCTCGTCGAGTTTGCGTCCGTGTCCGAGTTCGACACCAACGCTGCGATTGCGCGAGAGGCCTCCGGTGCAGGTCAGGACCAGGTCACCGAGGCCGGAGAGCCCGGACATGGTTTCGGCACGTCCGCCACAAGCGACGGTGAGACGGGTCATCTCAGCGAGTCCGCGGGTGATGAGAGCGGCGACCGTGTTGAATCCGTAGCCGATGCCGTCGACGACACCGGCAGCGATGGCGATGACATTCTTGACCGAACCTCCGAGTTCCACGCCGATGACATCGTCGTTGCGGTAGAGTCGGAAATTGGCATCGCTGAAAGCTTCCTGCACCTGCGTGCAGAGCGCGGCGTCAGCAGAAGCCACGCTGATGGTGGTGGGATAACCCTTGGCTACTTCGCGCGCGAAGGTTGGTCCACTGAGGGCACAGAGACGCGGCTGGAAGCTGCCATCGCCGTGGGTGAGGACGTCGGTGATGACCTCGGTCATGCGCAAAAGGGATTCGTTTTCGATGCCCTTGGTGGCGGAGACGAGCAGCATATCGGGATGAAGCAGCGGCTTCATCTGAGTCCAGACCCGGCGGGCGTGATGCGAGGGCATGACGCTGAGTACGATTTCCGCGCCCGAGATTGCCTCGGCGAGACTCTGGGTAGCTTCAATTCTCTCGGGCATGTGGCAGCCGGCGAGAAATGGTTCGTTGAGGTGATTGGCACGGATGGACTCGACCACTTCCTTTTCGTATGCCCACAAACGGACCTGGTGCGAAGCTCCGCGTCCAAGTGCAATAGCCAGCGCGGTGCCCCAGGCTCCAGCGCCGATGACTGCGATCTTTGTCATAAAAATTTATGCCTTTCTTGAGCCAAATCGGCTTTCAGTGCCTTTGAGCAGGCGCCCGATGTTCTGGCGATGACGAACGATGATCAATAATGCGACGGCAGCGCTCATGGCCAGCGCGAGAGCGTGGAACAAATGTTGCTGAAGCAACAACAGCGAGAGCGGCAGGGCGGCAGAGCCAAGAATGGAGCCGAGCGAAACATAGCGAGTGAGGGCTACGACGACGAGGAAAACAGTGATGGCGATCAGTGCAGAAACGGGCGCCAGCGCCAGAAAAACTCCGAAGCCGGTAGCTACGCCCTTGCCTCCCTTGAATCCGAGCCAGAGGGGAAAGATGTGTCCGATGACGGCACAGAGCGCAGCGAAGGCGCCAAGCGTGTGAAGTTGCACCGGGTCGGACGACGGAATCCAGGGAAGAGTGACGACTAGAAATACAGCGAGCCATCCCTTGAAAATGTCGAGGACGAGGGTGGCAACGGCTACGCCTTTGCCTCCGGTGCGGGCCACATTGGTTGCGCCGATGTTGCCGCTGCCAATGGAGCGCACGTCGATTCCCTGAAAAATGCGGACAAGGATGTAGCCGAAGGGAATGGAGCCGAGCAAATAAGAGCCGACGGCCACGGTGATCAGAGTTGGATAGCTCATAAATAGCTCATTGCGTTTTCATCGTCGCGCCCACAGTTCATCTCAAAGGCTCCATCGTTCATTGCAAATCACGCCAGCTCAAAGACGGCGAGCTTGCGGTAATCCGGGCCGCTGGGCGATAGCTTGCTTTCATATAAAAAGAATTGGCGCGCCGTCATTGTACCGAATTCCGGTGCGGGACTGGATGCCACTATTCCGGGAAGCTGTGCAAATGCCTGGGGCGGCCGCTCGCCGCGCAGAGGACGCGGCCTTCCCGATCCGTTGCGTGCCAGGGTGAGATGGGGATTGAACTCGCGCTCGGGCGGAAAGCCAAGCGGCGCGAGCGACTGATCGACACGGCGAGCAAGCTCAGGCAGCGCTGGAGCATGGATGCCGGCCCAGAAGACGCGCGGGGCTCGTGGAGTGGGAAAGAAACCGACGCCGCCGACGCTGAGTTGGAAAGCAGACGCGCGCACTTCGCGCAAACTCTCACGCACGGCATCGGGGGTGGGCACTTCGCCGAGAAATTTGAGGGTGACGTGATAAGTATTGCTGCGGACAAAGCGCACTCCGGGCAGACGCGGCTGAAGGGTACGCACATAATCGTCCAGCCGCTGGAGAATGGCTTCGTCGATATCCAATGCAACAAACAGACGCATGGGTCACCGGAGCTTGCGGCGCAGCAAATCGAGAGCGAGTTGCGAAGCAAACCAGCGAATGCGCTCACGATCGCCGGGGAATCTGCGCTCGACTACTTCGGTGTGCTTGCCATCGGCGAGCGCGACAAAAACAAGTCCGACGGGCTTTTCCTCGGAGCCGCCGCCGGGGCCGGCAATACCGGTAATTCCAATGCCGAGCGTGGTCTTGCAGCGCTGGCGAATTCCTTCGGCCAGCGCGGCGGCCACCGATCGGCTCACGGCTCCATCGCTGGCAAGCAGCAAGGGAGGCACGCCGCAAAACTCACGCTTCAACTGGTCGGAATAGACCAGAGCTCCGCCCATGAAATAGCGAGAGGAGCCGGCGACACTGGTGATGCGCTCGGCGAGCAGTCCGGAGGTGCAGCTCTCGGCGACGGACAAAGTTGCACCGCGCATCTGGAGAAAATATCCGACGATCTGCTCGATGGACTCACCGCCGGAGGAAAAAATCTCGTCCGCGAATTCGTCCTCAAGGAGGGATGAAAGTTTATCGACCAGCGCCTCGGCCTCCATCTGAGTTGCGCCCCGCGCCTTGAGGTGGAACTGCACCTCGCCCTGCTTGGCGAGGATGGTGGTCTCGACATCCGGAAATTGCTTGTAGATGACGGCTGCACGCTGGTCCGCAGTAGACTCGCCGACCATGGCTATCTTCAGTTCACAGGTGGCGATATGTGCTTCCGGCAGGGCGAGCTTGAGGCGCTCGAAGCAGTGCTCGTTAAACATCCCTTCGAGTTCAAAGGGAGGGCCGGGGAGAAGAATTACGAGACGGCGCTGACCTTCATAGCTGGTGTCCAGCCACTGGCCTGGGGCGCTGCCGCGCGGGTTCTTGAGAAGCTCGGCGCCAGAAATGTAGTCGGCCTGCTTGACGTTGTTTTCCGCCATGCGGATGCGCATGGCAGCGGCCCGGGTATAGAGGGCGGTAACCATTTCGTGGTTGCGACGCAATTCGAGTCCAAGGGCCTGGGCTACGCATTCACGGGTCAGATCGTCCTCGGTGGGGCCGAGGCCTCCGGAAAATACGACGATCTGGGCGCGGGAGAGCGCGCGGCGACTGGCCTCGAGAAGATGCTCGGGACGGTCGCCGACAATGGTTTTGAAGATGACTTCTACGCCGAGCTCATTGAGACGCCGGGTCAGGAACAGGGAGTTAGTGTCCTGGCGAAAAGGCGTCAAGAGCTCGGAGCCGACAGCTACGATCTCAGCGTTCACGATTAACAGTGTAAACCGAAGACCGCAGGATGCCATATTTGCCGAATACGGAAATGTGAGGCAGCTGCGAACCCACATTTGCTAACTGCGGCAAATACGGGGCACCTGTGGCTAACGGTTAACCAAAGAGGCGTGATTTAGATCACATGCGAGATAGTTGTGAGTCACTGCAAAGAGAATTTGTCAGACCTATTTTGAATGCGGACTGAAAGAGTCCAGTTTATCGTCTTCTGCTATGCAACTGACCCGTGCCGCTGATTATGCCGTTCGCGTGATGCTTCATCTGGCTGGCCAGCCGGAAGGGGCAATTATTTCGAAAACAGTTCTGGCGAATGCCGCAGATGCGCCGGAAAGCTTTGCTTCCAAAATCCTTCAGACACTTGCGCGGGCGGGACTGATCCAGGCTCGGCGGGGAGTGGCGGGAGGTTTTATGTTGCTTCCACCGGGTAGGCGGGCAAGCTTGCTCGATGTGGTGGAATGCATCGACGGGCCAATTGCATTAAACGTTTGTCTTACATCGGGGCAATCCTGCGATCGTCAGCCGGAGTGTGCCGCACACCGGGTGTGGCTGCAGGCTCAGTCGGCGATGTTGGCAGTTCTGCGTGAGGCGAAGCTTGCAGAAATGGTTCCGGCAGAGAGGGCTCATGGCACTTTGCTGGACGCTGACGTACTCACAGGAAGTGGAAAACAGAAGCAAGATCAGAATCGACCTCAAGGGAAACTGTTAACGAAAAGCAGGGCAGGGCGTACAAATCCGGCTGTTGCCGGGGTGGGGCGTAAAACAGGCAGCAGTAAAAATAAAAGATTGAGTTAAGTGGGTGGCTTATGGATTCCGCCGTTTTAATACATCGATTGCACTTCGCATTCACTGCAACGTTCCATTATCTATTTCCACAATTGACGATGGGACTGGCTCCGCTGATCGTTGTGCTGAAGAGCATTGGACTTTGGAAAAACGATGAGCGGTACAACAAAGCGGCGCGATTCTGGGCGAAGATCTTCGGCATCAGCTTCGTCTTCGGCGTCGTGACCGGCATTCCAATGGAATTCCAGTTCGGAACGAACTGGTCACATTTTTCAAAATTTGCAGGCGGCGTGATTGGACAGACGCTGGCGATGGAAGGAACGTTCGCCTTCTTCCTTGAGTCGGCATTTCTTGGGCTGTTTCTGTATGGAGAGAAGCGGCTAAGCAAGATAGCGCACTGGTGGACCGGCTTTGCGGTCTTCTTCGGTTCCTGGCTGTCAGGCTACTTCATCATCGCCACCGATGCCTGGATGCAGCATCCGGTGGCCTACCACACAACCGCGGATGGTTCGGTTACGCTGAGCAGCTTCTGGGGATTGGTGCTGAATCCGTGGGCGATTTGGCAATATGCGCACAACATGGCCGGCGCGACGGTGACGGGCGCATTCGTGATGGCGGCGGTTGGCGCCTACTACCTGCTGAGCGAGAAGTATTTGGAGCAGGGGAAAATATTCGTGAAGGTCGGCGTGATTGGGGGCATTATCGCCTCACTGCTGGTGATTGGACCGACGGGAGACGGACAGGGACAAAACCTTGCGGAGTCTCAACCAGCGGCGCTGGCTGCAATGGAAGCGCACTTCGATACCAAAACGGCCGATCTGGTCATTTTGGGCCAGCCGAACGTTGAAAACAAAAGCATCGATAATCCACTGGTTGTACCGAGGATGCTGAGTTTCCTGGTGAATCGCGATTGGGGTTCACAGGTGCGCGGGCTGAGTTCATTCCCCGAATCGGAGTGGCCGACCAACATCTCGCTTCTGTACTACGCCTATCACATCATGGTGGGACTGGGCACGATCTTCATGCTGGTGATGCTGCTTTCCGGCATTCAACTGGTGCGCAAAAAGCTGTATGAGACCAAGTGGTTGCTATGGGTTCTTCTGTTGAGTTTTCCGCTGCCGTATGTGGCCAATACAGCGGGGTGGATGACAGCTGAGCTTGGCCGTCAGCCGTACCTGGTTTACGGCGTGCTGCGCACACTTGACGGCTTCTCAAAGTCGGTTTCCGCGGCGAATGTGTGGTTCACGTTGCTGGGATTTATGGGGATGTACAGCTTGCTGGCGATCCTCTTCCTGTTTATGGTGCAGCGTGAGATTAACCATGGGCCAGAGCCTGTTGAAGGCATTGCCGCCGCTGCCATAAATGCCGGCGACGCTCATGCCGCGAGGAGGAACTAACATGGGATTCCTTTGGTTTGCGATTATTTCCGTGATGCTGGCCGGGTATGTGGTTCTGGATGGCTTTGACATTGGAGCCGGTGCGCTGCACCTCTTCCTGGGACGGACGGATGACGAACGGAGAAAGATTATCCGCTCGATTGGTCCGGTATGGGATGGCAACGAAGTTTGGCTGCTGGCCACGGCCGGCGTGCTGTATTTTGTTTTTCCGCAGCTCTATGCATCGAGTTTCAGCGGTTTTTATCTTCCCCTGGTGATGGTGCTTTGGCTGCTGATGCTTCGCGCGATTGGGTTGGAATTCCGCACGCACATCAAAGAAAAGATATGGGCAAGCTTTTTTGACGCGATCTTCTCAGTTGGAAGTTTGCTGCTGGCGATTTTCTATGGTGCCGCGCTGGGAAACGTGGTTCGAGGGTTGCCGCTTGGTCCGGATCACTATTTCTTCCTTCCGCTATGGACTAACTGGAACGTCGGTGCACATCCGGGGGTGCTGGACTGGTATACGGTGCTTTCGGGCGTAGTGGCGCTGGTTGCGCTTTGCGTGCATGGCGCAAATTACATTGTGACGAAGACGGATGGCGAACTGCATGAACGGGCGCGCTCGACTTCGCTGGTGCTGACCCCGGTTCTGATCGTGCTTACACTGGTGAGCCTGATCGCCACGATTGCCATCCATCCCGGCATCACAGCCAACTTCAATGCGCTGCCGATTGGATATGCGATCCCGGTGCTGGTATTTGTGTGCCTGGTGGCGGTCTTCATCTTCCAGAGAGGGAGGCATGAGGTTGCAGCGTTCGTCTCAGGAGCGCTGTATTTGACGCTGATGCTGGTGGGTGCGGTGTACGCGCTGTATCCGGTCATTCTTCCGGCGATCGATTCGCAATACAACCTGACGATTGCAAACTCGATTACCTCGAGCTATGCGCTGGGCGTTGGGTTGACGTGGTGGATCATCGGAATGGTCCTTGTGCTTGCGTATTTTGTCTTTATGTATCGCATGTTCCGCGTTCAGATAATGGAACGACACTTCCGGCCTGCCAAATTTTCCAGCCGGAGAGCCTGCCGTGTAAGCCAGGGGCGTAAGCATAGCGCCCGTCTGGCCTTCCCAATTCAGTCCCTGGGCAAATGATGTCTGTGAAAGTGCGGTGACGACAAAGAAACT
>Ga0364919_10234_pt2 | contig 23189 bp, 31 predicted proteins | sample SorcelJu500001C7_2_FD_206953 | JGI IMG/M metagenome (GOLD analysis project Ga0364919, IMG submission 206953) | Enriched cells from Trout Bog Lake Hypolimnion, Wisconsin, USA - BchlTB.June20.5000.01.C7 | ecosystem: Environmental > Aquatic > Freshwater > Lake > Hypolimnion/Profundal zone | place... | reverse complement strand
GTATTCAGGAGCCGCGTGGCGATGTGTGCGAGTAATTTTGGCATTGGTATAGCCCTCTCTATCACGTCTTAGACAACCTCTGTGAAAGACAACGTGCCCCAGACGATAGTTTTGATCTTTTGAGAAGCATCCGTCATTTTTACGGCATATCTAAAACTGCCGGCCGTAGATATGTCCGAATTCTGAAAGTTAAAACTGAGAATTCCCTGTGTAGGATCGTCACCAACGCAAGCACCGATTATCTGAGACTTATATGTTCCATACGCGCCGGAGGGATCACCGATAAACAGGGTAAATATTTTACCGGAAAGATCGAACCGCAATTTAGTCCCGGCCTGAGTCAGAACAAATGTGAGAGGATCAGTGTCGCCTTTGACTCTCTTGATTTCTATTTTCATAGGGAGTGTAATTAACATTCCAACACCTCCACTTGGATCGCTGTATTTACGACTGATATTTCTATTGCTCCGCAATCGACTGTGATTGAGGGAGTATCGTCTTGAACCGAGACGTCAATCCCTGATAAAAGTAACGGTTCCCCTGAAGCTTGCTCCGCCTCCAGCCAATCCGGGAAAATGCTCATGCCGGGACCCTTTGCAGTTTGTCGGAGCTGATATCGAATCGATGCAGGACCGTCGTACCATCATCATCATAGATCGTAACCGCCGAACCATCTGATGCTACCACGGCCTTATTTGCCGCCATCTGCCGCGCTTTCTTCGCCTCTGCCAGTATTTGCGTTAAAGTTGCCTTGTCGTCTGTCGAGAGTCCTTCACCTGTCAGTACCAAGGTCGATGCAGCCGACTGGATCAAGATCACCTGGACGCCGTCTGAATAAGCTATCGGGTCGCCTCCCGGTCCTCCGACGAGGTTTCCTCCGGAAACTTTAGCGATATAGTCTCCGGCCCAGAAATGGAGTTGCCAGTCCCCCAGTAATTCGACGGTGATTCCGACGGCAACATTTGGCCCGAGGGACTCTTTGCCGCTTGCGTTTGTGATTTGTCCATAGGCTATCCCCTGTGCTGATGCCTCGGCGCTGCGAACGGCCTCGATCAGATCCTGCACGGCAACGTCTGTTTGTGGATAGGTTACCTCGATTCGGCTGCTCGAAAAATCGACTGTATAGGCCATCAGACGGCCTCCGCAATCGTGTCTTCGATTTGGTTGACAGTTATTGATAGCCCGTTTACCGTGATCGTCCCTGTCGTTGCAAATTCAGCATATTTCGGGTTCGCGCTGCCTTTTCGCACCCGTACTGTGACCGGAACGTCGGCCGTGTAGAGATAAGGGATGGTTACGGTTGCTGCGGACGCCTCGCCTTCAGCTACCTGACTACCGTCACTCACCTTGGATATTCCATACCGGGAGCCCGCGACCACATTGAGCAGCGTCAGAAAAGTGTGAGTTCCCGCAGCATCAACAACCGTTCCAGTCGTAGTGCCCCCGCTGTTTTGCGTATAGGTCCCGGTCATGGAGATGCTTTTCCCGGAAGCGCTGATCGTTGCAGCCGTGATCGTCAAGCCCCAGCCGGAAGCAAATGTGTAGTGGATACCGTCTGTTGTGGTGAGGGTAACGGGTTGGGCAAGGTTGGCCGCTAACTGATCAGAGTATTTGCTGTAGTCGTAAATCTTCTGCAAGGTGTGATTCGTCGTAACCGTGATAACTTTTGTCGTGTAATTCAGGGAAATGCCCGTGTAGGCCGCTGCGGTAGTCACGGACGCTGAAACATAAGGGTCTACAGCCCGTTTCGGATTGCCACGATCTTCTAAATATCCGTAAAACCTGCACGCTGTAATGAACGGAGGAGCATCAAGGCCGTCAAAATAGACCAAACCGGACGTATTGAGCGATTGCCCCGAAAACGTCACCGTAAAATTCCCGTCCGCTCCCGAACTGTTGGTGGCCTGCAAAAGATAAGGTTGCCAGGTATTATCGTGTCCAACATCGACCGTTGCCGTAAACGTCACCGGGCTGATTCCAAGCCCGGAAATGGTAACTGTCGGAGCAGTAAAACCAGCCCCGGAATTGCGATAAGAAGCGTTATATTGAACATTCCCACAAAGGGTAATTGTTTCTCCATTTGAGGCCGGGACGCTGATGGAGTACGAGGTAAGAGTCGAAATACTTGCTAACGCCGTTGCAAGTTTCAGGGACGAAGGACTATTTAAAAAGGTTGTATTGTCTCTATACCAAGTCCCTGTTGCCAGCCATTGTTCCTGTTGAGTTATATCACTATTTTTGTTAATAATATTTAATGTAAAAGCCCCCAAAAGGGCTAAATTCCACTGGTACATCCACCCTGAAGATGGAATGCCAAATCTACAATTTGTGGCTGTTATGTTAGCTACCATATTTGTAGATGTACAAATATGGTATTGATTCGTAGCCCCGGTGTTTCCGCTTACAGGATAATTTACCCCAAAATCACAATTGGTAAAAGTAAGATTTCCAACGCAAGAAGGAGTAAGCGCATAAACCGCCGAACAAAATTTGCTATTGGTTACTGATCCACTGATTAATGGATTCAAGTAAAATGTACTGCCACCAACATCCAAAACGCGTACATTATCTATTACAACATTTATACCTCCGGCAGAATAACCAGCACTAAATACACTTGCATTTAAACAAGAATAAATTACTGAATTGGTTAAAGTACATTTTGAATTTTGAGCAAAATAAAAAATACCTCTGCCAGTATCATATACTGCAATGTTATTAACATTGAGAACTTGTTGAGCAAAAGAAAACCAATTTATTGCAAAATTACCTGTATCAGATGGAGTTGCATCCCTTAAAAATGATAAATCTGAGATGTTGGTATAAGTAAGTGGTGTAATTGTAGCAATACTTGATATGGTTAACATACCATACTTATAAGCTGCATTTGTTACTTGTGTATCGCTTCCTGTGCTAGAACCCAAATTATAAAAAGTGTTGTATCTCAAATAACGGGCTGATGCTGTTGTGTTTGTGTAGAGATAAACAAACCCACATTTAGTGCTGTCATAACTCTTAAATGTAATATTGTTTGTAAAATTCCCAACGTCAACGCCATTTAAATGGGTATAGACAAAATTACCAGTCATTGTGATAGTGTTGCCAGAAACACCGCCTGTGGCAATTGTCATCAACTCAGAATGGTGACTAGAGACTTTCGATTCTGTCGTGGCTACTGCGACTTTATCACCTGCCGACCACCCCGTCGCATCGGCAACCTGTACGACGGCCTGCCCATTATTTACCTGAGCGGTTGCCGTGGTGTTAATTGTTTTGACGTTGCCGTAAGTATAGAAATTTCCACCATCTTTGCAATAAATGCCGTATTTTCCAGCCGCCATTGTCCCAGAATAATTCAAAATAACCGTATGCGTCACCCCTGCCGACCATGAATGATCGCCCGAAGTGCCATAATCAAATGTTCCGCCAGAGTTTACGAGCAAATGCCCCTTACATGTCAGAAAGGAGGATGCCGTGCGCGAAGCTTTCAAAGTGCCATTGAGCTGAATACCCGTTACCGTGTCATCGCCCCAGATATAGGTGTTTTCTATCGTAATCGTCACGGACGCATTGATAACGACTGAATCCCCTTCAGCCGGAACCGCCGAGACCTGGACATACGAAGTGGTTCCTGCATGGGTCGCACTTCCGTAATTGCCGGTTAATACGAGATGGGTATTATCAGTTATCGACGAAACCTGATACCAGTTGCCGTCATAACCGAGGATATACTTATTCCCGGAAAGTTCCGTCGTGAACAGGGTAGACGAACCCGTGACGTTGGCGCTATTCAGGGTAAACGTCAGCGTACCCGTGAGGATCGTTCCCCACGCCGCAACCGCTGAAGCAAGCCCTGTCTGTACCCCGTATTTTACGCTCATGCTACGCGCTCACTATAGAGTCGGTTGCCCGAATCGCAGAAGCGGACAGCCCTGTCGAGGTGATCGTTACGCCTGAAACTTCAAATGGGATGATGCCTATCTTGCGCACTCGGACCAGGGCCGTGATGTCCGAAACGTATGTAATGAGATTTGAGACAGTCGTATCGGTTGCCTGTGTATCGATGTACGGGACGTATGCAGGAGCATGTAGGCTGTAGGTTTTGCTCAGAGTAACCCCGGTGTGAAGCGTGAAAGTCGAGCCCGTCCATGAATCGTACTGGTAGCGATCATCTCCGATCCGAACATATCCGCTTGCCGGAGTATCGAGTGAGATTGAAGTCTCGACAACAACCGTTCCGTTGCCCTGATTGTTTCCGGAAGCAAGCGTGTATTGAGATTTGTTAATTGCCCCGCCGCTCATTGCGGCAACGAGAACACGGTCACCCGATACAACGCCGGTGACCTGAACCGTCACGATATTGGGAGGGGTCACAACCGTATTATCGGCTGAAATAAGCTGGAAGTTCTTTACATCTGATGTCGCATAGTTCTGTATCCACACGCCTCGGGCTCCGAAGAATTTCCCTCCTGCGAATGTTCCGAACGGGCTTTTCTGTTCAGGAGAATACGAGGAATTCGCATCCTTGTATTGCCAACCTAGAACGCCGTTGAGCGTCACTGCCGAAACAGAACGCGTGATGTATTTCAGGTACTCGTAGACCTGGGCGAGCGGTCTGTTATCACAATCGATCGTGACATCGTAATTTTTCGTGACGGTACCCAGAGTCTTTGAGACAGTCCCGAACGTGATCGTGATGTCGCTGTATCCTGCGATTGTCCCCGATGCCGTCTGGTTGTTGAGATCAACGTCGGTAGCCAGAGGAACGGCGTTGCGGCCACCGGAAGACAGGTCGATATCATAGTGGCTGTATGTGTTGCCCAGCTCTCGCGCGTAAACTGTCACCAGCCCCGAGTTAATCAGAGCGCTTCCTGATTTGACCTTTACCAAAACGTCGATATGACCGGCTGCCCACCATGCCGTGATTTTTGAACCGTTCTGCACGACATAGATATTCGTTCCGACCTGAATCGATCCCAAGGTGTAGATATTCGACCAGAGCGACGCGCCGTCGGACGTTTTAAGTGCTCCCCCGGACAAGAAAGCAAAAGAGGAATCCGGTATTGTCCACCCGTTTATCAGCGTGTATTCGGTCGGAGTCTGGGCCGTCATCGGGACCGGATCATCCATTTGCGACAACTCATCAAAGACATCCATCAGCCAGGAATAAAGCTGATTCACGGTTCGGATGGTCGTAGTCCCCGTGTGCGTGATTGTCTTCGCTGTGTAGTCCAGTGTCCATTCAGTGGAAAGATCTATTGCCATAGCCAAGGCTCCCTATTGAAAACTGGAATCAGGATATCTCGCCAAGAATACTTTTGCCGATCTCGATGGCCTTGAGATCATCGGGATCGTCCCCGAGCGCGTCTATTCCGGCCCGCAAAAGGGACCGGAAGGCCGGAGCATCTTCAGCCGGGATTTCTATTTCGAAGTCACAGACGATATCGAGCTGGATTTTCGTCCTTGGTTCAGGTGCGCCTACTTCCGCCTTCATTTTCGTCTTACTCCTGAACTTCGGGCGCTGCGCCCTTGTTTGGATCCGGTTCGACCGCCGATTCTTTTGCCATGGCCGTTTCTCCGGTCTGGATTACACCGGTTTTTGCCGTGTTGCGTGGATCCGAATCCAGGATGAGGCCGAGCGAATCGGAACGGGCGTTATCCTGTGCGATTTGGCTTGCTACGGCATCAGGATCGCGTCCGTCTTCTATGATGGATTCCGAGAGGGATTTGCGGCCAGCGCGAATTTCCAAGATTTCGGCCATGATGTCTTTGAGCGGATCCACCCAGGCCCAGCCTTGACCATGCCAGGAGATCCTCTGATATATGCGCCGATTGGCCGAATAGTCCGGAATCGACAACTGGCCGCTTGCAACGGCGGAATCAAGCCAGCGAGCAGCAAAAGGGCGGCAAAACTGATGGACGAGCGTATGAGCCTGGAGCATTTCACAGCGGCGCCGTAGGGAAACGATGCCGGCGCGGATCGAGGAGTAATTGACTCCGGAGAGATCGCCGGTCAGTTCTTCGTAGGTTGTACCGATTCCGGCCGCTGTTTCGCGGAGCTGCTGTTTCATCCAGGGTTCGTAAGTGATACCGACATCCACGGGCTGAGAGAACTTGACATCCATGCCGGGCGGCAGAGTCGGAAAGGTCCCAGGTTCAATCGCAATAATGTCGCGGCCGTTGCCGTCATCGTCGGTTTTGCGACCCAGAGGCGAATACTCGGTGCCTTCGCCAACCGGCTCCGTAATGAAGCCTCCGAACATGGCCGCGGTCTTCTTGCGAACGAGTTCGGCATCCTCATACTGGTCGAGTTCGTGGAGCTGGATAATAACCGAGGTCAACCAGGGAAAGCCGCGCTGCTGGCCGGGACGAAGCGGACGGAAAACATGGAGCACATCGGTTGCCGGGACCCTGATCCGGATAAGCATGTTCATGATCTGGAACATTTCTCCGGGATGGTTCTTCCAGAGCCAATAGGCCACGCGCTGCATAAGCGGATTGTATTCGATGCCCATGCGAACGATGTTATCGCCGTTCATGATCTGGAAGACTTCATCGAGATAATCGGCTTCGAGGAGCTGGATTTGGAGTGGAACAGCGAGACCATCGGTTGAGTAGCGCGGACGGAAACGCCCGAATATTTCTCCTGATTCAGCAAGGGCGCGGGCAACCTGAGCCTGCAAACCATAGAAATCGGAAGTACCGTAGGCGTCCATTTCGGGAGTGGAATCGTCCCACAATTGCTGGATTTTTGCTTTGAGGGCGGTATCTTCGAGATTCCAGCGCGGGCGGATTCCGGTACCGACGAGATTTGAGACGAGAGAATCGACGCCTTTTTGCGCGAGAGGATTATTTCGAACGAGTTCGCGGACGCGGGAGCGCAGAACAGAAAGTGAGGCCCACATAACGGCATTCGGGCCGAGGAGATTCATCCCCCAGGTCCCGAGGCGACGGCCGCGGCCGGTGGCTTCGAAGGAATTGGTCAGAGCCGACGCGGGAATGCGTTGCCCGTGACTATCAACCACTTTCAGGAAGCCGGCCATTAAAAGATCCCCTTGCCGGTGCTGGTAAGGACGTTCATGCGACGCCCGGCCATACTCTGAAGATGCCGATAGATTTTATCGACCGCCGCGGATAATTCGTTGATGTTGGCAGCCCGGTGATCGTAGGCGAGCACGGTGCCGTTGATGGTCACCTGGACAACTCGCTGACCCGACATAAGCGCGATAAGACCGGCTTTTGCCGAGTTGTAATCCGCCTGTGTGTAGTAGGGACATGCGTCCCAATCAAAAACTGCTGCCATGGTGCCTCCGCTAAAATTGCAGTGAAGATCGCCGCGAGAATCGCAAGGGTAAAAAATTGTCGAACATCACATAACGGCTCCAAATTTTTGAAATCGGCCAAGGGTTGTTTAAAAAATTAAGAGGGCGACAATCCGATGATGCCGGCACCGGCTTGCCGCCCTCTTAAAACCTCGTTCCCGACGATGGCCGTCGTCGAGAACAGGTGAATTTTGAATTGCAAGTATTTTTTGTCAAAAAAAAGTAAAAAACAACGGGGTTGTTTCTCCGTGGAGAAACAAGATTATAAGTTGGTGAGTTTTAAGGGGTTTTTTAACGTCAACATTTTTCTATGCTTTTGAAAATGGAAAGGCATACGCATTTATGGTACCTGACCCTCATATTTCCGTCCCAGGGCATGGTGCGCGTTCGCGGGACGTTGGGCTTTCCGCAGTTTGGGCAGGTCGCTCCGGTCCGCGCATTGTAGTTCACTCCGGAGAAAGCGGCGGCCAGTTCCGAATCAAGTTCGGATTCGGATTCCATGCTGATGATGATTTCTGCTGTTTGCAATTTATCCCTCCATCCATTTTGACTTTATGATTTTTGGCGTCCGCTGCGCCTGTGCCTGTCGCGATGCGGGATCGCGGAGCACCATTACACCACCGTCGCATTCGGGATCTGCCATCGCCGCGGCATAGACTTCCGCATCCCACAGATGATTTGCCCGATTGCCCTTTGCTTTCCAGATCGTTTTGCCCTGGTTCGTTTTTTCGCGCTGTTCGGCAACCATATGCCGGGCATAAATGTTGTCGGTATCTGCGTGGAGATGAAACTTTCCAGATTCAATGCGGCTCCAAAGGGCGTTCTTGATGAGGCCGGTATCGAGGAGCCAGAGTTTCAGGCCACCAGGGATGGGCCGGCCAGTCTTGCCCTTTCGGCTGGGCATACGGTCGATTACGCTCGATCGCATCTTTTTCCCACCCCCGATCGAGTGCGAGAGCCCCTTGACTCCGAACATCACGCCGCGGCCTCGGCGACGCAGCCAGTCATAGACCTCCTCGGTCATCGTCTCATCGCTGAAATCGTCCGTGTCGGATCCGCCTATGTCGATAGCGCCTCGCCATACCGGGAGGATGAGTCCGGAATCCTCGACAGTGTAGACGTCCTCGAAAATCCATTGATCGAGTTCATCCCATGTCTCAACGAAACCATATCGGATGAGATGCGAATCAATGGCGCGGCCTTCGCGGATCCAGGCCCGAAGCACAATCCACTTACCGTGCTTCTGGTTATCGACGCCGGCCGTTATGGCGACCGTTCCGGAAGGGACGATGAGGGCAGGACGTTCGGTGCGCAGGGAAAGAATTTCGGATTCCTCGCGCTTCTGGATCGCTTCTTTCCAGATTTCCCCGAGGTGCAGGTTGTAGAAGTTTTTTAGTTCCTCGGGATTGTCCTTGGCTTTAAAAAATTCGGCGGCAAGTTGATCCCATGTCTCGAATGGAGAGATTATCGCTCCCCATTGGTAACCTCGATGCCGGCTCCTAGGGAGGGGAATCGCTACCGTTCCATCGAGGCGAATCTTTGGGCAATAGGTAGCGGTTGTTTCGGTGGGTTTGACATCGGCCTGCAAACAGTCAACACAATTTTCGGTGCGTTCGGCGATTTTACACTCCGGGAGCCAGGTCCCCATTCGGTCCATCCATGATTTGTGCTTTTCTTCGATTTCCTTGCCGCAATGGATGCATTCGTAGCGAGATACCGTGTTCGAGAGGATGTAATCCTCGTCGCGGCGGTCCTTCGGCCATTCACCGAGCTTGCATCCGACGTGTTTAATTCGAAAAAAGGAGAGCACCTGGTAGCCGGCGCAGTGCGGGCAGGGCATCCAGTAGCGGCGCTTGTCGGAGCGCTGATATTCGCGGTAAATGTAGCCGGATTCGATAGTTGGAGTGCAAAGTTTTACAATTTTTCGATTCCAGAATGTCGTTGCGCGAGCGCGGGCCTGCCCGATCGGAGAGCCTTGCTTGCCTTTTTCAGTGGATTCCGGATAGCCGTCCGTTTCGTCCAGAAAAATATAACGGGCGAGAACGTTACGCAGATCGGCATCGGAGCCCGCCGTTGCGAAGTGGATCGGCATGTTGTCGAGCTTGATCTTGCGGTATGTGAGATCGTCGTCATTGCCGGTGAGGTGTTTCGACAGGGCGGGCGAAGCCTGAATCATAGACTTTATGCGCTCATTTACCGTGCCGGTGGTCTTTATGCTCGGCATGACTACCAAGGTTGGCGCCGGGTCATTCTTGACTGCATAGCCAAGCTGATTGTGAGCGATTTCTGTTTTGACGGATTGCGCGGAAGCCATGAGGGTTAGTTCTTCGAGGATAGGATCGACAAAAGCGTCCATGGGTTCGATCGCATAGAACGCTTTGTGTTCCCATTCTCCCTGGAATGCGGAGAAATCGGATACCAGGATCCGGTCCTGTGCTGCAAAGTCGGATACGAGAGAGTTGTCGGGAGGCGCCCAGGCTTCGAGTTCCCTCAATGACCAGGGCCGTGGTCCATCGATAATGGCATATAGGTCCTGAATGGATTCGAAATGATAATCCTCGGCGGAAAAATCCTCGAGACCGGGGAGATCGCTACCGAGGTCGGCTATCTTTCCGGCCATTCCAAAAAGACTGAGCTGGAGAGCGCCTCGTTCGTGGATGCTATCAGTCTCTTGTTGGCGCATCTTTATCCCTTGCCTTATCGAATTCAGCGAATGGTCTGGAAAAACGCTTTAAGATTCTATGCGTAAACTTACGTATTACTTCCGACATCTCTCGGTCTGTCCTACAATGTATTAATTCGGGAGGAAGAACACGCTCGAATGCTAGAAGGAGAGCCTTAACTTCGATGATGCGAATGATTGATACATCCTCATGAGCTTTTCGCTCCATCAATTCTTCTTCACGCTCGCGTCTATCGAGTTGACGCTTGAGCGCCTGCTCTTTCTTGGAAACCATATCCCAATAATCTTTATCGCCGATACCGGGACTTACCTCTTGTTTACCTTGTTGCGTATCTCCTTCCCCTAAGTAGTCGTTTGAAACCGCTGAGCCTTTTTTACTTCTTCTCCAGGCTGTAACCTGAAGAATATCAAACCTCCCATCCGGAAGCATTGGCATGCCGGAAACAATCCATCTGCGGATCGTTCGGGATGATTTACCAAAATGTCCGGCTAGATCATCCACATTGTCAATTATGCCGTTTGCGTCCATGTCTAAAGTGTCCTAATTTGTCCGGGTATCTGTCAGCTTTGTCCAAAATGGACACCCGTTTTTTTGTTCATAGATAAAAAGATATCGCGGGGTGCAGACCCTTGCGTTTTGATCCCTTGGGAAGGACCCTGAAAAGCAGTGAGGGCCGCCTTCGGTTGGCTCGGCACTCCTCTCGCTCAGATCCCCGTCTCGATGCTTCGGGAAGCATGCTCAGTCCATCACTCGGCGAAGCCATCCTGCCTCGAACCTCGGTTGATTTAGACTTCGGTAGAAGTCTTCCGCGCGCTTCTTAAAATAGTCGAGCGCCTCGATGTTGTTCGCGCAGTCGTTGATACATCGCATGCTGAGCGGTCCCAGAATACCATCGATTAATATCCTGCATTCCGATGGATGAAAACATGCCTCGTGTACTGCTTCCTGAAGCATTCTATTGGCTCGTCCAGCTCCCATCGTTACCGCCAAGTCAAAAACCTTGAACGCAAGTGCATCCCCCTGGATCTTCGCATAACCATAGCGCTCCCACCATTGAGAATAGTAGAGCCCTATTGCCTGGTCTCGGGACATCTTGCGAATATCGTCCGGACCCACCTCCCCGTCATGGTCCAGGTCACCGAGCAAATATCCGTCTCCGCCCTTGATATGCCCGAGTCCTTCCAGGTATCTCAGGCTGATTCCGTAGTTCGTTATCCCCCCATGATCTTGAGGATCATCCACGAGGCCGCCTTCATGCTCCAGCACGATTCCCACCGCTCGCATGAATCTTCCATCCGCCGCAATCATTCCATCCAACATCAGCTCGATCCTTTCTTGAGGTTAGCCAATCTGGCCCTTATTTCTCTCCCAACAATATCCAATGCCGGTTTTTCCAGCCTTTTCCGCCAATGAGGAACAAATCGCCTGCCCATTTCCTCGAAATCCTTATCCTCCGTTGATCTCACCGTCTCCATCGCATGTAGAAAGAATGCCGCCGGCAGGCAAATGTCCGTGTTCAATGCATCGATTCCAGCCTCCAAAAGCTTCGCAAAGTCAGGCCGGTACTCGTATTGCTCGCCGTACCTGAGTTTGTTACCTCGGCAGGTAACATCGCAGATCCAGCATTTACGAGGACTTACCTCATCTATCGACGCTTCATTTCCCTCGGGAGGTAACATTGAGGTAACAGAATTATCCTTGCTATTACCATCACTTACTTCACTTTTCCCCTCTTTGTTACCTATGTTACCTCCATTTTTTGCATGCAAAGAAATATTAGCGCTTTGGAGGTCGTCACGTATGCAGTCAAAAAGATGGCCCATTTTTTATACGCTCATATGTGAGGTAACATAGGTAACATATATATAATATATTATATTTCTATAATGATATTATGAGGTTGGTCTGTTACCTCAAACGTTACCTTTCCGTTACCTTTCCGTTACCTCTGGTCACGTAAAATGCTCGTGATTCCATCGGTTTTCCCTATGGAATAAACGCCAAACTCCCCCAAAATAAACGCGCCTTTCCTCATGCTCCCATCCCTTCCAAAGGCCCTTCCTCGACGTCCAACTTGTTCGCGTCGAAGATCCAAACCTTCTGGACGCTGTCCGTCATTTCCTCGCCCCAGTACGCCCGCTTGTTGACGTTGCTCGTCACAAACGCTGGATGCTCCTTCAGTTCCTGGTAGAGTTGCGCGGCATAGAACTTATACCCGTTCCCGTCCAGAGACTTGAGCGCCAGGGCCATTCTCACATACATCTTGCCATCATCCAGGCAGACAAACTCCTTGCTGGTCTTTGGCGCGATCTCGTCAACGGCTTCAAAAAAGTGGTCGGCCAGGTTCGCCTGCCGGTGGTTGCACTGCCTGTGCTTCCTCTCGGCCAGGGCCGTCAAAAACGGCCGTAAATCTAATTTCGCGCCGAAAATTTTTTCGGCGATGCGATGAAAACACAGCATCAGGCCGTGATTCTCCGCTATGCGGTTATCAGGCACGGCGTCCAGGATTTCATTGCGAGCCCGCACATACCCCTCATACCATTCGGCCTCAATGTCGCGGCGGTGCCGCATGGTCTCCACATAACACCACGCCATCTCCCGGATTGGTATCCGCTGCACGGCTCTAAAAGCATCGGTAGACGATCCATTAATGTCGTCCACCTTGAACGGAGCCGAGGACACAACGCGTTCCATCTGCGCCTTTGATTTAAACGGCTCCTTGTTTTGCACGAATATGAGAGAACTCTGAAACTGAGTCAGCAGTGTCCCTAGGCCATTATCCCGAATCGCGCGCACCTGGAGAGGATTGCCCGCGTTGTACAGGGTGAGAATGGTCTCCAGGTCGAACCGCAGCGTCTCGGCCTTATTCCCCTCAAGGAGTGCCTTGAACAGCCCGCTTCTTTGCGCCAGTTGCCGGATTTCGCCTTTTCCCGTATTGAGCTTGGTCATCGGGAGGCCTTCCTCATCGAGTGCCTGCATCGCGTTGAGGCGCCGCACCAGGTAGCTCTTGCCGGTCTGAGGATCGCCATGCAGCGACAAAAACGGGAAAAACCCAAGCGTGGGTTTCACCGTCCACACGAACCAGCTCGCCACGGCAAAGGCAATGGCAAGAGCGCCGTTATTCGGCCACGCACCGTTGATAAGCTGGTATATCCGGGACAAAGATTCACCGCTTTTCGGAAGCACGGTTTGAAATTTCGGAGGCCCTAGAAATTCCTTCCTGCTCGCGCGAAAAAACCCTTTGGCGTCCGGTTCGAGCATTTTTCCATCAGGATCTATCAGAAAATCACGAAAGACGACGCAATTGGATGCCTCATCGTGTCCCAGCACATGCACCTGACGCACAACAGGCGATTTCGCCTGTATGATCCTGGATGCAAGTGACATTGTTGCCTTTGCTTCCCCTTCCCACAGCGCCCGCGCATAGGTGAGTAAAGCGCTCCTCAATGACCAGGGATGCGTGAGTTCCGGCCCGGTTATCGTGCAATAGGTAGGCTTTCCGTCCACCGGTTTGACGCACAAATGGTACTTGTTTACCGGGTTTTCCGGGTTACTCGCATCGAGCGCATAATGATCCACGGCGCACGTAAAATTGCTCACCCGTTGCGCATAGACCTGGTCTTTCATCACGCCGGAAAACCAGTAGCTCTTTTGGAATTCGAACAAACCAGGCGGAAAACCGTAGAAATCATAGAATATTTCAGCGTAATCCTGAGCCTTTTCGGCCAGCGCCAGCCGCGCCCGGCATTTCATCTCCGGGATCGCCGCGTCGAAAGCTTCCCGAGCTTTCCCGGGAGCCCTCGATCGCAGCAAATCGTTGCTGTCGCCTTCGACGTGTATCATAGATTTTGCCGATGGATATACGGCGATCCACTTCCGCAATCCTTCACATCCGGCATGGTCAGGGTCGAACGCTATAACAAGGTTTTTTTCGAGTCCGCCGAGGTCCAGTTTCGAGGGATCTTGCACCGAGGAGAGCACCGCGATCGCCTGAAGGCCCATTTCGATGAGTGAAAGAGCATCGATCACGCCCTCTTTGATGAAGGTTGGCCTGTTCGGATCATATACAAGTCCCGGATGTCGCCAATACACGCCGGCCGTCGCCCCGGAATTATGCCCCTTGTCGATTCCTTGCGGAGGCGCGAATATCCGCCCGTTCCATACCTCTTTTCCCGCCGAATTGACCCCGACATAGAAAAGAACGCCCCCACTTCCGCATTTCCGGATATCCCGCCTGTATTCGAACCTGAGCCCCTCCAGGCTCTTGTTTGTGAGCCCCCGCGAATAAAGATATTCTCGCGCCGGACGATGCGGATCATCCGGCGTCGGCTTGAAATCGCGCTCGACCTTCTCGATCAGCTCGGGAAAGAGTTCGAGCGTCCGCACCCTGGCCCCGCAGGAATTCTTCCGGCTGCACAATATGGCAAACGGCCCCTCGACATAAGCCGACGCCTCCGCGTGCCCGCATTCCGGACATTTGAGCCCCGACAGATGCCGGCCGCCTTCCTTGGATTTCCCCGAAACCCAAAGATCGCTTGCCTTTATCCGCTCAACCAGTTTCCGGCAAAACGTGTTATCGGCCATATTCCTCCAGGCCGATCCGGCCAAAATTCACGCCGAAAACTTTTGCCGTGCCCACGTAGAAAACCGCCCGACGTCCCCGCATCCGATCCCTCCCCCTGAAGAATCAATCGATCTTTTGCAGATTTCCCTATCTGAATGCTATTCTTCAACCTTAGGAAGGTATCGCTCCACAAGGTCGTCAAAAAGCCCAGGGACCGCCTTGGAAAATCCGCCCAGGGCATCCAGCATAAGCGCACGAATCTGAGGATGCGCAGCCGCCGAACAGCGCAAATTAAAAATATGGCGCCACTCGCGGATATTGGCCGTTACGACGATTTCGGTTTTGAGCGCATTGGGTAAAACTTCGCGGGCCTGTTGTGGAGTCCAGCCATAATTGAGCAGGCTTTTATAGTCTTTTTCGGAATAGACGAGTGCCGATAAAAAACGTTTAGCAGCTCCGATATCACTGCTTCCGTAGGGAATAGGTTCTGCAAGAATGGAATCGGCAAAGAGATTGAGATCATCCGGAGGCAGAATAAGCCCATCCATCCAGACCGGCCATATAAAAACGATATCATTGCCCCCATAATTGCAATACCTGGTACTCTCCTGGCTGAAGGCGCACAACCGATGCCTCACCAGTTCGTGAGTAACGCCTCGGTTCGTCACAAAGCGCGCCGAAAGGGAATGATGCTCAATTACCGAATGATGCCCTGATTTGAGAATGCGTTTACAAAAAGCAATAGCTGATGTATCCGTGATCATATCCTCGGATTTGTAACAGGTCCTCCCGGCACGTTCGATCTTCTTCAGGATCGCCATGCCGTCAACCGGTTCTTCAAAACTCCATGACTGTCTAATCAGCTTCAAAGTGCCCCCTCCGTTGTTAAGATTTCACTCCCACATGTTTCCCATCATCCGAACTCTCAAAATGTTTCAGCGGATGATTTCCATCCTCGAATTCCAAAAGAGCCAGGTTCGCTATATCGACCAGAAGCTCACAATTCCCTGTTTTTCTAAACATTTTGGCTCGATCTATTATTGACCCGACATAGTCATAGTTTGGCTTTTCGGGATCATTCAGCCGACCATAACGCATCGATCCAATGACAAGACGACATCGCATATGATCTTCGAATTGTGGGGACCATTCACTACACCGCAATTCCTCAAAAGATGCATCGCCGGCTCTCGAATTAATGATGCCGCATGCCAGAAAAAGACGTTCTCGAATCAGGTCGTTAATCCGCTTCATTGCAGCCTCAGCACTCCATGCATATTCAGAACGAAGATCGCAACTTGGCCTTGAGAGCTTCCTTCTCATTGTGCGCCAGCCTTAATTCAGTCCTCAGTTCGCTTATTGTCTGGCGCGATTCGTCTGTGATCGCGCTTCCAACGTAATCTTCAACTATTTCCTGCGCTGAATCGATCGGTAGAACAATTTCGGATTTTCCATCCAGTTTAGCCCGCCAGATCAATTCTCCCAATTCAGTTTGCTTAGTCATTCCCTTCCTCCTTTCTATTCCACCACATCAGGAGTCCAAGTATCCTTGCGACCGTCCCTATGCTCTGCTACCCATCGTCTCAAATATTCCTGCACGTCGAAATACCATCGCTCTTGACTGCTCGTTGTAAACCTTGCTGACGCATATTTAGGTTCTCCGGCCTTCGTTCTTGCCTGAGCCAGCGCCATATATTCGCGGATTTCACCGGTAAGTCGAACCATGGGAAGGTAAAGCCAAGCAGGCGTGAGAACTATGGACAATTTATCGGCAACACAAAGGTTGGAAAAGGGAGCGCAATGTCTCTTAGCTAGGAATCGGCTATGGTAGAGACATAAAGCATACCAATGCCAAGACTCGCCTCGGTCAAAGAGCCGATGCATCAATTCAGCGGCAAAAAAAGGATGGCATTCGCCTTCATCGCCGTCCATATTTGGCTTCCCCCAATATCCTAGATCGTGCAAAAAGAACGCAAACCAGAGCCTCGGATCCCAGGGAAAGCCATAAAGCTTCCACCATGCTACAGCCACAAAAAACCAATGGATCATGAAACAATGGGCTCCGAATAATACTGATTTCGTCCCGATCTTCATTTGCTATCTTCCTTCTCAATACAACCTCAACTGCCGCCTCATTTGCACCGCTCCAGCCCCTTCTTCCGTGCAATTGGCCCATATAAGCGCCCGCGCAAAATCCGGAGGCACCGAATTGCCGCACAAATGCACCTTATCCTCATTCGAAATAGGCCGCGTCTTTCCTCGCTTATCGATCTTCTCGACATCCACAATAAAATCTCTCGGAAATCCCTGAGCCATAAACAACTCCCAGGGCGTCAGCATCCGCATGCCGATATCGTAGATCACATGCGGCACGCCGCCCACCAGGACAGTCACCAAGGCCTCCCGGTCCTTGCCGGTTATCGTGTGCAAGGGCGACTTCACGTCCTGGCCTATGGCGCTCCCGAAGTATTTCACGAGAAACGCCCGCACTTCCGCGTAATGAACGGCGCCGGCCTGGACCGTCTGCAATGGCTCGCTCAGAGCCTGTCCGGCCTTCGACGTCCCTTTAAATTTCACCAAACTCGAAGCCACAAGTGCGTGATGATCGATCCCGGTTACCGTTCCGATCGGCTTCTCCATATCCTGGCCCACGACTCCGCCATAGTGCTTCGCAAGAAAGGCCGAAACGAGCGCCGTCTTACCCGATCCTCCCGGCATGATCGTTCCGACCGGTTCTTCCGCGTCCTGTCCGACCGAATTGCCGAATTGCCGCTGCAAATGAGGAATAATCAAATTTCGGTGATTTTCTCCGAGGACGGTCCCCAAGGGGCAATCAATTGGAACCGGTTTTCCGGAATATTCAGGACCGCCGGCTCCGACGAGGTATGGAGTTACGAGGAGATGCTCCGCCTTCGATGTGATCGTAGTAAGCGGATCATCCGCTCCCTTACAATAGCTGCCGCCGCCTCCGGTTTGTCCGATCCTGGCGATATACGGCGCCACAAGAGCATGCCGATTGTCGGCCGTTATCGTCGCAATCGGCTTATCGATTTCGCGCCCGCGCGCCTCGTTCCGCTTCTGCCCGTAATAAGACGCCACATACGGCACGGCGAGCGCCTTCTCGCCCCGGTGAGCCCCGGTAATGGTCCGCATCGGATCGTCAAGCGGCTCCAGCCTGCCGCCGTGCGTGAGGTTCACGATAAAGGGATCGGCACTCTCGATCACATATCGCTTGATGCCCTCCGCGATCCGCCGCTGTGTGTTCTCGGCGAGCGGCTTTTTTCTCTCGAAAATAGAAGGGCAGGCAATGCCCCAGTCGATGATCTCAGCCGCCGTCCTCCAGGGCAAAAGCCACCCTTGCCGAACATCCAACGACTTTGGGTCGCCATGGCTCGGAGCCGGCCACACAATTTCCTCTCCGTCGCACCTGGCGATAATGAAAAGCCGCTCTCTCGAAGTCGGAGCCCCGTAATCGCAAGCCCGCAATACTTCCCATTCGAGCGCGTATCCGTGGCGCCTGATCCGCTTGCAAAAAGCCCGGAACGTGACTCCTTTTTGCGATTTTATGACGTGGTTTTCTTTATCGAGCGGTCCCCAGCCAAGAAATTCCTCGACGTTCTCTAAAATAACAACCCGTGGCCTGACTTCCTCGATCCACCGAACCACAACCCATGCCAAATCACGTTTCTTGACATCCCGAACCGGTGGACCTCCCTTGGCCCGCGAATGATGCGTGCAATCCGGACTAGCCCACAGCAGCCCGACAGGTTTCCCTCCCGTCGCCTGCCTCGGGAGCACCTGCCACACATCCTGCGTGAAATGCCTGCAACTCGGATGATTCGCCGCATGCATCGCGATCGCAATCTGATCGTGATTGATTGCGATATCAGGGCCGCGCCCGAGCGCCTGTTCTATCCCAACGCTCGTTCCGCCGCCGCCGGCAAAAAGATTGACGACTAATTCTTCAGGGCTCATTGGGTTATCTCTGGAAGAATCCATTCGCCATGTTTCAGCGCTTCCTTCCATTCCCGAAGTGCACGCTCACTGGAATCCTTGCTTCCATCAAGGATGTTGGCAAATCGCGTATGCCAAAAGCTTACGCGGTAACATCCTGGAGCTGGATGGAAGGGGAAAAAACGGCTTTTTTCGACGATACTGCCATGCTCTCCACATTCCGAATATGTTTCCAAGGTCTCGGCAACATCGACGCCTTCGTGGTAGCATTCGCATGTCTCACAGGATTCAATCATTCGCTGTTCCTTCCATCCATCTGATAAGCTGCTAGCATCTCCATCAATAACGTTGCGCTTCATCACCACTCGCCTTTGCCGGCGATGGTCGACCAGTAAAGATCAACCTGGTGGCATCGCCAACCAGACCGTTAACAATCGCCCCAGCGGGATATTTCTTCTCGCGCGGCACCTTCAGGATCTTCCTTCTTCATCGAGTATCGATCTCGATGGCGATGCTTCCTCGAGGTGCGAGCCTTTTCCGAAGCAAAATATTCCCGCCGCCCAAATGCGTCTCGATATAGACGTCATGGGCAGGCATCAAATTAATGATCGCCTGATATACGCCCGCGCCGCCCTTGCCTCCGTCGTAAGTCATTAGCTATTTTCCATCTTCCCGATAACAATCCGCCATGCATTCAGCCGGATCGGGAGGTTCAGCCCAGGCCAACACTTCCTCCCATGCATCGCCTGCCGAATACCCTTCAGCCGTATCGCGCCTCCATGGAGGATTGAGCGACTCATCGTAAAAACCAAACGCAACTTCTTCCCCATCCGTCAAAAACAGTCGCGTATTGGGTTTGGGCAGGACATTGAGAGGGTAGAAAACAAGCTGATAAAGAGTGTATCTGCCATTCTTATTCATTTACCAACCTCGGGATCGTATTCGAGCATTTCAGGATCGGTTCCGGTATCATCGCAATAGACAACGCGCTTAAGACTGTCGAAATAACAGGGCTTTAGTTCCATAATGTCTTCAGGGTCGAAATTGTCATAAAGTGAGAGCTGACCCTTTCGGAATACCCTTTGCAGTTTTTTGATTTCTTCCGCCATGCCGCCATGCATAAACATCCACCACGCCTTCGGATGTGTGCGCCGAAGTATGGCCATGTGATTGTTGGAGTAGAGGAGGTCGGTTCCGCAACCGAGACAGCCGTTTCGCTTGATCTTGTGAAATTGTCCGGTCTTGTCGCGGTATCCCATATCGTAGAGCGATGAGTAAGGGACGTTGTAGCGCCGGATATAGGCCCAGATATCCTCATCGTTCCAGATCGCCAATGGCTGGCAATGCCAAAGCGGATCGCCCTTCAGGTAATCACCGCCCTGGACATTGAACAAATATCCAAGGCTTAAAAAATTCATGGCCCTCCTCCGGCTCTCGGATGCCAAAAGGCCCATGAAAATGACGTCCACATCAAGCTTTTTCTGGACCCTCTTGGAAGGTTCTTTCTTCATAAAGGTGCAACAACCCTGAGATATTTTGACCTTCCGGAGGATGTCGTAATACTTACATAGCTTTGGATCGATGCTTTTGCTGCTCGAAAACCTTAAAAACGTGTCGATATTGATCCTGTGCGCCATGAGCTTCGAAAAAGCCTTCCCTAACAAGGGCCATCTGTATTGGTCAACACACCACCAATAGCCCTTGCGAGTCCCAGCGGGCCAAGCTGGAAGATCTGATCCGCCATCCATCTCACAGGCAAGATTCTCAAGCGCCCTGGTATTGGTGAGCTTCCCGTCCTCTTTGAGAATTGCCCTTATTCTTCCGGTCCTTACAGCCCAATCCCACACTTTCTTCTGTGAATCATACCGCAGGGATGGCTCGCTTGTGCGCTCCGGTCTGGCAACGTGTGCCCGGCCCCAAGGTTCCATTCCTTGATGATAAATCGCCAGAATTTTACGCATTCGGGGTATTCGACCCCGGTGTCTCCATAGATCAAATGCAACTGCGTCCAGAGATCAGGAAAGAAGCGTCGAATCAGATCAGCCAGGACCGTGCTGTCCTTTCCGGCAGAAAAGGCAAGAGCGGGTCTATTTTTGGACGCGCGAAATCCGGCAAGGATAGCAGCCTTAGCCGACTCGATCTTATGATCGAGTGGCTTTTGCTGTTCTAATGTGAGGTCCGCCCAGCGCATATACATGGCTACATGATCATCGGCATGATGAGGTATTTGACTTCGTCGTTATCAGGCTCGCCGAACACTAACCCGTGGTTCTCGTCGCACCACGAAAAAACAATCTTCTCGGTCTTAACCGCGGCAACCGTATCGGCGAGGTATTTCACATTGAGCGCCGATTTAAACGGTTCCTGCCCGTGGTTGAGCTGAATGAAATCATTGAGCGATCCGCTATCGGGGTTGCCGCACTCCATCTCTATCCCGAGGTTCGTGACCCGCAACGCAGCATGCCTATAGACATTATCCGAAAAAGGAATGAGCCGTTTAAGTGAGGCCGCGAGTTCGTCTTTCGGGATCTCCATGCGAAAGGGCAGATCGGCAGGAAAGACAACCGGGTATTCCGGAAATTCCCCCTCGAGCAGGTTGCACAAAAGCCGCGTTTCCCCTGCCAATACGAGGAGCTTGTTCTCGGCCACGGATATCCGCGCCTCTTTCGACCCCTTGAGCAGCCGGACAATCAGCCTCACGGCATTGCCCGGCACAAGGATTCCCTTTTCATCCAATTCCAGACCCGACATCAGCCCCGCATCGATCCCCGAATAAGCCACCCGATGCCCATCGGATGCCACACACCGAATGTATTCATCAACCCGGTGCATGAGAGCACCGTTGATCGCATAGCCATCGGCCTTCGCTTCCATCGCATGCTCGACCCGCTCGAAGGCTCGCACCAGCACAAACGGATCGAAGGCCGGCGATTCTCCCGCGGCTTCCAATCCCGCGAACGCGATATAAGGGAAATCCTCCCCCGCAATCGTCGGCAACTCGCATTTGATCTTCCCCGCCTTAGCTCGCAGCTTGCCGGCTTCTTCCTCGATCTCGATCACGTTGCCGGGAGCCATCCGCGCCAGGTCGTGCAGCTTCTTGCACGATGCCGATACGCGGCCCTTTTCAACTCCGCGCGCCGTGATCCGCGTCTCGATCGAGATATTCAAATCCGTTGCGACCAGCTTTAAAAAGGTGCCGTCGAAATCGAGCAGCACGTTATTCAAAACCGGCATGGTAGTGCTTGCCAGGACCGCTCCCGAAACCAGGTCGAGCGCATTTCCCAAAAGTCTCCTGTCAACTTCGATTTTCATGATGCCCCTTTCACGCTCTGCGCTCATTGCTCGCCATCGCTCGCGCTACCTTCTCTCCGCCCTGGAGCGCTACCCAAACCGCTACTGCCTTATCCCCCTGGAGCTTTGCCGTATGCGTATGGCCGCACCGACTGCACTTGACCGATCCCTTCATCCTCCGGTTTCCTTTGCCATCCTTCCCACAGGCGCCGGATATCAGTTGCAGCTCAGACATCCCGGCCCCGCAATTCGGCAGAGGGCAGTGATAATCAACACTCGACCGCCCCACTTTTTTCTTTGCCCAAAGTTCGAACATGATTTTTCCCCCTATCTTCCCTCAGTCAGTTATCCACAACCTTGTTCAGATCCCTGATCGTCTCATCGACGTAGCGCCGCACATTGCGGTTCGTTGCCGGTCCCGAGGCCAGCAAACTCTTATCAGCGAGTTGCAAAATCAGAACGGCCCTTAGCACTTCAAGCCGTTCAATCGATTGGTTTATGAGTGTTTCCTTGTTCGATTCCACCGTTTCTCCTTTCCCTTTCCAGTTTTTGACAGACCGGGCAGTATCGAGGGATATGCCGCGATTCCTTGATTTTCCGTTCCCGAGCCCGCGAACAGTTCGCCCAGGTCCGAACGATCTCCCAGGCAATGCCGGCTTTATTGACCACATTCAAAAGCAGAGATCCGTTACCGCCGCGATGCATTGATTCGCGGACCTCCGCATCCTTGGTCCAGCCCACATAGTGCTGCGCGTGCTTGTAGGGCTTTACAAAATGGATCAAATAGACGGTCCCGATTACGTCTTTCACTCGTTCCCCATTCCTTTTTCTAATCAAAATTTTGCTGGCAGAAATCGCCATTGGGCTCGAACCAGGTCCTGAAACCGGGACCTTTCTTCGCATGGGCGTGATCCAACCGTACCCTCGAATAAATGAGCCCGCGTTCCTTCGAAACTTCCTTGAGCTGATCCCAAAAGCAGACCTTTTTTGCATTCCAAAACATGTCGGTCAGTTCTTCCTTCGTAATGCGCACTACAGGATGTTCCGCCATAAAAATTCCCCCTCCCTTTGTCCCCAAAACTCCCGCGCTAGCCTAAACCCAAACCTCCACGATATTCGGATCGTCCCCCACGCACCTGCCCAAGCTGACCATGCCCCTGGAAAAGAGAATCTCCCTGATCACCGCAATCGACTCGCCTACGATCATCGTAGAGGTAGCTCGAACCTCCTCAGCAGAAACGACGAACTTCTTGGCAACAAACGACCGGGGAAAATCAGTCGGACGGTCACAAACAACCCACATATCGAGCCCAGTCGCAGTCTCTCTCTCTGAGTTAATACCCACGTCCTCTTTCCCCCGGCAGAACGTACACT
>Ga0364919_10240_pt1 | contig 23204 bp, 17 predicted proteins | sample SorcelJu500001C7_2_FD_206953 | JGI IMG/M metagenome (GOLD analysis project Ga0364919, IMG submission 206953) | Enriched cells from Trout Bog Lake Hypolimnion, Wisconsin, USA - BchlTB.June20.5000.01.C7 | ecosystem: Environmental > Aquatic > Freshwater > Lake > Hypolimnion/Profundal zone | place... | reverse complement strand
TAAGGCAGCTGCTATAAAGCACTTTCGCAAGGATAGTAAGATTAACATTCGATTACCAACTTATGATTTAGATGGTATCCGTCGTCTTGCTGCTAGAGAAGGTTTGGCATATCAAACACTTATTTCAAGTATTTTGCATAAATATGTTGCAAAACATCTCTAATTTTTCATTAACTATCGGGGGATGTCATGGGACAGTTCTGCATAAGTGCATAACTTTCCAGGGCGAGACGCCCTGATTACCTTTCATTTGCAAATGGACAAGGACTAAACAATCATTTTTCCCTAGTCGTCAATTAATCGACTTTATGCTATAACAAACTTCCGGCGGCGGACCATTAGGTACGTAAATGAAATTTTCGGTGATAAACATTTACAAAGGGAAAACATGAAAGAAGCAATACTAAATTCTACGTGTATCATAAATAGGGATTATGCATTTCAGACTGTCCCTGCCAAAACAGCCGAACTTGCGGTAAATCTTCAAGAAAAAGTTGAGACGATTAAGGAATCTCTCTCAAAGCCATGGGATTTGATCAATCGCCTAGCTTTGGGATACCTTTATATTTCAGGGCAGTTTCTTGGATCTCTGAGCAATAGTGGGACCAAAAGCAACGCTCTTTGTGGATCTACGCGAATGGATCAAGGTTCTAGGATGGCATTTCTCGCTGGCATACTTTCTTTACCTGGCGCAGAAGCTCTCTCTGCCAACAGTGAAAATACAATAGATCAGAAGAATCGAAAGACTAACGCACTCTCAGCAGTCTCATTTGCTGTGGGGACTTCAGACCCGATTACAGTGATTGCTCCTCTTCCAAACTTAGAGGCAACACCGGGTGTGCAACTTTCGCAAAACATTGATATACCTCAATACTTTGAACTCGCAGATCCGAACAATAATCTTGAACTTTCTATTATGCAAACAAACGGTGCCCCTGTTCCTAACTGGTTGTCGTTAGACTATGGTGATCTTTCTTCGATAAACGATCTTTATCTTGGAGGATTAGCCAAAGACGTTTGTATTGCCGGCAATTATGCCTATGTTGCATTGGATACAGGATTGTCTGTAGTCGATATTACGAACCCATATAGTCCTGTAGTTGTAAGCTCTTGGGCGAATCCTGGTGATCGTAATGGGGTCCCACCTACTATTTCAATAAATAATAATTATGTATATTTTGTTACGAATTATAAACTCTATATTTTTGATGTAAGTGATCCGTCAAATCTTTCAGCTCCATTCACATTTTCAGATGGATTGAATGTTTTATTTGGAGCATCCCTAGACAACTACTTGTATCTTGCACAAAATGACGTTTATTATCATCGTGATTATTATCTTACCATCCTAGATATTTCTAATCCTTTGAATATAAGTCAGATATCTTCTATTCAAACTGTTGGCGAATTAAGTTCAATATGGCCGATAGACGACAACGTTTATTCCTTTAATGGTAGTTTACCAATATTCGATGTGACAACACCTTCGCAGCCTACACTTAAGGCGTTGATTCAATCACCATCATCCTTTTCATGGTGGGCGCTACAAGTCCAAGATGAAAATCTCTTTGTTATAGTATCTACTCCTCCTCAAAACTCCATATGTATTTACGATATTTCTCAAATTTCAAACCCAACGTTGAGCAAAACTCTGTACTTGCCATATTTAATTATCAATATATTTGTAAAAGATAGTTATCTTTATGTTTTTACTACTTCAAATTTGATGATCTTTAGTTTGGAAAACATTCAAAATCCCGATCTAGTGGCAATATATCCGTCGGCGTTAGATCCAGAAACCTCTTGGAAAACAGCGACTTACCTACGCAGCAATAATCTTTTCACCGCTGCTGGGGCTAGGGGACTAGTAAGTATTAATGCTGCACAAAGAACGTTATCGGGAATGCCTGCTCTTTCTGACCGGGGTTTACTAGAGCTTAATGTGTCAGCGCGGGACGATTTTGGAAATACTGTTGATCAGACGATGGCTATTCATGTGGGAGATGTGAGCATCACAGCAATTCCCAATCAAACAGTTTATGTGGGCAATAATGCACTGTTTACTTTTGCCTCCGAAACATTTGAATATCCTGGGGCCAATTTTACCTATTCAGCGAATTTGATTGGGGGGCTGCCTCTTCCGACGTTTATAAATTTTGATCCGGCAACACGCACATTTATATTTGCGCCTAGATCAGGAAATCAAAACACCTACCGTATTGAAGTGGCAGCAAATGACGGGTATGAGGACTTTCAAACAACTTTTGACTTAATTATTCCTGACCGACCGCCTGTTCTTGCACAACCGCTGTCGAATCAAACCGCATACACTAGTCAGCTTTTTGAGTACATTTTCGCAGAAAATTCGTTTACAGATTTAGATCAAGATACTTTGGGCTATTCAGCTCGAATGGTCGGTACGACGGGGCTTCCAGGATGGTTAAATTTCGATTCCGTTCTGCGTAAATTTTCGGGCACGCCTTTTGGCAGAGCGGTTTATCCGATTGAAGTCATAGCAAATGATGGGTTTGGTGGAACGGCTTCTGATATATTTGAGATTACGGTTCCAAATTCTGCACCAGTATTAATAAATCCTATTGGAACTCAGCTTGCAAGTGTTGGATTACCTTTCATGTATATTGTTAATTCTAACACCTTTTTTGATGTGGATAATGACGTTCTCACGTATTCTACAGGGTTATTGCCAAGTTTCCTCTCTTTCGATCCTAGAACTAGAACGTTTAGCGGAACACCCCAATCACAAGATGCTGGGACCTATTCAATTACTTTACAAGTTGAAGATCCTTTTGGAGGGTTTGCATCAACTTCGTTCAGTTTAAGTATCCTAAGCTCTTCTAGTAATAATCCACCGGTTTTGGTGAAAAGCATCCCTGATGTAACAGAGAAAGAAGGTGTTCCATTTTCTTATACTTTCGACGCAAACACCTTTGTCGATCCCGAGGGGGCTGAACTTCAGTATCAGGCGACATTAGAGGGTGGTGAACCGTTGCCGGATGGTCTTTACTTCGATTCTGACACGCGTACGCTTTCAGGTGTTGTGCAAGTGTCTCAGTCGCTGCGGATTTCTATTCGGGCGATTGATGTATTCGGCGCATTTGCCATTGACACTTTTACTTTAAATGTGGCGAGCAGTTTGCCGCCGATAGTGTTGAATCCCTTGACTAATGCTATTGCTACTGTGGGAAATTTGTTTCACTACTACATACCTGATGATACTTTTAAAGACCCCAATGGCGATACATTAGTAGTCACGGTCAATCAGTCTGATGGTCGGAATCTGCCAAAATGGTTGAAGTTTGATAAAACTTCGAATTCTCTTTACGGCACCCCAGGGATATTCGATACAGACACGTATCATAACAGGGTCATTAATATGGAAGTATGGGCTTCAGATGGCGTGGGGAGCACAAAAACGACATTTAAGATCATTGTTGAAGGGGAATCATTTTGGGAAATATTTTTGAAGGCGGGTATTACCTTTAGTTCTGTTGCTGCTTCGGGTTATGGAGCTTGGAAAAGTCGAGCAATGGTCTGGAATTATTTCAATAAAGATAAATATAATAAAACTACTCAATATGCTTATGTCAATGAGCCGTTTGAACTCACGTTGCAGCTGACTGATGCAAAAGAAGCATATGTCTTGTACAAGGATGTGCCTTTGCCCCGTCTTAAACCTTTACCAGATGGATTAATGTATAAAGGTAATATGATCGAGGGAACACCTACAGAAGCAAGCAAAGGTCGCTATAAGGTGCGCGTCATTGGTCGTGATGATTGTATAAAGGAAGAATATGACTTAATCATAAAAAGCTCTCCAGATGAGAAAGATCCTATTGAAGAGGAAAGTTGGTGCAAAATTCCTGATATTTCGTTTTCGCCTTTTGCTAGAAGGTCAAAGAATGAAAAAAAGGGTAATCCTGGCGAGCGGGATATGCAACAATTACTTCTGACTGAAGAGGAAAAGGGATAATAGGGCAAGGGCAGGGGCAAGGGCAAGGAAAGGGACAATAGGGCAAGGGCAGGGGCAAGGGCAAGGAAAGGGAGGGGTAAGAGGTTGGGTTTAAATGGGGTTTATGCTATAATGACTCCGGTAGGGGATGATTACCTAATATAAAAGCAGGTTTTATGGCAACAATCGATAAGCTAGATCTCAGCGTCTACAATTTATATGCTATTCGCACTAAGATGGTTGAGCAAATCAACCAGCAACTGCAGCTAGATAAAGCCGCCAGTATTCCTCCCCAAACGATGATTATTGGGAATTATCCCAAACTTGACGAAATCGACATTCTCATGGGTATCGTCCCCGTAAACGCTCCATGGGCATATTTCTACCCTCCAAAATTATATCGCCGCCAAAGGCGCTCGCCCTTCGCTTTTTTCCGTGTTGCACCCAGCTTAGGATCACTCGAGGAACAAGAACAGGGTGAAGCTCTCCTGGATTCCATCGAATGTGCCACCCCAGAAGAAGAGAAGGAAAAAGCGGCTATCAAAGGATGTTTTAAACAAATCGGGCAAATTAATCAGTGGTTGGGCTACATTATTGGAAGAGTGGGACAGTTCTTACAAGGGTAGTTCTAGCGGATGAGCAAAATTGATTGGGCCAAAAAACTAAAGTGGAACGAAGAGCAGCTTGATGATTTGCGCTACACAGGCTACGCTTATCTCAGGCAAGGAAAGTACGACATCGCCATCACTTTCTTCGAAGCGTTAGCCGTTCTCGATTCTAATAGCGCGTACGATTCTCAGACCCTCGGTGCCTTATACCTTCAAATCGGAAAGCCGCAAAAGGCTATCAAATGGCTTGATAATGCGTTGAAATTGGAAGCAGATCATGCCCCCACCTTGCTAAATCTATGTAAAGCCCTATTTATGGTAGGAAAAAAAGAAGAGGGGTTGAAGCTGGCAAATATCCTTAAAAATGAACCCAGCATGGTGATTTCTAACACAGCCAAAGCCCTCATCCTGGCCCATTCCTAAAGCTTAAGGATCGACATCGAATGTTTGCAGCGCTATCCGAAAAATTAATGCGGTTTTCTAGCCGCTTCACATATCGTCAGCGCTTCTTTTTTTGGGTATTTCTTTATTTCTCCTTCACACCCATCCCTGCGTATTGGATCCTTGAAACGCAAGACTGTTTCGCTTCCCGTTCTTCACTGCAGCTTCAGGGGAACAAACAGGCAGCCACTTGGTTTGCTGTCTTCGATGCCTTCGTACAATACTATATCGAATGGATCCATGGTGCAGCAAGCGGTCAGCCGGACAACACACGTCTAGAGGCATTCAAGAGGACTGTTGAAGATAATCTCAATAAATTGAAAGAACAGTCCCTTAAGGCCAACGAAGAGATTATCCGCAGGGTTAGCCTTTTCACTTCGGGAAAACTTATTAGGAATAATGCCAATGAAGTCCTACTGCTTCAAACGATATGGAACGAGATCTCAAAAAATGCTAGTAGTAATGACATTGCCGCTAACGAAAAGCTTTATGAGTTGTGGCTTACTAAGCTGACAGATAAGATCCATCAGATTGCCTATGATTATCATATCGTGTTGCAGACAGATCCTGTCCAAGCACAATTGTCGCAATCTATTTACTTTTCTTTTGTTCGCGATCAATTGCTTATGGCAAGGTTGGGCGTCGCTTTTGAGAAGATAAAGCATGCTCACAAAAACGATGCTGTTACTGCGGAAGTGATGAAACCGAAAATTGAATATTTGCAGCGCCATTTTAACGAGACACTGAACTCCCTTGAAACCACCTACAAGAACATTAGCGACCATAATCGCACGAATGCGTCGCAGATGAATAAGATCCAACAACAGTTGGCAGATTGTTATACACTGATCTCACATCACATTGAGAAGGTACGTGAGGATTTGTTGGTGAACGAACCGATTAAGGATCTTTATCTCTCTTTTGTCACGAGCGAAAACTGTATCGGCAGGGCGCGGCATAATGCATTTACAATTTTTAATACATTACTGAACTCTGACCACCGTTTTTATCAAACGGTGAAAATATTGACTTATAGTTATCTCATTGCCTTGGGTGTCCTACTTCTTTTCTTTTTGGCTTACCGTTTCCTTACGAGGCATTTTCAACAAATGGAAACATACATCCAGGGACTGACTAAAGGGCAATTTTTATCCATCACCATTCCACATCCTGAAGAGGAGATCGGACAGATTGCTTTGGCATTGCAAAACATGGGAAAATCGATAGAAAATATCGTCATACAGCTAGAATCGCTTGAGGAAGAGGTTGCGCGTGCCTCCGGGGAAATCACACAGACTGCTGAAGGGCAGTCCAATGCCCTCGAGATGCAAAACAAATTCCTTTTGACGCTTGATGATAGGATCGGTCGGATCGCCTCCAAAACGCGTTCGTTGGCTGATACTATGCAAACGTTTACTTTGACATCTGAAGAGACGTTTAAAGATTCTCACGGTCACGATGCATTTGGAAAAATGGTTAACAAGTTAAGCTTTCTTAAAGATGCTTCAAACAACATCCTCCGCGCCTTGGCCACGGTCCATGAAAGGGAAGAGCTCACACGTTCCTTGACGGGCATCATGACAAAAATCAGCGATCAGGCTTCGCTGCTGGCATTGAATGCGGCTATTGAAACCCTTAACATCGCACAAAATGTCCAACCTTTTCATGATACCACCGACAAGATCCATACTTTCTCAGCAAAAACCTCTGCTGCCACACTTGCAATTAAGAAAATCGTCAATGAAATGGTCCAGAGCATTAAGTTAGGGACAACGACGGCACAAAGTTGCATTAATGAGATCAATGTGGGCGCAGACCGCGTTCTGGAGGTTAGTGGGCAGTTGAATACCATCGTGGCTAGAGATAAAATTCAGATTGACAAATTCCATAGCGTCAACGAAATGATTCAAAAACAAGCACGCATGGCAGAGGTCGTCATTTCATCAGTCAATTCATTGAATTCCATCAGCACGCAGAACAAATCTTCGGCCAGCCAATTATTCGAAGCTATCCTCGCATTGGGGATTTCGGCCAAGGAATTACGCGGCGTCGTCGATGCCCTTTCAGACAAAAGTGGAGGCATCAATGCTAAAAATCCATAGATTTTTCGATAGCTTATTTGATCAGTATAGCTATTCTGGAAAGATCCGCTTTGTCGGATTGATGGTGCTTTCTCTATGTGTTTTTTGCATTGGATCCATCCTTTATTTCCAGCACGACCTCATTAACATGTACAGACAGAAGATTGTTGGCTTAGCCAACTTTCGAACTCTCAATGCTATTCAAAAAGGATCTTCTGACCTTCAGGTGCTGCTGTCAGATAATTTTAAGAAAGATGATACATCACGAGAGAAGGTTGTTGGTCTTGTCGCAGAGATTGATAATGCCTTGGCAATAGCTGTTCGCAACGCACCTCCTGTAGTTCCGGGAAGTGTATTCTCGAATACGCAGCAGATCTTGGAATTCAAAAAAAACTTAGACTTAATTCAGGGGCAATGGGGTATCTTGAAAAATGCCTTTGACGGCAGCCCAGAGGCGTCTCGTGTACGCCTCAGAAAGTTCAGTCAATTAATTTTTGATGCCTCAAGACGAAATAGCCATCTGTATCGTCTTAACCAAGGGATCGAAATGATCATTTTCTTGGTCACAGATATCGTCATCGAAAAGCTACCTGCAGCGCAGATACAGTTGACATTGTTGGCGACGAAGGCACCAGAAGAAGTACGCACAGACATCTTTCCTGAAGGGGACAGCTTATTTATCTCGCATACTGCAATCCTTAAGCGAAAGATAGACCAAATGAATGCCATGATCTCTCAGGCAGAGGGTGAAGATATTGCCGGCTACGATAAATTCCATGTCAATGAACTCACAGGTATATTTGCGCCCTATAATACTGCTGTTAAGGATTATTTATATAAGGCCATCTTGAATTTAAAAAATGAGAAATCAGCAACATCTTTAGCGAAAGTAGCCCTGAAGCAAGGGTGGGAATCCCAAAGTCTTATGTTGAACAACTTAGCAAGCGACCTTGATTTGGCCCTCCATGCATTGGAAGTGCGTAAATATGCCACCATTCTTATTACCATCATTGGTTTTCTTATTTTCTTGGCGCTCTATCTCACCAGGCTCATGCACCGCCCACTCGAAATGCTTAAATCGGGCGCTAATTCCCTTGTTGATGGCGACTTGTCTGTTCGCGTTCCAATCACTGCCGACGATGAAGTATCGCGGATTATCAGCGCCTTTAATGAAATGGCAGCTACTTGGGAGCAAAGTGTCTATAAAGCTAAAATGGTCGCAGACCGCCTCGTCGACATTTCTACCAACGTATTCAAAATTGCCGCAGAGCTTGAAGATAATGTCACCGCACAAGATGGCATTGTTGAATCGATGAAGGCAGAGGCAAAAAAAATTGCAGCAACAATCCAAAGTTTCAAGTCAGTGCTTGAAGAAGTAAAGTCCAGCGCCCTCGCCACATCCATGCAAGCAGAGCAGGGGCGTCGCAGCCTTACTGAAATTGAAGATATTTCAAAGCAAATGGGCATTGCTGCTACTTTAATTGTCGACACATTATCTTTGATCGAAGGGCAAGTCGACAGAATTAAAGGTGTGCTTAACACTATCGTATCCATCGCCGACCAAAGCAACATCCTTTCTCTCAATACAGCCATAAGGGCCAGCCAGACGGGTACCAGCGGCGGGGGGTTTGCTGTTGTTGCATTAAAAATCCGCGAAATGGCTGAACAGATTGCTTTCGCCACTCTCGATATTGAAAAGGCTATTCATGGCATTGTCAATGATGTTTCGAAAGCTACTAATGAAGTGGAGCAGTTTTCCTCCCAGATTAGTGTTCAGATCGACGACGAAAAGAATGTTCATGAAAAATTCAGCCAAAGGATCAATAAGACGCAAGAGCAGATCCGAATTTTCGAGGGGATCTATTCCGATATGGAGCAGCTTTTCAATGACACTTTAAGTATCGATGGGATGATGTCCAATCTCATTAAAGTTAGTGCGGATACAGAACGTGCTGTTAGAAAGCTATATAACGACTCAGAACGCCTCTCCCATGGCACCGAAGGCCTGCAGGCGATGATCGAGCGCTTCCGTTACAGTAATAAAGACTAAAACAAAACAACAAAGATAAGCACAGGCACAAAAAGAGCACAGGCACAGAGAAAAAAATAACAGGGATATACAGGATGTACAGGATAAAAAAGAAAGTTATTTTTTTCTCGAAAATCCTGCCTATCCTGTCTATCCCTGTTATTTTTTTTCTCTGTACTTGCGTTTGTTCTGTCTTTTTTTGTATTTTTTTTGTCTTTTATGCTTCTAGTTGTTTTTTGAGGTTTGAAGCAACACGATCGATGTCGCTCTCTTCAAGGTCGTAGTAGAAGGGAAGTGTAAGAGCTTGCTGATAATAGGTTTCCATTTCAGGGAAATATTCACTTAGATCGTCTTTTTTATCAGAGAAGAAAGGATGACGGTAAACGGGAATATAGTGCACCTGAGTCCCGATGCCTGCATTTTTAAGACTTTCCATGACATTGGCTTTTGACTTCTTATAGGCGTTGAAATCGATCTGCGCCACACACATGTGCCATGCCACAGACGTATCTTTTTGAGGTTCTAGCAAGCGCAGATGATTAATTGCTTTTAATTTTTTCCGATACAGATCCATCAGTTTTTTACGCTTCGCGATAAATGTATCTATCCGTTTCAGCTGACTCAAGCCAAGCGCCGCCTGCATTTCAGTGAAGTTATAGTTGCCCGACAGTGAATTGACTTCGTAAAAGCCAGGATAAGAAGGATTACGCAAGCGCGCTGGTTCACGCTCTATTCCATTGTTGCGATAAGCCTTTAGCTTGTGATACAGCTTCTCGTCATTTGTCGTTGCTAAGCCGCCTTCACCTGTGGTCATAATTTTTGCTGGATGAAAGCTGAAAATGGTGATTTGGCTCCAACGGCACGAGCCGACTTTTGATCCATCTTTATAGCGCGATCCCATAGCTTGGGCCGCATCTTCGATGATGACTGTGTTATAATCATTGATGCTATTGTCGAGGGCTTCCACATCAGCCGGTATGCCTCCAAAGTGGACGGGAACGACGATCATTTTGCCTTTGGATTTCGGACGGTTGATGTTTAAAGCAACGTGTTCCAGATTAATGTTTCCCGTGGAGCGGTCGATGTCGACGAAGACGGGGGTGGCACCTTGCTGGATGCCAGATCCCACAGAGGATACAAAAGTATTTGGCGTGGTGATAACCGTGTCATGTTGTCCAGTGTCTACAGCAGCATAGGCCGCCATGAGGGCGGCGGTGCCGCTGTTGAAGGCAACTGCATAGGTGGCTTCGCAGTAGGCTGCCATCTCTTTTTCAAAATCTTCGACCAATTGGCCACGTGTGATGACCGGCTGCTTTAAAGCTTTGCTGACGGCTTCGACATCTGCGTCGTTGATATTCTGCTGCGCGTAGGGAAGAAATTTATTTTCTGACATTAAAATCCTGCTCATCAATTCATACTTCACAATATTATTCACATATTTTCATAAAATGGATAGCAAATTACGTTGATCAGAGAGAGTTGTTTTGCAAAAAAAGATAAGTCTCCTGTTAAATTGGAATTTCCTGAATTATTAGAGTCATTAAAAAAGAGGATTTATGAAATATAAGATAGCGTCTGTGGCATTATCATCGATGGTCTTTACGATGTCGTTTATGGAATTGCACGGCATCACATCAAATGAATTACAAAGGGGATTGTGGTCGGAGACAACACCTTTTAACTATCCCTTGAACTTGGTGGTTTATCCTTCTAGATGTCCCGATGCAGGTGTGACAGTGTGTATGCATGGGCGTGGTGCCAACTATACAACAGGCGCTGTGGTGAGCCAAAATATCGATGAACATGTCGTAAGCTTCGACTTCCCTGATGCAAAATCACAATCTTATGGAACTATTCAAGAGCTGCTTCCACCGATCTACGTCGTCAAAAAATGCATAGAATCTTGCAACCTGAAAGCTATCAACCTCTATGGATTTTCAGCCGGAGGTGGAGCGCTAGTCAATATGCTTGCTGTGTTGAATCGCAATGATTACGATGCAGAACTGGTTGCTGCGGGGATTACTCAGCAGGACAAAAAAGCTATTCTGGATGCTGTGCAAAATGGATATGTCATTATTGACTGTCCTCTTAAATCTATGGAAGAGATCATTGAAGGCAGAGAAGTTAGTCCGTATTACTTAGATCTGGCAAAAACTTATAAGCAGAATCACCTGCGTCCCATCGATTCTTTAAATGATTTGGAGGGATTGTCTTTGACGATTTTACTTAACTTCCAAGTCCCTGACGAAGCAGTGACCAATCGAGATGATGCCCTCTTCACAACACGTCTGCGAAGGGCAAATTGCACCGGCAAAACCATCATGATTTTGAGCCACGATCAAGCTCACTCCTCTTACCACCCAGACCTATGGAAAGCCTACAAAGACCTCAAATGAAAAGGCGGAGGGCGGAAGGATGAAGGCGGAGGGCGGAAGGATGAAGGCGGAGGGCGGAAGGCGGAGGGCGGAAGGATGAAGGCGGAAGGCTGACCGAAAACTGCTTGCTGCTAAGCCCAGAGGGCTGAAATTGCAACAGCCCAGGGCATCGCCCTGGGTGAGCATGATCATGGAATTGCAGCCTGTAGGGCTGCCATTGCAAGCTCTATGGCGGCCCTACAGGCTGCATTTTTCTAGACTTAACTTACCCAGGGCGATGCCCTGGGCTGTTGCAATTTCAGCCCTCTCGGCTTAGCAGCAAGCAGTTTTCGGTTAGCCTTCATCCTTCCTTCAGAAAGGTACGTCGACTTGGGCTCTGACGGCGTTGGTGTATTCTCTGAAGTTGGTGTCGCCAATGTAAGAGATGTTGCCAACGATACCACAAGCGAATCTCGCATCGAGACCGAGGGAGTATTTTAACACATCTCTATTTGGTGCTGACGTATCGTTGTAGTCCTTAGCACCATCTAAAGAGTCGGCAAAACGTGGGCCCATCAGGCGTCCATTGCGGAGGAATTCGTGCTCATAGAACACTTCGGCGAAGGGGATGAAGCAGCCGTCGAAGGCATTCCAGAACACTTGTCCGCCGATTTTTGAGATGCATGATCTCTGATGCTGACGATTTGTCGTCATGTTGACGAACCCTGCACAACGTTCGGTATAACCACGGATTGTCAATGTCTGGACGTCGAGGCCAATGATTGGGATCATGGTGAAACATTCGCATTGGGCGACGTAGCCACCTTCAATCATCCACTCGCCGGCCATCGCGTCGCAGCGTCCACGAGCGACCCTATTGAGGAATGGGATGTTTCTCTTGATATTCCTGAAGGTGTAGTAGTGGTAGCTAGATGCTGTATCAATAAAGAAACATGGACCAAAATATGCGGCATAAATGGTCGGGATGTAGTCATTGAGGTTCATACTGCCCCGGCCGTTGTTGACGCGTGCGCGTGTTGTTTGCGCGGTGAACGAAGTACCGACGGTAATGTTCTCAGTAAGTCTTAGGTCAACACCCATCAAAGCTAGGCCGGTGTCGTACCTTAAGCCCATCTGACCGCATTTATTTGGCGTTCTGCCCCATTTGCCTTCGCCGTCAGCGTACACTTGAAGGCACTCTTGACCACAGCAACAGGAATCCATGCAGCCGCAGCTGTTGTAACCAAAGTTTCCGTAGATGTAACGTTCCACATTCAATGTTCTGAAGTGGTTCTCCACGAGGTCGCGGTGCGCTTTGTTTGTCTCAAGGGCGAGGTCGACTTGTGAAGCAATGAAACGCGGTGCTTCGATGATGGTGTCGATATACGCCGATGTGATGTTGGCAAAAAGGCTCCAGGCATATGTTGTAGGGTGAACCTGATCATAAAACGCCAACGTAGCGGGATCCAAGCCTGTAGGAATATATGGACCACCATAGTTTGAAAGGTATGCAAAGTCAGCGATATCGATCCCTTGCGCTGCAAGTTCTGCTGCCAGCTCATTAAACGCTGTGTTGGCATCAAAAATGAACACTTGTTTTTTGCCTGTGAAGTGGTTCAGTTGATTAATGGCTGGAGGTAAGTTTGCATTGAATGCTGCGCTAGCTGCACTGAAGAAAGGTTTTGCTGCAGCAAGCGGCCCTAGAAGGTCAAATGGAAACGGATCTGTCACTGACTGATTGAAAAGTGGCAGTTTGCTTAAATCTCCGAGATTCCACAAAATAATTTTTTGTGCTCCCAGTGCTTCCACTTCTTCAATAATTGTTACCAGATTTGTAATGGCTGTTGTCGTTGTAGCTATAAGCTGAGCAGGATTTAAGCAGATCGGAGCGCAGGCGGTCAGGCCTAGGTAATCGTTGCCGGCTCCGTCAATGACGACCAAGGTATTTGGTGAAATTGTAGGTGTCGTTGATGCATAGCGTTGAACTTGCTGGACGAGTCCGCCCAGAGCATTGGTATTGACGTTGTCGGAGCCCGTTTCAGCGCCTGCCACAGCGTAGTTGATAACGGGTAAATCAAGATTTACAGCTGTGTAGTCGATCCAGATGGGACCGTTAGAGTGGCGTCCGTCGAAGTAAGGGCCGGGGGGTACGTCTGTCGGGGTAGGGTTGGGGAGTGGTACACCTACAGACTCGGCTACTGCGTTGCCTGCGCCGGTATCGAAGTAGCTGTCGCCGAAGAGCAACAAGCCGTCGATATCCGTGCAGGTACTATGGAGTTGTGTTGCGGATGCGCAGAGGACGAGGGTCCACATATATATACGGAATAGCATATTTAAACCTCTTTGATGATCGTTTTCTGGAATGATACTGGGAAGTTAATAATTTACCAACATTTTTTCTTTTTTTTGCATTTCTGTTTCTCATTTCCAGGGAGTTATCGAATATTGGGAGGTATCTGCACAAAATTTGCTTGCAGGCTAAGATGTGTCATGCTAGATTCTGCCGACATAATAGCTCCAGACAATACTGTGGAAACGTTGTTCATAACTAAAAAGGACCGAAAATATGTTGGCATGTGACGCTTGCGAAGCTTGGACCCAGTTCCTTCAATATATCAAAGGCCGTACCTCTACAACAGCTTTTGGAAACTGGCTGGCACCGATTAATGTCATTGAATCGAATTCTGACGAAGTTGTTTTAGAAATCCCCAACATCTTCGTTCAAGAATACCTTTTGTCAAATTACAAAAAAGATTTATGTGCTTTTTTGCCTGTGAATGTAAATGGCGAGCCTGCCATCAAATTTGTTGTTGCAGCCCAAACGAAGAAAGTGTCGTTACCGCCTGCCGTCGTGGTGCGGGATGAGCCAGTGGAAGACTCTCAGGAAAATGAGATGAAATTAAATCCAAATTATCGTTTTGAGACTTTTATTGAAGGGCCGACGAATCAGTTTGTCAAATCGGCGGCGATGGGCGTGGCTGCCCGTCCTGGGCAGTCATATAATCCTTTGTTTATTCATGGGGGTGTAGGGTTGGGCAAAACTCACATTTTGCATAGCATCGGCCACTATGTTCAAGAGAATAACAAAAAATTGCGTGTGCAGTGTATCACCACTGAGGCATTTATCAATGAGCTCGTTGACCATCTGCGCAACAAGTCCATCGACCGCATGAAGCGTTTTTACCGCTCCAACGTGGACGTGTTGCTTGTGGATGATATCCAATTTTTGCAAAATCGCCTTAACTTTGAAGAAGAATTTTGCAATATGTTTGAAGCGTTGATCAATCAGCACAAACAAATTGTTGTTACTAGTGATAAGCCCCCATCGCAGTTAAAATTATCTGAGCGGATGATTGCCCGTATGGAGTGGGGTCTTGTCGCCCATGTTGGAGTGCCTGAACTGGAGACGCGTGTGGCCATCTTACAACATAAGGCGCAGCAGAAAGGGTTGAGCATTCCTAATCCTATCGCTTTTTACATCGCCGAGCATATCTACAATAATGTGCGGCAGCTTGAAGGGGCAGTCAATCGTCTCAGCGTTCAATGCCGTATGATGAATTTGGCTATTACGGAAGAATTGGTAGAAAAATCTTTGCGCGAAATGTTCCAACATGCTCCAGATCAGAAGATTAGCGTCGAACAGATCTTAAAAAGCGTGGCCGCGGTCTTTCAGGTAAGAGTGAGCGACCTAAAAGGAACCATGAGAACGAAAGACATCGCTCTTCCGCGGCAGGTGGCTATGTATCTGGCATGGAAGTGGATAAATGAATCCCTCCAAATGCTTGGGGCTTCTTTCGGCAAGACCCATTCGACGATTTTGCATGCATGCAAGAACATTGAAAAGAAAATTACCGACGACGAGACCCTTCGTCGCCAGATCAGCCTCGTCGAGCGCAGCATCAGCCTCTAGAAGGGAAGGATGAAGGCGGATGTTAAGGCAGAGAGAGAGTTTTCTGCCTTAACATCAGCCTTTATTCTTTATCTCTCATGGTGTATACCAAAGAAAAAACATTCGAGGATGCATACCATGCCGCAAGCAGATATCGGTCTTATTGGCCTAGCAGTGATGGGCCAGAATTTAGCCCTAAACATGAACGACCACGGATATACTGTTGCCGTTTTTAACAGGACGGTATCAAAAGTTGATGACTTTCTTGCGGGACCCGCCAAAGGCTCAAAAATCATTGGAGCACATACTTTAGAAGAGTTTTTTAAAGCGCTGAAGCGTCCTCGCAAGGTGATGTTGATGGTGAAGGCTGGAAGTCCTGTCGATCAATGTATAGAGGAATGTTTGCCGTTCATGGAGAGTGGCGATATTTTGATCGATGGTGGCAATAGTTTATTTACCGATACCAACCGTCGGGTGCAGGACCTCAAGAAGAATGGCATTATTTTCATCGGCGCCGGAATATCAGGCGGCGAAGAGGGTGCGCGACATGGGCCTTCGATTATGCCTGGGGGCAACCCTGACGGCTGGCCACAAGTGAAGCCTATCTTTCAAAGTATTGCTGCCAAGGCTGACAATGGCGAACCTTGTTGCGATTGGGTCGGTGATGAGGGAGCGGGTCACTATGTGAAGATGGTGCATAATGGGATTGAATATGGGGACATGCAGCTGATCTGTGAGGCCTATAACTTGATGAGCGTAGGGCTTGGGCTTGATAATCAGAAAATCAGCGAGATTTTTACAGAGTGGAATAAAGGGGAGCTGAATAGCTATCTTATCGAGATTACAAGCCAGATCTTTGCATTTAAAGATACCGATGGCAAGTATTTGGTGGATAAGATTTTGGATGTTGCCGGGCAGAAGGGTACGGGAAAGTGGGCGGTGATCAATGCCCTTGATTTGGGTATGCCACTCACACTCATCGGAGAAGCTGTTTTTGCGCGTTGCCTCTCTGCCATTAAGGACGAGCGTGTGGAAGCCAGTAAATTGCTTGATGGTCCCAAACCACATTTTACTGGCAATCAGCACGAATTTATTGAAAGCATCCGCCATGCTTTATATGCCTCTAAAATCATCAGCTATGCCCAGGGGTTCATGCTCATGAGTCAGGCGGCGCAAGACTATCATTGGCGGCTTAACTTTGGTGGAGTGGCCTTGATGTGGCGCGGTGGATGTATTATCCGCAGCCGCTTTTTGGGTAAGATCAAGGAAGCTTATGACAAAACTCCAGGACTGAAGAACTTGCTCCTCGATGATTTCTTCCGCGGAGAAATCAAGAAGACGCAGCAAGGGTGGCGGAAAGTCATTGGCGCTTCGGCAGAGATGGGGGTGGCTGTCCCGTGCTTTAGTACGGCGCTATCATTCTACGATGGATACCGTTCAGCGCGGTTGCCGGCGAATCTCTTGCAGGCGCAGCGCGACTATTTTGGCGCCCACACGTACGAAAGGATCGATAAGCCACGCGGTCAGTTCTTTCACACCAATTGGACGGGCACTGGCGGCAGCGTTAGTTCGACGTCTTATAACGCATAATTTTTGGATACAACAGCTCTGCCAGGTGGGAGTCGATGGCGTCCTCCTGGTCTTGAGCGTCTTTAAGCGCTTTTCTTTCTTGTTCAAACTGCGCAAACTGTTCTGCACGGGCTTTGGTGATCTCTGCCGCCTTTGTTTCTGTGCGTAGTTTGGCATCGAGCTCTTTTTGCTTTTGTACTGTGAGGTTATTGACAGCAAGTCCAAGTTTTATGTGGATACGGAAGTTGAGTTCTGGGCTAAAGATAATGCCAATGAACAGTGTCGTAGCCACCCCTGCTATCAACTTGCAGGTATCCATGAAAGCATCTTTAATGGATTGTTTTAGCGAGGGGTTGTCCACATACTTCATGCACGACGAGGCTGCAGGGATAATGCGGCAAAAAGTGCGCATGCAAACATTTTTGCACTCGCGGGTGCACAGCATCCCAATGCGAACTACCGACCATCCGATGGCTGTCGTTTCTATTGCCGTGCCTGCGATGCCGCCCAGGCGCGTCAGGAACATGCGTTTCATTGGATTTTGCTCCGGTTCGCCCCATGTGTGGATGCTATTCAGGCAGTTGTTAAGAGAGGATTTCATGGGAAGCATAAATGATCTCTAAGGGGGTGTACCCTTAGCTCCGTTAAGATACCAGGTTTTGAGATTTGCTATCGATTCGCCAACTTTTATGGCGATGGCCTCTTGGGCAGCTTTTTTATCAAGCCCTTCAAAGTCGCGTCGGTCGATGGGTGTGCCAAAGACACAGGCGATATGTCCGCGCATTTTTGGGAATTTATCGTATCGGTTCCAGACCTCGTATGTGCCGTGAATGTAAATAGGGATGATGGGGGCCTGTGCCCTTAAGGCGAGCATGCCGATGCCGTGTTTTATCGGTTGGAGCTCGCCATCGTGCGTGCGTTTGCCTTCGGGAAAGATGACGACTTTTTTGTCTTCGGCCAGGAGTCTGCAGATGAGTTTTAGTGAGGAGACATCTTGCGAGGAGGTGTCGACAGGATAAGCGTTGAGGCTGCTGATGAGCGAGCCAAAGATCCAAGAGGAAAAGAGGGTTTTGCGTGCGAGGAAGGAGATTTCTTCTGATAGGGAAATAGAGACGATGGAAGGGTCGTAGAAGGAAGCGTGGTTTGGGGCGAGGATGGCGCGGCCTGGAACAGAGTGTTCTGCTCCATACACTTTATACCCGTGGAATAAAGTGAAGTAGGTTCTTAAGGCGTTTCGTGTGAACCAATACAGAGGCTTCATCTTACTAATGCTTGAGGCGTGTTTTAATTGTGTCTTTGTATTCCAATATTTTTAATATGATCTCATCGATAGTCAGGTCAGAGGTGTCAATGACAAGGGCATCATCGGCTTGTTTGAGGGGTGATATTTCCCTCCTGCTGTCGTATTCATCTCTGGCATTGATCTCTTCCAGCAACTTTTCTATGGTCAAGTTGGCACATTCCTCAGGGAATTTAGCTTTAAGTTCTGCCAAGCGGCGCGCAGCGCGCACTTCTGGACGGCCACTGAGAAATACCTTGACCTGTGCTTCTGGGAAGACAACGGTGCCCATATCTCTGCCTTCGAAGACGGCGTTGACGCCAACCGCCCATTCGCGTTGCAGGGCCACGAGCTTTTCTCTCACGCCGGGGAGGGCCGACACTTTGGGGACTGCCGATGTGACTTCTGGACCACGAATCTTCAATGTCACATCTTCCCCATCGACAAAGTAGAACCTTTCCCCGCGCTTTACTTTGATATCAAAATGAAAGTCTTTCAAAAATGCTGCCAAAGCTGCTGGGTCGTCGATGTTAACTTTCTTTTTCTGTACTCCATAGGCGACGCAACGGTACATGGCTCCGGTATCGAAATAGATGTAACCGATCTCCGCGGCAAGCTTTTTGGCTAGCGAACTTTTTCCAGTGGCTATGGGTCCGTCAATTGTAATTATCATCATTACACCCCTTGGATTTTAAGGAAGATATACACCAGCGGTGCACTAAAAACAAGAGAATCTAAAATGTCGAGCATTCCACCAAGTCCAGGTAAGTGATTGCTGTCCTTGAAGCCGCCATCGCGTTTCAACAGGGATTCCGATAAATCGCCAAACTGAGCAAAGATGCCGATGCCGGCTCCGAGCCATAGACTCTGCCATAATGTGATAGGGAAAGATTCATTTCCGAAGGTTTTTGCGCACACATACATGAGGAGGCTGGAGATGAGGGCTGCAGCGAATCCGCCTAAAGCCCCTTCCCAGGTTTTCTTTGGGCTGATATAGGGGGCAAGTTTTTCTTTGCCGAAGCGTTTTCCGATGAAGAATGCGCCGGTGTCGGTCATCTTGGTGACAAAGAGAAGGTAAAAGAGCCACCATCTGCCATCTTGGGCGCCGCTTTGGCTGAAGAAATAGGTGATGCGGATCATACAGCTGAGAGGGACGGCGAGGTAGGCGATGCTGAAAATTGTCGCGGAGAGGTTGGTAAGTGGAGAGGAGCCTTTCAAAAAGTAGTAGAGAAAGAAGCTGATCAACGCGATGAGCAGGATGAGTTCTGGAAGCATCTCTGCGGCGGCATACTGCGTATTCAAAGCTACAGCAAAGGTATAGAGGGCGCCGAAAGTGAGGCCGATATTCAATGCTGGCTGAAGGCCTTTTGCGCGGTCAATCTGATAAAGCTCCCACATAGCTGTGCAGATGATGGCGGCGATGGCGAGGGTAAAGATAGGCTTGAAGACATCGACTTGCGAGAAGTAAAGGAAAGTCAAGGTCAGCAATGTGCCAATGGTACTAATAGCAATGCGTTGCTGTAGCTGTGAGAAGTTTGATAAGGTCATGTGCCTCCGAGGCGCCTTTCGCGCTTTTGAAAATCAGCCACCGCTTCAAGCAAGTGGTGAGGTTTAAAGTCAGGCCAAAGGGTATTAGTTACATATATCTCAGTATATGAAAGTTGCCATAGCAGAAAATTACTGATGCGCATCTCCCCGCTAGTGCGTATGAGAAGCTCGGGATCACCCCACGGGGCTGTGTCGAGGTAGCTAGCAATGAGGTCTTCGGAAATATGTTCGATAGGGCATTTGTTCTTTAACGCTTCGATGACAATGCGCTCGATGGTGCGACGGATCTCATCGCGGCCACCGTAGTTTAAGGCTAGGACCATATCGATTTTGTCGCAGTGTGCTGTTTTTTCGACGGTTTCCTCGACGGCCTGCAAAATGTCCTGTGAGAATACTGAAAGGTCGCCGATAGTGCTTAATTTCACGCCATGAGCAATCATTTCAGGGCATTGGTCGCGCAAGAATTCTTTCAGGAGCCACATGAGGAGGGCAATTTCCTCTTTTGAGCGACTCCAGTTCTCTGTGGAAAAAAGATAGAAGGTAACCGTTCTGATGCCAAGCTCTTTTGCCGCTTTGACAGTATCTATGATGATGTTGGCACCTTCGCGGTGGCCTTGATCTGTGGCAGCACATTGTTGTTTGGCCCAGCGGCGGTTGCCATCGGGGATGATGGCGACGTGACGCGGGACTTTGGTGGAGGGAAGCTGAGCAAGCTGTTCACTTGTGAACATTGTAGGAGCATCTGTAACAGTATTTTTCATTTAATCGCCTGCTTTAAGGACTTCCATGAAGGCGCTTTGTGGGATGTTCACCTTGCCAATTTCCTTCATTTTCTTTTTGCCTTCTTTCTGCTTTTCCCACAACTTGCGTTTACGTGAGATGTCGCCGCCATAGCATTTTGCCGTCACGTTTTTCGTGATCGCCTTGATGGTCTCCCTAGCAACGATTTTGCCGCCAATAGCCGCTTGTACCGGCACTTTGAAGAGCTGTTGCGGAATCACATCAACAAGTTTGGCGCAAATGGCGCGCCCTTTGCCTTCGGCTTTGGTGCGGTGGACAAGGCACGAGAACGCGTCGACAGGCTCTTCGTTGACGCGTATTTCCAGCTTGATGATATCGCCTTTTTCATAGCTATCGAATTCGTAGTCGAACGATCCATAGCCGCGTGTGAGCGATTTCAACTTGTCGCTGAAGTCGGTGATGATTTCATTCATCGGCAGCCTGTACGTCAGCATCAGGCGGTGGGCATCGAGTGTTTCGGTCTTAATGCATACACCGCGCTTTTCCATCCCCAGATTCATCAATGCCCCCAAATAGTCTGCAGGAACGATGATGTGCGACTTCACCCATGGCTCTTCAACATAGTCGATGTGGGTCGGGTCGGGATAATGCGCCGGATTGTCGATTTCTTTGACGCTGCCGTCATTCAGGACAAAGCGGTAGATGACGCTAGCAGCGGTGGAGATGATGTCGACGTTGAATTCGCGGTGGATCCTTTCAAAGACGATCTCAAGGTGCAGCAGCCCCAAAAAGCCGCAGCGAAAACCGAAGCCCAGCGACATGCTGCTTTCCTGCTCGATGTGCAGGGCCGCGTCGTTAAGCTGAAGGCGTCCCAGAGCGTCGCGCAGAGCCTCGAAGTCGCCCGAGTCAATAGGGTAGATGCCTGCGAAGACGACAGGATTGATTTGTCTAAACCCTGGAAGAGGTTCAGAGGCTGGTTTTTTCTGAAGGGTGAGGGTATCTCCAATTTTGACGTCGGAGGTATTTTTGATGTTGGCGATCATGTAGCCGACTTCACCAGGATTCAAACTATCGCAAGGTGTTTCATGAGGCGTGAATTTGCCCACTTCCAATACTTCGCAATTTTTGCCTGTCACCATCATTTTGATGGCGGAGCCCTTTTTGATTTCGCCGCTCATCACGCGGATATACACCATCACGCCGCGATAAGGGTCGTAGTGGGAGTCGAACACTAGCGCGCGCAAAATGTCGTCTTCAGGTTGTTTTGGATGTGGAACACCAACCAAAATGCGTTCGAGGATGTCGGAGATACCAATGCCTGATTTTGCTGAGCAGCAGATAGCGTCGGATGCGTCGATGCCGATGATATCTTCAATCTGTTTCTTAACCCCTTCGATGTCGGCAGTGGGGAGGTCGATCTTATTGATGACTGGGACGATTTCGAGGTTGCGATCGAGAGCCAAATGGACGTTAGCCAGCGTTTGCGCCTGCACACCTTGGCCAGCATCGATCACCAATAAGGCTCCTTCGCACGCCGCTAGAGAACGCGAAACCTCATAGGCGAAGTCGACGTGACCTGGAGTATCGATCAAGTTGATCTGATACGTCTCACCATCTTTTGCCTTGAAATGCATCGTGACCGGATGCGCCTTGATCGTGATGCCGCGCTCGCGTTCCAGATCCATCGCATCCAATACCTGCGCTTGCATGTTCCGCGCTGCCACAGTATTGGTTTGTTCCAACAAGCGGTCGGCGATCGTCGATTTGCCGTGGTCAATGTGCGCAATGATGGAAAAATTGCGGATTTTCTTAATGTCGTAGTGGTCTTTTCTCATATATATAGTCGGGTTAAACTTATAAATGGTAACTGATTGGGATTAACAATGCAAGAGAACGAAGCAGTCTGGGTGCAATTAAAAGCCCCGAGCGGCAAGCCGCTAATAATCGAGAAGTAACGTAAGCGTTACTTAGGAGTGAGGGGTAGTTGCTAGCCGTGAATACGGCGGAAGCATGTAGCCATGGGCATGAGCCCATGGAAATGGGTAAATTAAATCATGAAACCGAGAAGTAACGTAAGGGTTACTTAGGAGTGAGGGGTAGTTGTGAGCCGTGAATACGGCGGAAGCATGTAGCCATGGGCGTGAGCCCATGGAAATGGGTAAATTAAATCATGAAGCCGTGAAACGGCGACAGAAGCCAAGAACTCTGTCGCCATTTCATGGCTTGATGATTAAATTACTCGTTACCATAGGTTTCCACCTATGGCTACACGCTTCCGCCGTATTCACGGCTAACAACTACCCCTCACTTTTAATTGCACCCTGAAAGGACAAGTCGCCGCACTCTAAATTTAAAACCGCTATTGTTTTTATGAGATTTCACATTTTTTATCTTTTGTCGAACTGCCACTTACTTTTGGAGTTTGTGGGGGTTCGTTTGATGAAGTACTTTTTACTTCTTGAGTTTGAGGGAGGTCGTTTGACGAATTGCTACTTACTTCTTGAGTTTGTGGGGATTGGAGAGCGCCGTGCTGAATGAGCAGCCTCTGGTTAGGTTCTGAGAGGTCTTTTGCTCCTTCGAGGTTTAGGTTTTGGACGGATAATGTCGTGCCGGCAGTGCTCCACTTGAGCATAGGGCGGAAATAACCTTGTTCATCAAAAAGTGTCCATCTTTGAAGCGCAGGCTGATGTGTTGA